>OLNM01001042.1_pt1 | contig 22453 bp, 17 predicted proteins | sample 1672391 | NCBI WGS metagenome assembly OLNM01 (sample SAMEA3136680, study PRJEB25190) | human gut metagenome | reverse complement strand
CTGATCCGGATTATTCGATAGAGGTTGGAGTACAGACCTTTGCAGACTGTATCAGTCAGGCAGGATGTAGTAGTCCACAGGATATGGACAAGTTAAAACTTGCATGGCAGGGATATAACTACGGAAACGGATACATAGGATGGGCGTTGCAAAGAGGCGGATACACAGAAGCCAATGCTTTACAATTTTCACAGGAGCAGGCAGCTTCGCATGGATGGAGCAGTTACGGAGATCCTGAATACGTTCCCCATGTGATGCGGTATTATTCCGGCGGCAGCCTGTTTGCTGGTTTGTTTGGAAATCAGCAGATTGTCTCAGTGGCAATGGGGCAGATCGGAAACAGCGGCGGCCAGAAGTTCTGGAGCTGGTATGGGTTCGACAGCCGAGTAGAATGGTGTGCCTGTTTTGTGAGCTGGTGTGCAGATCAAAGCGGTCTGATAGCAAGTGGGAATGTTCCAAAGTTCTCATTGTGCCGTGATGGAGTGTCCTGGTTTCAGGGAAAGAATAAGTGGCAGAGTGGCGGAACAACTCCGACAGCTGGAATGATCATCTTTTTTGACTGGGATCATGATGGAACATCGGATCATGTAGGAATAGTAGAAAAGTGTGAAGGTGGAAGAGTTTACACGATTGAGGGAAATTCCAGTGATCAGGTACGGCAGAGAAATTATACAGTAGATTATGGAGCTATTATGGGGTATGGGAGGAGTTGGTAAAAAGTTATATGCTTGTTAATGTGTTTGAAAAGTAGAAATATTCATTAGTAAAACAAAAGTAGGATTAACCTTAAAGAAAATGTGGATTAATCCTACTTTTTAATCGATACAATGTAAAATAATTATATAATATTATGCTGGTAACCAATCAGTCAGCCATTTTTCATAAGTAATTGACCATAGTCTTCGTTGCTTTTTGCCCTTATATGTACGATACTTCCAAGTGACTTGTTCTACTCTGGCATTAGATATACTTTGAGAAGAATAATTGTTTGAAAGAGTATTGGCAAATACAGGCATCGTATATGCCTGTAGCAGAAATGCACTACCTAGGATACACGGACACACCTTTAAAATAAATTTTTTGATTTTTTTCAGTTGCATAATTATTGACTCCTTTCTATAATTTCATATTTTGAATATTTTGGTGTTTTGATATCAGTTGAATTTAATGTTTTTGAAAATTTTCCATTAACATATAATTCATATTGGTCATCTGATACATGTAAGATTAAAGTTGGTGTATTTGTAGTATCTACAGTTTTAGCTGGTTGTAATATTATAAAATAAGAACCTATAAATAATAAAATAGATAAGGCATAATAACAAAATATTAGTTTTTTATTTCGGTGATTATTATCTAAAATTATTTCAAATCGTTGTCGAGTTAACGAATAAGCAGAATAATTTACAAAAGAAGCTGTCATATAATTGTGGGAATTTGAAATTATAGAGGCTCTTTTTTGTTTTAATACCTTTAACAAAGTTTCAAGGTAATAAGTTTGTTGTTGTTTTGAATAGTGTTCTATTAACTTGGCATCACATCTCAGTTCTAACATTTGGTCAATATCTTTACGCAAAATATACATAAGAGGATTCCACCAAAATATTGCAGAGACCAAAAGTAACAAGACTTTAATAAAAGTATCATGCAGTTTTATATGTTCTATTTCATGTTCTAAAATAAACTTCCATTCTTCAGAAGAAAGGGAGAAATCGGGAACATACAAATGGCATGCACGAAATCCCCAAACTTTTGGAATATCTACGGTAGTAGATACCTTTATAATAATTTTACGGTTAGAATATTGAGAAATCAAATTCTCTATAACAGGGAGATTGATGGATTCTAGTTTGTTTAATTTGTGAATTTCAAATAAAGAAATAAATAAATAGTAAAATCCAAATAAAAAAAATCCTAATAACCAAATAATCAATAATAACTGATATAAAGCAAAATCGTTAAAAAGTTGTAAAGTAAAAAATGGCTTCAAAAAACGGAAAATTTTGTGTATATCAATAATTTTTGCATAATATAAATCTATGGGAAAAAGCAATCTTAAAAAAGCTAATAGTGTTGAAATTAAAAGCAAATTGACACTATATTTAGCAATAAAAGCTGTATTTTTCCTTTTCACAACTATAATTATTGCAGCAATATTAAATAAAATTAAACTACTGAAAATAGAAAAAATGCTTACATTAAGATGTCCCATAATATTATTTCCTTGATTTGATTAATTGCTCCAGTGCTTCCAATTCTTCGTCGGTAAAAACATTTTCACGTATTAATTGTGAAAAGATTTTATAAGGTTCAGCTTTTTGTGAAATATTCATTAATAAATTTGAAAAATAGGAACGTCCTTTTTCTGTTGGAGCAAACGTCCTTCCAAATCCTTTTCCTGTTCGGATGAAACCGGCTTCATAGATAGCTCCCTTTTCTAATAAACTATTTAATAAAATGTGAATTGACCCATCTTTCCAGCATTTGTTGATTGATGAATGTTCTAAAATTCCGGATTTAGATAAAGGGGCATTTGCATCTAATAAGATTTCTAAAACATCGGATTCACTTTTTGTTAAATTCATATAAACACCTCTTTGAAATATTATATTATATTAAATTAATTATATAATAATGTGATAAAAAATACAATAATGAAAAAAATAATAAAAAAGGGATAATAAAAATATTATACAATAAAAATATTGACATTAAATAAAAGAAATTGTATCATATGCACAAAAGAAAACTAGTTTTTGATAAAAATGTGTCGAAAAATAACAGACATTGATCTAGAAGTGTATTTATTTAAGGTTATGTATTAGAAAGTATAAAAATGGTTATGATAGAATGCATTTTTGAAATTTAGTGGTCATTATTTCATTGGTTATTACCCACAATTTTTGCAATACATAATCTTAAAATTAAGCCATTAGTAAAGACTTTTGTTAGTTTTAAATTAATGTAATGGGGAATTAACTACTTGATTTAGAAGTATGTAAAGGTGCTAAATTTGATGGTTTTATTGCAAAATTGTATAAAATTAATTATTAGTAGCTACATAAGAAATTTGAGAAAGAACGGTAAAAGAAGATGAATAATAATTATAGTGTTGGAAATATTCAGCCAGAGTGGAATGATGGCATGGCACAAACATTAACGTTTATTGTTACAGAAGATTGTAATTTGCGATGTAAGTATTGTTATGTAACGCACAAATCAAAAAATAAAGTTATGAAATTGGAAACAGCAATAAAATTTATTGATTACATATTAGAAGATACAAAATTTATAAAAAGCGAGGCTGTAATATTGGATTTCATAGGTGGAGAACCGTTATTAGAAGCTTCATTGATTGATCAGATTTGTGATTATTTTAAAACAAAAACTTATAAGTTAAGAAATCAATGGTATTGGAATTACAAAATAAGTATTAGTACAAATGGAGTGAATTATTCGGATCCATGTGTGCAAAATCTTATATTGAAAAATGAAGGGAAAATCTCAATCGGAATTACTATTGATGGAATTAAAGAAAAGCATGATTTACAAAGGGTTTTTCCTGATGGATCAGGTTCATATGATATTGTTTACAATAATGTTAAACTTTGGTTAGAGCAATTTGAGGGAAGTACAAAAGTAACATTTTCAAGTGACGATTTGATTTATTTAAAGGATAGTATTATTCATTTGTGGAATATAGGAATTAAAACAATTGCAGCAAATGTTGTTTATGAAAATGTTTGGAAAGATAAGGATGAGATTATATTTGAAAATCAATTAAAAGAATTAGCTGATTATATAGTAGATAATGATTTATATGATAAATATGAATGTTCATTATTTTTAGGAGATATTGGAATGCCATATAGTGAAGATGATTTAGACCGAACAAGTTGTGGTGCGGGAAAAATTTTGGCCTTGGGACCAAATGGCAAAATATATCCTTGTGTTAGATATTATGATCATTCATTAAATCACAGAGTAGGATATGTAATTGGTGATATTGAAAAAGGTATTGATTATGAATTGGCGAGGACATTTTTATTAACAAGTTATAAATATCAGTGCGATGATGAATGCTTAAACTGTAGTGTTGCTAAGGGATGTGAATTTTGTCAAGGATTTAATTATGATGAAGCTGATTCAAATACGAACTTTCAAAAAGCAAAATATATATGTAAAATGCATAAAGCGAGAGTTAGAGCAAATAATTATTATTTTGCAAAATTATTTCATAAAAAAGGAATTAAGCGACAGAATTATTATTGGAAAAACAATCTGGTATTTTTGTTGAATGATAATTATGTTTCAGATTGTTCTTATCAGAATAATAGTCTACAAAATATAGGGATGAATGAAAAAAGAATTCGGGAAGGGTTGAAATTTGCAGAAGAAAATTTTATGAAACCGATTTTTTTACATTCAAGAAATATAGAAAAGGATAGTTTGGTAGAGTATGAAGAGTATGAAGTATTGCATAGAATTCCAATAGAAGGATATAGGGAAGGATTACCTTTTGATGAATATCAATTGATAATAACTGTGGATTCAATATCACATATAAAAAGAATAAAAGAGCAAGAAATAGTTATATTCAACATAGAAGAAAAGAATATTTCGAAACTGAGTTACTTTATTGAAAAAATATTATCGAAAACCCAAAGAATTAATATTAATATTATGAACATAAGTCGTAATTTTAATATGAAAGATTATTATAGGGAATTAAAAAAATGTGCTGATTTGTTAATTGAAGAATTCAAAAGAACACAAATTTTTAAAGAGATAAATATTATAACAGATATATTTTTTATTTATAAACATGAAGAATGCAATGCAGGAAGTAGAAGTTTTACTTATGCTCCAGATGGAAATTTGTATGTATGTCCAGCGTTTTATTCAGAAAAAATGGGAAATATTGGAAATATATATACAGGTATAACTTTACCGAACAGAAATCTATATACAACAAAATATATGCCAATCTGTAATGTTTGTGATTGCTTTCAGTGTGAAAATTGTAAGTATTTAAATAAAAAATATACAAATGAGGTAAATATTTCCCCATCATTTCAGTGTGATAAGGCTCAAATTGAAAGAAAGATATCGGTATATTTTCAACAAAATTTAAAAAATATGTGGGAATTCGAAAAAGAATTGGATGATATAAAGTGTGAAGATCCAATAAAAATCTTGGAAAGAAAGGGTATGTATATGGGATATTACAATTCTGAAGATATTGAATCTAAACTGGAGGAAATAAATTGATGCTTGTGCAAGAAATATCTATTGTGGAAAAAAATGAAATTAATGAGTTGATAGAAAAAAAGAATGCATTGAATAATTTGGCTAAAGTATTGAATGAAAGTAATGATAAGGAATTATATAAAAGATGCAAGGATGAATTAGCGAAAATAAATAAGCTATATACAGAATGGTGGGAAAAAGTTATAAATGAATATCAATTAGAAAATAATAAGAATGATGAATTATATGTTGATGCAATAAATGGAATTATTTTTAAATAGCAATATAAAGAAGAAAAGTAAAAATAGTTACCATGATATACATTTCGTAATATTGGTAAAAGAAATGATTGTTTCTTGATTTGAAAAATCAAGAAAATAATCATAAATGCAAAAGGAGAGGAGGTGTAGGTATGGGAAGGTACGATAATAAAGTAAAGAATAACGCTACAATAACTAATATGACAAACTCAAAAAGCTTTTGTGGATTGACATGTAAGAATTATTGTACTTTTGCTTGTAAGGGTACAAGTACAAAGAGTACTAGACCTTCTGCAATTAGTACAAAAAATTAATAATTGTGCGAATGAAAACTGTCTGTAAAACAGACAGTTTTCATTAATGGAGGAGGAAAAATGTTTTTTAAAATAGTAATAAAAAATATGAAATATAATATAAAAAATTATATACTTTTTTTTATAGGAAATATGATCGGTGTTACAACTTTTTTTGTTTTTTGGGGAATATATTCTGTTGTAAAGTCAAGTGCTTCGAATTCTATAAATTTAGAAGATACATTGGTAGAAATTATTATTTCAGTTTTAGTAATAACAATTTTTGCAACGGCTTTAATGATATATTCATTGATGAATTATATTAAATTGAAATTTAGAGATTATGCTCTTTTTATTATATTAGGTGCAAAGAAAAAAATAATATATTCTATGATTGGTTTAGAATATTTGTTTGGATGGGGCATATCATTGGTAAGTGGAGTACTTATGGGAAAAATTATTTTTTCCTTTGTACAAAAAATATGGCACAATTTATTTCCAATGTATATTTCCTATACAAAAATTGGCTTGGATACTTATCTTAATGCATGCAAAGTTAGTTGTTTGATTATGGCGCTTGTTTTTGTTTTCGTATTGGTATGGAATGATAATTGTGGAATAAGCTCTATAATTGCAACGGATTCAATTAAAGAAAGAAAACCTCAAAGTATTTATTGGAGTGTATTTATTGTTTTAGGGATAGGAATATTATGTCTTAGTTACTTTAGTTATCAAAGTTCAATGAGTTGGGGATATATTTTTTCACACTTAGAATGGATTCTTGGGGGATTTTTGATTTTAATGTTTGGGGGAGGAATATGTCTTGAAGAAATACACAAACATACCAAATTTTATGATAAAAATATTTTGAAATTGAATCGACTATATAGTAAGTACCAAACAAATATGCTTATACTTTTAATGCTGTTGTCTGTTCATTTTGTAGCGATGGGATATTGTGTGACCAATATTACTACCTTATTACCTATAAGTAGATATGAAGAAAAATATCCTTATCAGGCAATATGGTTTAATCGAAAAAATAATCAAGATATAAAAATCTGTGGGAATTTATGTGAGGAATATCAAGTAAGTGTAAAAAATATACCGATAATTAGAGTGAGCAGTTATGGTAATGAGTTGATTGGAATTTCAGAAGATACATATGAAAAATTAACTGGTGAAAAAATAAGTTTAAAGAATAAAGAAATCGTATATATTACAAGTGAATATAGAACCGGAAACAGAGGAGGAGTGGATACAACAAAAGGTGGATTTGATTATGGGAAAAAAGGTTTTACATGGTTGGCCATGGGAAGCTATACATCAAAATTAAAAGAATATGTTGATCCGGGGACAAATAATATTTTGCCGAGTCATGATAAAAAACATTTATATAAATTAAAAAAAACAGAAAGTAGAAATCTTTTTGGAAAATATAGAATGAATAATGAAGCGGAAAACGTAATAGTGTTTTCGAATAAATATTTTAAATTACAAAGATTAAAAATGCAAAAGAAAGAGTATGAACCAACAACGCTAAGCTTATTTAAGATACCTGATTCAAAAGAAAAGATTGTATTAAAAGAATTGAATCAGTATATAAAACAACACAATATAAAAGATTTTGGATTAACGGATACACCTCAAAGCACTTTTTATATAACTAAAGAGTTTGTAAAAAATATAAAAAAGGTGAAAATTTTTAAAATTACAAATAAAATCTTTATCATGTTTTCAATGCTTATAAATGGATTTTTCGTTTTTGCAATTAAAACAATTGCAGAGACTACATATTATCAGAGACAATGGAAATTTTTAAAATGTATGGGAATACGAAAAAAGATATGGAATGAAACAATTAATATGGAAATTAAAATTTTGCCATGCATATCAATAATAGCGGCGTTAGTGCTTTCTTTAGGATATTTGATAATAAATTTTATAGTAGATAAAAAAAGCGGAATTATATATGGAAATACAGTTTGGAAAGCTTGGATATTAATGGTTTGTATATATGTATCAATTGAATATAGTATACGAAAAATTTTTACAATTTACATTTGTAAAAAAATAGTGAGGGAGGTGTAATAAATGAAAATACTTGATATAAAAAATTTAAGTCGAAATTATGGCAAAAATTTGTTAAATCAAAGTGAGAAATATGTAAATGTTTTGGATAAAATTAGTTTTCATGTGGAAAAAGGAGAATTTTTGGGAATAATGGGGAAATCTGGCTGTGGAAAAACAACCCTTCTTAAAACTTTAGGAATGATTGATAAGCCAAGTGATGGAAAAATATATTTCATGGGAGAAGACACGAGTAAATTGTATGGAGATAAGTTGGCTGATCTCAGGAATAAGAAAATAGGATTTATTTTTCAAGATTTTTATTTAATGGATAGTTTATCAGTAGAGGAAAATATTATATTGCCAATGATTATTGGCAATATAGAAATGCACAATATGCATGAATTGGCAAGAAAATATGCAGAACAATTTCAGATTAGTCATATTCTAAAGAAGAATCCATATGAATTATCGGGAGGTGAAAAGCAAAGAGTTGCGATTTGTAGAGCGTTGATTAATAATCCAGATTTGATTTTAGCCGATGAACCGACAGGAAATTTGGATTCTAAGTCAGGAAAAATAGTGATAGATGCATTGAATCGAATATCTACAGAATATCATAAAACAATTGTTATGGTTACACATGATCCGCAGATGGCGAGTTATTGTGATCGTATTATTTTATTGAAAGATGGAAAAATACTTGATGAAATAGAAAAGAATAAGAGTAATGGAGATTTTTATTCAAGGATACTTTCGAAAATGGTGGAATTATAAGTATGAATAAAGAAATATATATAAAATATTTCAAAAAAAATAGGAAAGGTCTCCTATTATTAATATTAATAATAGGAATGGGGACTATTGTAAGTGGAATAAATCCATATGTATATGGGAAAATTGTGGATAGTATATCTGATAAAAATGTATATTCTTTAAAAAAATGGTTGTTGTTATTCGGAACTATTTTAATAGTAACGTTAATTTTAGAGTCCATTGAATCGTTAGTTGGAAATTGGCTTACGAATATAACAGAGAATCAAATGAAATTAAATTTATTTGGACATATTTTCTCTATTAAATGTAAAAAAATAGATATATATGAGACAGGAGAATTATTTAATAAAATAGAATTTGATATAGAAAATATTGTTAGTTATTATTTAGATTGCATGACGAGCATTTTGATGATTGTGGTTAATTTGGGGATTTCTGTATATTTTATTTTAAATATTTCAAAATCGTTGGCTGGTATAACATTCATAACAATACCAATGTTATATTTTATTAATTTTATATTTCAAAAAAAAGTTTATATGATGAATCAAAAAATAAGGATATTTACAGATAAATATTATAGTTTTTTAAATGAGAGTTTATCTGAGGTAATCCAAATCAAAGCCTTTGGCTTAGAGAATATTGTATCGCAACGTTATAAAGAATATTTAAAAGAGAGGCTTCGGATTCTTTTGAAAAAGGAAGTCCTTTTGCAAAAAATAGGATTTATAAGAGGTGGATCAGGAAATATAATTAATGTTATAATTTTATTTGTTGCAGGAATGTCAATTGTTGCAGGAAATATGACTATAGGTATGTTGGTTTCGTTTTGCTCATATATGGAAAAATTTTTTGAAGCTCTTTCAAAGATTATGGAACTAAATTTGAATAAACAGGAAGTAGTGGTATCTTATGAACGAATGAATGAAATATTGAATTCTGAGAAAGAAGAGAATAATGGAATTATACTTAAAGAACCTATTCAGAAAATTCAATTTCGTCAAGTAATATTTGGATATAAAGACAATTTAGTATTAAAAAAAATTGATTTATCAATTGAAAATCCTGGATTATATTCATTAGTAGGAAGTAATGGGTGTGGGAAAAGCACAATATTCAAGCTATTAGAACGATTTTATGAATGTAAAGTCGGAAAAATTGAAATTAATCAAGTACCAATAAATAAATATTCTGCATCGGATTTAAGAAATAATATAGTGTATATGCCTAAAAAACCCTTTTTTTTACAAGGAACCATTATGGATAATCTGAAATTGGGGCAGAATGAAATATCAGATTTAGAAGTAATAGAAGTGTGTAAAAAAGTGGGGATACATAGTGATATACAGAAGTTGGAAAAGGGATATTATGAGTTGATAGAATCAGGTGGAGAAAATTTTTCAAGTGGTCAAAAACAGAAACTTGGTTTTGTAAGAGTGCTGTTGAAAAAAGCAGATATTGTGCTTTTGGATGAAGTTACTTCGGATTTGGATGGAGAAGCGGAAAGACAAATCTGTAATCAGATAGAAGAGATCGCTAAGAAGGCAATTGTATTAAATATAGCTCATAAGCCTGAAAGTATAAGAAGAAGTAAAAAAGTCTTTTTTATTCAAGGCGGGAAAATAGTCGCAGAGGGAACACATAAAGCGTTGATGAAGAATTGCGTAGATTATAAAAAAATATTTGCTAATTAATAATTAAAAAATGTGTTCGATTTTTTGATTTATTAACTAGAATTAATGAATATAAATATAAATGGAGTATATGATACAATGAATAATAGATAATAAGAAATTATCCTCGAAAAATAAATATAGCAGATTGTTAGGAGAATATTATGTACAAAAACAAAACTAACCTAATTATACTTATTTCAGGTGTGCCAAGTGCTGGAAAAACAACAATTTCTTATGAATTGTTAAGACGTATAAATTGTTTTAGAATTGTTCAAGAAACAGATATTTTACGTGAAATACTGAGAGGATATAACCAGTTTTTAGTAGAAAGCTTACCTAATATTGCCCCGAAAATAGATTATCTAGCTCCACATACAGAACTACTCAGTTATAATAAAGCAAAATCTCAATGTAAAATAATGAAAAATTCGATTATTGAGATTATAAATCGTCAAAATAGGAAGCAAATTTCTACAATTATTTGTGGCGTACATATAATACCAGAAATATTATATGAAGATATAAACAGTACTAATGTAAAATATATCAATTTATATTTTGACTGTAAAGAAGATCTCTATTCCCATCTTAAAACAAGGGATACCGACAAATACGGGAAAAAAAGTGTAGAATTTTTATATAATATGAATGTTAAATTGCAAAATAATTTTTCTTCTCTACAATTTCAGTATCCTCATATGTTTACATCTATTAATGTTGGGAAATTAACTGTTGAGGAAACTATTGATTTTATTATTGATTTTTTGGAACAATAGCTTATATCTTATAAATAAAAAGTCAAGTGCCTCAATAGTTGATTGCTGTTACAACAAGCAATCGACCAAAGAATATAAGTTGAAGTAGAGTTACATATTCCTGGTACACAAAACATAAACCCGGCAATTTAGGAACTAACATTCCAAAATGGAATTTCTTATCGACTGACTTGACTATAATTTATAAAATTTGGCTCTTAAATTTTAAATACTTTGCAATAATAACTGTTGGAGCGTTGATAATATCTTTATATGGTGCCAACCACTTTTCGATTCTTCCAAAGAGCAAAAGCACTGAAATAGGGAGGGAATTTAGTGTATATAAACTTAAAACATATCAATAGATTTATTCCACACATCCATATATTTTTGAACACAATGTTGCCCTTTTTTTGAAAATACACTAAATACTTCAAAAGCCGCATTAGTCATAATATTGGGATTACCTTTTATGTCGAAATGTGGCTTACAATATATAATGCTATTATCTATTCTAATAATTATTTCGTCTCTTTTGTTAGAATACAATCGACAACATTTTTGTAATACTGTATTAGTGCCAATTATTTTTTTTGCACGTAACATAGTTGTTCTTAATTCTGATTTAAAAATATCTTGATCCTTATGTGCAAAATTAACTTCATCTGAGTCAGGATTTAGAAACATTAGTTTAAAGTCAATGCCATCCATATTCGGCATCATAGATTTTTCATCTAAGTATTGAAATAATTCATTGAAATTACCGCCAAACAATTTCATATTTTTTCGGCCATAAATCCACAAATATTTTCCAGTATATAAAAAAGATTGAATAATAGTTTTCCATAATTCAAAAGTTTCAAATCCGGATAAAAAATATGCTGTTTTTTCTCTAAAAATAGGACTGGTTATTGTAAATTTATCAATAGAACTTAATTTTTCAACCAAATCCTCGCATTGAATATCTATATCTCTAAATTGTTCCTTACATACTTCGATTTCTTTTTTAAAGTTTTCTATGATATGTTGATTAGTTAAGGTTTCTTTTAATGAAAAAATTTCTGTAAAATCCTTCAGTAAATCACCGTGACAAAAACTTATCTCTCTTGCTATATTCATAGGATTATCAATCCAAGAATGCCACATTGAATCATTATCAAATAAAAAAGGAATAACCACCTTATGTAAACCACTAGCATAACCTGCTTCATATAATAACCATGGAGATCTTTTGTTTTCAGTTGTAAAACAAAGAATCAGTATATCACAGTTTTCTATGTTTGATATGATTTTTTCTTGAACAAACTCTCCGGCTTTGATATCTTCTTCTGACATAAAAACATCTATATCAGAATCTAATTTTTCTATTGTAGATTTAACGATTTTGGCAAATTCTTCACTTCTTTTCTTTGACCAACTTATAAATATTTTTTTCATCTCTATTCCTTTCAATTTATCAATACAGTAAAGTTATAGTTGCTTTATAACATTGGATTTATCATGGATAATTTCTTATTATCCACTAAAAACGGAACTATCAGATGAATGAAAAAATATAAAGGAATAAATTTTTTTGAATATTCATTCCGGATGGTTTTACATCAGCTGTCCGGTGATATGGAAATCACTTTTTAGATTCGCTTTTGTGCATGCCGAATCATAATTTCTGCTGAGACATTTGTAAAGACTGCTACGCACCGCAGATGCGGCAAGGTCTTGACAAATATCCCAACAGAAATGGATAAGTTATCAAGCACAAAATAGGAGATTTCCGAGTACCGGAATTCTGATTTCCAAATTTCCGGAAGTGCGATTTCATCATACAAGAATATTCATTTTTTAATGGAACAAAATGTTGAATATAGATAATTTGAATCTAAAAAGCAGCCTTGAAAGAGATTACTTGCAAGGCTGTTGAAACTACTATAATTGATTTATTATATTCAAGCTTTTACGAGGATGTTTGGCTTTAAGAATATCTTTTTGCTTTGTCATAGTCACATGTGTATATATTTCAGTCACATTTATTGAACTGTGTCCCAACATAGTTTGAATATAACGAATGTCAACATTCTGTTCCAAAAGTAATGTGGCAAAAGAGTGTCGAAACATATGGGGAGTAATATGTTGACGAATTCCAGCAAGATGACAATATCTGTTGATCATGTTTCTTACAGATTGATCAGATAGAGGGTTCCCGATATTGTTTACAAAAAAATATCCACATGAATGAATTGCGGTGCCAAATTTAGAATAGTATTTGATTAGTATAGAAATGACATGTTCATTACATATATGAATTAGACGTTCTTTTGCACCTTTTCCATTGATTATAATAATATTATTTTGAAGATCTATGTTTTGGTATGGTATTGTACAAAGCTCAGATATTCTGATCCCTGTTGCGAAAAGTAGTTCGATAACAGCAATATCTCGAAGGGAAGCCTTTTTTCTATAGTTACTAGAAGCATTGTAATATTGCTCATATATGGTGTTTATCAATACTTCAATAGTAGGCAAAGGGATGGTTTTCGGAAGTATAATTGGTTCGCGAAATCTTAATTGTAATTTGGCGAAAGGATTATGAAGTATTATTTCTTTGTATTCAAGATGATGAAAGAGAGCTTTTAAAGAAGCAATTTTTCGTTTTACAGTTTTGGGGGCATATTGTTGATGCAACTTTGCTATATATGTTTCTAAAAGGGGAACAGTAAGTTCTGAAGCTTCGATTATCCAAATTTGCTCGGAAAATTGACGTAGGTCTATACGATATGCTTTTAATGTTTTTGAATCTAAGCGTTTTTGTATTCTGCAATACTCCAAATAGTTTTCAATGGTAATTTGTAAATTGTTCATAATATAATCTCCTCATTTGTTTTTTCCTTAAGAATAATCGTACATCGATTTCAGAATATCGTAAATATTAGAAGTGTTTGATTGGGAAGTATGAGGAAAGAAGTATTACTTTAAAGGAAATTACTTGTATGATGAATGAATTTTACCGTTATAAATAATTAAAATCTTTCAAATATCACAAGTATCTATTTTATATCTCAAAAAGAGGTAAAATGCAATTATGGAATAATAAAAATATTATCGCATAATATTGACACAAAATAATAAAAATAATATAATTTATTTAAATAATAACGAAAAGAAATACCGAAAATACGAAAAGATTAAGAGGTGTAAAATATTATGAGACAAAATGATAAAGAAAATCCGTTTATTCATTTGTTTCAAACAGCATTTGGGTATTACCTTTATGATGTTAATACAAATCAAATTATAAAAATAAAACAAGATACATATGAGCGTTTATCAAATCAAGAAAAAGGTTATAAAACTGATACTAATGAGGAAATTGAAATACTGTATGAAAATGGATATTTAAAAAATAATAAAGTTCAAAATGTAAATCATCCGTATACAGAATTATTGCCGTATGCATTAGAGAACAAAATACATATTTTGATTTTGCAAGTAACTCAAAATTGTAATCTGCGGTGTGATTATTGTCTATATTCAGGAAAATATAATACTCGCAGCCATCAAAATAAGCGAATGAATTTTAGCGTAGCAAAAGAAGCCATAGATTTTTTGAAAGAACATTCAAAAGAAAAAAGAAAGGTTTATATTGCGTTTTATGGTGGGGAACCTTTATTGGAATTTGAATTAATAAAAAAATGTGTGACGTATGCTGAAAATATAATGAAAGATAAAGAAATTGAATATTCAATGACGACAAATGGAACATTATTAAGTCCGGTGGTTATAGAGTATTTAAAAAAATATAAGTTCAAAATTACGGTGAGTCTAGACGGTCCCAAAGAGGTTCAAGATAGAAGTCGTCGTTTCGCTAATTCGGATAAAGGATCATTCGATGTAATAATAGAAAATTTGAAGTATTTTAGAAAGAGGTATCCTCGGTTTTATAATGAAAATGTTGGATTTAATTCAGTAATTTCAACGGAATATAATTTTTTGTGTTCTGATAATTACTTTAAAGAGGATGAACTATTTAAAAATTCAAAATTTGTATTAAGTGGGATTAGTGAATCGTTTAGTAAGAGTAAAGTGTTAGTTTCGAGTCGATATGTGGAAGAAGAACAATATGAAATTTTTAAATTGTTTTTATCGCTGTTTTCAAGAATTGATAAAAAAGAAGTGTCACTTCTTTTGACAGAATATTTGCGCCATTTGATTAATTTTAAGCAAAAACTGGAAAATGGAATGAGAAATGAATTGCCAATAACTGGTCATAGAAGTGGACCGTGTATACCTGGGATAACAAGATTGTTTGTTAATGCAGAAGGAGATTTTTTCCCATGTGAAAAGGTTAGCGAACTTTCGAAAAGTTGTAAGATTGGAACCTTAAAAGAAGGATTTTGGAGAGGGAAAGTAGAAAATCTTCTTAATATTGAAAAAATTACGCATGATGAATGTTGTAATTGTTGGGTATATTCAGAGTGCACAAATTGTGCAAGACATTGTGATGATTGTATTGCACATGATAGGAAAAACATTTTAGATACTTGTAAACAAGTAAGGAATTCGGTGGAGGAAACTTTTAAAGATTATACTGTTTTAAAAGAATTAGGCTATGACTTTTGTATAAAAAGTGAAGAAGATATATTGAATTCTACAGAAAAAGAAGAGATAAATGCACCAATATTAGCAATTGGGAATTTTTGGATTGATGCACAAAATGAAAGCTTAAAAGTTGCGGAGCTGATTTACGATCAAATGGCGAAAATCGGATATCGTGTGGCAATTTTACTTGAAGAAGAACTAATTGAAAATGTACCTTCATTTTCAAATAATATTCTTAACATAAATAAAAGAATAAAAAAATGTGAGATTGAAGAGAACCCAGATTTGATTATTGTTGTTGTTCCGGGAAATATTGTTGAAGTTTCAGACAAGTTATGTGGTGATAGTGGTACATATTTGTATATGCTGTCTCAGAGTATATCAATAGATAGTATGATCGTAAATATACCATATTTTACAGAACTTTTACAGGAAAGTCAAAATGTAAATAATGAAATAGAAAGAATTGTAGGTATAAAAGCATATATAAATGTATTACCTAAATATTTAGACATTGCTGTTTCAGAAGAAGAAGGAAGAGCAGATTATTTAACGTTATCGACAAATTTTATAATTGATAAAATAAATAAAATTGATGATGAACGATTATATTGCAGTGACGATTATGAAAGCTTAAGTAGTTTAACAATGCAAATTATTGATGAATTGTCAAGTTATGCAGGGAATAATGAAGTACAGGAAATAAATAATATTGTTATAGAAGATGTTGAAGAGAAAGTGATGGAGATTATAAAGCAGATTGGAGAAAAAGATTGTGCAATAGATTGTTTGAAGAATGAATCACTATTTGGGGAAAAGATTAAGATGAGGGCAAGAGATATGTTGGTTGTTTTTTTTGAATTAGAAAAACAATTTGATATTTGCTTTACAGAAGATGATATAAAAGATTATACTTTTGTCTCCATTGAAAAAATTTCTGCATGTATTAAAAAGCATTTGAACAAATAGGAATGATTCTTATGATTGAGAGGAGGTGAGACCATGAAAACTTTAGGAAAAAGAAAATCAAAAAATAATCTTCGTATCGTAACAAGAGGAAGTGCTTGCTTTAACTTGTGTAGTTGCCATAGTGTAAGTTCTACTAAATCTGCTTATACGGCTTCTCAAGCATCAGTTTGGAATTAAACTGATATTAATATATGAAGATTAACAAAATGACCGAACTACTGTTTAATACAGAAGTTCGGTCAAAAAATTAGTGGGTGAAATAAATGAAAAAAGATAAATTGTTTTTTCAAATAATTAAAAAAATTTTTGAGGGACACCATAAAGAATTAAGAATTCTGATTTTATGCGAAACAATACTGACGGCAATTTCATATGCTATAGTCAGCGGATATCAGATGTTTTCCAATGGACATTCCTCAGAATATTTTATGCAGGAAGACGGAATAAGCAAAAGCTTTCTTTCTGCCGGAACAATTCTATTATTCTGCGGAATTATACTGATCATCACAGTTCTCATATCATATCTTGGAAAGCGTATTCCGGAATATGTATTTTTACAAAGAATGGGAATATCAAAGAAAGATTTAAAAACGATGGTTTTATATGAGGCAGCAATTTCGTATCTGGTATCCATCATAGCAGGATTTTTCGTTGGAAAAATATTGACCGAGGGATTAAAGATCCTTATGGTTCGTGCTTTGCATATAAATTTTAAATTAGGAAGGGTGGCTTTCTTTACATATCCGTCTATTTGTATCCTCATTTTATTTATATATGGGCTCAGTTTCTTGCTGGTAAAAGAATTGCAATCCGATTTTCTGATCATTACAAATATGAATGAGACAGCGAGAATAGAAAAGCTGGAAGGAAAATTCAGAGTTCCTAAAATAATGATCGGAATCATACTTTGTATTTATTCCGTTTATGCATATTCTAAAATATACCATTATGAGAGTGCATATCTGATCATCGCTTTCTTTGCAGGATTGTATTTAAGCTTAAGAAATATATTTTCTATTTTTTTAGAACGTATAAAGCACAAAAAGCAGAAAAAATATTATAAGAATCTTTTGATGAATCATCGGTTTTATTACCGTATGAACACCGTGAGCAGATATATTTTATTCTTTTCACTGATGAGTTTTTTAAGCTGCTTTTATTTCGGAATACAATTTATCGGTACAATAAATGCTGAAAAAGCAGAAAGTTTATATCCATATGATTTTATGTGTATTGCAGATAAATCAGACGATAAGCTTTTTGAAAAAATAAAAGAAAAGTATCATGCTACATTAATTGAATATCCAATGGTAAGAGTTGCAAACGCAGATAAGACGGAACATTTAGAGGGACGAGGGGAAATTATTATCCAGGGACAACAGATTGGTATCTCTGAGTCTACTTATTACAAGTTAAAAAAAGCTGTGGATCCATCGTATAAAAAGAAATCCTTAAATCTGGATAAAGCAGGAAAAAGAATATATGTTGTTCATCAGCAGGACCGGGCAACAAAAGCCCAGCCGGTCGACTGGTACTATAACAAAAAGACACCGACTTTACATATCGGACTCCCTTGTGAACATTGTGATTATGCAGATCATGAGACAACATATGAGAAGAAAATAGTTGCCGGAGAAGAGATCTCCAGTCTTACAGGGTGTTACAGTACACCAAAATGTGAAAATCTGATCGTTTTCTCCGATGAATATTTCAAAAAAGCTCAAAACGAATGGAAGGATACGGAAGTCCTGACTGGTTTTAAATTGGGTAGGTATAAGGCGATGTATGGTGATGATGGAGAACCTTATATTATTGAAGGACCAACAAAACTGGTATTCATCCAGACAGATAAAAAGTACATAGATCAAATCGATAAAGAATTGGAATCAAAAGAAGAGAAGCACAAATATATCGGCAATTATGATTCTACGGTAAAATTTCATTATTCATCAAAGACAGCAATTACGGATATGAAAACCGAAAGAGCCGTTAAGTCTATGATCTGTGTATATATTATCGTTACATTAAGCATGTTGAATTGGATTATGTTATATGCCATGAACGAAATGGAGAAAAAAGAAAAAGCGGAACGTGAGAAATTTCTGATATCCATGGGAATGGACCGAAAAGAACGGAAGAAAATGAATAAAAGAGAATGGTACATATATTGGATTGTTCCGACCATTATTCTCATCATTTCAAGCGTATTATTTATGAGAGATACAATGATTGCAAGAATGTATCCAAACGATATTCGGAAAATCTGTGAATTACAGGAAGCAGCGGTTATAGCAGTGTGGATTGTAATAAATGGAATATATTTTTGGATTATGAATCGAAAGGCAAGAAGGAGGATAGAAAATTATGACAAATAATACAGAAATACTGCGGACAGAAGGGTTAAAGAGATCCTATCTTGTTAATGAAACGAAAATAGACGTATTAAAAGGAATCAATCTGACCATTAATAATCAGGAATTCATAGCCATTATGGGAAAATCTGGATCTGGAAAAACAACGCTCTTAAAATTATTGGGACTGTTGGATCGTCCGACGGAAGGAAAAGTCTTTTTTAAAGGCGAAGACAGTGATTCGTTAAGAGGGGACAGGCTTGCAATGATCAGACGCCGTGAAATTGGATTCATATATCAGGATTACTATCTTATGGACAGTTTATCGGTAAGAGAAAATATCATGCTGCCAAAGATTCTGGATCACAGTCCGGTAGAAGAGAGTATAACAGAAGCAGAAAAGCTGGCCGATATTATGGGCGTTAGGGCTTTACTGGATAAAAAGATCTTTGAATTATCAGGAGGCGAAAAACAAAGGGCAGCGATCTGCCGGTCGTTGATGAATCATTCGGATCTGATCCTTGCTGATGAGCCGACCGGAAATCTGGATTCTGCATCTACGGAAACGGTAATGGAATATCTGCAGATGATCAATAAAGATTTGAAAAAGACTGTTGTCTTGGTAACACATGATGCATATGTTGCGAGCTTTTGTAACAGGGTGATCTTTGTAAAGGATGGAAATATTAAAGTTGAATTAAGGAAAAATGAAAAGCAGGATGCTTTTTGCGATAAAATTATGAAAGAACAAAAGAATACTCTCAAAAGGTGAACGATAATAGATGAAAAAACTATATAAGAAACGGAATACAGATTTTGAATTGCTTAAAAAAATTATGGGAAAAATACAATTGTCAAAAATACGAGCAATGTTTTTAGTTCTGGGAGTTTTGGTTTCGTCAATAATTACTTTTGTTAGGCCACAGATAGTGAGTACTTTAACGGATAACGGCTTGGTCAAGAAAAATTGGGGAATTGTTATTTGGTGGTGTATTATTTTGATTATATGTGCTGCCATAGAATATGGGAATGGATTGGCTCAGATTAAAATATGTGTGGAAATAAATAATCAATTTGTATCTGAAATGTATCAAAGAGCATTAAATAAGATTATAAAAGCACCATATGTATATTCTCAAAATAGGACTTCGGCAGAGCTTTTGAGTACAATTAATAATGATATTAGTAGAGTGGCATTGCTATTGGATAGAAGTAGTTTACTAATGATACAATTTTTGTTTCAAATTATTGGTGGAACAATAGGATTAGTGTTGCTTAATTGGAGGATAGCGTTTCTCCTTTTAATTATTATTATTATTAAACAGTTTTTGGTGAATTGGTTAGCAAATAATAAAACTAAATTAACAGAAATTTATATAAATGAACAGCAGAAATTTGGAACTTGGTTTGGTGATCAAATAAATGGAATACTTGAAATAAAACTTTGGAATCTCTATTTTAGAAAAAACCAAGAATTCCTTGAGTGCTATAAAAATATTCCAGAAATAAATGAAAAATTGGAAATGTGCGATGGTTTCGAAAATATATTAGAAACAGCTACAGGAGTAATAATTGAAATATTGATATATTTAGTATGCGGTTATTTAGTCTGTACGGATAATATGAGTATTGGAAATTTGCTTGCATTTATTTCTTATGCTATGTATGTATCAAATCCATTAGCAGTATTTTCGAATATTCCATATATGTGGGCACAAATAAAACCTTCGGCAAAGAGGTTTATGGAATTATTAGATTGGCCAGAAGAAGAATTAAAAAATAATATACAAATAGATTTATTGCAATCTGATTTAGAATTAAAAAATGTAAATTTCAAATATGATGAATCACATACAATATTAAAAGATGTTAATCTAAAAATTCCTGAAGGTAGTAGAATTGCAATTGTTGGAGATAATGGAAGTGGAAAGACAACTATAATGAATCTTTTACTCGGTATTATACTACCTGATCGAGGAACGATTTCTATGGGCAATAAAACTATTTGGGAAATAGGATTAAATGAATGGCGAAATCAATTTGCGGTGGTTGGCCAGAAAGGTTATTTGTTTCAGGGAACAATAAAAGACAATATTGATTTAGGTAGTGAAAAAACTGATGAAGAAATTATAAAAATGGCAAAACAACTAGATATTAATTTAAATATAGGACATCACGATAAAGGGTATTCTTATTTGGTACAAGATAATGGAATAAATTTGTCGGGAGGAGAAAAACAGAAAATTATTTTTTTGAGGGCATTTATGAAAAAATCAAAAATTATAATTTTAGATGAAATGTTTTCAAATTGTGATGAAGAATCTAGAAGAAAAATTAGAAATATAGTATTTGATTCAGGATTAAAAAAAACAGTGATATTAATCAGCCATTATAAAGAGGATATAGCAGATGTAGATGTAGTATATGAATTGAAAGATGGTGTTTTAATAAAAAATAAAGTAGAAGACTATCATGAAAGATGAAAAAATATGAGAACCTACATAATGAAACGTTTTTTATAAAAAGTAAAGGTATGCAATAAAAGTGATAATGATTTTTTGTTAAAAGCAACTTGATAGAAGGATTTATATCAATGAATTTGACTGAAAAAACAAAAAGGTAAAAAGAAGAAGTGTTGTAATCGAACAGATTGCAACATTTTTTTTTCGACATTTTTCGAAAATGGTAGTTTGTCATGTATCCGGTCACCACCATGCTCCGATTTGATTTCTATACCCAAAATCAGATCGGAGGAAAGATAAATGGCTTATAACAAAGCAAGCGAAGAACGAAAATGGCGTTATTGGAAAGAACAGGAAGAAAAGAAACTGCGTGAACTGGGAATGGACGAGGAAAAGATTCGGAAATTAAGACAGATGGACTGGGAAGATTTTCTGGAAGAACGCAGATACCGGGAACGGATGGAAGAAACGATGCAGGAGATTGATACAGGAAAACCAGAGGATGATGAACCGTTTGCAATGGATGTCCGGGAACTCTTAGATCATGTGGGAGACAGAGGGCTATATGAACTGTTAAAGGATACGGAGCATCAGACACTGGAGATACTTTTGCTTAGTACATGGGGATATTCAGGAAGAGAGATTGCCAAAATTATGGGAATGGCAGAACAGACTGTTTATACCAAAAGAAACCGTTTGAGAAAAAAATTAAAAAAATTGTCGAAAATTGAATAATAACAGCTTTTCTCGTCGGCTATTTAATAGGCAGGTAAATTTTGCCAGTGTACTTTGACAATCCTATACCAGCATTACAGGTACGTTCCCGTAAGTAGAAGCGTGTCAGGAAGGCGCGAGGACAGATGAAAATGGCAGGAAAGAATACAAAAAAATTCTTTGCTGGTGTTTTTGTTTCGAGCGAATCACCTTTAACTGAAACAGGATCGTGGCGGTCTTTTGCGAGGATCACTTACGAGGGGATAATGATACATAGGAACTG
>OLNM01001006.1_pt1 | contig 23041 bp, 12 predicted proteins | sample 1672391 | NCBI WGS metagenome assembly OLNM01 (sample SAMEA3136680, study PRJEB25190) | human gut metagenome | reverse complement strand
TCAAGTACAGCCTGCGGCTAGCTTCCTAGTTTGCTCTTTGATTTTCATTGAGTATCAGATGAATTTCTTGGTAGTGGCTAAAAAATATGCTACACTATCAATATGAAAATTTTAATCCCAACAGCAAAAGAAATGAACACAGACTTGCCAAGTATCGAAGCCGCTCCTTTAAAACCAGAAGGTCAGGCCGTGCTGGATGCCTTGGCCCTCTATTCTGCTAGTCAATTGGAGAGTTTTTACAAGGTATCAGCTGAGAAGGCAGCGGAAGAATTTCAAAATATCCAAGCTTTGAAAAGGCAGACTGCTCAACACTACCCAGCCTTGAAACTTTTTGATGGGCTCATGTACCGTCATATCAAGCGAGACAAATTGACCGAGGCAGAACAAGCCTATCTTGAAAATCATGTCTTTATTACTTCGGCTTTGTACGGTGTTGTTCCAGCCTTGTCACCTATGGCACCTCACCGTTTGGACTTTTTGATGAAGTTAAAAGTCGCTGGTAAGACTTTGAAGAGCCATTGGAAGGCAGTCTATGATGGAGCTCTGAAGCAGGAAGAAGTGATTTTCTCTCTATTGTCATCCGAGTTTGAGACTGTATTTTCTAAGGAAATTAGAGAAAAAATGGTGACCTTCAAATTCATGGAGGATAGAGGCGGTCAGCTGAAGATTCATTCAACCATTTCTAAGAAAGCGCGTGGTGCCTTCCTGACAGCCCTGATAGAAAATCAAGTACAGACGGTTGAGGAAGCTCGTCGCTTAAGCTTTGCAGGATTTAACTACCGAGAAGATTTGTCACAGCCACAGGAATTGGTTTTTGTAAAGGAAGTATAGAAAGCAGATAAGAGAAAAAGTCAGCAGGATTATGCTGACTTTTTTCTAGCTTATAAAGTATTGGACAAATGAATCTCATTTGATAAGGTGTTGAGGTGATTAACTAAATCCATAATTGACAGATGATTTTGACAAATAAACTTCTTGGTAATTCCTGGAATATAGAAATTAGACACGATGATATCATAACCTGTCTGATTTAAAATCTCAGGATTTGTTTCCAATTCATCCCAAGTATCGAAGGTAAAGCGGTTATTACAGTAATAGGAAAGCATATCAACAAAGGTAAGGGATATAGCATGGTCAAAGTTACTGATAATCAAAACCTTGATAGGTGGTCGATTTTCTAACAACTGAGTAGAGAGGTTTTCAGCATGGGTTAAGATAGTGTACATCAAGTGTTCCAACTGTTCAGGATGGTCATGCTGTCCAATTGCTTGACGGTATTGAGACAGTTCTTGACGCGCACTCCCCATAAAGTCTGGGAAGTAAACTTCGAATTTTTTAATAGTCAATGCTTTTTGTTCAAATAAGATTGGGGTAGAAAAGATTTCCTGTCTTTCAAAGAAAGCAGTGTTATGTAAATGCCAAATAAGTTCATCGTGGTTGGCAAAAGTAATCTTATATTGTTTTGACAGGCGTTCTAATATTTGACTAAGTAATTGGTAAGAGTATCTTGCTTCACTGTTCTCTTCTAAAGAGTTGAAGAATTCTTGAGGATCTAAGAAAATGTTACTTTGAATAAAGGAAATAAAAATTTGTGCGATTATATCAGGTGTCATTTCGAAGCCAAACTGTTTAGAGAAATAAGCAAGTGTCTCCTCAAAATTTGGGAAATTCATCAAAATAGGATAATAGTCTTGGAAAAAATGATTGGGTAGGTCGATGAAATGACCATTCCTGACACGATGGATGCTAATTGCCACCATTAACTTGTACATTCTATAAATAGAGAATCGCATTGGATAATTTGTAATTTTATAGAAGTAGTCGGCGAACTCTGTTAAGACTTCTTCAGAAATATCTGGGAAGGGCCAATCTAAAAAATAGCATCGCTCAGAAAAGTATTGGGCATAAAAATAGCGAATATCAATTTCATTTCCTTTGATAGAGGCTGGTGTAAAAGCTAGTTCAATTTGAAATTGCTTTGATAGGATTTGTGTAATTCGATTTCCTAGTCTATATAGATTAGCATTACTTGTGTGAAGGTTTTCAACTGTTCGATAAATAGGTAATCCTTCATTGTAAAACATATATTCTAGCAATTGGAAGGATTGTGAATGAGTAAGGAAATGATGATAAACATCTTCTACACTGGATTTAAAATCGAGATCAATCATAATACCGTTGACAGAGGATTGGATATCGATATCCGGAAAGGATGAGCGCAACTCATTTAGATCATTTTTTAAGATGCGTTCGGTACAGTCTAAGGTATGGGCTAATTCATGTAGACGAAGCCATTTCCGTTTGTGAATGAGTATTTCCATTAGTCGTAATTGCCGTTGTTCTTTTGTAGATAATAGGGATCTCATACGTTTTTATACCTCCTAAGGATATTATATCACATTAAATAGGGAAAAATGCAAATATTGATATGTATAGTAAGTGGATTTATCTGTGTCCGATTTGTCTAAAAAATACAAACTATTATTTTTTTGTATTCTTCATACCAAAATTTGAGATTCACTTTATTGTTTGAACCGTTCATATAAAATAGAACAAATTAAGTGAATCTAGAGGGAAAAAACAGGATACAGTGATTGTGGTAACTATATTGAAATATCTAAAAATTAGATGTAAATTATATACTATAAAATGATAAAGAGGTAAGAAATATGAAACAAGCACAAAGAAAATCATTTGACTGGTATAAAATGCAACAACGTTTCTCTATTCGTAAGTATCATTTTGGTGCGGCGAGTGTTTTATTGGGAACAGCTTTGATTTTAGGGATAGCTACTAATGTCCATTCTGTACAAGCAGAAGAAAAAAATTCAGCAGTAGTAAGTAAAGTTTTTATTGATAAGGGAGAAGAAGCTACTAAACCAGCCGAAGTATCTACACCTAAAAAAGAAACAACTTACGCAGCTCCAACTGTTGCTAATCCAGTAGAAGTAACTCCAACTAAATTTGATGATGCTAAAGCACCAGCAGAAAAAGTTGAAGAAGCAAAAGATAAAAAAGCAGAAGCAAGTCATCAAGATTCAGTTGACAAGTCAAAATTGTTAACGGCTCTTTCACTTGCTAAAAAATTAGAAAGCAAATTATATACAGAAGCAAGTGCTGCTAACTTGCAGGCAAGTATGCAAGCTGGTCAAAGCTTGCTTGGAAAAGCAGATGCAACTGAAGCTGAATTATCTCAAGCAGAGTCATCTGTTCAATCAGCTATTATTGGGCTGGAACTTCGTTCTAACTCTGATAAAGGGACTGTATCAGAAACTCCTGTAGTGAAGAAAGCGGATGAAGTTGAAGCAAAAGCAGATGCAACAACGGCTGATCGTTCAGCTCTTGATAGTAGCGTTTTAGCAACTAATGTACCTGCGAAAGTAGAAGCGACTTCTGCTACAGAAACAACTAATGAAATCTTTAAACCTGAACATAGCCTTTCAGATGATCGTCAAAATTCAGCGATTCGTAAGGAAGATTTGGAAACTGGTTATAGTGGTTTCCGTAGTGCAAGAAGAAGACGTGAGGCAGGAAGTAATCCTGATGAAACACCAACTCAACCAGCATCAACTCAACCAGCATCAGGTGAATATGCGGGGACCGAAATAAAAGCATACTATGATAATAATCACAATGGTGTATTTGATGAAGGTGACGAATTAATATCAAGTACTGTAATTCCTCCCGCTCCAAAAGGAGAGAATGGTAATGATGGTAAAGATGCTGCAAGAGGAGCTGAATTATTAAGTGGAATTATTGCTCCAACGTCAGAAGATGGTAAAGATGGTGATACATACATTGATGCCACAACAGGAGATGTGTATAAAAAAAGAGATGGAGCTTGGGGAAAAATCGGTAACCTTAGAGGTCCGCAAGGAGAACAAGGTCAAAAAGGTGAAAATGGTAAGGATGGTAGAGCTCCGAAAATTAAAGTAGAAGATATAGCAAAATCTGCAGGAACAACAAGCGTATCAAGTCGTTCAGGAATTCGAATCACGGTTTATGATGATAAAAACAATAATGATGAATTTGATGAAGGCGATACGGTACTCAATACAAAAGAGGTATATAATGGGACAGATGGAAGAAACGGAGTAGACGGCCAAACACCAAAAGTTAAAGCAGAACGTGATGAGGCCAAGAAACAAACCACTCTAACCTTCTACATTGACAAAGATGGCGATGGTAACTATACAGAAGGAACAGATATTCTCGTTCAAACATCCATCGTCAAAGACGGACAAGATGGTAAGTCATTAATTACTGTAAAAGAAGGTAAAGAAACAAAAGTTTACCAAGAAGATCCAGCACATCCAGGTCAACCATTGAACCTAGAAAAACCTCTTGCAGTCATTAAAGATGGTGTAGATGGTAAATCTCCAACAGTATCTGCTGTACGCAAGGATGAAGAAAATCATAAGGGTGTAGAAATTACGGTAGATAATCATGATGGTTCGCAAGCAACGACTGTCTTTGTTCAAGATGGAGAAAAAGGTGAAGCAGGAGTAGCAGGTCATGATGGACAAACTCCTACAGTAATAACTCAGCGTGGTGCAGATGGTCACAGTACTCTTGTAACCATTACAACACCAGGAAAAGAAGCAGTAACATTCACAGTTAGAGATGGGTTAGATGGACATGATGGACGTGCACCAAAAATCGATTTGAAACCATTTAATCACGGAGTAGATTCATTTAGAAGAGCTAGAGTGTCTAGAAGTAGTGGAAATAATCCTGAAGAGGGAACTGCTAATGAAATCAACCCACCAATTTCCAACGAACATCCTTCAACAGGGACACACGTTACAGCCTATTATGATAACAATGGCAATGATGTTTACGATCCTGGAGTGGACGATTTACTTAGTGAGCGTGATGTTCTAAATGGAAATGATGGTGTAGACGGCAATCGTGGTAGAGATGGACGTAATGGTAGTGAACTTCTAAGTGGAAATGTTGCCCCAACTCCAAATGATGGTAAAAATGGTGATACTTATATCGATAGCAATACGGGTGATGTATATAAGAAAAACAATGGAACTTGGAATAAGACGGGTAATATAAGAGGGCCACAAGGTGCCAAAGGAGATAGTCCAGAAGTTACAGCTAAACCAGGTGCAGATGGACATAGTACTGATATTACAATTACAACACCAGGAAAAGATCCGATTACTGTTAATGTCAAAAATGGTAAAGATGGTAAATCATTAGTTGCTAAAAAAGAAGGTAATGAAACTAAAATTTTTGTAGAAGATCCAGCACATCCTGGTCAACCATTAGATGCTACAAAACCACTTGCTACAGTCTTAGATGGGTTAAAAGGTGATAAAGGTGAAAATGGTGCAGACGGGAAATCACCAGTTGTCACAATGACAGATAATGGAGATGGAACACACTCTATTACAGTACGAAATGGAGATGGTTCTGAATCAACTACTAAAGTCAAAGATGGTAAAGATGGGAAAACAGCTACTATCACCACAACTGAAAATCCAGATGGAAGCCACACAATTACTGTAACAAATCCAGACGGAACGACCAAAGAAACTGTTGTTAAGAATGGTAAAGACGGTAAGACTCCAAAAGTTGAAGTGACGGATAACAACGATGGAACTCATACTGTTAAAGTTACAGATGGAGACGGCAATGTTACCAACGCTATCATCAAAGATGGTAAAGATGGTAAAGCTGCAACAGCAACTACAACAGAAAACCTAGATGGAAGCCACACAGTAACAATCACTAACCCAGACGGAACTAAGAATGAGTTTGTTGTGAAAAATGGTCGTGATGGAGTAGACGGACGTACTCCAACAGCCTCTGTTCGTGATAATGGAGACGGAAGTCATACAATCGTTATTACAAATCCAGAAGGTGTGACAACTGAAACAACAGTTCGTGATGGTAAATCACCAAAAGTTACCATTACTGATGAACAAAATGGAACTCACAAGATTTCAGTTTTAAATGGAGATGGAACAACTACTGAAACAATCATTAAAGATGGTAAATCACCAGTAGCGACCGTTAGAAATAACAAAGATGGTACTTACACAATTCGTGTAGAAAATGGAAATGGAACTGTTTCTGAAACAACAGTACGTGATGGTAAATCACCAACTGCTAAGGTTGTGGATAACGGAGATGGCACTCACACGATTACAGTTGTGAACTCAGACGGTACAACTACAACAACTACAGTACGTGATGGTAAATCACCAAAACTTGAAGTAATCGATAACAAAAATGGTTCACACACTATTAAAGTGACAGGTGCTGACGGTAAAGAAACAACAACTACAATCTTTGATGGTAAATCACCAAAAGCGAACATCGTTGATAACGGAGACGGAACTCACACATTAACAATCGTTGATTCTGATGGTCGTGAATACAAATCTATTATCAAAGATGGCAAAGATGGCGTTTCACCAACTGTAACTGTTAAAAATAATAACGATGGCACTCACGTTGTTACAATCATTAATCCTGATGGAAGTAAGACAGAAATGGTGATTAAAGACGGTAAAGATGGTAAATCACCAAAAGTTTCTGTTGAAGATAATGGAGATGGTAGTCATACAATTACAATCATCAATTCTGACGGAACTGTGACAAAAACAGTTGTTAAAGATGGAAAAGATGGTAGAGATGGTCGCGACGGTAAAGACGGTAAAGACGGCAAAGATGGTAAATGTGGATGCCAAGACAAACCAGTAACACCATCAAATGACAAACCAGTTCCTCCAACACCTAATGTACCAGAAAGACCAACGTTTGCAATGCCAGAACCACCAGTTTACGAATTGCCAGAATTTAACGGTGGTGTGCCAGGAATGCCTGAAGTACAAGAGGTACCAGAATTAGATATTCCAACAGTACCAGCACAACCAACACCAGAAGTACCGGTTAAACCTGTGCCAGCGCAACCAAAACCAAATGTACCGACACCAGAAGTGCCAGTACAACCAACTCCAGTTGTTCCAACACCAGAAGTACCGGTTAAACCAGTACCAGCGGTTCCAGAACAACCAGTAGTACCAACACCGGCTCAACCAGCAACTCCAGTAAATGCTAACCCAGTAGTACCAACTACAGTTAAAGAAAACCATGGGGACAAACTACCTGAAACTGGAAGCCAATCTGATTATATCTCTGTTCTTTTAGGTAGCGGTATTCTATTGAGCCTATATGTAGGACGAAGAAAAGAAGATTAATCAGCCAAAAGCAGTCACTAATTTCTCGAAAGAAGATGATAAGTGATAGATATCGAATGAAAGAATATTCTTAGAACGATTTTCCATGATGGAAAAGACTGCTAAAAACCTTGAGTGGGAGCGCTCAAGGTTTTTTTGGATGACTGATGTTTGTCTGAAAATCTTGATTGAGTCTAAAAAGCCATCCTATTAGATGGCTATAATTGATTTAGACTTTCTAAAATTTTCTATTTTTTACTGAATCGCTGCGACCAAGTCTTGAGCTTGTTTCTCAAGTGAGTTTAGGACTGTTTCTTCAAGAACCAATTTTCCGTCTGCCCAGGCAGAGTCGTTAACACGTGCAGCAGTGAAATCACCAATGACTTGTGTACGGATAAATGGCAAGAGGTCTTTGTAAATAGCGAAGAGTTGATCGTGACCTGCATTGGCTACAGATGATACGGTAACAAACTTGTCTTGAAGGGCAGAAGCGCCACGTGTATCAGACAAGTCAAGGGCACGAGATAGCCAGTCAAGCAAGTTTTTCACTGTTCCAGGGATAGAGAAGTTGTAGACTGGAGAGAAGATCCAGATAGCATCCGCAGCGAGAACTGCTTCACGAGCAGTAGCTACAGCTGGATGTGTTGGAATTTCCAAATCTTGGCTGAAGAGAGGAAGAGCTGAATAATCAAGGTAGCTAACTTCCGATTTACCAGCAAGTGCTTTCTCAGCTTCGATAGCCATTTGGTGGTTGAAAGAACCTTGACGTAGTGATCCGACGATAAATAATACTTTTTTAGACATGATGTGTCTCCTTTTTCTTAAATTTTCGAGAACTCTCTCGTTGTTATAAAATATATTACAACAAAGCAAAACGACTTGCAAGAAATTTGCTCAAAGATAAGTAAAACTATAAAATTGTAGAAACTCTAATCACTTGCGACTGGAATGCATTTGATTTTCGAAGAGTATTCTAACATTCTCTTGTAATATGATGACATAAGTGCTAAAATAAACAAGAAAACTCGCAATGGAAACCGCATAACAGCTATTTTCCGGTATCATTTCATAAATCATTAAAGGAACAATAATGGCATTGAAGAATGCTTCTAAAAGGGGTGGAGATCATGTAAGGCAAAGATTAACAAGTGACAGACAAAAGAAATAATAATACACTTGTTAAGGAGAAAAGATGTTAATAAGAAATTATCGGAAAAATATTGGCCTGATGGCCGGAGTTGAGTTTTTTGCATTTTTAGGGATTACCAGTTTTTGGATTCTCTTTCTCAGTCAAAACGGCATGTCTCTTTGGCAGATTGGACTTCTGGAGAGTATTTTTCATACGACCAGTCTTCTCTGTGAAATTCCATCTGGTATGTTAGCTGACCGCTATTCTTATAAGACCAACCTTTATTTAAGTCGTATAGCAGGGATTGTGTCTTCTATTCTCATGTTGGCTGGGCAGGGAAATTTTTGGATTTATGCACTAGCTATGGCGGTAAGTGCCTTGTCTTATAATTTTGATTCAGGCACAAGCGCAGCAATGGTCTATGACTCTGCTGTAGAGGCTGGACTAAAGGACCGTTATCTATCCATTTCGAGCTTTATGTCAGGAGTGGCAGAAGGAACTCGGTCTTTGGGGACAGTGTTGGCGGGATTTTTTGTCCATGGCCAGTTGCACCTGACCTACTACATCATGATTGCCACTTCTATCATAGTTCTTTTCCTGATTTGGATGCTGAAAGAACCTAGTGTCAAGCTAGAAAAAGCTGATAGTGTGACCATGAAACAGATTATTTGGACTGTTAAGGATGAGTTGGAGCGAAATCCCATGCTCTTCAACTGGATGATTTTATCTCAGATTGTTGGGACACTTATGTGCATGTTTTATTTTTACTATCAAAATCAGTTACCAGATTTAAGTGGTTGGCAAATTTCAGCAGTTATGCTACTTGGTAGTCTCTTAAATATCGTCGCAGTCTATCTAGCGAGTAAGATTGGAAAGAGATATGCTGCCTTGAAGATTTTCCCTATTCTCGTCCTGCTGACTGGAGTTACCTACCTGCTGTCCTACTTTGGAACACCTCTAATCTATATTTTGATTTATTTGATTAGTAATGCTCTATATGCTCTTTTTCAGCCGATTTTTGACAATGATTTGCAAGAGCGCCTTCCAAGCGAAGTAAGGGCAACCATGCTGAGTGTCTACTCTATGATGTTTAGCTTGAGTATGATTGTGTTTTTTCCACTGACAGGCTGGTTGATTGACCATTTAGGCTTTGTGCTAACATTTCTTTATCTAGGATTCTTTTTAGTTTTGATTAGTCTTCTACTCCCTGTCTTTTTAGGAAAATTGGCTAAAAGAATAGATGATAAAATAATTCCATAAATTAAGAGAACTTCTAAAAACTTGAGTGTCAAGCTCAGGTTTTTTAATAGGTTGATTTCGCTTTTGTCTTTACTTTTCTTGCTCGGTTTTAATCAAGAAAAATCGGTTTGCTTTGAAGGGAGAAATAGAATTGGTTTCTTATTACTCAATGAAAATTAAAGAGCAAACTAGGAAGCTAGTCGCAGATTGCTCAAAGCACAGCTTTGAGGTTGCAGATAAAGCTGACGTGGTTTGAATTTGATTTTCGAAGAGTATTCTTGCATTCACTTGTAATAAAGCTTAATAGATGGTAAAATAGACGAGTGAAAAAAAGACAAAACAAAGCAAAAAATAATCTACTGTGGCAGTATGGTCTAGGGATGACGATTTTGTTTGTGGTTATCAGTACTTCCTTTCTGTATCTAGTGTTTCTGAGTATGAAACCATATCAAACAGCTAAAAGTGAAGGAGAAAAATTAGCTCAGCAGTATGCAGGATTAGAGCAGGCTGATCAGGTTGACTTATACAATGGCTTAGAATCTTATTATAGCGTTCTTGGTCGTAATAAAAAACAAGAAGCACTTGCTGTCCTGATTGGAAAAGATGACCATAAGATTTACGTTTATCGGCTAAATCAGGGTGTTTCACAAGAAAAAGCAGAAGCTCTTTCTAAGGAAAAAGGAGCTGGCGAGATTGACAAGATTACCTTTGGCCGTTATCAAGACAAGCCAATCTGGGAAGTCAAGTCAGGATCTGATTTTTATCTAGTAGATTTTGAAACAGGAGCATTGGTCAATAAGGAGGGCCTATGAAACTATCCAACCGTGTTTTAGAAATGGAAGAGAGTGTGACCTTGGCTGCTGGAGCCCGTGCCAAAGCGCTGAAGGCTGAGGGAAGAGATATTTTGTCTCTAACCTTGGGTGAGCCAGATTTCACTACTCCCAAAAATATCCAAGATGCCGCCATTGCATCGATTCGAGATGGGCGTGCTTCTTTTTATACAGTAACCTCAGGTCTGCCAGAACTTAAGGCCGCGGTCAATAGCTACTTTGAGCGCTTTTATGGCTATTCTGTAGCGCCAAATCAAGTGACAGTCGCTGCAGGAGCCAAATATTCTCTCTATACCTTCTTTATGGCAGTGGTCAATCCAGGTGATGAAGTCATCATCCCAACCCCATACTGGGTTAGCTATGGAGATCAGGTCAAGATGGCTGAAGGGATTCCTGTCTTTGTTCCTGCTAAGGAAGACAATCATTTTAAGGTGACTGTAGAGCAGTTGGAAGCGGCTCGCACAGACAAGACTAAGGTTTTGGTGCTGAATTCACCATCCAATCCGACAGGAATGATTTACACCCGTGAGGAACTCTTGGCAATCGGAAACTGGGCTGTAGAAAAGGATATTCTCATCCTAGCAGATGATATCTACGGTCGCTTGGTCTATAATGGCCATGAATTCACACCGATTTCTAGCCTATCTGAAGCTATTCGCAAGCAAACAGTGGTTATCAATGGTGTGTCTAAAACCTATGCCATGACTGGTTGGAGGATTGGCTATGCCGTCGGTCAAGCAGACATTATCGCTGCCATGTCTAAGATTGCAGGTCAAACAACTTCCAATCCGTCAGCAGTAGCTCAGTATGCAGCAGTTGAAGCCCTCTCAGGCGAACAAGATACTGTAGAAAGCATGCGTCAGGCCTTTGAGGAACGTCTCAATACCATTTATCCCCTTCTTGCGGAAGTGCCAGGATTTGAAGTGGTCAAACCGCAAGGAGCCTTCTATCTCTTTCCAAATGTCAAAAAGGCCATGGAGATGAAAGGTTATACCGATGTGACAGACTTTACAACCGCTATCCTAGAAGAAGCTGAAGTTGCCTTGGTAACAGGAGCAGGATTCGGAGCACCAGAAAATGTACGCCTCAGCTATGCGACAGACCTAGACACGCTTAAAGAAGCAGTTAAACGCTTGAAAGCATTTATGGGTAGTGAGAATGATTGATCATTTTGAAATTAAGGTAAAGGATTTACAAATTTCAGAAGATTTTTATAGGAGATTTCTCGCTCCTTTGGGCTATAAATTAGCTTTTAAGACTACCTCTCTAATCAGTTTTCTTGCCCCAAATAGCCCTCATCCTGGTGGTGATTTTTGGCTGGCTCAGGGGACACAAGATCCTATTCACTTTGCTTTTTTAGCAGAAAATAAGGAAGAAGTTCAGGCTTGTTATGAGGCTGGTTTAGAGGCAGGTGGGCGAGACAATGGAGCTCCTGGTTATCGCAGTGAGCAACCGATTTACTACGCTGCTTTTATGATTGACCCAGATGGGAACAATATAGAAGTGGTTTGCCATAAAGAATAAAAAAGAAAAAGGAAAAACAATGACAAAACGTGTAACGATTATCGATGTAAAAGACTATGTTGGTCAAGAAGTGACGATTGGCGCTTGGGTTGCCAACAAATCAGGAAAAGGGAAAATCGCCTTCTTGCAATTGCGTGATGGAACAGCCTTCTTCCAAGGTGTGGCCTTTAAACCAAACTTTGTAGAGAAATTTGGTGAAGAAGTAGGACTTGAGAAGTTTGATGTTATCAAACGCTTGAGCCAAGAAACTTCTGTTTATGTGACAGGAATTGTCAAAGAAGACGAACGTTCTAAGTTTGGCTATGAGTTGGATATTACAGACATCGAAGTGATCGGTGAATCTCAAGACTACCCAATCACACCAAAAGAACACGGAACAGACTTCTTGATGGACAACCGTCACTTGTGGCTCCGTTCTCGTAAGCAAGTAGCGGTTATGCAAATCCGTAACGCGATCATCTATGCGACTTATGAGTTCTTTGACAAGAACGGCTTCATGAAATTTGACAGCCCAATTCTTTCAGGAAATGCGGCAGAAGATTCAACAGAACTCTTTGAAACTGACTACTTCGGAACGCCAGCTTACTTGAGCCAATCAGGTCAGCTTTATCTAGAAGCAGGTGCTATGGCTCTTGGTCGTGTCTTTGACTTTGGTCCAGTATTCCGTGCTGAAAAATCAAAAACACGCCGTCACTTGACTGAGTTCTGGATGATGGACGCAGAGTACTCATACTTGACACACGATGAATCACTTGACTTGCAAGAAGCTTATGTGAAAGCTCTTCTACAAGGTGTTCTTGACCGTGCTCCTCAAGCCTTGGAAACCTTGGAACGTGATACAGAACTTTTGAAACGCTACATTGCAGAGCCCTTCAAACGCATCACTTACGATCAGGCCATTGACCTATTGCAAGAGCATGAGAATGATGAGGATGCTGACTACGAACATCTTGAGCATGGAGATGACTTTGGTTCACCACATGAAACTTGGATCTCAAACCACTTTGGTGTACCAACATTTGTCATGAACTACCCAGCAGCCATCAAGGCCTTCTACATGAAACCAGTTCCTGGAAATCCAGAGCGTGTGCTTTGTGCAGACTTGCTTGCTCCAGAAGGTTACGGAGAAATCATCGGTGGTTCTATGCGTGAGGAAGACTACGATGCTCTTGTTGCTAAGATGGATGAACTTGGCATGGATCGTACAGAGTATGAATTTTACCTTGACCTTCGTAAATACGGTACAGTTCCACACGGTGGATTTGGTATCGGTATCGAGCGTATGGTAACCTTCGCAGCAGGAACAAAACACATCCGTGAAGCCATTCCATTCCCACGTATGTTGCACCGTATTAAACCATAAGAACAGGAAAACGCCCATGTGGCGTTTTTTTCTATAGAAAGCTCTGGAAACGAAAGGAAATATTATTAGGTATAGTGGATTGAAATAAGATATGAACAGAGAGCTTAGGAAAGTCAAATTAATTTCTAGAAATGTTTTAGAATCCGTAGCGCACTATTTTATGTTCAAACTACTATATTCAAAATCTTTATAATATGCCGTTTTCGTGAAAATATTTACTTCCTTTTCTTATAAAATTGAATTTGTGCTAGAAACATACTACCAGTTGTTCAGAATAGAGTTTCGTATCCTAGTACATTGACCTTATTGTTTAAAAACTGATGTATGTACTATTTTCTTCAAGGAAGTATTAGATTGAAACCATAAATATATATAAGCATGAAACTTGAATTAATAATAGTGGCATGATACAATATTAAGTGATATTGATAATTATTGGGCAACCTTTTTTAAAATGATAACCTTTTAATATTACTAAAAAATTTAAGGGGGGGCTTTTTATTTGTCTGTATATTTCAATTCAATATTAAAAAATATGCATAAAGGAGGTTGTGACTCTAAATGAAGGGTAAACAACAAGATTTTAGAACGGAAAAGTATATTCGTTACGGTATTCGTAAATACAGTTTTGGAGCAGCATCAGTAGCGATTGCGGCTGGTTTAATGTTCTTAGGAAATGGAGCAGTTTTAGCTACTGAACAAAATCCAGTTTCAGACTCTAAAGAAAATATTCAAAAAGTAGAAAATTCTTCTCCAGAATTAGGAGAAAGTAATATCCAGTTGGTTGGAAAGACAACTGAAACACTTAAGAAAGAAGAAGTTAAAGTAAATAAGCCACTTCTTGAAGCGAGTATTTCAAATTTAGAGACTGCATTATCAAATGCTAAGTATGCGGATGCCTCAGTTGTAGCCAATGTTCGTGAAGCTTTAGCTACTGCGAAAGCTGTTTTGGCAAATGAAGCTGCCAAGCAAGAAGAGGTAAATGTTCAAAAAGAGATTCTTTCTGCATTGGGAACAGTTGTAACTGAATCAAACAAACTTGGATTAGAGAAAGAACAGGCTGATAAAGATAAGGTAGCAAAAGAAGAAGCAGAAAGAAACGCTACACCAACAGAAAAAGCTCTTTCAGAAGCTAAATCGGCACTCGATAAAGTTTCATCAGAAGCAGATGTAACCAATATACTTGCGGTTACAGAACTTCGTAAGAAGGAAGTAGCAGAAGAGAATCGAGTTGCAATTGAAGCAGCGGTAGCCAAGAACCAAGCCGTAATTGACGAATCAAAAATTCTTTTAGCTGACAAGAGTGTCACAAAGGAACAAGTAGATGCCCAATTATCTCGCTTAAATGAATCAATTCTTGCAGTTTATAGTGAACTGAAAAAATCAGGAATTGGTCGTGATGGGAAATTTGCTGTAGTGTTGGCAGCACAAGATTTTTATGCTGAAAGATCTACAAGTACTACTCATGCTTCAGAAATAAATGCAACAATCCATACAGGATCAGATACATATACAATTCCACACCAAGAAATTACACTTACTAAAGGTGCAGGTACTGATACTTCAGGCCTAGAAGTAGTTGTGTATTCTAACCAACGTGATGGTGATGAAACAAATGCAGGAAATGGGATGCATACTGAACAAGGTGGTGCAACTGGTCATAATAATAAAGGTCGTGTTGATTATCCTTTAACACCAGAGGCGGCTAAGAAATTAGCTGAAGAAGCTCCACTTTGGAGAAATAAACTTCGTGCTGATGGTTCAAAGATCTCAAATGCAGCAACTGCAATTTATTCAGCTAACGGTGGTTATGAATATCTAGCTACTGAAATTTACAGATATGGATATGAACAAGGAATTGATCGCGTATATATTAAAGGATTAAAAGATCGTATTGCTGTTACAGAGTCTGCTAAGCAAGCTGGATGGAGTCTTACTTCTGTAACACCAACCAATCTTGTTCCTGGTTTAGCATATGATGAGGCTACAGATACTATTCAAGGGGTGGTCTCTGCCAATATTGAAAACGGGGTATATGATTTACGTTTTGATGTAACTGCAAGCCATACTGACGGTCGTTCAGTAACTTTTCGACTTCAGAATTTACGTGCTGGTTGGGTAGGATGGCAAGATACCACGCCTCCTAAAATAAAATCCGATTCTGCAACATACAAACGTACAGTAGGTGATGACGCCAATATCAATATTCGATTTAATGATGCTTCGGGAGCTGGTGTTATACCAGGAAATAACGCTGGAAACTATAGTTATACAACTGCTGAAGAAAAAGTAATTACAGTACGTAAAAATTTTTCACGCAGTGTAACAGGAATTTCAGGATACAATACTACAGGAACTGCATTAGATGATTCAAAAGTATTAATTCCAGGTACTAGCTACACAGTTTCAAATAGTACTTCCGAAGAGCAAGCTGCCAATCAAACAAATATGGGTAAAGGAGTTATTGGTGGCAAGCTTACTGAAGCAGGGATATATACAGTCTCTGTATTTGCTAAAGATTACGATAAACTGGCTAATAATAATGTTTGGAACCAATCAGGTCAAGAGGCACATGCTTCTCTCACAGTTGTGGTGAAACCCAAAGTTGAGGTTCAAAACGTTGAAACTTACTCAACTTCAGTACCAGTTAAAATATCTAAGGGTGCAACAAGTGCGAAAGTAACGATGCCAGATGGAACTGTAACAAATCTAAAAGCGGTTAACGGTAAGTGGCTTGTAGATAGTGGCTCAACCAATACAGCAGTTACTGAAAATCAAGAACTAGGTGCCGTAGATTCTAGTACAGTCTTTAACATTCCCGTCACATCAGAAGCGACAGCAAAAGTTGGTGTGGATAACATTACTGTTGAAGCATCGTCTGAAAACGTTAAGGGAACTTTCCTACGTGAACAAGTTGAATTAACTGGAACTGACGGTCAAAAACACATCGCAAAATTAAATAGTGCATCTGGTCATTGGGAACTTCCAGCTGATTATGCTGAAGTAAAGACACCAAATGGTGATGGAACTACAACGTGGACAAAACGCGAAGTGTATACTGAAGCGCAACAAGATGGAGCAATGAAATTCTACATCTATGAGTATACTCGTCAGTTAGATATAAATGGTAAAGTAACAAGTGTTGATACACCAACTCGCCCACTCACTGTATATGCTTCTCAGAATACTAGTCAAGCAGGTGATGGAATGTCGGTAACAATCACTTATGATAAACATTCTAATGCCTGGTCTTCATCAGATGGTACAGAAGTGACTGCTACCAAATTGGGTGACAATTCTTGGGAAGTGCTTACTAAATCAGGATTTGGTGGTGTTATTAGCGGTACGATTGCAACAAATTCGGATGTTGCAACTGTAGTTAATACAAAACCAATAGCAAGCTCTAAAGATTATACTTCTACTAAAGGAACTGCGGTAGATCTCCGTAATGAAGCAAAAGCTGCAGTGACAATTTCTGATACAGAAGATACTAAGTACGGAAAAACAACTTACATTACTCGTATTACAGTAACATCTCCTTCAGGAGTTCAGAAGGTTTATGACACTAAACAAGATGCAAACAACTACAATCTTGCTAGTGGTTATACACTGAATGAAGTGGGAGTCTATACAGTAACAGTTGATGTTATTGATAGTAATGGTAATTACACAACAGATGCTACAATAGGTGGAACTGAATCTGGTGTGGATCATGGGGCTGGCTCATCAACAGCTACAACTACTTACCACATTACAGTAACAGACACGATTGAAGGTCACGATGCTACATCATCTGATATCCAAGGAGCTACTCAAACGGGAACACCAACCTTTACTTCTGTAGGTGACGGTTCAACTATTTCACCAAGTGCAACATCACCAGCTAAGTTGGTTGCAACTGACGGTAGTTTAGTTGAGACTTTAACAGTTGCAAATGAGGGAACTTATACAATTGACTCAACAACAGGTGTTGTAACCTTTAAACCACTTGCAACATTCACAGGAAAAGCAAGTCCAGTAACTATCAAACTAACTGCAATTCTAGGTACAGATACTAACAATGCTAATATTACTGCAACTGCGACAGCTACATATACACCAACAGTATTTCCAGTAACACCAACCGCAGTAGCGTCTCAAACAACTGGACCTCAAGGGAAAGCCCAAACTTCTGCTATTAAGTTTGACGTAGCAGATACAGATGATACAACTGTAAACTTTGCTAAAGGAACAGTTACTATTGATGCAAATACAACAAAATCTGTTGATCTTAATACAGCATCAGTAACTCTTCTTAATGCAAACGGTGATGCTGTAACATCTGTAACAGTTGCAAATGAGGGAATTTATACACTGGATACAGCGACAAATGTTATTACTTTCCAACCAGTCGCAACATTCACAGGAACTGTTACAAAACCAGTTAGTGTACGTATTGCAGATGCGAATGGCACTACTGTAACAACTACTTATACTCCAACTGTCACAGATGTAACTATTACAGCTGCAAATGCAACATCTACAGACGTTCAAGGTAAAACACAAACGGGAACACCAGAATTTGAAACATCAGATTCATCAGTAACAATTGCGAAACGTCAGTTGCTTGATCCCACAACTCTACAACCAACTACTAGTGTTACAATCGCAAATGAAGGAACATACACAATTGATCCAACAACAGGTGTTGTAACCTTCGTACCAGTCCCAACATTTACTGAAGAAGGAACAGGAGTAACTGTTCAAGCAACAGACTCAAATGGTGAGACAGCAACAGCTACTTATAAACCAACTGTAACACCAATCACGATTACAGGTGAAAATGTAACATCTAAGAATATCCAAGGTGAACAGCAGTCAGAAACACCACTATTCTCATCATCAGATGATAGTGCTCCAGTGTCAAATTACAAACTTGTAGATCCAACTACTGGAAATCCAACGACTGCAACTTCAGTGACTGTTGAAAATGTTGGAACATATACAATTGATTCAACAACAGGCAAAGTAACATTCAAACCAGTTGCAACTTATACAGGAACACCAGCATCAGTAACAGTTCAAGCATCAGCAACTATTACTAATGAAAAAGGTGAATCAACAGAAATCACAGGTACAGCTGCTTATACTCCAACAGTAGTTCCTGTAGTCCCAACAGCTAAAGAATCAGCTACAGCTGGTAAGCAAGGTCAAACGCAAACGTCACAAATTATTTTTGATACTCCTGATACAGATGCTACAACTTTGAACTTTGCTAAAGGAGAAACATCTGAAGTATTAGGTGAAGATGGTCAACCAAAATCAGTAGCTCTTGATAAGAGTACTTTGACACTTCTTGATGCGAATGGAAATGCTGTAACTACAGTTACGGTTGATGGTGAAGGAACTTACACTCTTGATAAAACAACTAATGTCATTACATTCCAACCAACTGAAGAATTTACAGGCAAAGCCACACCAGTACGTGTACAAATTGCAGATATCAACGGTACTACTGTAACAACTACTTACACTCCAACTGTTGTTGCTGAAGATGGAACGGTCATTGTTGAGTATAAGGATGAAGAAGGTAACGTTATCTCTCCTTCAACAACTCCAGTAAATAACGAAAAAGTGACGACTCCGTTCACAACTGAACCAAAAGAAATTCCTGGTTACACTCTTGTTAAAGTGGAAACAACAAATGGTCAGGTTGATGAAGGTACTAAGAAGGTTTCAGGTAAAGTTACAAATGAGCAAACTACTGTGACATATACTTATAGAAAGAATGTTCAAACAGCAACTATTTCTTACTATGATGTGACAACTGGTGCAGAAGTTGCTATAGATTCAGCTAAAGTTCCAGCAGCAGCTGTTGAGACAGTAGAAGGTGCTTATGACGGTGCTATCGACTTTGTTAATCGTGAAAAAGCAATTGCAGCTCTTGAAAAAGCTGGCTATACGTTAGTAGAAGATGGTTTCGGTGCAGCAACGACAGCTGATAAGCTTTTTGACAACGACACAGCGGTGAATCAAAACTTCACGGTAACAGTTAAACAACGTGTGGAATCCGTGACTCCAAATGATGAGAAACCTGTTCCAGGACAACCAGTGGATCCAGAAAATCCAAACTCACCTGTATGGCCAAGTACTGCAGAAAATCTTGAGTTAACTAAAACAGTTACTCGTACAATCAAGTACCGCTACAACGATGAGAATGGTAAAGAAGTAACAGCTGATAAAGTTCAAACAGTAACCTTCACACGTAGCGCAAGCGTTAACTTGGTAACAGGAAATGTGGAATATACTGACTGGTCAGCAGCACAAACGCTTGAGGCGGTAGTTTCTCCAGAAGTAGCTAATTATACTTATGATAAGAAAACTGTTACAAGCCTTGAGGTAACAAATGAGTCAACTGATAGTACAGTGTACGTTATCTATACACCAGTAGCACCAACTACAACACCTGCTACATCAACTGATATCCAAGGTAAGACACAGACAGGTACTCCAACATATAAACATGCTGATGGAACTGAGTTGAAACCAACAACAGATAATCCAGCTAAGTTCGTTGGAACTGAGGAAACAACTATCCCAGCTACTAAGGATGGTAAGACAGTTGGTACATATACAATCGATCCAACTGGTACAGTAACCTTCACGCCAAATAAAGACTTCGTTGGCACACCAGATTCAGCTAAAGTAGTTGTAACAGATCCTACAAATGGTACAACTGTTGAGTCAAGTTACACTCCAACTGTAACACCAGTTACACCAACAGGTGTGGATACAAGTTCTACAGGTCCTAAGAACACTCTTCAATCTGGTACACCAACATTTGTACCTGGTCATAAAGATGTACCAATGGACAATACTGTTCCTGCTACATTTGAAGATGGTACAACAAGTAAAACAGTTCCAAACGAAGGAACGTATACTGTTGATGCAACAGGTAAGGTAACCTTCACACCAAATAAAGATTTCGTTGGAACTGCAACAGGAGTAACTATTGTACGTAAGGATACTAATGGCGCTGTAGCGAAAGCTAAGTATACACCAACTGTTTATGAAGTGAAGTCTGATACACAAGTTGCAACTGTAACTTACAAAGATACTAACGGAATAATTCTTGGTGAAGTGGATATCCTTCAAGGTGATTCTGGTTCTGAAATGAACTACTCTACTGCAGAACGTATCAACGCACTGAAAAAACTTGGCTACGAACTTGTGTCTGACGAGTTTACAAAAGCTGATGGCAGCAAGCAATCATTTGATAATGATACAAAAGCTATTCAAAAATTTGTTGTTACTGTTCAACCACGCCTTGTTCCAGTTATTCCAAGTGATGTGACACCAGTTCCAGGTCAACCAATTAATCCAGAGGATCCAAACTCACCAGTATGGCCTGAAAGCGTTAAGGAATTGACAACTTCAGAAGAAGTAACTCGTACAATTACTTATGTTGATGGAGATGGTAAAGAGGTTACTACTTCTGTGACTTCATCCGTTAAATTTACTCGTGATGCTAAGGTGAACTTGGTGACAGGTGAAATTACTTACGGCGAATGGAAAGCAGCTACAACGGATGTTCTTTCTGGTAACAAACTTCCACTTGTTAAAGGTTATATTGCAGTAAGTGGAGATATTGAAGCATCTACTAAGGATCAAACTGTTAAGGCTGAAGACAAAGATATCGTTCAAAAAGTTGTCTATAAGAAACTTGGAGCCTGGATTCCAAACGTGCCAGGACAAACCAATCCTCCACGTATTGATTATCCAAATGATCCAAACGGTGATCCAACTAAACCGGGTGTACCAACGGAAGATATTGTAATTCCTTATGTTCCAGGTTACATTCCAAGAGATAAAGATGGAAATCCGTTGAAACCAGTTGATCCAGAAGATCCAGAAGATCCAACTAAAGGTTATGTGCCACCAACATTACCAACTGATCCGAGTCAAGATACCCCAATCAACTATACTAAGATTACAACGTCTTATGTGACAGTTGATTCAAATGGTAAAGAAGTATCTATTCCAAATTATCCAAGAGAAGACGGCGAACAACCTAAGAAAGATATCCCAGGTTACCGCTTCGTAGAAACGAAGAAACTGCTAAATGGAGATATAGAACATGTCTACGAAAAAGTGAATACATTCTTCAAAGATAAAGAAGGTAATGAGATTCCGAACTATCCAAGTGAGCCGGGAACAGTAGATAAGAAAGACATTCCAGAGTACAGATTCGTAGAAACGAAGAAACTGCCAAATGGAGATGTAGAGCATGTCTATGAAAAAGTAACACCACCAGCTCCAACACCTTCACCTGTTCCTCAACCAAATCCAGGTAAGCAAAATACAACTACTTGGACTGATGAGAATGGAAATCTATTGAAACCAACTGAGCCAGGTTCTAAAGAACCGGGAAGAATTCCAGGTTACGAATATGTGAAGACTGTGACAGGTTCAAATGGAAATATCAGACATATCTTCCGCAAAGTTGAGATGCCAACTCCAACACCAGTTGGACCAGTACAACCAGTTTCTCCACAAGAGCCAGAGACCCCAGAGCAACCAGTGACTCCAGAAATGCCAACAGTACCTGAGCAACCAAAACAACCAGCAACACCTAAATATGTTGATGGTCAAAAAGAATTGCCTAACACAGGTACAGAAGCTAACGCTAGTCTTGCAGCGCTTGGACTTCTTGGAGCCCTAGGTGGATTTGGACTTCTTGCTCGCAAGAAAAAAGAAGACTAAAAGCTCATAGTTTTTGAGAAGATGATTCGTCATCTTCTTTTTTTATTTCGGTGTTTTTACTTGCGTAAAAAATTGTTTTCTAGTATAATAGTTTATTGTGAGCGAACCTCACTTACCCCTTGCAAAGTCTTGGGGTCATTAGACCAAAAGGAGGAACATATCAATGGCTAAATACGAAATTCTTTATATCATTCGTCCAAACATTGAAGAAGAAGCTAAAAACGCTTTGGTAGCACGTTTCGATTCTATCTTGACTGACAACGGTGCAACTGTTGTTGAATCAAAAGATTGGGAAAAACGTCGTCTTGCATACGAAATCCAAGATTTCCGTGAAGGACTTTACCACATCGTTAACGTTGAAGCAAACGACGATGCAGCTCTTAAAGAGTTTGACCGTCTTTCAAAAATCAACGCTGACATTCTTCGTCACATGATCGTCAAAACTGACGCGTAAGAAGGTAAACTATGATTAACAATGTTGTACTTGTAGGGCGTATGACACGTGACGCTGAGTTGCGTTATACCCCATCAAATGTAGCAGTTGCGACTTTTACTCTTGCAGTAAACCGTACATTTAAGAGTCAAAATGGCGAACGTGAGGCTGATTTTATCAATGTCGTTATGTGGCGCCAACAGGCTGAAAACCTTGCTAACTGGGCTAAAAAAGGCTCACTTATCGGGGTGACAGGTCGTATCCAGACTCGTAGTTACGATAACCAGCAAGGACAACGTGTCTACGTGACAGAGGTCGTGGCTGAGAATTTCCAAATGTTGGAAAGCCGTAGTGTGCGTGAGGGTCACACAGGTGGAGCTTATTCTGCACCAACTGCAAACTATTCAGTGCCTACAAATTCAGTACCAGACTTTTCACGTGATGAAAATCCATTTGGAGCAACAAATCCATTGGATATTTCAGATGATGATTTACCATTCTAATGGACAACTAAAATTATAAAGGAGAAAAAACATGGCTCAACAACGTCGTGGCGGATTCAAACGCCGTAAAAAAGTTGATTAC
>OLNM01001003.1_pt1 | contig 23117 bp, 16 predicted proteins | sample 1672391 | NCBI WGS metagenome assembly OLNM01 (sample SAMEA3136680, study PRJEB25190) | human gut metagenome | reverse complement strand
CGCTCCTTGCGTGCTGCGCTGGAAAACGCTTCGCGTTTCCTCAGCTCCGCACCCTTGCGGGTTCGAATCCCTCCGCATGCCCACAAGAAAGCGCCCCGGGCTGATGAAAGCCCGGGGCGCTCAGTTACCTTGGCTGGGACGGAGGGATTCGAACCCCCAACAGCCGGCACCAAAAACCGGAGTTCTACCGTTGAACTACGTCCCAATGTGTGGTGCTGCCCAAAAGCAGCTTGTCTAGTTTACCTAATCTGCGAGGGCATCGCAAACGCCATCGAGCAGGCGTACGGCGAGTGTCTGTGCATCGCTTGCGGTGAAGGTTCCGTTGTAGCGCGTCATGCCCGTGAGCTCAATGCGGATACGTGCAGGCTTTTGTTGCGCGGCGACATTGGCAGTGCGGATGCGCTGCGCCAGGTTGTGACATTCGGCAAGGGCGATCGTGGCGCGCGGCGCTGCATCTGCGGGCAGCTCATCGCTTGCGATCTCGAGTACCAGGTCCACGTCGGTCGGAACCTCGGAATCGCAAAGCATCATGCCGCTGTTGTCGGTCGTCGCCGTGGCGATGTTCCACATGCGCGATGCAACGCTGCGTGCAATGGGGTCCTCACCAATGACGGCAATCTGGAAGCGCTCGAGCACGTTGGCGGCGCGGGCAAAGCCGATGCGCGACTCGGCCTCGGTAACCGAGGGTTTGCCCTCCCACACGTGATGCAGACGGTTGATATAGGCGTAGGTATCCTGGAATGCCATGCCGTCGGCAAACAGGCCGACATTTTCTTGGAACTGCTGCAAGGCCGCCTCGGTGTGCGGGCCAAAGTAGCCGTCGTCCTCACCGCAGGCAAAACCCAAAACGTTGAGTGCCCTCTGCAGGGCCCGAACGTCGGCACCATGGAAATTGGGCATGCGCAGATAAAGCGTGCGGTCGCCCAGCTTATACGAGGCGTCTACCAGGGCGCTCCAACAGGGAATATCGACGGCGTAGCCAGCGGCAAGGCCGCTGTCGAGCCTAAAGGTGCCAACAGCCTGCTCGGTGGTGGTGCCAAAGCGCTTGTCGGCGACCTCGGCGTCATCGATTGTATAGCCGAGCTGCAGAAGGCGGGACTGGACGTCCTCGACGGCTGCTCCCTGCATGCCCGTTGTAATAGGTTCCATGAACGAACCCCTTTCGGCGTACCATTCGTACTATTTGAGCGTCTGTCGGATAGACAACGCAAAGGGTTGCATAAACATGCACTCAACAGTGTAGCAAGTTGTACCCAAATGCGCTGCTGACAGGTTTTATAACCCCCGCTAGTTAAGGCGCTCCACAAAGAAATCTGCCATGGAGTCGAACAGCTCGCGTGCATGCAGATCGAGCTCGACACCTTCGATAGCGGCCTTGGCCTTGGCAGTCAGGTTGAGTGCGTAAGTGTGGGCGAAATCGACAGAGCCGGTCTGCTGGAAGATCTCCACGGCGCGTGCGAGTTGCGCGGGGTCCTCGGTGCCCGAGGAAAGGATCGCCTCGACTTCGTCGTGATAACGCTCGTCTGACAGGGCATGCACGGCGACGAGCGTGCGCTTGCCCTCTGTGATATCGGTGCGGAAGTCCTTGTTGGCGGCCTCCTTGGTGCCAATAAGGTTGAGCAGATCATCTTGGATCTGAAAGGCAAGGCCCGTGTGCAGGCCAAAGGCACGCAGCGCCTCAATCTGGTCTTCGCTGCCGCCACCGATAATGGCTCCGGCGGCAAGTGGCGTGGCTCCGCTGTAGTACGCGGTCTTGTGCGTCGCCATGTCCAGATAATCGTCGACCGAGATGTCAAAGCGCCCATCGCGGACCCAGCCCAGGTCGAGCGCCTGACCCTCGATGGTGCGAACGATCATCTCGGTGAGCTCGTGGAGCACGCGGAGCTTCACGTCTGCCTCGAGCGTGGGGTCGTCGAGAACCGTCTTGGTAACCATGGTGAGCGCTAGGTCGCCGCAGTTGATGGCAAGTCCCGTACCCTCGGTAAGGTGCATACAGGGCTTGCCGCGGCGCAGCTGGCCGTTGTCGGCGATGTCGTCATGGATAAGCGCTCCCGACTGAAAGTGCTCGATGGCCGCCGCCGCGCTTCGGGCGCTCTCAAAGCTGCCGCCTACCGCGGTGGCGGCGAGCATGCAGATGAGCGGGCGGTGGCGCTTGCCGGCATTGGCCGTAAATGCCGAGAGCGGGCCATACAGGTAGCGCTCGATATCGGCAGAGGTCGCCTGTCCGTCAAAGAACGTGGCCAGATAGTCGTTAATCTGGTCAAAATGCTGGGCTAAAAAGCTGGTAAACGGACTGGACACGGGTTCTCGCATTCTTTCTTAGGTTGCATCGTTGCGTTATGCAGACAACATATTGCCACATTAGGGCATCGAGCGCGGCGGTTGAAGACGATTGAGCCATGTTGTCGCAAATGCGGCAAGAGGCGCGGCTAGATAAGTCCAAAGTGCTCGAGCGCGGTGACGACGCCGTCGTGGTCGAAGCTGTCGGTGACGTAGTCGGCCTTTTCCTTGAGGAAGTCCGGCGCGTTGCCCATGGCGACGCCAACATCGACCGCCTCCATGAGGGCGATGTCGTTGCTTGCGTCGCCGATGCCGTACACAGTGCCGTGATCTGGCCCCAGGGCGTCAAGCACGGCCTTGATTCCGGCCCGTTTGGTGCACTCGCGAGGCGAGATTTCCGTGACCTCGAGTTCGAGCTCGTTGAGGCAGAGCAGAGGCCCAAGCTCTTCATCTTGGGCGATGCGGTTGGCGAGCGGTGTGGACATAAGAATTTTATAAGCGTTGTAGTGCTTGAGTTGCGTGACGGCGTCGCCCACGGTGCGCGCGTATCCGTACGTCTCGGGGGCATCTGCGCTCATGCGTACGACGCGGTCGATACCCTCAAAGCGAATGACCTCACCCGATTGTTCGAGATAGGGGGCAAGGCGCTGTAGCAGACCGGGGTTTATGGCCGCATTTCGTACGATGCGTCCCTCGAGTTCGGCGTAGCCGCCCGCGAGACATACGATGCCCGCCCACGGCAGCTCGAGCAGCTTGGGATGGATGCAGCTGAGGGTGCGCCCCGTGCAGATAAAGGCTCTGTTGCCGTTGGCGACAAACGTGCGAATTGCCTGTGCAACCGTTTCGTTGGGATAGGGGGAAAGGTCTCGCTCGCCCTCGGGGAGCTCTTGGGCAAGTTTGGGATCTTGCCAGGCAAGCGTACCGTCGATGTCGAAGAAGCAGATATTGCCATGCCTTTTGGCGTCATCGGCGGCATGAGAAAGCGGGGTGGCAAATGCAAAATCCGGTTCGAGTCCCATAATCTGATCAAAGTGCTCTTTGACGCGGGGGACCGAGACGCCGATGATTACCTGGGCGGTCTTGTCGGTGACGATGAGGCCTTTGGCGCCCGCTGCGACAAAGGTTGCGTTGTCCGCGACGATAGAAGGGTCCGCAACTTCGACGCGCAGCCGCGTGGCGCAGTTGGTTGCGCCCACAATGTTGGAGACGCCGCCCAGAAGCGCCACAACCTGCTCGGCGAGCAGACGATCTTGTGATGCCTGGCAGTCGGAAGCGCCGGCTTCGGATAAGCGCTTTTCGTCAACGTCGTTTCCCGTCAGGCGCGAGAGCGCCGTGTTGCTGGCAATGTAGTCCTCGCGTCCCGGGGTTTTAAGGTCAAAGGTCAGGATAAGACCTCGAAAGCTCAGAAAGAAGATGACGCTAAAGACGAGTCCGATTCCGAGTGCCAAAAGGTAGGAGCCGGCATGCGTCCGCATGAGCGGGATAAAGTTGAAGGCAGCCATCTCCATAAGGCCACCCGAGAAGATGCCGACGACGCCAAAGAAGTTCATGGCCATGGCAAGGCAGGAGGATAGGACGGCGTAGAGCAAAAAGAGTCCGGGATAGGTGAACATAAAGAGAAACTCGAGCGGCTCGGTGACGCCGCAGACCATCGAGGCGACGATGGCGGGCAGAAGGATGGTCTTGAGGCTGGCACGGCGTTCGGGCTTGGCCGTGGTGTAGAACGCTCCGGCGATGGCGGGAAGACCAAAGAGCTTGACCCAACCGGTGGCGGTGAAACCAGCCCAGGGCGCTAGCTCGTTGAGGGGGCGCGTGCTGTGCGAGAGGATGGGAAGCAAGTTGGTCCACGTGGCGTAGATGCCATCGGTAATAACCAAATTGTCGTAGTAGATTGGCATGTAGAGCAGGTGATGCAGCCCCACGGGCTCGAGTGCTCGCTCTAAAAACACGAAGGCGCCCACGCCGAAGGGACCGACGCCCGTAAGTGCATGGCGCAGTGTTTCGGTCATTGCATATACGATGGGCACGATGGCGGCCGAGATAGCGGCAAGGGCGAATACGGCAAAAAAGCTAATGAGGTAGACCAGCGAGGAGCCCGAGAAAGTACCGAGCCAATCGGGAACCTTGGCATCGTAGAAGCGGTCATGGATGGCGACGACGGTGGCCGATACCGCCAGCGGGCCGATAATGCCGGTGTCGAGCGTCTTGATGCCGTCGATGACGGTGATGCCGCTGGCGGAGGTCAAAGACGACGGGTACTTAAGTCCAAGGTTGTCGCCGCTCAGCTTAATGATCTCGCTCAAAAAGAAGCAATAGGCAAAATAGGCCACGAGTGCCTCGAAGCAGCAGCGCGCCGGTTGCTTTTGGGCAAGGCCGATGGGCAGAGCTACGGCAAAAAGCAGTGGGAGGCGTTTAAAGACCGTCCACGAGCCGCGCTGGATGATAGCCCAAAAAACATACCAAGGGGTTCCGTATACGGCGAGGTCGCCGACGATGTCCGCAGACGTTGCGAGGGCGGAGACGCCGACCATAAGGCCCGATATGGAAAACAGCATGGCGGGCGCGAACATTGCCCCGCCAAAGCGTTGGATTTTCTGCAGCATGTTCTGCCTCCCGAACATCGAGGTGCGTTGCAGGTGGTGAAACGTTTAAACAATGGATTCATTGTAGAGGACCAGACGATTGTCGTGTCGGCAGTTTTGAACGAGACCGATTTGGGCACGACAGAAGCCGCCAACGGTTACAATACTGTCGCTTTACCGATAATCGGTTTAAACAACCCCAAGAAATGCTATCGTGCCTAGCCAGCAAGAAGATGTAGAGGTGAAGCCATGCCAAAAGCGATTTACGAAGGAATCTACCGCGAGATTCGTTCGCGCATCATTAACGGGACCTATGCGTTTCAGGAGATGCTGCCAACCGAAGCCGAGCTGACTGCGGAATTTGGCTGCACGCGCAATACCGTCCGCCGCGCCTTGAGCATGCTGGCCGACGAGATGTTTGTGCAGCCCATACACGGCAAGGGCGTGCGCGTTATTTGGCTCAAGGGCGAAACCGACATGTTGGGCGCACTCGAGGAAGTCGAGTCGTTTGGCGAATTTGCAAAGCGCAACAATGCCGTTGCATCGACGGACGTTAAGTCCTTTGAACATCTGGTCTGCACCGAGCAGCTCTCTCGTCGCCTGGGCTTTAAGGTGGGCGAGGAGCTGATTCGCGTAGTGCGTGTCCGAAGCCTCAACGGCAGCGCGCGCCAAGTGGACCATGGCTACTTTTTGGAGTCGATCGCCAAGGGTCTGACCCCCGAGATCGCGGCAGAATCTATCTACGACTATCTGGAGCACAAGCGCGGCATCAAAGTGATGGCAAGTCGCCGTACGGTGAGTGTCGAGCTCGCCAACGATGAAGACTGCAGCTATCTTGACCTCGGCAAATACAACTGCGTTGCCGTCATGGAGAGTCAGTCGTACACCTCGGACGGCATCTTGTTTGAGGTGACGCATGCTCGCACACACCCCGAGATCTTCCATTACCGCGTCAATTCCAAGCGATAGGTAACAGACGCATAAGCTTGCGTTTCGATATGAAGCGACCCATGCGGGCGATGGGGTATCGGCCGCACGGGGCGCTTTAATTGTTTAGACAATATTTGTCAAGTACGAATGTATCAAGAACCGTTCACCGAAGTTTTTCTACCGCTCTAGTAATACTTGTTCAAACAACTAGCCAAATAGCGTATCGTTCAAATCAGCAAAAGGGGCAAAGTCCCCGAGCCAATCTCCGAAGGCGGCGGCAAAGGGTGCCGCCACGGTGTGAAAGGGTGGATTGTAATGAAGAACGAAATGAGCAGAAGGCAGTTCCTGGGCTTTGCTGGTTCCGCGGCTGCAGTTCTTGGTCTGGGCCTCGTGGGTTGCGGTGGTTCTGCCGGCTCCGGCTCCTCCGCTTCTGGTGACGCTGCCGAGGTCTACTTCCTCCAATTCAAGCCCGAGGTCGACAAGGAGTGGAAGGAGATCGCCAAGGCGTACAAGGAGGAGAAGGGCGTCGAGGTCAAGATCGTGACCGCCGCCTCCAACACCTACGAGGAGAAGCTCAAGTCCGAGATGTCCAAGAGCTCCGCTCCGACCTTGTTCCAGGTCAACGGCCCCACCGGTCTTAAGAACTGGAAGGACTACTGCGCCGACCTGTCCGATACCAAGGTCCGCGGTGAGCTCGTCGACGACTCCCTGGCTCTGCAGTCCGACGGCAAGGATCTAGGTATCGACTGGGTCCAGGAGAGCTACGGCATCATCTACAACAAGCAGCTCCTCGAGAAGGCTGGCTACAAGGCCGAGGACATCAACTCCTTCGACAAGCTGAAGGCTTGCGCCGATGACATTCAGGCCCGCAAGGACGAGCTTGGCGTTGACGGTGCCTTCACTTCCGCCGGCATGGATGACTCCTCCAGCTGGCGCTACACCACCCACCTCGCCAACCTCCCGCTCTACTACGAGTTCGAGAAGGAGCACAACCAGGAGGATGACGAGATCAAGGGCGAGTATCTCGACAACTTTAAGCAGATCTTCGACCTGTACATCACCGACTCCACCTGCGATCCTTCGCAGCTTGCCTCCAAGACCGGCGACGACGCCACCAACGAGTTCGCAACCGGCAAGGCCGTCTTCTATCAGAACGGCTCTTGGGCCTACGCCGACCTCATCAAGGCCGGTATGACCGACGATCAGATTGGCATGATGCCCATCTACATCGGTGTCGACGGCGAGGAGAACCAGGGCCTGTGCTCCGGCGGCGAGAACTACTGGTGCGTGAGCTCCCAGGCTTCCGAGGATGCCCAGAAGGCTACCGAGGACTTCATGTATTGGTGCGTCACTTCTGACACTGCCACCAGCATCATCGCTGACAAGATGGGTCTGACTGCCCCGTTCAAGAGCGCCAAGGACACCACCAACGTCTTCTCGCAGCAGGCTGTTGCCATGGCTAAGGACGGCAAGAAAACCATCGCTTGGGACTTCGTTTACATCCCCTCTGAGGAGTGGAAGAAGAACCTCAAGCAGGCTCTGATTGCCTATGCTGCCGATAACACCAAGTGGGACGGCGTCAAGAACGCCTTCGTCGATGGCTGGAAGACCGAGAAGGCTGCTTCCGAGTAAGCAGTCGCTGCCCAAGCTATCTGATTAGCGACAGGGGGCGGGCAGACGTCGGTTTGCCCGCCCCCTGCATATTGAAAGGACCCTTCTATGGGCAAAGCACTCAAGCGCTGGTGGCCGCTCTTTATGCTGCCCACGTGCCTGGCGTTTATGATCGGGTTCGTGATCCCCTTTATCCAGGGTTTCTATCTCTCGTTCTGCCAGTTTATTACCATCAACAACACGCACTTTGTCGGTATCGAGAACTACGTGCGCGCACTGTCCGATCCGCAGTTTGCCACGTCGTTCTTCTTTACCGTGGCGTTTGCCTTCCTGTCGACGGTGCTCATCAACGTGAGCGCCCTCGCCATCGCGCAGGCGCTCACCCGCAAAGCGCTCAAGGGCACCAACATCTTCCGTACGATTTTCTTTATGCCTAACCTGATCGGCGGCATCGTGCTGGGCTACATTTGGCAGATTCTGATCAACTGCCTGCTCTCCAACATCGGTGCCGACCTTATCGCCCTTAACTCTGCTGCTGGCTTCTGGGGCCTTATCATCCTGACCCTGTGGCAGCAGGTCGGCTACATGATGATCATCTACATCGCCGGTCTGCAGTCCATTCCGTCAGACTACATCGAGGCCGCCAAGGTCGACGGCGCCACGGCATGGCAGACGTTTTGGAAGGTTAAGATCCCCAACCTGATGCCGACGATCACCATCTGCCTGTTCCTGTCCATCACCAACGGCTTCAAGCTGTTCGACCAGAACCTCGCCCTTACCGGTGGCGCCCCGGCGCACTCCACCGAGATGCTCGCCCTGAACATCTACAACACGTTCTATTCGCGTGCCGGTATCGCATGGCAGGGCATCGGTCAGGCCAAGGCGGTTATCTTCTGCATCCTGGTCGTAGCAATCTCCATGATCCAGCTTAAGGCCACGAGGTCCAAGGAGGTGCAGCAGTAATGAAACGCGATAAGGTTATCAACCGTGCGCTCTCGATCTTCTTTACGATCCTGTCGCTCGCGTGGATCTACCCCGTGTTCATGATTGCGCTCAATTCCTTTAAGAAAGCGACCGCAATCAGCACCACCACGGCATTCGATCTGCTCACGCCCGAGACGTTCAACGGCCTTGCAAACTACGTGCACGCCCTTAACGAGCAGGGCTTTGCCTCGGCGTTTATGTACTCGCTCATCATCACGGTCACGTCGGTCGTGCTGATCTTGGTGTGCTGCTCCATGTGCGCTTGGTATGTGGTGCGCGTCAACAGCAAGATCTCAAACTTCTTCTATTACCTGTTCGTGTTCTCGATGGTCGTACCGTTCCAGATGCTCATGTTCACACTGTCCAATTTGGCGGACCGCATCGGCTTCAACACGCCGTTCAACATCTGCTTTATCTACCTTGGATTTGGCGCGGGCCTAGCGGTCTTTATGTTCGCCGGCTTTGTAAAGAACATCCCGCTCGAGATCGAGGAGGCGGCCATGATCGACGGCTGCAACCCGGTCCAGGTGTTCTTTAAGATCGTCCTTCCCATCATGAAGCCCACCTATCTTTCGGTCGGCATTCTCGAGACCATGTGGGTCTGGAACGACTATCTGCTGCCCTACCTCACCCTCGACTCCACCAAGTACAAGACCATTCCTATCTTGATCCAGTACTTCCGCGGCGGCTACGGTCACGTCGAGCTCGGCCCCATGATGGCCTGCATCATGATGGTCGTTGTCCCCATCGTCCTCATGTACATCCTCTGCCAGAAGTACATCATCGACGGCGTGGTGGCAGGTGCCGTCAAGGGCTGATGCCGTAACTGTTTTGCAAGTTTCTGCGGCGCCCCTCAGCGTGGCGCCGCGTATCGAAAGGTAGAGACATGGCCGAGATCGTTCTCAAACATGTTCAGAAGGTGTATCCCAACAACGAGTCCAAAAAGAAGGGCTTCTTTGGCAAAAAGAAGAAGACCGAGGAGAAGAAGCACAACCTCAAGGTTACCGAGGATGGCGTGCTCGCTGTAGAGGACTTCAACCTCACTGTTCACGACCAGGAGTTTATCGTCCTCGTTGGTCCCTCTGGCTGCGGTAAGTCCACGACGATGCGCATGGTTGCCGGCTTGGAGGACATTACCTCGGGCGACGTGCTCATCGACGGCAAGCGCGTCAACGACGTGGCACCCAAGGACCGTGACATTGCCATGGTGTTCCAGAGCTATGCTCTGTACCCCAATATGACGGTGTACGAGAACATGGCGTTTACGCTTGAGCTCAAGAAGGTCCCCAAAGACGAGATTGACCGCAAGGTTCGCTCCGCTGCCGAGATTTTGGGTATCACCGAGTACCTCGACCGTAAGCCTAAGGCGCTTTCGGGCGGCCAGCGTCAGCGCGTCGCCATCGGCCGCGCCATCGTGCGTGACCCCAAGGTATTCCTGATGGACGAGCCGCTGTCCAACCTGGACGCCAAGCTTCGTAACCAGATGCGTGCCGAGCTCATTAAGCTTCGCCACGAGATCAAAGGCACATTCATCTATGTTACCCACGATCAGACCGAGGCTATGACCCTCGGCGACCGCATCGTGGTCATGAAGGACGGCGTTGTTCAGCAGATCGCCACGCCGCAGGAGGTCTTCAACCATCCCGCGAACATCTTTGTCGCCGGCTTCATCGGCGTGCCGCAGATGAACTTCTTCGATGCCCAGCTGGTGCGCTCGGGCGAGGGCTTTACCGTCAAGACCGACGACATGAATGTCGCACTGGCCCCCGAGACCTGCGCTCAGCTTGCGCTTAACTGGGACGGCGAGGACATGAAGGAGATCACGGCCGGCGTTCGTCCCGAGCAGATTCTGCTTGCCGACAAGGGCGAGGAGGGTGCGCTTCAGGGCACCATCGAGGTCACCGAGCTCATGGGTTCGACCGAGCACGTTCATGTGACGTCTCCCGACGGCCAGTTTGTCCTGATCATCCCTGTCGTCGACCTCGAGGCCAGGGGTTCGCTCAAGGCCGGCGACCCCATCTGGTTCAAGTTCGAGAAGAATGCGACCCACCTTTTCGATAAGGTCTCTGGCAAGAACCTTATCTAGACCCGATTCAATCAGGCCCTCCTTTTGGGCGACTGCGGTTTTGCCATCCTTTTGCCGCAGTCACATATAAGGCTCCCCTCTCGTCCGCTGAGCGAGAGGGGAGCCTTTCTTTGTGCTGGGGCTGTCTGGCCGGTCGTTTGTCTCGATCTGTAACAGGTAGGGCCGATTTCGGACGTTAGATGTTACAGATCGAGACGGTTCCACTGAGCTAACCATTTCATCTAAATCTGTAACACCAGAGGCGAATTTCAGCTGCTAGATGTTACAGATTGAGATATTGCTGCAGGACGATTCCGTTTGTCTCAATCTGTAACATCTGGAAGGTCAATCAGGGTCTAACTGTTACAGGTTGAGACAAACCCCCGTGGGAGGTCCGGTATGTCTTGATCTGTAACAGGAAGAGCCAATTTTGGATGCCAGATGTTACAGATCGAGACAGTTCATCGGGACAATTCTGCTTGTCTTGATCTGTAACAGGTGGGACCGTTTTTGCCGAGTAGGTGTTACAGATTGAGATGATTTCGTCGAGGCGGCTCACAGGAGCATCGCCTGGGCACAAAAAGCGGAGCCGCGTTGCCGCGACTCCGCTTTCAAAAGGATGGGTAATGGAAGCGAAATTAGCTCAGGTGCCAGATCTCGTCGTTGTACTGGGATATTGTGCGGTCGGACGAGAAAGTGCCGGCGTTGGCGATGTTGATCAGCGCCTTGCGCATCCAAGCGTCCCGGTCCTCGTAGTCTGCCAGCACGCGCTCCTTAGTCTGGATGTACTCCTCAATGTCGAGCAGGGACATAAACCAGTCCTTGCCCTTGATGTCGTCGTGCAGACGCTGCAGGCGCTCCGCGTTGCCGGTCGCCATAAAAGCGGGGTTGGTAATAAAGTCCACCAGTAGCTTAATACCGGGCTTGAGGTAGAGCGCGCCGGCGTTATAGCTGCCGTCGGCGTAGAGCTGCTCGACCTGTTTGGACGAGGCGCCAAAGGTGTAGATGTTCTCGTCGCCCACGAGCTCGGCGATCTCGACATTGGCGCCGTCGAGCGTGCACAGGGTCAAAGCACCGTTGAGCATGAACTTCATGTTGGAGGTGCCGCTCGCCTCCTTGGAGGCCAGGCTGATCTGCTCGGAGATGTCGGCGGCGGGAATCACGCGCTCGGCAGCGGTGACGTTATAGTTCTCGATCATGACAACTTGCAGGTAGGGAGCCACGTCGGGATCGTTTGCGATCCACTGCGACAACGTCAGGATCAGATGGATGATGTCCTGGGCGATAGTGTAGGCAGGTGCCGCCTTGCCGCCAAAGATGATGGTGACGGGGTGCTTAGGTCTATTGCCGTTCTTGATGTCGAGGTACTTCCAGATGATGTAGAGCGCGAGCATCTGCTGGCGCTTGTACTCGTGGATACGCTTGACCTGAACATCGATGATCGCGTTGGAGGGAATGGTCACGCCCTGCTCGAGCGCCATGAACTGGCGCATGATGGCCTTGGCCTCGGCCTTGGTGGCGGCCAGGCGCTCAAGAACGTCCTTGTCGTCGGCGAATTCGGCGAGCTTGCTCAGGTCGCCGGTGCTGCGCCAATCGGTACCGATTACATCGTCGAGCAGGCTGGCAAGTGCGGGGTTGGCTCCCTGGATCCAGCGGCGGAAGGTGATGCCGTTGGTCTTGTTGGAGAACTTTTCGGGATAGATCTCGTAGAACGGGTGAAGCTCGGTGTCCTCCAGGATCTTGGTGTGGAGGGCGGCGACGCCATTGATGGAGAAGCCAAAGTGAATGTCCATGTGGGCCATGTGGACGGTGCCGTACTCGTCGATGATGGCGACACGCGGGTCGCCATGCTCGGCCTTGGCAATCTCATCGAGCTTGACGATGATGTCGGCGATGGCAGGGGAGACCTTCTGCAGGCTGGTGAGCGGCCATTTCTCGAGCGCCTCGGCAAGGATCGTGTGGTTGGTGTAGGCGACCATGGATCGCACGATGGTAACGGCTTCGTCAAACTCGATGTCGTGCTCGGTGGTGAGTAGGCGGATGATCTCGGGAATGACCATGGTGGGGTGCGTATCGTTAATCTGAACCACGGCGTAGTCGGCCAGATCGTGCAGGTTGCTGCCACGCTCTACGGCCTCGTCGATCAGGAGCTGGGCGGCATTGCTCACCATGAAGTACTCCTGGTAGATGCGAAGCAGGCGGCCCTGCTCATCGGAATCATCCGGATAGAGGAACAGGGTGAGGTTCTTGGCGATCTTGGTCTTGTCGAAGTCGATGGAGCTGCCGGGGACCAGGCCCTCGTCGACACTTGCCAGGTCAAACAGGCGCAGGCGGTTCTTGGTGGGCTGGCCATAACCGGGCACATCGATGTTGACGAGCTTGGAGGTGACGGCAAAATCACCAAACTCGACGGTGTAGGAGCGGTCGTCATCGATCAGGATGTCCTGCTCGCCGAGCCACTCGTCGGGGACGGCCTTCTGCTGGTTGTCGGCAAAGCGCTGGCGGAACAGGCCGTAATGGTAGTTGAGGCCCACGCCGTCACCGGTAAGGCCCAGCGTGGCAATGGAATCCAGGAAGCATGCGGCCAGGCGACCCAGGCCGCCGTTGCCGAGCGAAGGCTCGACCTCGAACTCCTCGATCTTGTTGAGGTCGTGGCCGGCGGCGACGAGCTGGTCCTTAACCTCGTCATAGATGCCGAGGTCGATCATATTGTTGATGAGCAGCTTGCCGATCAAAAACTCGGCAGAGATGTAGTAGAGCTTTTTCTTGCCGTTGTTGAGCGGACAGGCGGCAGAGCGCTCCTGCACGAGCTTGACCAGCAGCTTATAAATACGACGGTCATCGAGCTGCTCGAGCGAGGTGCCAAAGGACTGCTCGGCGAGTTCTGCGAGGCTTATACGGGGCATGTTTCCTCCTGTGGTGAGTCGACTACATGTCAGAAATTCAAAAGAAGCCCGCGCGAGGGATTGGGATGGCCTCGCGCGGGAAAAGCGGTCGCGTCCACACGGTGGGGTGGGGTCGGGCGCGGTGGCTCCTATTGGGGAAGCTCGATTTCGGCTTCCGACGGGATGCGGAAGTAGGTCTCGGTCCAGTCGGTGAGCTTGCGCTCGAGTTCGCGGGTGATGGCGCCATCAAGCATGCGCCACGTCCAGTTACCGCCCAGGGTGGCGGGGGTGTTAATGCGCGCCTCGTTGCCCAGATTGAGCAGGTCCTGCATGGTGTAGATACAGGTATCGCTCACGCTGGCGGCGATGGTGCGGTTGAGCGCGTCGGCCATGGACTCGCCTGCCTGCTGGTGGGTATACAGGGCCGCCTGCTCGCGCTGACGCGGGGTGGCCGTTCCTTCATACCAGCCGCGTGCCGTTTCGTTGTCATGCGTTCCGACGTAGGCGACGGTGTTGGCAATGTAGTTGTGGGGCAGATAGTAGGAGTTGCTGCCTTCAAAAGCGAACTGCAGAATCTTCATGCCGGGGAAGCCCGTGGTGTCGCGCATGTCGATGACGCCGGGGGTAAGAAAGCCCAGGTCTTCGGCAATGATGGGAAGCGTGCCGAGCTTTTCCTCGAGCACCTTGAAGAGCTTGAGGCCGGGTCCCTGCGTCCATGAACCATATGACGAATCGGGAGAGGAGAACGGCACCTCCCAAAAGGCTTCAAAGCCGCGGAAGTGGTCCAGACGGATGATGTCGTACATGTCGAGGGCAGCACGGACGCGGTCTTCCCACCAGGAGAAGCCGTCTGCTTCCATAGCATCCCAGTCATAGATGGGGTTGCCCCAGTACTGGCCGGTGGCCGAGAACTGATCAGGCGGCGTTCCCGCGACGCTGACGGGATTGCCGGCGGCGTCGATCTTAAAGAGCTCGGGTGTGGCCCACATCTCGACGGAGTCGCGCGAGACGTAGATGGGCAGGTCGCCGATGATCAGGATGTCGTGCTCGTTGGCATAGGCCTTGAGGCGGCTCCACTGGCGATCGAAGAAATACTGCGTCATCTGGTGGTAGAGCATGCGCTCGGGATGGGTGGCGCAGACCTTGGCGGATGCCGCGCCGCGGCGGCGGAGCTCCTCGGGCCACTCCCAAAAGGCTTTGAGTCCGCACTCCTCCTTCACGGTCATAAACTCGCAGTAGGGAATGAGCCAGTCCTCGTTTGCTTGGATAAAGTCGTCGAAATCGGCCGGCTTGTCGGCAGCAAAGCGCTCAGCGGCTCGATCGAGAATCTGACGGCGGCCAACAAAGATGGCACCGTAGTCGACGTTGCTGGGGTCGGAACCAAGGAAGACGCCGTCGATGTCACGCTGCTCCAGATAGCCGGCTTCGATAAGCTCGGCAAAGTCGATCAAGTTGGGGTTGCCTGCGCGGGCCGAGAACGACTGATAGGGCGAATCGCCATAGCTGGTCGTCGTAAGGGGCAGGATTTGCCAGTAATGTTGTTTGCACGAGGCGAGAAAATCGACGAAGTCGTAGGCATTCCAGCCAAAGCCGCCGATTCCGTATGGTCCGGGCAGAGATGAGACGGGCATGAGGACGCCGCTTGCACGCTCCATGAATGCGCTCACCAACCTTCTTGTTGTGGGGTCGGCCTGCCGATGGGTGTGCAGTCCGCCTCCGATGTTCTGATTCGATACACCTATTGTATACATGTTGTTTAAACATGTATAAGCAAGATAAAAAAGTTGGTCGATTTTCGGCGAATGGTTACATGCCATGAAAAAGCCCCGGTCTCACATCGTGAGATCGGGGCAAGAACGGTGTGTAGGTTTTTGCTACTCGGCGTCGGCGAAGCCGTTGGGGTTGTGGCTCTGCCAGTTCCAGCTGTCGCGGCACATGTCCGCGATGTCGTACTGTGCCTTCCAACCCATCATGCGCTCGGCCTTGGAAGCGTCGCACCAGTTGGCGGCGATGTCGCCGGCGCGGCGCTCGCGAATCACGTAGGGCAGCTCTTTGCCACAGGCCTTGGAGAAGGCGGCGACGACCTCGAGCACCGAGGTGCCGGTGCCGGTGCCTAGGTTAAAGATCTCGACGCCGGTCTTGCCGTTCATCCAGTTGAGGGCGGCCACATGGCCCGATGCCAGGTCACACACGTGGATGTAGTCGCGCACACCGGTGCCGTCGGGGGTGGGGTAGTCGTTGCCAAAGACCTGAACGGCCTCGAGCTTGCCCACGGCAACCTGCGCGACATAAGGCACCAGGTTGTTGGGGATGCCCTTGGGGTCCTCGCCGATCAGGCCCGACGGATGGGCGCCGATGGGGTTGAAGTAGCGGAGCAGCACAACGTTCCACTCGGGGTCGGCGGTGTGAACGTCCATAAGGATCTGCTCAATCATCCACTTGGTCCAGCCATAGGGGTTGGTCGCAGGCTTCTTGGGGTCTTCCTCGGTGACGGGCGGGTTATCCGGGTCGCCATAGACGGTCGAGGAGCTCGAGAAGATGATGGACTTGCAGCCATGGTTGCGCATAACGTCGACGAGCACCAGGGTGTTCTCGATGTTGTTGTGATAGTATTCGACGGGCTTGCTCACCGACTCGCCGACGGCCTTAAAGCCGGCGAAGTGGATGACGCGGTCGATCTGATGGGTATCGAAGATCTTGTTCATGGCATCGCGGTCGAGCACGTTGGCCTCGTAGAAGGTGAGGTTCTTGGCGGCCTTGTCGCCCACGATGGTCTTGACACGGTCGACGGCGACGGCGCTGGAGTTGGAGAGGTCGTCGACGACGACGACCTGGTAGCCACCCTCGAGCAGCTGAACGACGGTGTGCGAGCCGATAAAGCCGGCGCCACCGGTTACGAGGACGCAGGTGTCTTTGGGGTCGAGTGCTTTGGACATGTAGTCTCCTATCGAATCAGGAACACTTCCTGAGGGAGTATAGCGCAGGCAGGGGCACCCAAAACGTGCAGGGCAGGAAAAGCAGACGAACATGCTAACGTACTCATGGAAATGTTTGGCGTGGGCATAACCTTGACTTTGACGTTTGCATACGAGCCGCCGACCATGGGGTTTCCTGCCGTTCGTGGAAATCGTTGGGACGCGTCGGATGTACGCTAATATGTATGAGTTGAGCGACATATAAATAAACATGTAACGGAGTAGATATGTCACCAAACAGCGATTCCATCCTTTCCCAGGAGCTTTCGCGTCGCACTGCCCTCAAGGCCTTGTTCGGCGCCGCTTCTGCAGCCGTTCTTTTTGGTCTGCCCGCTCGCGCCCATGCTGCGGAGGCCACCAAGGAAACCACCGACAAGCTCAATGCGGCCCAGGCTCAGCTTGACGAGGTCCAGGCCCAGCTCGACAGCATCGCAAATGAATACGCGGCGCTGGCCAACAAGAACGCCCAGACCCTCAACGATATCGAGAGCGTACAGGGCCAGATTGACAGCACGCAGGCGCAGATTGACGAAAAGAAGGCCGAGCTCAAAAAGAAGCGCGGCGATCTTTCCGATCGCGTTTCCGCCAACTATAAGTCGGGCGGCACCAACATCCTGTCGCTGCTGCTCGCCTCGGGCTCGTTTGAGGAGCTCGTCGCCAATGCGCACTATGTTGAGAAGATCAACAAGAGCGACCGCGACGCCATCGAGGATATCCAGACCATCCAGAAAGAGCTCGATACACAGAAGTCCGAGCTCGAGTCGCAAAAAGCCGACTTGGAGAAGCTCAAGGACCAGCAGACTGCCCAGATGCAGGACATGCAGGCCAAGCAGCAAGAGGTCCAGACGGTTCTGAACGGCCTCTCCGACGACGTCAAGGAGCTCATGGCTCAGCGCGATTCCGAGATTCTCGCTGCCGCCCAGGCTGAGGAGGCTGCCAAGAAGGCTGCCGCTGCTGCGGCTGCCGCAAACAAGAACAATTCCTACTCGGGTGGTTCGAGCTCGGGTGGCGGATCGTATGCGCCCGGAAATCCGCAACAGAATGCCGGCTCGGGCAAGCAGCAGGCTGTCGTCAACGCATGCTACTCCACGCCTTCTCCTGGCCTAAACTGGTGCGCCGCCTGGGTCACCAACGTCTTCCGCAACGCCGGCGTGGGCTACTTTGGCGGCAACGCGTGCGACATGTTTAACGCCTGGTGCTACAGCTCCGATCGTTCGGCGCTGCAGGTGGGCATGATCGTGGCCGACTCGTCGCACAGTGGCACCGGTATGCCGGGTCTGCTGTACGGACACGTGGGCATCTATGTTGGCGGCGGCATCGTTATGAGTAACGAGGGCGCCATCACGTCGAGGTCGCTTGACTCGTTCATTAGCTTTTACGGTACTGGCTCTGGCGTGCGCTGGGGCTGGCTCGGCGGTATTGCGCTGTCGTAGCTGCGGCTTGGTCCGGGACAGTCCGAGAGGCATAAGGTTGCCTGCTCGGGCAGTCCTGCTCGCGCGGAGAGCACATTAAGTGCTCTCCGGCTCGTGCGGAACTCGCGATCAACCTTATGCCTCGCCCGCAGTCCCGGACCTTCCGGGTTCAAGGCGCGACACACCGGACTGGTTGTCTGAATTAAAGAAAGTGAAGGCCCCTTTTGGGGCCTTCTTTTTATAAAAATTCGCCTACTCGGTGGACTTCGGGTTCTAGGTCTACGCCGAATTGGTCTTTGACGGTTGCTTGGATGTGGCGGATGAGTTCGTCGACGTCGGCGGCGGTGGCGTGGTCGGCGTTGACGATGAAGCCGCAGTGCTTTTCGCTCACCTGGGCGCCGCCGACAGCGTGGCCGCGCAGCCCGGCGTCCATGATGAGCTTGCCGGCAAAGTGGCCCTCGGGGCGCTTGAAAGTGGAGCCGGCACTCGGCATGTCGAGCGGCTGCTTGTCCTCGCGGCGTTGACGGTAGTCGTCCATGTCGGCCTTGATCATCGCGGCGTTACCCGGGGCGAGATTGAAGGTGGCCGAAAGCACGATGAAGCCGTCGTCGGCGATGCGGCTCTTGCGATAGCCCAGATTGAGCTCGTCGACATCGAACTTGATGATGCTGCCGCTACCGCGGGTGCCGTCGTCGAGCATGCGGGCGGGCTTGTAGACGCGTACAGACTCCAGCACGTCGGCCATGCAGGCACCGTAGGCGCCGGCGTTCATGTAGCAGGCGCCGCCGACCGATCCGGGGATGCCCGAGATGGGCTCCATGCCGGTGAGACCGGCCTCGGCTGCCGCGGCCGCAACATCCGAAAGCAGCGCACCGGCTGCTGCCGTAACGTGCGTGCCGTCGACGGTAATGTCGGAAAGGCCCTCGCCTAGCGCTACGACGACGCCGCGTATGCCCTTGTCGCCGACGAGCAGGTCGGAGCCGTTGCCCACGATGGTGAGTGGCAGATCGCAGCGATAGCAGGTATCGAGCGTGGCGACGAGGCCCTGCTCGGTGTCGGGCGTGACAAAGACGTCGGCCGGGCCGCCAATCTTAAACGTGGTGTGCTCGCGCATGGGCTCGCTCATCAACACGTTGTCCTCGCCGGCAACGCCAGCGAGCGCGCACAGCAGGTCCTCGTTAAAAAAGTCGTTCTCGTGCATCCGAATATCCGCCTTTTGGTGGTCGTTGTCATCAATCGACTGCAATATACCCCACCTGGACGTATTTGGTGCGCTGGCGGCGATAAAACAGCCGTCTACCGGATTGGTAAAGTGTTTATCACCGAGGTAGAGGGGCAGTCGCTATACTTTCAAGAGATTGCGCGTAAACCCGGAAGGAGCGAGATGGCCAACAAAGTCACCCTCAAGCAGATCGCCCAGGAGGTGGGGCTTTCCCCCTCGTCGGTCTCGCTTGTTCTCAACAATCGGCCTTGTCGCATCTCGGAAGAAAACCGCAAGCTCATCAAGGAGGTCGCGGCGCGCAACCACTATGTTCCCAACCAGATTGCGCGCAGCCTGGTCATGCGCGTGTCACGCACCCTGGGTCTTATCGTCCCCAACATCGAGAGCCGATTTTTTGCCTCACTTGCCGGTAGCTTGGAAAAGCGCTGCCGCGAGGACGGCTATGCGCTCTTTATTACCAGCTCGGGCGGAAGCGCCGACGACGACCTGGAGCTGCTGCGCCAGCTGGTGACGCGCGGCGTCGATGGTGTCTTCCTGGTGGTAGGCGACGAGTTCTCGGACGACCGTGCCCTGCGCGAAGAGGTCAGCCATCTACCCATCCCTGCCGTGATGGTCGACCGCGCCATTGAGGGGCTCGAGTGCGACAAGGTGATGTTCGACCACGAGATGGGTGGCTATATGGCTACCCGCTATCTGATCGAGCAGGGCCACCGTCGCATTGCCTGCTTGGTTAATGCGCGTCGTTCCAATACGGGTCGCAAGCGACTTGCCGGCTATGAGCGCGCGCTGCGTGAGGTTGGCCTGCCTATCGACGCGCGTTTGGAGTTTGAGAGCGAGTACTACATTCCGAGCGCCTACGAGGCCTCGGAGGCGGTGCTCGCAACCGACGCCACTGCCGTGTTCGCAAGCTCGGACAACATTGCCCTCGGTCTGCTCAAGCGTTTGCACGAGATGGGGAAGAGCATTCCGGGCGATATTTCGGTGGTGAGCTATGACAACTCGGCGGCCGACGTTCTCTTTGAGCCGGCGCTGACCGCCATTGAGCAGGATCCTGGTGTCCTCGCGGAACATGCTTTTGGCTGCATGTCCAAGCGTCTTGCCGGTAGGGGCGGTAGGCGTGCCGAAGAGGTCGTCCTGGAGCCGGCGCTTATCGTTAAGGGCAGCGTGCTCGAGCTCACTAAACATAACTAAACATGTTTATCAATTTGCAGAGACCGAATGTGGAGCACTTGTGGCAGACAATGCCGCAGGTGAATGTCGCGTTTTGTTGATCGATGTGATTGATAAGGGTGATAAAACGTTTTTTCACCATGATAAAACGTTTTAGCAAATATACTAGTCCCAACGAATGGTTGCCGTATTGGAGGGCGACCGCACAGCGGAGGGACATAAACAATGGCTAAAACACTGGGGACGCCGTGGCAAAAGCTGGGCCACGAGGTGCCGGCTTCCGAGCTCGAGGGCGTCGACCTGTATTGGCGTGCATCGAATTATCTGTCCGTCGGTCAGATCTACCTTCGCTCTAACCCGCTCATGCGCCCCGACTTTGTCGATGAGAAAACCGGCGAGGTGCGCGACTTCGGTCGCCCGGACGTTAAGCACCGCCTGGTCGGTCACTGGGGCACCACGCCCGGCATCAACTTCCTGTTCGGTCATGTCAACCGCCTCATCGCCGATCACAACCAGAACGCGATCTTCTTGATGGGCCCGGGTCACGGTGGTCCCGCTGGCACCGCCCAGTCGTTGCTCGATGGTACCTACCGCGAGATTCGTCCCGACATTACCAATGACGAGGCCGGCCTGCAGAAGTTCTTCCGCCAGTTTTCCTACCCCGGCGGTATTCCGAGCCATTTTGCGCCTGAGACGCCTGGCTCCATCCACGAGGGCGGCGAGCTCGGCTACACGCTCAGCCACGCCTACGGTGCCGTCATGGATAACCCGAGCCTGCTGGCCGTGGCTGTGGTGGGCGACGGCGAGTCCGAGACCGGTCCGCTCGCGACCTCTTGGCAGTCTAATAAGCTCGTGAACCCGGCAACCGATGGTATCGTCCTGCCGATCCTGCACCTCAACGGCTACAAGATCGCCAACCCCACCATTCTTGCCCGCGTGTCCGACGAGGAGCTCACCAAGTTCTTTGAGGGAATGGGCTATAAGCCGCATTTCTTTGTCGCCGGCTTTGACGACGAGAGCCATGCGAGCATTCATGCGCGTTTCGCCGCCCTGTTCGAGCAGGTCTTCGATGAGATCTGCGACATCAAGGCCACCGCTATGGCTCAGGCCGCTGCGGGCGAGACCGTGGTCCGTCCGGCCTATCCCATGATCGTGTTCCGTACGCCCAAGGGTTGGACCTGCCCCAAGCAGATTGATGGCAAGAAGACCGAGGACTCCTGGCGCGCCCATCAGGTGCCGCTGGCGAGTGCCAAGGACACCCACGAGCACTTCCGCGTGCTGCGCGAGTGGCTGCGCTCCTACAAGCCCGAGGAGCTCTTTACGCCCGAGGGCCAGGTGCGCCCCGAGGTGACGGCCTTTATGCCGACCGGCGAGCTGCGTATCGGCGCCAATCCCAACGCGAACGGCGGCAAGGTACGCCGCGAGCTCGAGCTTCCCGATATTCACGCTCACGAGATCCCCGTCGCAAGTAAGGGCCACGGCTGGGGCTCCACCGAGGCCGCCCGCGTCTTTGGTGAGTACACTGCCGATGTTCTGGCCAAGAACATGGATGTTTTCCGCATCTTCGGTCCCGACGAGACCGCGTCCAACCGCCTGCAGGCTGCCTATAAGGTGACCAAGAAGCAGTGGGATGCCGGTTTCTACGAGGACGATGCTAACGACGAGCTGCTGGCCGGTTCCGGTAAGGTTGTCGAGCAGCTGTCCGAGCACCAGTGCGAGGGCTTCCTCGAGGCCTACGTGCTCACCGGCCGCTCCGGTGTGTGGAGCTCCTACGAGAGCTTTGTCCACGTGGTCGATTCCATGGTCAACCAGCACTGCAAATGGCTCGAAGCAACCAAGCGCGAGATTCCGTGGCGTGCTCCTATCAGCGGCCTCAACATTTTGCTGTCGAGCCATGTCTGGCGCCAGGACCACAACGGCTTTTCGCACCAGGACCCCGGCTTTATCGACCTGCTGCTCAACAAGGCCAACGACACGCATGTCGTGAATGCTTATTATCCGGCCGATGCCAATATGGCCCTTGCTGTGGCCGAGCGCGTCTACCAGTCCACCGACTGCGTCAATGCCATCTTCTGCGGCAAGCAGCCCGCCCCCACCTTCCAGACGGTCGACGAGGCCAAGTCTGAGCTCGCCGAGGGCGTAGCGACTTGGGAGTGGGCATCGACTGCCGACTCGCTCGCCGAGGCCGACGTCGTGGTCGCTACTTGCGGTGACGTGCCGACGCTCGAGGCACTGGCCGCAACCGATATGCTGCGCGGGCTGGGCATCAAGGTCTGGTTTGTCAACGTAGTCGATCTGCTCAAGATCCAGAACGTCTGCGAGAACGACCAAGCCATCAGCGATGAGCGCTGGGCTGAGCTGTTTGGCCGCGGCGAGAAGCCCGTGCTCTTCGCATTCCACGCCTATGCCGGCACGATTCGCCGTCTGATCTGGAACCGTCCCGGCCACGATGCCTTCCGCGTTCACGGCTACGAGGAGAAGGGCTCCACGACCACGCCGTTTGACATGCTGCGCCTGAACAACATGGACCGCTGGGCCCTGGCCGCCGACGTACTGCGCATGGTTGACGCCGATAAGTTTGCCGAGCAGATTGATGAGTGGGAGGCCTTCCGCACCGAGGCCTTTGAGTTCGCGTGCGATGGTGAAGGTTGGCGAGACGATGGGTTCGCTGATGTTGAGTCCTGCGCCGAAGCCTTGTGCGAAGGTGGTTTTTCCTGCGCCGAGTGGCCCTGAGAGGAGTATGACGTCTCCGCCGTGGGTGAGGTGTGCGACTTGTTTGCCGAGTTCGCGCATGGCTTCGCCGGTTGTCGCTTCGACGGTGACGGTTTTGGCAGTGCCTTCGCTGGTGTTTTCGTTGGCGTCAGTAATGGTTGCCTCGCTCATGTTAGTTGGTTCGTCCTTTGCTGCTGATCAGTTCGATGGATCGTTCTAGCGCGTAGACAGGGTCCGATCCGTTAGTTTTGCTTTGTTCGTCGGCCCATGCGAGCATTTGGATGCATCG
>OLNM01000994.1_pt1 | contig 23242 bp, 19 predicted proteins | sample 1672391 | NCBI WGS metagenome assembly OLNM01 (sample SAMEA3136680, study PRJEB25190) | human gut metagenome | reverse complement strand
AGCTGCCGGAGCGGTGCTTAAGCCGCAAGGCGGGAATTGTGCGGTGTTGCCCTAAGGAAACTTAAAGCAGAAATAGTATCAGATTACGTTGTGGTCCATCCACTTGTTGCTGACAAAGCGGATCATGAAGAACACGCTGCGGCAGATCCAGTCAATGAACATACCGAACCACACGCCGGTCAGCCCCATGTTGAGCTTGAGCACAAAGATGTAGCTCAAAATTACGCGGAACAGCCACATGCTGAAAATGCTCACCGTCATGGTGTAGCGGGCATCGCCGCCGCTGCGCAGGGCGTTGGGCAGCGTAAAACTGGTGGCCCAGCAGACAACGCTGAACAAAGAGAACCAGTGCATAACGGTAACGCACATGTTGAGCGCAGTATCCGAAAGGCTGAACAGCCGTGCAATGTAAGGAATCGTAAAAAACAGACAGGCGTTGGTGCAGAACAAACCGAGCATTGCCATCAGGATAAACATCTTGGCGTAATACTTGGCCTGTTTTTTGTCTCCTGCGCCAAGGCAGCGGCTGACGACAGGGATCATGGCAAGGCCCATGGTGCTGCCGGGAATGTTGGCAATGCCGCTGATGGTGTTGGCCACCGCGTTGGCCGCAATGGCGGAGGTGCCCAGGGTGGAAGTCAAGCTGCTGACGCACAGCTTGCCAATCTGGAACATGCCGTTCTCCAAACCGGAGGGAATGCCAATGCCAAGGATGCGGCGAATCAGGTCGCCGTCCGGCTTCATATCCGCAATATGGCGGATGCAGAGCGGGTTTTCAATTTGCTGCTGCTGCCAGAACACCCACGCCGCGGCAAACACGCGCCCCAGCAGGGTGGCCAGCGCAGCGCCCAGTACCCCCATGCCCAGCCCATAAATGAACAGGGCGTTGAAGCAGATATTGATGATGTTCATGACCAGGCTGGCCAGCATGGAAATGCGGCTGTTGCCCTGCGCACGGAACAAAGCGGCCCCGGCGTTGTAAAACCCGATAAAGGGGTAGGAAATGGCGCTGATCAAAAAGTAGGTCTGCGAAAATCTCATCACATCGTCATCAATGCGGCCGAAAACAATACGCAGGATGGGGCGGCTGAGCACCAGAATGACCAACATGACAGCGATGGTGCTGACCGCAAGAACGGTGTACAGCTGTGCGGCGCTTTTGGCGGCTTTTTCACCATCGCGCCGGCCAAGGTACTGGCTGCTGATGACCGCGCCGCCGGTTGCCAGGGCGGACAGGATCTGGATAATCAAAATATTCAGGCTGTCCACCAGGCTCACGCTGGACACAGCGGCTTCGCCCACGCCGGATACCATAAGGGTATCCGCCATGCCCATGGATACCGACAAAAACTGCTCCGCCAGCAGCGGCAAAATCAGCCGAACCAATGCCTGGCGGTTAAAAATCGGCTCCGACAGGGTGGATTCGGCGCTTTTTGTGTTGCTCATTCGTTCCCGATACTCCTTATTCGCTTTACGAAAAATTTACATGTTTATCATTATAAGACGAGAAAAGCAGAAAAGCAATATCTGTGCGAATTGAAACGATATTGTCCTTGCAAATGAGCAATTTCGTTTTCAAAAAGCAAAAAAAGAATGGATTTTGCACGGGTATCTGAAACGAAAAGCAACGATGAAAACAGCGCTTGGGCGAAATTTGTTCTGAAGAAAAAGGGAAAAGATAAAAACAAATATCGACTAATGGCAAAATCCAGCGTTAAACACCGGGCAATTTCAGTGCGGCAAGGAAACAATCTTGCAATACTGGCGCACAAAACCGGGATAAACCGCCCCGCCAGCACATACGCTTGTGTGTGGAAGAAAATACAGGGGGAGGCAGACCGCCATGAAACAGACCCACCGCCCGCCGCGCAGCATTTACCCTGCGCAGAACCGCCACATGCGGCGGCGCACCCGTGTGCTGGCCGGGCTGGTGGCGGTTTTGTGCTTTGGCGGGCTGCTGGCCCGGCTGTTTACCCTGCAAATACTGGACCCCAGCGGTTACGCCAACCGTGCCGCAGCCCAGCAGCTGCGGGATACCACGCTGCCCGCCGCCCGCGGCGAAATTTATTCCGCCGATGGCGTTACCCTGGCCGCCAGCAAAACCTGCTGGACCATCCGGGCCTCCCCGCGGGAACTGGCGGATGAGCTGGTGCAGCCCGCCGCCAAAGCGCTGAGCGAAATTTTAAATATTGATTATGACGCTACCCTGCAAAAGCTGAGCAAGCGCACCAGCAATGACTGCCTGCTCCGCCGCCGGGTGGATGCCGATTTGGCGGACGCCGTGCGTGCCTGGTGCGCGCAGAACAACGCGCAGGGTATCCAGATTTTGCAGGATACCAAGCGCGTTTACCCGCAGGGCAACTTTATGGGCTGCCTGCTGGGCTTTACCGATGTGGATAATCAGGGCCTTTGGGGGCTGGAACTGCAATATGACGCCCAATTGACCGGCTGGAACGGAACCATCCTGACTGCAAAAAATGCCTGGGGGTACGATATGCCCACCCATTACAGCACCCTGCAGGATGCTGTGCCGGGAAATGATATCACCCTGACCATCCGGGCGGACATCCAGCACTATCTGGAAAGCGCGCTCAGTGCCGCCGTGGCGGAGCATCATGTGGCGGCCCGTGCGGTGGGCATTGTGATGGAGGTCGATACCGGCGCGATCCTTGCCATGTCCACCAAGCCGGATTACGACCCCAACGATCCGCGCACCATTGTGGATGAAACCATCCGCCAGCAGGTGAACGTCCTGAGCGGGGAAGAACGCAGCAAAGCGTTGCAGACCGCCCAGCAGGCCCAGTGGCGCAACAAGGCAATTTCCGATTTGTACGAACCCGGAAGCGTGTTCAAGCTCATCACCTGCGCTGCGGCACTGGATACCGGTGCCGTCACGCGGAACAGCCGCTTTGTCTGCGCGGGCAAGATCAATGTGGCGGGCACAAATTTCCGCTGCGCAAACGGGCATATCCATGGCAGTGAAACCCTAGCCCAGGGGCTGGCGGTATCCTGCAACCCCTGCTTCATCCAGGTGGGGGCGCGGCTGGGCAAACAGAACTTTTGCGATTACTTTGCCGCCTTTGGCCTGCGCGCCGCAACCGGTATTGACCTGCCCGGCGAGATCAAGCGCAGCGAATACTATACCGCCGACCGCATGGGCCCGGTGGAGCTGGCTTCCTGCTCCTTCGGGCAAAGCAGCAAGGTGAGCTACCTGCAAATGATCACAGCTGTCTGCGCAGTGGTCAACGGCGGCAAGCTGATGCAGCCCCATGTGGTGCAGTCCATCCACGATGCCGAGCGCAATACCGTGCAGCAGGTGGAGCCCACCGTAAAAGCGCAGGTCATCCGGCCCGAAACCAGCGCCGTCATGCGCGAATTGATGGAGGGCGTTGTGACCACCGGCACCGGCAAAAACGGTGCTGTGGCGGGCTACCGTGTGGGCGGCAAAACCGGCACCAGCCAAAAGCTGGACAGCGAGAATGAGCGCGCCCGCATTGCCAGCTTTGTGGCAGTGGCGCCGATTGAAAACCCAAAACTTGCTGTGCTTATCTGCCTGGATGAACCCCACAGCTGGACCACCAGCGGCGGCGCGCTGTCCGGCCCGGTGGCGGCGGAGGTGCTGCAAAAAAGCCTGCCGCGCTTAGGCATCCAGCCCAGCTATACCGAAGCAGAACAGGCTAAATATTTTACCACCGTGCCTGATGTGACCGGCTGGAAAGCCCCCGCCGCGGCCCAAAAGCTGAGCGAGTATACCCTGACTGCGGATGTGCTGGGGCAGGGGGAGCGGGTCGTCAGCCAGTACCCGCGGGCAGGCACCACCGTGCGGCGCGGCTCCGCCATCCAGCTGGACACCACCGGCCAGCTGGACCCTGCAGCGGACGAAGGATAACGCCGAGTGGTTGCACCCCCGCCCCATTTGCGATACAATAATATAAAGTTTATCCCAAAAAGGGGAGGGGAGCCGCTTGCCAAAGCTGCAAACAAACGGCGCAAAACAAAAACGAACCACCTATATGATACTGCTGCTCTGGGCGGCGGTCTGCTTTGCCCTGCTGGTGCTGGACTGGTGCTGCTGGGCACCCAACCGGCTGGACGCCGACATGGCGTCCGAACAACTGCTTGCCAACCTGCTGACGCAGGAGGGCGGCGTGATGAGCACCAACTGGTACTATTCCACTGAGCTGCGGGTGCTCAACACCCAGCTGGTCATGGCACCGCTGTTCCGGCTGTTCACCAGCTGGCATACTGTGCGCGTGGTGGGCAGCGTGGTGCTGATCCTTTTGTATCTCGCGGCGTGGTTCTGGTTCGGGCACAGTGCAAAGCTCAAGTACAGCGGCCTGCTGGGGGCCGGGCTGCTGGTGCTGCCCTATGGCGCGCTGTACCGCCAGTATGTGCTGGAGGGCCTTTACTATATTCCGCACATTGCCATCAGCTTTGTGGTGCTGGGGTGTGCGGTGCGCATTCTGCGCGGCGGGCGGCGGCTGGCCCCGGCGGCGGGCATGGTGCTGTTCAGCTTTGCTGCAGCGCTGGGCGGGCCGCGGCAGCTGTTCATCTTGAACATTCCGCTTACCGTGGCGGCAGCGCTGCTCTGCTGGCTGGATGCTCCGCCTGCGGATACCCTGCGCCAAAAGCTGGCCAATGCCTGGCGCACCCCCGGCGGGGCGCTGCTGGTGCCCACCCTTGCGGCGGATGCTGCCGCGCTGGCGGGGTACCTGGTCAACGCAAAGGTGCTGGCGGAAAAATATCACTTCCAGGACCAGGGGTATGTGGCCTTTACCGGGCTGAACCTGGACCGCCTGCAATGGTTTGTCAACGCGCTGCTGGCTTCCTTTGGCTGGCAGGAGGGCAAAGTGTTTTCTCTGGCCGCGCTGTTTAACCTTACGGCTGCGGCGCTGATCCTTTTCTGCTTTGTGTTTTCTGTTCGATTGGTGCGCGGCAAAGCACGCTACCCGCTGGGGCACCGGCTGGTGGGGGCGTTTTTCCTGGCCGGGGCCGTCTGCTTTGCGCTGCTGTACGGCCTGACCAACAGCGGCCATTCGGACCGCTACCTGCTGCCGCTGGCAATTTTATTTGTACCGCTGCTGGAAATCATGCTGGCGGACTGCACCCCCCTGCACCGCCCGGATGCCCGTGGTCTGACGGCCCTGCTGGCGGCGATATTACTGTTGCGCGCCGGAACAGACTACCGTGCAGCGGCAGTGGCAGCCAACCCCAACCAAGGGGCGGCACAGTTCCTGGTGCAGAACGGCTACCGGGACGGGTACGCTTCTTTTTGGGACGGTAATGTGATGACCGAGTTGACGGACGGCACCCTGAACGTGTGGACCCTGACCCCAAACAGTGTGCCGGAGCTGCGCCCTTGGCTGCAGGTCACCAGCCATCTGCAAACCCCTCCGCAGGGTAAAATTTTCTTTGTTATCTCCAAATGGGAAGCATACGGCGAGCGCCAGCCCACTACCCAGGCCCTTGCCGATGCCATGCCGGAGGATGCGCTGATCTATGAGGATGAAACCGTAAAGATTTACGGTTTCGCCAGCGATGAAGCCATGCGCCAGGCGTGCGGATTTGCGGCATTCCCATAAAAAATAAGCCGTCACAAACTTTTCACAATTTTCTTTGAAAATAATTACATCCCGCTGGTTGACAAACCGGCGGGATGTGTTTATAATCATACTGTTGCAAATCAAACTGTTTTAATTCAAACAATTAACAATCAAACGAATTGGAAAGTGAGGTGATCCAAACGCAGAACCGCAACCAACAGGATGACCACGGCTTTGTGCATGTGGGCCGCACCTTAAACTATGCCGCGCGGGAAATTTCCTGCGCGCTGGATGCGTACATCAGCACCAGGGTCAGCCCGGAGCTGACCGGTATGCGCGGCATGGTGCTGGGGTTTTTGATGCAGGAAACGGAAAGCGGCAAGCAAATCTACCAGCGTGATCTGGAAGCCCGGTTCCACACCAACCGTTCCAGCATTACCACCATGCTGCAGGGCATGGAGCAGTCCGGCTTTATCACGCGGGAAGTTGTCGCCAAAGACGCCCGGCTCAAAAGCCTGGTTCCGACCGAGAAAGGCCGCCAATGCGCCGCCGCCATCCACCAGTGCATTTCGGATTTTGAGCATGACCTGCAAAACGGGGTCAGCGCGCAGGAACTGGAAGCTATCCAGGGCACCCTGCACAAGCTGATTGAAAATGCAAAAGCCATCCGCGGCAAAAATTAAGGCGTATCTGAAAAGTCAAAAATTTGGTCTATTTCTATAAACGCAGCGGGATTTTGCGTTAAAAAGCCTTGGAATATACAAAGGATTCCTGCGGCTCCTTGCCTTACATCCTGCTTGTGTTTGCGAAATATCCGTTATTTTCTTTGTTTTCAGGCACACCCCAAAGTGTTCCGCAATGCTTTGGCTTAAGAAGTTCAGGCGCTGCCCCGGGCAGCCAAACAGGAGATACCATATGTTTAAGTCACTTTACAAAGAAACAGAGGGGTTCCGGCTGGTTTCCATCCTGACCCCTTTGTGCATGATCGGCGAAGTGGTGATGGAAATGATCATCCCCAAGCTGATGTCCTCCATCATTGATGATGGCGTTACCGCCGGCAATCTTTCCCACATTTACCGCATTGGCGGCTGGATGATCGTGGCAGCGGCCTTTGGCCTGCTGTTCGGCGTGCTGGGCGGTGTGTTTGGTGCGCGTGCTTCCACCGGTTACGCCCGCAATCTGCGCCGCTCCATGTACCGCAATATCCAAACATTCAGCTTTGCCAATATCGATAAATATTCCACCGCCGGTCTGGTCACCCGTATGACCACCGACGTGACCAACATCCAGAACGCTTACCAGATGATTTTGCGTATGGCCATCCGTGCGCCGTCCAGCATGGTCATTGCCATGATCATGGCGTTCACCATCAACGCCAAGCTGGCTTCCATCTATCTGGTGGCGGTCATCATTCTGGGCGGCTGCCTGGTGCTCATCATGTCCCGCGCCAGCAACTACTTCTCCGCCGCATTCAAAAAGTACGATGACCTGAACGAGAGCGTGCAGGAAAATGTTTCCGCCATCCGCGTGGTCAAAGCGTATGTGCGCGAAGATTACGAGAGTGAAAAGTTCAAAAAGGCATCCGGCAATGTGCAGGATCTGCTGCTGCGTGCTGAAAAAGTTCTTTCCTTCAACTCTCCGCTGATGATGGCCACCGTTTACACCTGCATCCTGCTGATTTCCTGGCTGGGTGCCCGCATGATCGTGCTGTCCGGTGCTACCAGCTTTACCACCGGCGAGCTGATGAGCATGCTGACCTACTGCACCAACATCCTGACCAGCCTGATGATGCTGTCCATGGTGTTCATCATGATCTCTATGTCCGCCGCTTCCGCCAAGCGTGTGGCTGAAGTGCTGGAAGAAGAAAGCACCCTGTCCAACGGCAAAAACCCGGTTATGGAAGTCAAGAACGGCGCTGTCCGCTTTGATCATGTCTGCTTCCGCTATAAGGCCGATGGCCGCGATGTGCTGTCTGATATCAGCCTGAACATCCGTTCCGGCGAGACCATCGGCATCATCGGCGGCACCGGCAGCGCAAAAACCAGCCTGGTGCAGCTGCTGCCCCGCCTGTATGATACCACCGCCGGTCATGTGTACATTGGCGGCGTGGATGTACGCGATTACGACCTGGAGATCCTGCGCAACAGCGTTGCCATGGTGCTGCAGAAAAACGAACTGTTCAGCGGCACCATTGCCGAAAACCTGCGCTGGGGCAATAAGGATGCCACCGATGCCGAGATCGAGGAGGCATGCAAGCAGGCCTGCGCCGATGAATTTATTGAGCGCTTCCCCGATAAATACAACACCCACATTGACCAGGGCGGCACGAACGTTTCCGGCGGCCAGAAGCAGCGCCTTTGCATTGCCCGTGCTCTGCTGAAAAAGCCCCGCATCCTGATTCTGGACGACTCTACCTCCGCTGTGGATACCGGCACCGACGCCAAGATCCGCAAGAGCTTTGCCGAAAAGATTCCCGGCACCACGGTGTTCATCATTGCCCAGCGTATTTCCAGCGTGGAAAACGCCGACCATGTGATCGTGCTGGATAACGGCAGGATCAGTGGTTACGGTACCCCGGCCGAAATGCTGGCCACCAACCCCATCTATCAGGAAGTTTATAACAGCCAGACCAAAGGCTCCGGCGACTTTGACGAAAAGGGAGGCGATAACAATGGCTGAGCAGAAAGCAAAAGTGGTTAAGGTTGGCCGCGGCGGCCCCCGCGGCCCGCGCCCCAAAGTCCAGAACCCCGGCAAGATCTTCATGCGCATCCTGCGCTATGTGATGAAATGCTACCGCATTCAGGTCGTTGCGGTCGTCATCTGCATTTTTGTCAGCGTGTTTGCCAACGTGCAGGGCACTTTGTTCATGCAGACCTTGATCGATGGCTACATCCTGCCCCTGCTGAAAGAGCAGAGCAGTGATTTTTCCGGCCTGGCCCGTGCCATCGCCCGTACGGCAGGCTTTTACGGCATCGGCATTGTTACCGCCTTTGCCCAGGCCCGTATGATGGCTTACGTTACCCAGGGCACCCTGAAGCGCCTGCGCGATGAAATGTTTACCCATATGCAGACGCTGCCCATCAAATACTTTGACCGCAACGCCCACGGCGATATCATGTCGCTGTATACCAACGATATTGATACCCTGCGCCAGATGATCAGCCAGAGCATGCCGCAGCTGCTGAACAGCGCTATTACCGTTGTCAGCGTGTTGGTTTCCATGGTTGTACTCAGCGTGCCGCTGACGGTGCTCACCCTGGTCATGGTCGGGATTATGCTGCTGGTCACCAAGTATCTTACCACCAACTCTTCCAAGTACTTTGTTTCCCAGCAGCGTGATATTGGTGCGGTGAACGGCTACATTGAAGAGATGATGAACGGCCAGAAGGTCGTTAAGGTGTTCTGCCACGAGGAAGAAGCCATTGAGCAGTTTGATAAGCTCAATGACCAGCTGTTTGAAAGCGCGGATAAGGCCAACCGTTACTCCAACCTCGGCGGTCCGGCTAACACCCAGCTGGGCAACCTTTCCTATGTGTTCTGTGCCATGATCGGCGGTGCGCTGGCTCTGTCTGGCATGACAGGCCTGACCCTGGGCAAGCTGGCCAGCTTTTTGACCTTCAACCGCACCCTGAACATGCCCATCAGCCAGATCTCCATGCAGTTCAACGCCATCATCATGGCTCTGGCCGGCGGCCAGCGTATCTTTGACCTGCTGGACGAAAAGCCGGAAGTGGACGAGGGCAAGGTCATGCTGGTCAACGCCAAACGCCTGCCGGATGATTCTGTGACCGAAACCAAGGAGCGCACCAACCTGTGGGCCTGGAAGCGTGTGAACGCCGATGGCAGCGCAGACTACCGTGAACTGAAGGGAGATATCGTCTTTAAGGATGTAGACTTTGGCTATGATCCGGGCAAGATCGTCCTGCATGATATCAACCTGTATGGCCGTCCGGGCCAGAAGATCGCCTTCGTCGGTTCCACCGGCGCAGGTAAAACCACCATCACCAACCTCATCAATCGCTTCTATGATATCCAGAAGGGCACCATTGAGTATGACGGCATTGATGTGACCCATATTCATAAAGACGACCTGCGCGCATCCTTAGGCATTGTTCTGCAGGATACCCACCTGTTTACCGGTACGGTTATGGATAACATCCGCTATGGCCGCCTGGATGCAACGGACGAGGAATGCCGCGCCGCCGCCAAGCTGGCCAACGCCGATGAGTTCATCCGCCACCTGCCGGATGGCTATAACACCACGCTGACCGGCGACGGCACCAACCTGAGCCAGGGCCAGCGCCAGCTGCTTGCCATTGCCCGTGCCGCTGTTGCGGACCCGCCGGTACTGATCCTGGACGAAGCAACCTCCAGCATTGATACCCGCACCGAGCGCCTGGTGCAGCAGGGCATGGACGGCCTGATGTATGGCCGCACCACCTTTGTTATCGCCCACCGCCTTTCCACCGTGCGCAACTCGGACTGCATCATGGTGCTGGAACAGGGCCGCATTATTGAGCGCGGCACCCACGATGAGCTGATTGCCCAAAAGGGCCGTTACTACCGCCTGTACACCGGCAATTTTGCGGAAAACTCCTGAAATAGCCTTTCTGCCGGATAAGTGCGCAACAAAAGCGCAAGCGGCATAAAAACGGGAAATCCCCATAAAAATACCGGGAAGGATTCCACCCTTCCCGGCGTTTTTGTGTAAAATGCCGTCACGCCGCACAAAACTTGACGATGTGGGAATAATTGGCTATAATAGAGGGGAACACAAGGAGGCTGAACCAACACAGCACTCCTTTTTATATAGATGACGCTTTGGAGGGGGGCTGCGCAGAACACTGCCAGCCGCAGGCGTACAAAACTGACCAACCAACACGATAAACTGAGAGGAGAGCTTATACATGGCTACCAAGAAAATTGCTCAGACCGTTATTACTGAGGATAAGTTTTATACCATCGCCGCTGCAAACGGCAAGGTTGTTGAAGTAAAGGATTACAACACCGAGAACGGCGCTCAGATCCAGCTGTGGGATAATGCCAACGCCGAATGGCAGCAGTGGAGCTTTGTGCGCGCCGGCGAGGGCGTGTACCGCATCAAGAACCGTTTCACCGGCAAGATGATGGACCTGGATTGCTCCGGCGTGACCGATGGCACCCATGTTCACCAGTGGGAAGGCGCTAACGCTTCCAGCCAGCTGTGGATCGTGGAGCCCGCCAATGATGGCCGCGTAAAGATCAAGTCCAACCTGGCCGGCAAGTGCCTGGACCTGGTCAACATGAACACCGAAAACGGTGCAGTCCTGCAGATCTGGGCCGATGTGAACGGCGATAACCAGTACTGGACCATCAACGAAGTGACCCGCAAGCCCAAGACCAGCGCCAAGGCTACCGCCGCTAAAGCAAAGGCTGAAGTGAAGGCTGCCGCTGAAAGCGCTGCCAAGACCGTTGACGCCGCTGCCAAGGCTGCTGCCGAAGTTGCTACCGAGGTTGTTGACGCCGTGAAGGCTTCTGCCGATAAGCCGGTTGCCGAAACCGCCGCTGAGGTTGTTAAGACCGCCAAGAAGGCCACCTGCAAGACCAGCACCAAAAAGGCTGCCGAGGCTGCTGTGACCACCGCAAAGAAGGCAGCCGAGGCTGCCACTGCCGTTGCTGCCGTGGCCACCGACGCTGTCAAGGAAGTTGCTGAAAAGCCCGCCGTTAAGGCCGCTGCCGATGAAGCTGTGAAGGCTGTAAAAGAAGTTGCCGAAAAGCCCGCTGTCAAGGCTGCTGTGGAAGCTGCTGACAAGGCCGTGAAGGAAGTTGCCGAGAAGCCTGCTGTCAAGGCTGCCGCCAAGGCCGCTGACGAAGCCGTTAAGACCGTTGTGGAAGCTGCAAAGCCGGTTGTTGAGGCTGCTAAGCCTGCTGTAAAGGGCAAAAACTCCCGCAAAAAGCACAGCAGAAAGTAATTTATTTTAAAGCGTCAGAATACTCCCTGATAAAAAATAAGTTCCGCCCGCAGCACCCCTCGCTGCCGGGCGGGACTTTTTTTGTGCAGGATCAATCCCAAAGAAAACTGCCCGTATCACTCCGGCCAAAAACCGGAAAGGATGCGGGCAGCTGTTTTATCAGAATAACGGAAATAAGAGAAAGCCAAATTTTACAGGAAGCTCTGGATCAAGGTTTTCAGGCCGATCAAAATCAGCACAAGGCCGCCAATGCGCTCCGAAACGGCGCGGTACTTATCGCCAAACACGGCACCAACCTTAACGCCGATGGCAGACAGGGTAAAGGTGGTGCAGCCGATCAGCAGGGCAGCAACCACAATGTTGGCTTCCATTGCGGCAAAGCCAACGCCAACGGCAAAGGCGTCAATGGAGGTTGCAACGGCCAGCGGCAGCATGGCTTTAGCGGAAAAATCGTTGTCCACAGTTTCATCGCCGCCAAAGCTTTCCCGCACCATGTTTACGCCGATCACAGCCAGCAGGATAAAGGCAACCCAAGGGCCAACGCTGTTGAGCAGGTGCTCGAACCGGGAACCGAGGAAGTAGCCAAAGGACGGCATAATGGCCTGGAACGCGCCGAACCAGGCACCGCAGATCAGCGCGTGGGACAGCTGTACTTTGCGCACCGAAAGCCCCTTGCAGATGGAAACCGCAAACGCATCCATCGAAAGGCTGATGCCGATCATGATCAAGTCAAACAAACTCATACCCAAATACCTCCAAATCAAATCCAAGGGCAGAGCCGGGCAAACAAAAAAGACCTATCCGCCCAGCACCTGCACACAGCATGCAGGTGAACCCTGTGCGGATAAGTCTCGTCATTTCAAGTAGTGCCAGAGCCTTTGCTGTTAGCTCATTGTGTTGGCAAAACTGCACGGCTGCTCTTGCCCAGTGCCGCGCCGACTACTCCCTTATTGCCTGAATAGTGTACCATGCGGAAAATTTGTTGTCAATGCGTTAGTTATTGCTAACCGTTAAAATCCCGACCATTTTCCGGGTTTTGCCACAAAAATGGGTGTGCTGCACCGCAAAATCAGCCCTGCTGCGCTCCAAAGAGCAATGCAGGCAGAAATAACCGGAATCTTTACCGCCCCCTTGCGCAATGGCGGCTGATAGGGTAAAATAAAAAGACGAAAAAACAAAGAAACAGGGGATATTATGCAATACAAAGTTCTGGCACTGGATCTGGATGGCACACTGACCAACAATGCCAAAGTCATTACCCCACGCACCAAAGCTGCCCTGCAGGCAGCGGCGGACCGCGGCGTGCGCATTGTGCTGGCCAGCGGCCGCCCCGCCGTGGGCATTGAGCCGCTTGCCAAAGAGCTGGAGCTGGACCGCCGCGGCGGCTGCATCCTGAGCTATAACGGCGGTAAGATCATTGACTGCAAAACCGGCGAAACGCTGGTGCAGCATGAGTTCCCGCCGGAGCTGATCGACCCGGTGTGCACCTTTGCCCGCTACTGGAACGTGATGCCGCTGACCTATGATGCCAAAGGCATTGTGACCGAGGATGCCGCCAACCCCTATGTTGGCGAGGAAGCCCGCATCAACAAAATCTCGGCCCGCCAGGTGGAAAACCTGCCCGCCGAGATCCAGTGGCCCATCAACAAGCTGCTGCTGGTTGGCGACCCTGTGGATATGCCCCATGTGGAGGAGCTGATGCAGCAAAAGTTTGCGGGCAAGCTTTCCATCTACCGCTCGGCGCCGTTCTTTATTGAAACGATGCCCCTGGGGGTGGAAAAATCCGCCTCGCTGGCGCTGCTGCTGAAAAACATGGGCCTTGGCCCCGAAAACCTGATGGCCTGCGGCGATGGCTGGAACGACCTGCCCATGATCCGCTATGCGGGCATGGGCGTTGCCATGGGCAATGCTGTGCCGGAAGTAAAACAGGCAGCCAAATACGTCACCGCAGATAATGAGCATGACGGGGTAGGGCTGGCCGTTGAAAAATTCATCTTGGAGGACCCGCAGTGAACCTGATCGTTTTTGACTTGGAATGGAACATGGGCAATGCGCCCAAAACCTTTAATTATCATGGGGCGGAGCTGACCCTGCGGGGTGAGATCATCCAGATCGGTGCAGTGCGGGTGGACGAGAATGGCGATGTACTGGATACCTTTGAGATGACCCTGCGCCCCCGCATTTTCCGCAAGCTGCATTGGCGCATTGCGGAGGTGACTGGCCTGAGCCAGGGCGATCTGGAAGCCGGGGTGCCCATTGCCGAAGGCCTGCGGCGGTTCCAGGAATGGGCCGGCCCCGACGCCGAATTTGCCGAGTGGGGTCTGGACGATGTGCCGGTGCTGAAACAGAACCTGTTCCTTTATAATATGGACGAAAGCTGGCCCAGCCGCTGGTATGACCTGCAGCAGATCTTTTTGAAAAATTTCCCCCGCGGGGAAGGCGAGGGCCTGACGCTGGAAAGCGTGGTGGACCGCCTTGGCATTGAGCATGACGGCGATTTCCACAATGCGCTGGACGATGCCCTGTACACCACAAAAATCTGCCGCCGCCTGCCGCTGGCCCAGGGCATTGCCGAATACCCGGACCCCGCCGCCCAGCTGACAGCCGCCCTGCTGAACAATACCGATACCGAAACGTACGATATCCAGACCTACTTTGACCGCCTGGACCACGATGCCTACAAAAATGACCCTGCGCTGTATCAGGTAGGCTGCCCGTTCTGCGGCAAGCCGCTGGTGCTGAACGATATCTGGCTCAAGCGCGGCAACACCGGTTATTATACCGAAGCCACCTGCCCGGACCACGGCCCGTGGTTCCTGCGCTTTAAGCTGAACCGCCGCGACGGCCTGCATTGGAACTTTGCCCGCTGCATTGAGACCGTGCGCCCCGAAAGCTATGCCCGCTACAAAAAGTTGGAAAAATCCCAGCGCGAGCGCATCCGCATGAAAGCGGAACGCGCCGAAAAGAAAACCCAGGAATAAAAATAAAACGCTCCCCGCCCTGTGCATAAGAGAACTGCATGGAGAGGGGAGCATTTTGTAATGAATAAAGAATAAATAAAAGAAGAATGGTGGTGGGCGCTGCGCGCCTTTTTTGGATATTAGGCGCGATGCAGGATAAAGAGTGCGCTCCGGGTGGGCGCTGTTTACTTACTTCATTTTGCCGATGTAGACGAGGTAGGAGTAGAGGTAGATCCAGGCGGAGCCGCCAAAGACAACGGCCAGCAGCAGGATCATGGTGGCGGCATCGCCCAAAATGGTGGCCAGCAGTGAAATTACAATCAAAGCAGCACCCATAACAACAAACACAATGCCGCCCATGCGCTGGGTGCGGTTCCAGTTGTGTTCGTTGTTCAGCGCCCAGGGAGTTTTGCAGCCGAACATATAGTTCTGCTTGATGCGCGGCATATAGTTGCCCAAAAAGATGAACAGCACCCCGCAGCCGCCGCAGACCAGAATACCGACCAGGCTGCTGCCCTCCGGAATCAAGCCGAACACGCTCAGCTCCGAAAACCAGCTCATAGCTGACATAAATATTGTAAGGGCAGTGAGGGAGGCGTTCCATACGCCCTTGAACTTTTCATAATTCTGGTGCTTGGGGTCAATGCGGGGCAGCACTGCCATCAAAATCAGCATCAGGGCGGGCAGGGCTGCCATAATCAGCACAGTGGATTTTGGCCCCCAACCGTTGGCCTGGCCGTCCACGCCCCAGTGGGTGGGCACAACATCCGGCAGAGAGCCATAAAAGCAGAGGTGCGCCGCAAAGTTGATGGCGCAAAAAATCAGCAGCCCCCAAAACAGTTTATTTCGTTTCATCATCAGGTCCACCTTTCACAAAGCCAAAATCGAAAAACCACTTAACAGCTTCCTGGAACACGGTCAGGTTCAGGCAGTACACAATGTTCTGGCCGCGGCGCTCATCCGTTACCAGCCCGGCATTTTTCAAAATGTTCAGGTGGTGGCTTACGGATGGCTTTGCCATATCAAAGTGCGCAGCAATATCACCGGCACTCATCTCGCCTTCGCTCAACAGTTCCAAAATGCGCCGCCGGGTGGGGTCCCCCAAAGCCTTAAACGCATCGCCTACCATAGGTCAGCGTTCCTCCTTATCTGATAGCGTCTGCTGTTCCGGTTCTTGCAATGCACAATATTGCTTTTTGGCGTAAGCCGCGCAGCCCAGGCAGAGCACCAGCAGCAGTGCTTCCACCAGCCAGGTACTGTGCAGCACGCCGCACTGGAATAAAGCGGCGGGAACATCGAACAGCGCATGCAGCGCCACCGCCAATCCCAGATACCCGGCCTTGCGCTGCCGGACAGCCCGGAATACAACCACCGAGAGGGAAATGTGCAGCGTCATGGCAATCGCGCGTTCAGCCAGCCCCAGCAGCAGGTTGGCGGCCCCAAAGCTGGCAACGGCGGCGATCTGTGCCTGTACCTGGTCCAGCTGCGCGCCGGTCAGCCCATTGGTTATGGTTTCAATGCTGCCGCTGTTGACAAGCTGCGCAATCGCAATATTATTGATGGCGGTGAGCCCCAGAACCAGGATTGCCTCGATCCCGCCGTGGCCGATGCCATAGGTTACGGCGTCCCGCCGGTTGGTATAGCGCTTGAGCAGAAAGCGAAACGCAAGATAGCGCCCGACTTCCTCAAACACGCCCGCCAGCAGACAGCCGATCAGGGTGTAAGCCCACGCATGGGTCAGCACATACTGCGAAACGCCGGTGCCGCCGCCAAAGAAAATGGCCTTGGGCACACCTTCCAGTACCTGGGCGAAAACGACGAAGGTCACCGCGCCGACAACAGCAGGAAACAGCTTTGCACCCCGGCAGAATTTGAACTTCCATACCAAAAAAACCAGAACCGGCAGCCCGATACCGGCTGCGGCGGCCAAGGCGCTCCACAAAATGGTCTGCAAAGAAATTATCGTGCTCATAACATATACCCTTTCAGAAAATCACAAGAATTATATATTTAGATAAACGTCTAAATATTATGGCCCTAATATACCACCCGCACACGGCTTTGTCAAGCGGGCGCGGGTGGTACGGTTAAAACTTAATGGTCAGGGGGCAGCCAAACAGCTTGGGCAGCTTAGGCAACGTTGTCGATCTGGTTCTGCATCACAATGTCATGCAGAATGTTGGTTTTCACGTAGTTTTCGCCGTAAGCGTTCACATAGCTGGTCATATCGGTGGAGCCAAAGTAGCGGGAGAACTCAGCGTTCAGAATGTCGGTATCGCATACAATGTTGTTCTTCTCCGCCAAAGCCTGCATGATCAGGATCTGCTTGATCATGCTCTGCTTGGAGTTTTCGCTGTTTTCCAGGTATTCATCCACACTGCTGTAACCGGCCTGGCTCAGCATGGTCTCCAGCGAAACGCCGCGCATCTGGGCGTACAGGTACGGCTGGTACAGCACGGTATTGGTGAAATACTGCTGCACATCTTCGGGCAGGGTATCGGTATTGACTTCGGCAGCATCGTACAGCTGGCCGTACAGCTCATTGGCTTCCTGATTGAACAGCAGGCTGTTGCTGACAAAAGTTTTCAGCTCAGCCACATTGTTCATGCCCATGGACTCGGCCAGGTTGCTGCTGACCCAATCATCAGTCAGGTCGGGGGTCACATCCTCGTTGATGTAGTTCAGCGTGGTGGCGAACACTGCGTCCTTGCCGGCCAGGTTGGTGGCCTGGTAGTCATCCGGGAAGGTGACATTCACATCAAAGGTTTCGCCGGGCATGTGGCCAACGATCTGATCCTCGAAGCCGTCAATAAAGGTGCCGCTGCCCAGGGTCAGATCATAATCGCTGCCGGTGCCGCCGTCAAAGGCAACGCCGTCAATGGAACCGGCAAAGTCAATGTTCACAGTGTCACCGTTTTCGGCGGCGCGGTTGGTGATCTCGTTGGTGGTCTTATAGTTGGAAAGAATGTTGTTGGAAATGTAATCGTCAATATCACTGTCGCTCACGGTGGTGGCATCGTCCGAAAGGGTAAAGCTCTCAGTATCCGGCAGCGTGACGTAATCCAGCGCGGTGATGCCTTTCAGGTAGCCGTTCTCGTCATAGGCATCACTGAAAGAAAAATCAGCCAGATAAGAATAATCATCGGCGGCGCTTTCTGCGGTAGCGTCGTCAGGAACAGTGCTTTCACTGGCAGCTTCGCTGGAAGCTGCGCTCTCGGCGGTTGCTTCGCTGGAGGATGCGCTGGAACTGCAGGCAGTCAGGCCAAAAACCATGCCGCATGCCAGCAGGCTGGCAGCAGCGCGGGTCAGGTTGGTGTTTTTCATGGGTTGTCTCCTGTCTTTTTTGAAAAATACATCGCGTACCGCAGCAGGGAAAAATACCCCCGTCAAAAGCGGATACTTTTTTATTATACAGCTTTTTTGCAAAAAGTACAGCCCTGCATTCACAAAAGGGAAGCGGGTGTGTTATAATACCCGTGGCAGAGCACCCAATGCTCTGCCATGGGCGGCAGACCTGCTGCCCGGATATCCTTATATAAGGAAAGGAACAGAACCCTATGGAAAAAGAAAAAATCGCGCGCATCAATGCGCTGGCTCATAAAGCAAAAACTTCTGGCCTGACGGAAGCCGAACTGGCGGAGCGTGACGCCCTGCGGCAGGAATACCTGGCCGATATCCGCGCATCCATGATTGACCAGCTGGAGCACACCACAGTGATTGAGCCGGACGGCACCCGCCGCAAGCTGCAGGTGCGCCACTGATCCCCTGTTCAAAGTGGCGGCCCGGCTGGAGCGGGGCTGTGTGGTTTGCACAAAATTGTGCCGGGGTATTGGAATTTGCAAGCAGGTTTGCTATAATATAGCTGGCGGCGAATCCCGGCTACAAGAAATCAGTCAGCCACCCGGCAGACTGAACGGAAAAGGCTGTACATTTTGCCAAAGCGAGGTTATTTTTCATGCTTACTGCAATTACCGGTATCAACTGGGGCGACGAGGGCAAGGGCCGTATGGTGGACCTGCTCTGCCGCGATTATGACATCGTTGCCCGTTACCAGGGCGGCGACAACGCCGGCCACACCGTCAAAAACGAGTGCGGCAAGTTCGTACTGAACCTGGTGCCCTCCGGCATCCTGCACCCCAACATTGTCTGTGTTATGGGCGGCGGTATGGTCATTGACCCGGAACATCTCGAAAAAGAGATCGCCGCCCTGCGCGAACAGGGTGTTAAGATTACCCCGGACAACCTGAAAATTTCTGACCGTGCTACCATCACCATGCCGTTCCATGTGGAGCAGGATGGCCTGGAGGAGGCCCGCCTTGCCAAAACGGGCGCACAGTTTGGTTCCACCAAGCGCGGCATTGCTTACACCTATGGTGATAAGTACATGAAGAAAACCCTGCGCATGGGCGATTTGGTCCACATGGATGCCGGTGTGCGCAAGCGCCTGGAAACCCTGGTGGAATCCAAGAACCTGACCATGGTCAACATTTATAACCAGAAGCCTGTCAACGTGGACGATATGTGGAACTGGTGCAAGCACTTCCAGGAAGTGTTCGGCGCTTACATCTGCGATGTCGGCCAGTACCTGGCAGATGCTGACGATGCCGGCAAGAAGATCATGTTTGAGGCCCAGCTGGGAGCCCTGCGTGATATCGACTACGGCATTTATCCCTACACCACTTCCTCCAACACCATCGGCGCTTATGCACCCATCGGCGCTGGCATCCCCGGCCGCAAGCTGAACAAGTCCATCGGTATCATGAAGGCTTATTCTTCCTGCGTGGGCGACGGCCCCTTTACCACCGAGCTGGCTATGACCGAGGAAGAAAAGCACCTGCTGCGTGAAGCCGGCCATGAATACGGCGCTGCCACCGGCCGCCCGCGCCGCGTTGGCCCGTTTGATGTGGTTGCTTCCCGTTATGGTGTTCAGTGCCAGGGCTGTGACGAGCTGGCCCTGACCCTGTTTGACGTTCTGGATTATATGGAAGAAGTTCCCGTTGTTGCCCAGTACAAGCTGGCTGACGGCACTGTGACCGACCGCTTCCCGACCGGCAAGACTTTGGACGATGCACAGCCGGTTGTCGTCAAGCTGCCGGGCTGGCACTGCGATATCACCTCCGTGCGCAAGTACGAGGACCTGCCGGAAGCTGCCCGCGGCTATGTGGAATATCTGGAAAAGGCCGTTGGCTGCAAGATCAAGTATATCTCCGTTGGCCCGGAGCGCGATGCCTGCATCGTTCGTGACTGATCTGCATAAGATGGTCAGCAGGAACGCTGCTTGAACCTGAAATGATAAATGGCGGACCCCCATCGGTCCGCCATTTTTGTAAATTATCTGCCTGTGGGTTTTGTCGGATACAACGCCCCAGCAGGAAACTTCAATTCCGAATATCCATATCTGTAGGGGAAGGGAAGAACAATTCTTGACAAAACTTCTGATCAGACTTTTTATCCGTGATCCGGCCAATATTCAGGACCGCACCGTGCGCACTGCTTACGGCAACCTGGCCTGCATGGTGGGGATTGTGTGCAATGTGCTGCTGTTTGCGGGCAAGTTTACGGTGGGCACCCTGTTTGGCAGTATGGCCATTGCGGCGGACGCATTGAACAATCTGTCCGATGCAAGCTCCAACGTGGTCAGCCTGGTGGGCTTCCGCCTGGGGTCAAAACCTGCCGATGATGAGCACCCTTACGGCCATGCACGGTACGAATACCTGGCGGGGCTGGCGGTTTCGGTCATGATACTGGTCATCGGCATTGAGCTGCTGAAAGAAAGCTTCCTCAAGGTGCTGCACCCCACGCCGGTCACCCTTAGCACGCTGACCATAGCGGTGCTGGTGGTGTCCATCCTGGTCAAACTGTGGATGAGCAGCTTCAACCGCAGCGTTGGCAGCCGCATCAAGTCCGAAACGCTCATGGCCACTGCGGCGGATGCCCGCAACGATGTGATTACCACTGCCGCGGTTCTGGCCGCTACCATTCTGGCTCACCTGACTGGCATTGACCGCATTGATGGCCTGATGGGCGTTGGCGTGGCGCTGTTTATCCTGTGGAGCGGCGTCGGCCTGGTGCGGGATACCATCAGCCCGCTGCTGGGCGCGGCCCCTGACCCGGAACTGATCGATTACATTGAGAAAAAAGCCCTGAGTTACCCCGGTGTGCTGGGCATCCATGATTTGATGGTGCATGATTACGGGCCCGGCAGCAAGCTGGTCAGCTTCCATATTGAGCTTTCCGCCGACAGTGATGTGATGAAAAGTCATGACCTGATCGACTCTATCGAGCGGGATTTTCAGGTGCATGACCATCTGCTGGTCACGATCCACTTTGACCCTGTTGTGACGGATGACCCGCATATCAACGAACTGCGGAAATTCTTGAAAGAACAGCTGGCCGAGATTGCGCCGGAAGCGGATATCCATGACCTGCGCATTGTGCCCGGCCCCACCCATACCAATGTGATTTTTGATTGTGCCGTTCCCGCAGACTGGCTGGCCGCCAAGGACCACCGCGCCAACAAAATCCCGGCTGCTTTGCGCAAAGCGGTATCGGACCGCTGGCCGGACCATTTCTGCGTGATCCAGCTGGAACCGATTTATGCAAAACTGAAATAAAAACAAAATCAATACAGGAATACGAACAAAGGAGCAACTACCATGGATTACAATGCCGCCGCACTTGAAATGCATGCAAAATACCCCGGCAAGCTGACGGTCAACAGCCTGTTTGAAGTCAAGGACCGTGATGCCTTGTCCACTGCCTACACCCCCGGCGTTGCGGAGCCCTGCCGCCAGATCAAGGCAAACCCGGACGATGTGTATAAATACACCTTCAAGGGCCGCACCGTGGCAGTTGTCACAAACGGTACTGCTGTGCTGGGCTTGGGCAACATCGGCCCCGAAGCTGGTCTGCCGGTCATGGAAGGCAAGTGCGTTCTGTTTAAGGAGTTCGGCGGTGTCGATGCGTTCCCCATCTGCCTGAATGCTTCCACCCGCGAGGAAGTTATTGCCGCTGTCAAGGCCATCGCTCCGACTTTTGGCGGCATCAACCTGGAGGATATCCGCAGCCCGGAGTGCTTTGATATTGAAGCGGAGCTGGAGCGCGACCTGGATATCCCTGTATTCCATGACGACCAGCACGGCACCGCGATTATCGTGCTGGCCGGCGTGCTCAATGCCCTCAAGGTTGTTGGCAAGCGGCTGGAAGATGTCAAGATCGTGCAGAACGGCCCCGGCGCTGCCGGTACGGCCATCATCAAGATGCTGCAGGTTGCCGGTGCCAAAAACATTGTTGCCGTGGATGAACACGGTATCCTGTACCCCGGCCGCCCGGCGGGCCTTGCCGACCATAAGGAATGGCTGGCAACCGTGACCAACCCCGAACACCTGACCGGCACCCTGGCCGATGCCGTGCGCGGTGCAGATGTCTTTATTGGCACCTCCGTTGCCGGTGCGCTGACCACCGAGATGGCCGCCACCATGGCACCGGATGCCATTGTGTTCGCCATGGCCAACCCCAACCCGGAGATCATGCCCGATGCCGCCAAGGCAGCCGGTGTGCGGGTCATCGGCACCGGCCGCAGCGATTTCCCCAACCAGGTCAACAATGTTCTGGCGTTCCCCGGCATCTTCAAGGGCGCACTTTCCGTCCGCGCACGGGACATCAACCCCCAGATGAAGATGGCCGCCGCGAAGGCCATCGCCGGCCTGATCCCGGAGGACGAGCTGAACGAGGAAAACATTCTGCCCAAGGCCTTTGACCCGCGTGTGGCACCGGCTGTGGCTGACGCTGTGGCGCAAGCTGCACGGGAAAGCGGCGTGGCGCGGGTATGAGCATCCGGGAAGTAAACGCCACCGCCATTACCGATGCGGTGGAAGAACTGTGCATCCGCGCCAACACCCAGCTGCCGCCGGATGTGAAGCAGGCGCTGGATAACGCCCATGCCGCCGAACCCTGGCCGCTGGCCCGCCAGACGCTGGAACTGCTGCAGCAGAACCTTTGCGTTGCTGCAGAAAAAGACCTGCCGATTTGCCAGGATACCGGCATGGCCTGTGTGTTCATCGAGCTGGGCCAGGATGTGCATATCAACGGCAATCTGGACGAAGCTGTGAACGAGGGCGTGCGCCGCGGCTATGAGAAAGCCTACCTGCGCAAGTCCATCACCGCGGACCCCTTGCAGCGCGTGAACACGGGGGATAACACCCCGGCGTTTTTAACGGTACATCTTGTGCCGGGGGATGTCTGCAAAATTACCGTAGCCCCCAAGGGCGCAGGCAGCGAGAATATGAGCCGCCTGACCATGCTCAAACCTGCCGATGGCGTGCAGGGCGTAAAAGACTTTGTGATGGAAACCGTCAAGCAGGCGGGGGCCAACCCCTGCCCGCCCATTGTGCTGGGCATTGGCATTGGCGGCAGCTTTGATAAATGCGCAGCTCTGGCCAAAAAGGCACTGCTGCGCCCGCTGGACCAGCCCAACGCGGACCCCTATTATGCCGCGCTGGAAAAAGAGCTGTTGGATGCCATCAATGCAACCGGCTTTGGCCCGCAGGGCTTTGGCGGTGCAACCACCTGCTTGGGCGTCTGCATTGAACAGCTGCCCACCCATGTGGCCTGCCTGCCGGTGGCAGTCAACGTAAGCTGCCACGTTACCCGCCGCGCCAGCGCTGAGGTGTAAGGACTTTTTACGGGCATTGTTGTCCCTTCTTTGAAAAGAAGGAAGCAGAAACTTTGAACAATATAGGGCAATACCGCATAATTCTAAGTGCCGATACGGCGAGCGAGGTGCGGC
>OLNM01000991.1_pt1 | contig 23278 bp, 18 predicted proteins | sample 1672391 | NCBI WGS metagenome assembly OLNM01 (sample SAMEA3136680, study PRJEB25190) | human gut metagenome | reverse complement strand
TAAAGCCCCAAGCCTTCCCCTTGAGGGGAAGGTGCCGCCGCAGCGGCGGATGAGGGCCGACCTACCGGAAACCACCCACATAACCATACACCACCCCGAAAGGAGCACATACTTATGAACATCATCAAGATTTCCGCCGTTCTGACCGCTGCTTTGCTCACGGGTGCGCTCTCTGCCACGGCGTTTGCGGCAGAGACCCTGACCACGACCACCGGCAGCATCACCTTCCGCAAGGCCATCGACGTGACGAACGCCGCGGGCGCGGGCGGCATCACAGGCACGATTGCCTTTGATGTCACCGCCGCCGACGAGAGCGACCTGCCCGACAACGGAGAGAAAAACTATGTCGGCAGCGTGGATCAGCTGGACGGCAGCGACATCATCGCCACGTTTGCGGCGGACGCCAACGGCATTGCCAACAAGGAGAGCGATGTAAGCGTCGGCTTTGACACCTCGAAGTTCGAGGCCCCCGGCATCTACTACTACCACCTGACCGAGCGCGACCCCGGCATCCACGGCCTGACCGCCACGACGGCGACCTACCTGCTAAAGGTGCGCGTTGTCAACGACAATACGTCCGATCCGGACGGTGCAACGTTCAAAATCGACTACGCTACGCTGACCTCGCTCGATGACAATACCAAGAGCGACCTCATCACCAATACCTACACGACCCACGGCCTGACCGTAACCAAAGCACTGGCGGGCGACTGGGCCGACTACACCGACCACTTTATCTTCACGCTGGAGATCACCGACCCGGACGCAGACCCGGGCCGCATGGCGTCGGTCACGGTCCAAACCACAAGCGCGGCGGGCGTGAGGAGCAACGCCGAGGTGAAGCCCTTTACAAACGGCAAGGTCAGCTTCTCGGAGACGATCCGGGGCGGCGATATGATCAAGGTGACCGGCCTGCCCACCGGCGCGGCCTACACGATCACCGAGAGCGGCCTGGACGCTGAGAAGTATACGACGGCCTGGACGCTGGACGGCGAGACGCTGAGCACCGAAAGGACCCTGCCCACGCAGACGGTGGGTGCCGCCGACACGGCCCTGACCGTCACGAATACCCGCAGCTCGATTGCCCCCACCGGCCTGCTGCTGGACGCCGCCCCCTACGGCGCGATGCTGGCGCTGGCCGCGGGCAGCGGGCTGGTGTTCTTCCGCAAGCGCCGCCGTGAGGACTGATGCTGGACCGCGCGGCGCGGCTGGCACGCCTGGGCACACGGCTGGTCAGTGCGCTGGCCGGGCTGCTGATGCTGGCGCTGCTGGCTTTCGGCGGGTTCGCGCTCTGGCAGGACGCCGCGCTGCGCCGCGGGGCGTTTGTGGGCGCGGAGCTGTTGCAGTATAAGCCCGCCGCACCGGCTGCCGACAACCCGACGCTGGCCGGGCTGCAAACCGTCAACCCCGATGTCTGCGGCTGGCTGACGGTGGACGGCACGGGCATCGACTACCCCGTTGTGCAGGGCGCGACGAACATGGACTACGTCAACCGCGACGTCTACGGGGATTTTTCCCTGTCGGGCGCGATTTTTCTCGACAGCCGCTGCGCCGCCGACCTGACCGACCCGTACACGGTGATTTACGGCCACCACATGGACAACAGCGCGATGTTCGGCGATGTGGCGCGGTTTGCGGAGGCAGACTATTTTGCCGCGCACCCCGCGGGCAGCATAAGTCTGCCCGACGCCGCCTATACGATCGAGCTGTTCGCCTGTGTGGTGACCGATGCCTACGACACCGCCATTTACACGCCGGAGCGTTACCCCGACGACGTGGGGGCGCTGCTGGACTATGCGGCGGCGCAGGCCGTGCAGCAGCGGGACATCGGTGTGACGGCGCAGGACCGGCTGGTGGCGCTTTCGACCTGCGCCGGGAGCGAGACAAACGGGCGGGTCGTCGTGCTGGGGCGGCTCTGCCCCCTGAAAGAAGGAGATGAAATACAATGACCTTTGGCAAAACGGCCCTGCGGTGCTGGCTGCCCGCAGCGGCCCTGCTGCTGGCGCTGCTCTGCCCGCTGCCCGTGGCGGCTGCGCGGGCGGGCACGGCGATCCCCGTCAGTGTCCGCACCGACGGCGCGGCGGCGGACGCCGTCTATACGGTGGAGCTGACGCCGCTGGACGCGGCCCCCGCGCCTGTGCAGCGTGCCCTGACCGTAAAAAACGGCGGCACCGTGTATTTTACGGGCTTTGCCTTTGACGAGCCGGGGGATTACCGGTATCTGATTGCCGAGCACAGCGGCGGCGCTGCCCACACGACCTACGATGCACACAGCTACACGGTCACGGTCCGGGTGACGGGCCGCCCGGACGGCGGTCTTGCCGCCGGGCTCTGGGCCGTGCGCAGCGGGGAGACCGCGAAGGCCGACGGCGTGCTGTTTGTGAACCGGTATGACCCGCCGGAGACCGCCGCGGCAGCGGTGACTGCGTCAGCCGCGGCGGCTGGCACACGGACAGTGAAGGCTGCCGCCCCGGCAGCGCTGCCGCAAACCGGGGACGGCTTCCCCATAGAAGCGCTGGCCGCCGCGTTTTGTGCAAGCATCATCGGGTTTGGAACGGCGTGGAAAAGGAGGTGAACAGGGAACGGCAGCCCCCGCCCACGGCAAAGGGGGAGGGCTGCCGCCCTCCCTTGCCCCTCTCGTCCGCAACCCATTTGTGGCAGTCCGTAGGGGCCGGGCATGCCCGGCCCGCCACCTTGCCATTACTGCCCATGTGTCTTTTGCATCGTAGGGAGGGGCATGCCCGGCCCGCAACTTTACGTCGCCGCCTGTTACCGGTTTGCATCGTAGGGAGGGGTCTTGACCCCTCCGCGGGGCGTCGAGGACGCCGCCCCCTACAACATTCACCGCAAACCTTTCGCCATGTGTAGGAAAAAAATCCATCCCTCCCGCGCCGTTTCTGTTACAGCCAACCCTCCGGGCCATCTTCGCCACCCCACCAAAGGAGCCTCACCCATGCCCAACGATTATGAAAATCCGAAATATACCAACAAAAACGAATACCACGCCGGGGACGGGCCGTTCCAGTTCCCGTGGTGGGCCATTGTCATTGCGTTTGTGGTGTGGTGGCCACTGGGTCTGGTGTTTATCGGCCTGAACGCCGCCATGAAAAACGGCAGGCTTGGCGGCTTTGAGCAAAAGGCCCGCGAGGCGACCCGGGACCGCACGGCATCCGGTGCAAAGCTGGTGTACAATGCCGAGTTCCGCCCCATCTACGATACCCCCGCCCAACCGCAGCCGAAGGCGGCAGCCCCCCATGCGGCTCCGCAGCAGGCGCAGGTACGGGCGGCGGGCAAAAAGCTCAAGGGCGCGGCGCTGGCCACCGGCCTGACGGTGGCGGGCGTGCTGCTGCTTATCTGCGCGCTGGCGGCGCTGCCCGACGCCATCTACTGGCTGCCCGAGGCCCTGACGGAGGGCGGCAGCTATTGGACCTGGCTGGTCGAGAACTCGATGCCGATGCTGATGTCGCTGACCGGCGGTATCGGCTGCCTGTTCGGTGCCAATCACATCCGCACCACCCGCCGTATGCGCAAGAAAATCGACAATATCGTCGGTGATGCGAAATATATGTACATTCAGGACATCGCCGACGCCATCCCGTGCAGCTATGAAAAATGCTGCAAGCATCTGGAAAACTGCATCGACGAGGGACTGTTCGGCCCGGGCGCCTATCTGGATATGCACCGCAAATGCCTTGTCGTCAAGGAGCGCCCGCCCGAGCCGACGCCCGCCCAGGCCCCCGCACCGAAGCCGCAGAAGGCTGACCCGATGCCCGAGGCCGACCAGTACCAGAAAATCCTCGACGAGCTGCGCCGCGTCAATGACGCCATCCCCGACGAGGAGATGACCGACAAGATCAGCCGTCTGGAGGCCGTGTCCGCCAAGATCTTTGAGCAGGCCCGCACTGACCCCGACAAGCTGCCTCAGATGCGCAAATTTATGGATTATTACCTGCCTACGTCGTTAAAGCTGCTCAACACCTACGCCGAGCTTGACAAGCAGGGCATCGAGGGCGAGAATATCTCGGAGTCCAAGCACCGCATTGAGCAGACGATGGACACGCTGGTCAAAGCGTTTGAAAACCAGCTGGACCGCCTGTTTGCCAGCGACGCCCTCGACGTCAGCACCGACATCGACGTTATGCAGAACATGCTGCGCGCCGACGGCCTGACCGACGATGCACCGTTTAAGCTGTGAGAAAGAAAAGCCTCCCTTGTCAAAGGGAGGTGGACGCCGCAGGCGGCCGGAGGGATTCCGACGGGCCTTGCCGTATACGTCGTTACACCCGCAGCCGGGCGGGAATCCCTCCGCCTCGCTTACGCTCGGCACCTCCCTTTGACAAGGGAGGCTCAATCATTCCAAAGGAGCCAACACCCCATGCAAAAATCCACAGGTCAGCTGCACAACAGCTGGCACAATTTTTCCAAGTACCGCCCGCTCATCCGCGAGCTGGTCACCCGCGACCTCAAGGTCAAATACCGCCGCAGCGTGCTGGGCTATATGTGGAGCATTTTAAACCCGCTGCTCATGATGCTGCTGCAAACGCTCGTTTTCTCCTACATGTTCCGGTTCGACATCCCGAACTTCCCGCTGTATCTCATCTGCGGCAACACCCTGTTCAACTTCTTCAACGAGAGCACGAACATGGGCATGGGCAGTGTGCTGGGCAATGCGTCGCTTATCAAAAAAGTGTACGTGCCCAAGTTCATTTTTCCCATCAGCCGCGTGGTGTCCAGCTTTGTGAACCTGCTGTTCAGCCTGGCGGCCATCCTGCTGGTCATGCTTATCACCCGCTCGCCGTTCTATTGGACGATTCTGCTCGTCTGGGCACCGCTTTTGCTGCTGCTGGCGTTCTGCTGCGGCATGGCTGTGCTGCTTTCGGCGCTGGCGGTCTACTTCCGCGACCTGCAATACCTGTACGGTATCCTGACGATGGCCTGGATGTACGCTACACCGCTGTTTTATCCCATCTCGGCGCTGCCGCCCTTCATGGTGCCCGTCATCAAGCTGAACCCGCTGTACCATTACATCAACTGTATGCGGTGCCTTGTCATGTACGGCACGGTGCCCGGCCCCAACACCTGGATCGCCTGCATCGGCAGTGCCGTGGTTATGATGGGCGTCGGCCTCGCTGCGTTCCGCAAGCTGCAGCGCAACTTCATTCTGTATCTGTAAGGAGCTTTCCATGTCCATCATTCAGGTGGAGGATGTCTCGATGCGTTTCAACCTCGCGCAGGAGAAAACCGAGACCCTCAAGGAATACACCGTCAAGCTGCTGAAGCATCAGCTGTTTTTCAACGAATTTTACGCACTGCGGGACATTTCGTTCAAAATTGAGCCCGGCGAGTCGGTGGCGCTGATTGGCCGCAACGGCAGCGGCAAAAGCACGATGCTGAAGCTGATTGCCGGCGTTATGTACCCCACGACGGGCAGCGTGACCGTCAACGGCGAGATCGCGCCCCTGATCGAGCTGGGCGCAGGCTTTGACCTGGACCTGACCGCGCGGGAGAACGTCTTTCTGAACGGTGCGGTGCTCGGCCATGACCGCGCCTACATGCAGGAGCACTTCCAGAACATCATCGACTTTGCCGAACTGTGGGATTTTGTCGATGTGCCGGTGAAAAACTATTCCAGCGGCATGATCGCGCGTCTGGGCTTCTCGATTGCGACAGAGGTCCGGGCCGACATTCTGGCCTGCGACGAGATTTTGTCCGTCGGTGACTTTATGTTCCAGCAAAAGTGCCACCAGCGGATGGAGCAGATGCTCTCCGGCGGCACAACGCTGCTGTTCGTCAGCCACGACATCAATCAGGTCAAGCAGCTGTGCAAGCGCGCCATCTGGATCGACCACGGCCACCTGCGCGGCGACGGCCCCGCGGAGGAGGTCTGCAACGCCTATGTGGAGGCGATGCAGCGGGGCGAGTAAAGGCTTCCCCCGAGGGGGAAGCTGTCCGCGAAGCGGACTGATGAGGGGCAGACTTTCCGCGGCAGCCCGTTGGCGGGCAACAGCGGCACAGCCGCCCCTCATCCGTCTGTGGTCGGGGCCACAGACACCTTCAATCTACGCGCTAAGAGCCGCCTACGGCGGTTGCGCTCCGACACGCGCCTGCGGGCGCAGCCCCGAGGGGGAAGGCATCCCAGCCCAAGTAAGCAACACAAAGGAGACCCCATGCTGACCAAAAAACAAAACCTTACACGGGAAATCCTGACCGTTATCCTGCTGCTGGCGGCGGTGGCGGCCACGGAATACTGGTTCTTCCAGCTGTGGCGGCTGGACTGGCATGTGCCGATGTTCTACGGCGGCGACGGCATCTACTGGGTCGGTCAGGTGCAGCGCAGCTACGGCGAGCTGTCCGGCTCCCTCGGCTGGCCGTTCTATGAGGTCGCGGGCAGATACGACCCGAACTATGATCTGATCTACGACATCTTTGTCTGGTTCGTCGGCCTGTTCACCAAGGACACCGGCACGGTGTTCAACCTGTATGTCCTCGTCATCCCGTTTGCCAACGCGCTGGCGGGGTACGCGGTGTTCCGCATGGTCGGGCTGCGCCGCTGGCTGAGCTTTGCGTTCGGTCTGACGTTTGGCCTGACGCCCTACGTCCAGCAGCGCATGGCCGGGCACATGATGCTGGCCGCCTGCGAGTTTGTGCCGTTCTCGGTGCTGCTCTGTCTCTGGTGCGCCGAGGATGAACAGTTCAACCGCCCGGGCAGGGGCTTCTTCAAAAACAAGCGCAACTGGCTGGCGCTGGCCATGGCGTGGGGGATCGCCAACAACGGCGCGGCCTACTACCCGTATTTCACCTGCTTCTTCCTCTGCGTCACGGCGCTCTGCCTGATTTTGCGGGACCGCAGGTGGCGCGCGGGCACGTCCTGTGTTGTCACGATTGCCGAGATCGTCGCCTGGATGATCCCCGACTTCTTCCCGATGGTGCTGGGCATCCTGAACGGACAGGGCAGCACGCTGACCAACGGCGTCTACCGCAGCCCCGTCGGCGCGGACATCTACAGCCTGCGCATCAGCAGCCTGCTGCTGTCGCCCAACGGCTTCGGCCTGCAGAAGCTCGCCAACTGGATGGGCCGCTACTTCCACGTTCTGGCCACCGATGAAGGCCCGATGTACAACGAGAACGCCTACGGCTACCTCGGCATTGTGGGTATTTTCGGCTTCCTTGCGCTGCTGCTCATGCTGCTGCGCAGCCGGGACTGGAAGGCGGGCCGCACCGAACGCCCCGAGTTGGGGGACCGTCTCTGGCTGCTGAGCCGCCTCAACGTCATGGCGCTGCTGCTGGCGACGATTGCCGGCTTCGGCGGCATCATCGGCATCTTTGTGCGGTTTATCCGCGGGTACAACCGCATCAGCCCGTACATTGCGTTCTTCGCGCTGCTGGCTGTCGGCCTGGCTCTTGAAAAACAGCTGACCCGGCGCACCGGGCGCAGCCGCAAGGCGCTGGCGGCTGTGGCCATCCTGCTGCTGGGCTACGGCTACTGGGAGCAGCAGGGCCTCTTCCGGCCCGAGTACGAGGAAATTCAGGACAAGTGGTATCAGGACGAGGCTTTTATGAACGAGGTCGAGGCTGCGGCAGGGGACGGCGCGATGCTTTTCACGCTGCCGTACATGAAGAACTTTGAGAACGGCTCGCTGAACAACATGTGGGATTACACGCTGCTGCGCGGCCCGCTGCACAGCAAGACGCTGAAATTCACCTACGGCGCGGGCTACGGCACGAAGAATGACCTCTGGTACCGCGAGACGAGCGAGCTGGAGCCCGACGCCATGGTGGCCGAGCTGCGCACACAGGGTATGACCGGCATCTATCTGGATCTGGACGGCTACCCCGAGGACGAGCAGCAATCGGCGCTGGCCGCCCTGACCGAGGCCGCCGGCTGCGGCCCGGAGGATGTCATCCACAGCGGAAGCGGGCTGCTCTGCTATATCCCGCTGGGGCAGGAGTAACGCATGAAACTGCAAAAAATAACGCAAAAACGATGGTTCTGGCCGCTGGTCTGCGCGGTGTCCGTCGTGTTCGGCTGGTGGTATTTAAGCATTGTGACCTGCGCGCCGCTGGGCGGCGACGATGAGCTTATCAACCTGCAGAACTACTATTATATTACGCACACCTCGTTTGGCCAGAGCGTGCTGGACTACCTTGGCGATTTGTGGGAGCAGTTCAGCCTGCAGAACGGGCGGTTCCGGCCCTTCTCGTCGCCGCCGGTGCGCGGCCTGACGAGCTGGTTCCTGGGGGATCTGGTCGGCTACCGGCTCTACATTCTGGCGTGGACCTACGCGGACATTGTGCTGACGGCGTGGCTCGTCGGCAAGGCGTCCCGCAACAAAAAGCTGGGCATTGCCTGCCTCTGCCTGCTGCCGATGATGTTCAGCGTCTGGCAGGACTCCACGGGCAACAGCCTCTACTCCTACGGCGCACTGGTGCAAAGCACGCTGCTGCCCGCGCTGGTCGCCGGGCTGGCCGTGCTGCGCTGGCAGGACACCGGCCACAAGCGGTGGGCCGTGCTGGCGGGCTACTGTATGTTCCAGTGCTGCGCCACGTTTGAGATCGGCTTTACCTATATCGTCCCGATTTTTGGTCTGGCGTGGCTCTACACCGACAAGGCCCGCGACGCGCTGCGGTTAAGCATCCCGGCGTTGCTGGGCGAGTGCGTGACGCTGGCCTTCAATATGGGCGCACGGCTCATGAACACGCTGCGGGCCGCGGGCATTCTCGAGGGCAGCGTCTCCCAGATCGAGGGCATCTCCCCGAACTTTGACCTGCCCGCCATCCTGCGCACCTGGGCCATGCAGATGTCGGCGGGCTTCCCGCTGAACGCGATGCTGTTCGGCAAGATGCGCCCCGGGAAAATATATCCCGTGGACGTGCTGTGCGGCGTCATGGTGGCTGGTGCGGCAGTGGCCGCGCTGGCGGCGCTGGATAAGCTGCCGAACAAAAAGCAAAATCTGCTGCTGTTTTTAAGCGGCCTTGCCATGCTGTCCGCCCCGGCACTGCTGATCGGGCTTTCGCCCAAGTACCAGCAGCCCGGTCAGGTGGACTGGCGGCACGGCTACATTCCCCAGACTGTGGAGAGCTTCGGCGTCGGTTTAATGGCGCTGGCCGTGCTGGTGATGCTGCTGCGCCGGGCGCGCGGCAAAAGCTGGTGGCCCAGGGGCCGCGCGGTGCTCTACGGTCTGCTGGCCGTCTGCATGGCCGGGTCGGTGGTCTGGCAGCGCGCCGCGACCCGCTCGGCCTACGACCAGGGCGGGCGCGCCTACACGGTCTTTGGCGACGGCGTCGCCGCGGGCCTGGCCGCCGACTGCGGCGACACGCCGGTGGTGACCGATTACATGATCTGGGGCGGCCATGAGGTCGCGGAGAACGCCTTCTTCCTGCGCTACGGCGATCTGGACGCCGATGCCCACGCCCTGCAGGTCTGGCGCACCGAGGACCACGCCGACGACGAGGCAGTGTACCGCGTCGGGTTCACACTGGGGCAGGACAGGCACTACGACATTGCCTGGTGCGGCCTTGGCCACGGGGCAGACCCGGATGTGCTGACAGATGTCGAGGTCTGGCTGCCCGCGGGCACCTTCCTCTATGATGTGCTCTATTACACAACCGCCGACGGCGAGGAAGTGCGCAGAGAGGTCTACCCCGACAAGAACGGCTCCATGATCACGCTGGACGGCGAAATTCTCGCAGACAGCATCCGGCTGGCCGCTCATTAGGGGGCACCCCGCCCTAGGCATAACGCAAATCGGGGCCTGTAGGGCGGCCTGCCCACAGGCCGCCGTGCCCGCTTGCGGAAGTGCAAAGCCTGTTGGACTGCCACCCCGTAGGGGCCGGGCATGCCCGGCCCGCTGCCCTCCCGCAAAAGCCCGTCCACCTTCCCGCCGCGGGCCGCAGCTATGCGGCCCCTGCGTACTCTATCCATTCAAGGAGGTGCCGCCCTTGGCACAAAATAAATCCCGCCGCCTGCTGTGGACGGTCTGCCTTGCGGCGCTGGCGGCATTTGCTGCGGCCATGGTCTGGCTGCACTACCAGCAGCTTTGCTCCCCCGGCGGCGGCAGCGACCCCTATACCTCCGACCTTGGTATGCACCTGGCCTTCGCGCAGCGCGGCATGGTCTACTCCACCGTGTCGCTGCTCATCGGTCCGGCGTATGCACTGGCCGGGCGCGTCGGCATTGCCGTGCTGCTGGCGGCGTTCCACCTGGCCGCCGTCGCCGTGTTCGCCTACGGCCTGCGCACTGCCCTGCCCGATGCCCCGCGCCCGGCGCGGCTGCTGGTCAGTCTGGTGGTCAACCTTGCCACGGCGGTCTGGATGCCCCGCGGCGGCTACTGGTACCAGGGCACTGTCGGCGGCACGATTTATCACAACACAACGTATATTATGCTCGCGCCTTTTGCACTGCTGGCGATGCTGGCCTTTTACCGTGTCTGGCCGACGATGCGCGATGACCTGGATCTGCGTGCCTACGCGGTCTACACGGTGCTGCTGACCGTGGCGACCAGTTTCAAGGCCAGCCTGATCTTTGCATTCGCCCCGGCGCTGCTCGTGCTGCTGATTGCCGATTTTGTGCGCACCCGCGCCAAAAATCTGAAAAATGAGATCATCATGGGGTGCAGCGTTTTCCCCGGTGTAGCGCTCTGCTTTATCCAGGCCAACGTCCTGTTTGCCGAGGAAGGCTCCGGCATACGCCTGATTTTCACCGTCCCGTTTGACCACCACCGTATGCTGTGGGGGCCGTTCAACGAGGCCGGTGTGCTGGGGCTGGCGCGGTCCTTCGTCTTTGTGGCGGCAGTGGGGCTGCTGCTGGGCCGCGCGGCGTGGCAGCGCTTCCGCTACCGGTTCAGCCTTTTCACCTTCGCCTTCTCGCTGGCCGAGGCGCTGCTGCTGGTCGAAAGCGGTGAGCGACTCTATCACGCCAACCTCTGGTGGGGGCCGTTCATCTGCTTCTGGGTGTTCTGGCTCGAGTCCGTCAGCGTCTTTTTGCAGCAGACGCGCACCGGGGCCGTGCCCCGCTGGCGGCTGGCCGTCTGCGCCGCCGCGCTGGTGTGGCACATCGTCAGCGGCGTCTGCTTCCTAGTCATGCTTTTGCAGGGTGTAAGCTATAACGTGCCGATCCTGACGTATAATTTGTGGTAAAAAAATAAGCCGCAGGTGCAAAAACGCATCTGCGGCTTTTGTATGTTGTCAGCTTCAACCCGTAGGGGCGCATTCTATATGCGCCCGTGGCTGTGTGCGGCAATGAGTAACGCCCGCGGGCGGATATGGAATCCGCCCCTACGATGGAGGGGGGCGATGCTCGTCATCGACCCGGCCAGGCAACGGCAGCGGCAGGCTGCCTGCGGGCGAGCACTGCTCGCCCCTACGATTTGCGCTTTCCTTCATGCCCGCCCGGCAACGGCAGACTGCACACCAGCGCAATGCCCAGCGCCAGGGCCAGCGCGACCTTGAAGGTCTCGCCGCCTTTGCTGGCAAAAAGCTCCTGCTCGCCCTGCAAAAAGTAGTAGGCCGTGTAGTAGATGCCCGCGCCCGGCACAAGCGGAAAGATGCCCGGCAGCAGAAAAATCGTCACCGGGGCCTTGTGGCGGATGGCAAAGAACCGCGCGCAGCCGGTCAGCGGCAGCGTAGCGACCAGCGTCGCAATCGCCGGGCTTAACGCGAACAGCTCCACGCAGAAGATGTAGACCATCCAGCCCACCGCGCCGGTCAGGCCGCAGGCCAGGTAGTGCCGCCGCGGCATCTGGAATGTGATGCCAAAGCTGATCGTTGCAATGACGGCCACCATAAAATGGGCAAAATAATGTGTCCAGACCGGCATCACGCCACCCCCAATCCACGGGCCATGATCCAGCCCAGCACCACGCCGCCCGCAATGCTGCCCGCAATCAGCAGGGCATCCAGCAGGCGGATGGAGCCGGACAGGTAGTCGCCGTTCAGAATATCCCGCACGCCCATCGTCAGGGCAACGCCGGGGGTCAGCACCATCAGCGCGCCGATGATCGCCGCGTTGGCGTTGACGGCGGGCACGACGGTCTGCACCGCAATGGCCCAGATCGTGCCGCAAAACGCCGCCACAATGTCGGTGAATATCCGGTTGATGCCGTGCCTCGCAAACTGCTGGCAGACGAGCGCCTCCAGCAGGCCCGCCACCGCGGCCACCGGCATGTCTGCCAGCGTGCCGCCGAACAGGTACGCGAACCCCGCTGACCCGACAACGCAGGCCAGAATTTCCAGCTGCGGTGTGCTGCGCGGCAGCGTGCGGGCCGTGTTCAGCCGTGCTTCGGCCTCGACGACGCCCAGCCTGCCGGTGGCCAGCTCACGGGAAAGCTCGTTCACGGCCTCGACGCGGCCCAGATGGACCGACACGGTGGGCACGTGCCGCACCAGCGAGACGGCATCCCGCCCCGGCAGGTGCGCCGACGCAAAGATGCCGTTGGTCAGAACATAGACATGGAAGTCCCGCACACCGAGGCTGGCGGCCATGATCTCCATGGTCTGCTGCGCGCGGAACACCTCGCCGCCGTTTTCCAGCAGCGTCTGGCCCGCGTCCATGACCAGCTCCAGCGCACGGTCAAACAGTGCATCAGCCACGGATATTCTCCCGCACAGCGTTGAATTCCGGGTAATGGGCGTACAGATGCTGCGCGATGGCCTCCATGAGCAGGTAGTCATGCTCGGAGTCGATGTCGATGATGCCGGTGTCCATCATAACGCTGACGCCGAACTTGGAGTGCCACAAAATCGGGTCGGGGTTGTCCACAAGGAACGCGCGGCGGATGACGTAAATCGACGCATTGACGTCGTATACCTCGGGTGCCTGCTGACGGCCCGTGAACTGGCTCTCGATGACCATCTCGGCGTGGTCGCCCACGATCTTGAACATATTGAACCACGGATTGCGGCGGGCCTCGCAGACGCTGAAAATGATTTGCAGGTCCTCGCGCTCCTGCGCTTTGGCAAAGGCGTTCTCAATGTCCTGCTCGGTGCGCAGGGGGCTGGTGATGTCCAGATCAATCATAGCATCGTACTGTTTTCCGGTGCGGGCCTCCATGCGGGCAAAGCTGTCCTTGTAGACCTCGACCTTCGGCACGCGGTCCCCGCCCAGCTCGGCCCCGCGGGGCAGGTAGATGACCTCCGGGTACTCGGCGGCCACCAGCCTGGCCAGGTCCTCGCTGTCGGTGTTCAGCGCAACGTCGATTTCCAGCTCCGGGTGCTTTTTAATGAACAGCTCCGCGGCGCTCAGCGAATAGTAAACCAACGGTTTGCCGCAGAAATTTTTCAGGTTCTTGTTTTTAAAGCCCTTGCTGCCGGCACGGCCGCAAATTGTAATGAGCAGTCTTTTCATTGTACGTTCTCCCCCAAGGTAAGTTTCAGCACGTTCAGTGCCAGCGCGGGCGGGTTGCAGCTCTCGCCGCTGCCCGTCAGCGCGTAGTCCACAAAATATTCCATCTCCCGCTCATAGCGGCGGTTGACGTCCTCCTCATAGTGCTGCACGGTGCCGTCCGGCAGGGTCAGCGTGCCCGCGCCAAAGTCGGCCAGATAGCTGCCGTCATGGCAGAAAAGCTCGATGCTGCGCCGGTATCCGCGGCCAAAGTAATCGAGATGCACCTCGGCCAGCAATGTGGGGTATCTGGCGATATACACCGACAAATCGTCGGAGTCGATTTCGAGGTCGGAGTAGGTGCCCTTGAAATTGTACAGCTTTTCAGGCACGCCGAACAGCTCGACGAGGTAGTCCCATTCGTGGATGAGGTCAATCGTCACGCCGCCGCCCATCGCCTTGTGGGCGCTGTAGACCGTGCGGTAGTCCACGCCGGGCCGCCAGTCGGGCAGATAGCTTGAGCAGATGACCCGCGCGCAGTAGGGGTGCAGACCGGGCAGCCGGTCCTTGAGCGCCAGCATGACGCCGCACCACCGCATGGGCGCGGCCACATAGGCCTTTTGCCCCGCGGGCAGGCAGTCGGCCAAATCCAGTCCGGTCTGCTCGGCGGAAAAAATCGGCTTTTCGATGAAAAGTGCCCCGCCGCGGCCCCTGACCCGGGTCAGGGCTTCGGCGTGCAGGCTTGTGGGGTTCGTGATGAACACCATGTCATAGTGTGCGGGCGCGTCGGCCAAATCGGTGTACTGGGCGTGCAGCAGCGCGGCCACGCCGTCCCGCAGCGGGCGGGACAGGTCGCTGCGCAGCGCGTCGGCCTGTAAAGTCCAGCCCCGGTCCGTACAGAGGTTGGTCAGATTTTTTAAATGGCGCGTCCCGATGGAGCCCAGCCCCACGAACAGCGCGGTGATGGTACGCATAGGAGATCCCCTTTGCTTTGATTTAGATGCAATGTAGGGGCCGGGCATGCCCGGCCCTCAGCCTTGCCCATAGCAGGGCGGTATATTTTACGTTGCGGGCCGGACATGTCCGGCCCCTACAGGGTTACGCTTTTTCGATCCTGTCCATCAGCTCAATGGCCTTCAGGTCCTTTTCAAAGCTCCACTTCGGCTGCTCGTCGCCCTTCAGCACGCCAAAAAAGTTCGTCAGCTCGTCCACATAGGCGTTTTCTACAACGTTGTCGCTGTAGCGGCTGTCGTGCTCAAAGCTGGCGTAGGTGTTGACAAACCGCTTGTCGCCGTCCTTGAACTCGTACAGCGCCTTGGGGTTGCCCTCCCAGAACAGGTGGATGCCGTCCCCGAAGCACTCAAAGCTGCGCACGGCCTTGCGGCTGACGACGTCGGCGGCCAGCACACCCTGCACGCCGCCCTTGTGACGCAGCAGCAGCGTCACGCAGTCGGGGTAGGGGAGCCCTAAGTCGCTGATCGTGTCCTTCTGCACGGTCACGCTCTCCACGTCGCCGAAGGCATCCAGCAGCCACGGCAGGTCGATGCCAAAGATCTCGCGCACGCCGCCGGTGCGGGCGTTGCCGACGAAGAAGTTTTTATAATTCTCCCACGGGTGCCAGTCGGGCAGATACTGCCCGATGTGGTAGATGTAGTGTACGGGCTTGCCAAATTCCGCGACCTGCTGTTTAATATACTGTGTCTCGCGGCGGTACAGCATCGTGGAGGACAAAAACAGCGGCAGTTTTTTGGCCGCAGCCTTGGCCATATTCTCCCGGTAGCCGTCACTGACCAGATTCAGCTCGGTAAAGACGGGCAGGTCGTGGTCCAGCAGCTCGCCGATGACCGCCGCGTGGGCCAGCGGCGCGGTGCAGACCAGCGCGGCGTCGGGGTGCTCGGCGGCGACGGCCTCGCCGATGGTGGCATAGGCGGCGTCCGCCAGACCCAGCCGGAGGGCCTCGTCGCGGCGGCTCTCGGCGGTGTCCACGCCGACGATCTGAATAGTCGCGTCAATGCCTTTGGTCAGCCGGGCGCGGCGTTTGCCCATGCTGCCTAAACCGACGATGAGAAGTTTCATACCAAAACGCTCCTTTGCGGGTCAAATTCCGGCACAGGGCCGTCATAAAAGATTTTGGGTCTTGCAAAATCAAATTTTGCCAGCACAGCGCAGATTTTTTCGCTGGTCTCGCCGCCGTTATACGGGCTGACGGCGCCGGCCGCCACAGGGGCAAACGCCGGGGACAGCGCCCTGCGCAGCGCGGCCTCGATGGCCGGCTCGTCGGCGTCGCAGCAGAGCACGTTCGCACAGATGGCGCGCCCGGCCTGCCGTCTGCCGATGTTGACCGTCGGCACCTTAAAGGTGGGCGTCTCGACGACACCGGACGACGAGTTGCCCGCCACGAGCGCCGCGCAGTCCATGGCGGAGAGGTAGCGCCGCAGACCGAGGCTCTGCACAAATCCGGCGCGGTCCGGGTGGGCGGCGGCGAATGTCTGCATCATGGCGGTGCAGACCTGCCCGCCCGCGTCGGCGTTCGACCCAGTGATGAGCCAGAACACGCCGTCCACGGCGGCCATAGCGTCACACAGCGCCTGCACCTGCACGGCGGGGGAGCCTGCGTCGGGGGCAGTCTCGGGGTGGTAGGTCACGAGCGCGAAGGGCTGCATGAGGTCAAACCCAGTCGATTTGCACAATTCCTCACGACTCATTTTGGGCAGAGTGCGGATGTTCTCATCCCCCAGCCCGCCGACGCAGAACACGGTGTCGGGCGCTTCGCCCATCCGCACAAGCCGCGCGGCGCTGTCGGCGCAGGACGGAAAGTGTACCGCCGCCATTTTGCTGATGCAGTGGCGGTAGTATTCGTCCGCTGCGCCCAAGGTCACGTCACCGCCCGAGATATGGGCAATCGGGATATGCCGCGCCGCTGCCGCAGCGGCCACGGCGAAGATCTCAAACCGGTCCCCCAGCAGCAGCACGGCGTCCGGGCGGTGGGCGGCAAAGTGGTTGTCGAAAATTTCCATCGTGCGTGCGATGGTTTTGGCGACAGGCTCATCGGCGTTGTCGGTGAAAATCGGCAGTCTTGCCGCGATGGGCAGGCCGTCGGCTTCGATTTCATGCACGGTCTCGCCCAGACGCGGGCAGAGATGCGCCCCGGTCACGACGAGCTGCAAGTCCAGCACATCGGACGCCGCGATTTTCTGCACCACCGGGCGCAGCAGGCCATATTCCGCCCGCGTGGCGGTAACGACGGTGATGGTACGCATGGTGTACTCCTTTGCCAAGCCGGGAACGGCAGTCTCCCGGGAACTTGTTCTTTCTTTTGGCAGCAAAAGAAAGAACCAAAGAAAACTGCCGCTGTTTCGACGCAGCGGACCCGCGACCAAGGGGCTGCACGCCCCTTGGATTCCCAAAGAGGAGGTCGCAGAGGGCGCGGGCTAAACGAAAGCAGTATTACTTTTCGTTCTTAACGCCCGCGTCCTCTGCTCCGATTGTAAATTCGGGAGTTCCCCCGAACCCCCGCAGGGGGGACAAAAGGCCCCCTTGTCAAAGGGGGCTGGCCGCGCTAGCGGACTGGGGGATTTCGACGGGCCTTGCGCTGCCACTCGTCACCGCCCCATCACCGCATGCCCCACCCAAAGCACGCCGTAAATCACCGGCTGGTGGAGCATATAGACGAGCAGTGTGTTCCGCCCCACGGCACACAGCGGGCGCAAAACAACGGGCGCCTCTCCCCTTTTGGGCTTCCAGAGCCCGGCCAGAAACACCCCGCACCAGAACAAAAACACCCACGGCACTACGGGAAAATAATCCGCCGACGTGAACCTTGTCAGGTCGGGCAGGCCCAGCCAGAACAGGTTGGCCCGGTACAGCCCCGCAGGCACCGCACAAAGCCGCCAATTCTCGAAGCCCAAATACCCTTCGGGCAGCTGGTTCGTCAGCGCAAACAGCGCCGCAGACGCCGTCAGGCCCGCGCCCGCGGGCAGGCGCTGCAAAAGCGGATAGACCAGGCAGGTCAGCAGCACGGCGGCAGCGTTCAAGTGCAGAACGCCGAACCAGATCGCCTCCGACGGCATGAACACCGCGGTCACAAAGGTCAGTACAGCCGCGCAGCCCGCCACGATCAGCCCGTTCTTTGCGGGCCGCTTTGCCAGCGGGAAGCTGAACCCCGACAGCAGAATAAAGCTCCAACAAATATATTGCTGCCACACATGGCAGCCGGGGGCCCAGATGTTGTACCAGCTGCTTTCGTGGCCGAACACATACACCCAGTCGTACATGCCATGGTAGGCCAGCATGTTCAGCAGCGCCAGCCCGCGCAGGGCGTCGGGCAGCCACATACGGCTGGTTTTGGTGCGCAGTACGGGCATTTTACCGCCTCTTTCCCAAAGATTTACTGTAACACTATTCTAGCACACCCGCGCGCGGCTTGCAATCGCGCGGGTTTTGCGGTACAATAAACCAGATAAGGGAGTGTGAAGGTATGAAGGACATCCGCCTTGTGGCGTTGGACCTCGACGGGACAGTTTTCAACGATAAAAAAGAGATCACCCCGCGCACGCTGGCGGCTATCCGCGCAGCCTGTGCACGCGGCGTGGCGGTGCTGCCCGCCACCGGGCGTACAGCCAGCGGCATCCCCGCGGCGTTCACGTCCATCCCCGGCGTGCGGTACGCGCTGACCTCCAACGGTGCCAGCGTCGTTGACCTGACAACGGGCGAACAACTGGTGAACCAGCCGTTCGGGACCGAGCAGGCATTGAAAATTTACGATCTTCTTGAGCAGGGCGGCGGCATGATGAGCATTTTCATCGGCGGCAAAAGCTACACGACCCGCGCAAACGCCGAGAACCACATGGACGTGGTGCCCGAAAACCTGAAAAGCTACTTCCGCACGACCCGCATTGAGGTAGACGACATGCACGCGACGCTGCGCACCCACGCGCACGAGATCGAAAAGTACAGCATGATCTACCACGACGAGGCCGAGCGCGACGCCGCCTGGCGTGCCATCGAGGCCGCCTGCCCCGGCGTGGAGCTGACGTCCAGCCTGCCCCGCAACATGGAGGTCAACGCCCCCGGCGTGACGAAGGGCAGCGGTCTGCTGGCGCTGGCGGCACACCTGGGCCTGACCCGCGCGCAGACGATGGCCGTGGGCGACTCCGGCAATGACCACGCGATGATCGAAGCGGCGGGCCTGGGTGTGGCCATGGGCAACGCCACCGACGACATCAGGAAAATTGCCGATGTCACGACGGATGACAACAATCATGACGGTGTGGCAGCGGCGATAGAAAAATACGTATTGTAAAATTACAATAAAATATACGAGAGGTAAATTTATGAAAAATGTTCTGGTTGGTCAGTCGGGCGGCCCGACTGCCGTTATCAACTCCAGTCTGGCGGGCGTCTATGAGACCGCCAAGGCTTGCGGCGCACCCCATGTCTACGGGATGCAGTACGGCATCGAGGGTGTGCTTGAGGGCAAGCTCATCGATCTGGACACCGTGCTGGGCGACAAAATGGACATCGAGCTGCTCAAGCGCACGCCGTCCAGCTTCCTGGGCAGCTGCCGCCACAAGCTGCCAGACCCCTCCGTTGACGAGAAGCCGTTTGTGCAGCTGTTTGAGCTCTTCCGGCAGAACGACATCGGCGCGGTGTTTTACATCGGCGGCAACGACTCGATGGACACGATCTCCAAGCTGAGCGCCTACGGCAAGACCGTCAACAGCGAGATCCGCTTTATCGGCGTGCCCAAGACCATTGACAATGACCTGATGCTGACCGACCACACCCCCGGCTACGGCAGCGCGGCAAAGTACATCGCCACGATCCTGAAGGAGGTCATCTGCGATTCCAGCGTCTACGACCTGCGCAGCGTGACGGTGGCCGAGATCATGGGCCGCCACACCGGCTGGCTGGCTGCTGCCGCCAGTTTGGCTGCCGGTCCGGACTGCAACGGCCCAGACCTGATCCTGCTGCCCGAGTGCCCCTTTGACGAGGAGGCGTTCCTCAAGCGCGTGGCCGAGCTGGAAAAAGAGCGCCACAATGTTATTATCGCGGTCAGCGAGGGCGTCAAGAACAAGGACGGCATTTTCCTGTGCGACCTGGTCTCCACGGCAGGTCAGCTGGATGCCTTCGGCCACAAGGCCATCCTGAGCGGCACGAGCCGCTATCTGGCGGACCTGATCCGCGTCCGCCTGGGCTGCAAGACCCGCGCTATCGAGTTTTCTACGCTGCAGCGCTGTGCCAGCCATCTGGCCAGCCGCACCGACGTGACCGAGGCCTACCAGGTCGGCGGCGCAGCGGTGGAGGCCGCCATGCGCGGCGAGACCGCCAAGATGGCCGCCATCAAGCGCCTGAGCGACCAGCCCTACCGCGTAGAGACCGAGATGGTCGATGTGACGAAGGTCGCGAACTTTGAGAAGAAGGTCCCCGCCGACTGGATCAGCGAGGACGGGATGCACGTCAACGAGAAGTTCGAGCGCTACGCTCGCCCGCTCATCCAGGCCGAGCTGTCGCCGATCTACATCAACGGCGTGCCGCGGCATATTCATCTGTAATTTTGTAAAAATAAAAACGGAGCACCGTATGAAAATGCGGTGCTCCGTTTTTTGCTGCTGTAGGGGTCGGCGTCCTCGACGACCCGGGGGCTTGCGGCGGCCGCACACGACCCGGCGGGGTGAGGGCACCCCACCCTACGTATACTCCGCGGACAGACGTAGGGCAGCATGCCCTCGTGCCGCCGCGGGGGTGTTGAGGTTACCCGGAAAGCCCGTCGGAATCCCTCCGGCCCTGCGGGCCACCTCCCTTTGACAAGGGAGGCTTAGACGCAAAAAGGACCCGCATTTCCGCGGGTCCTTCCAAATCATATCAATACAGACGAAATCAGCCGGAGACCTTTTCCTTCAGGCGGCCGCTGGCCTTAAAGCCGGGGATGGCCGTCGGCTCCAGCTTGCTGGTGACCTTGGTCTTGGGGTTGGTGAAGTTCTTGGTCTGGCGCTCACGCATCTCGAAGCGGCCAAAGCCTGCGATGGTGACCTTGTCGCCGCTCTTGAGGACATCGCCGATGGTGCCGAAAACGCCATCCATAACCTTCTCAACTTCAGCAGCGGTCATGTTGGTGTCGTTGGCAACCTTGGTAATCAACTGAGATCTCGTCATGATATTTTTAACTCCTATTCTTATAGGCACACAATTGCCCGGTATTATTACGCTATTATTATAGAGAAAATTGTGCGCAGAATCAAGAGTTTTTTCGGAAATCAAACGTTTTTCGGCAAAAACTATAAAATTTTCGCGATCATCTCGTCAAAAAGTGACATTTGGCAAAAAATGCACGTTCCATGCAAAAATATTCTTGACGGGCAAAGTCTTACAGCCCCATGCAGGCGGCGGCAGGGCGCATCCAGCTTGACGTACCGGCTGGTGCGGCCCCCGGACATGGCGTCGTCGGTGAAGGTCAGGCAGCAGGTGCGGTCCGCATCGGCATAAGCCAGCGTCAGCCCGCCGTCAAAGGCCAGCGAGAGTCGCCCGCCGGGGCGGCAGTCAGGTCAAAGCAGACGTCCACGGCCTGCTCTGCGCCGTCGCGGCTGACGGCCAGGCAGACGTTGTGCCCGCGGCCCTGCCTGATGTAGTCGTAGTCACCGGGGAAAAGGTTCTCTCCCCTACCGCCTGCGGGCGGAGCCCCCTCGCAGAAGGGGGCAAGAAAAAACAAAAACCGCATCCTTGCGGACGCGGTTTGTTTGCTGCTTACTTATTCCCCTTTTGCCGCTTCGCGGTGCAGGTTCGCAATGTCCACCAGCTCCATCTGGCTGATGTCATGGTCACCGCGCAGGGCGTCGACGAGGACGCGGGCAGTGTCCATGGCCGTGATGGTCGGGATGGACAGCTCCGTTGCCTTGCGGCGGAACTTGACGGAGTCACGGTGCGGGTCGCGGCCATGCGGGCTCGTCGAGATGATGTAATCCACCAGACCGCTCTCCAGCAGGTCGATGACGTTGGGGCGCGCGCCGCTCATCTGGCGCACAACGCTGCAGGGTACCATCTCGCTGTTCAGGAACTTGGCGGTGCCGGGCGTGCCGTAGATCTTGTAGCCGTAGTCGTGCAGCTTCCAGGCAAGCTCGGCGGCCTCGGCCTTGTCGCTGTCCTTGACCGAGATGATGACGCAGGAGCCGGGGCCAGGAGTCTTGAACTGGTAGCCAGCGGCGACCAGGCCCTTCATCATGGCCTCGTGGAAGGAGGGCGCAATGCCCAGGACCTCACCGGTGGACTTCATCTCGGGGCCGAGCATCGTGTCAACGCCGTGCAGCTTTAAGAAGCTGTAGACGGGCACCTTGACGGCGTAGTACGGGCTCTTGCCGTTGCGCCACAGGCCGGTGCCGTAGCCCATGTCCTTGAGCTTCTCGCCCAGCGTGCAGCGCACGGCCAGGTCGACCATCGGCACACCGGTGACCTTGGAGATGTACGGCACGGTACGGGACGAGCGGGGGTTGACCTCGATGACGTAGACACGATCATTCTGGACGGCATACTGCACGTTGACCAGGCCCACGACCTTCAGCTCGCGGGCAAAGCGGCCCGTGTAATCGACCAGCGTGTCAATGACCTTCTGGCTGAAGGTGTACGGCGGGTAGACGCAGATGGAGTCGCCGGAGTGCACGCCCGTGCGCTCGACCTGCTGCATGATGCCGGGCACCAGATAATCGGTGCCGTCGCAGATGGCGTCGACCTCGCACTCGGTACCCAGAATATACTTGTCCATCAGCACGGGATGGCTCATGTCAACGTGCTTCGTGATAACGCCCATGTACTCGATGACATCGGCGGAGTTGTAGGCGACGATCATGTTCTGGCCGCCCAGAACGTAGGACGGGCGCATCAGGACGGGATAACCGACCTCCTGCGCGGCCTGCAGGGCCTCGTCCAGCGTAAAGACGGTGCGGCCCTCCGGGCGGGGGATGCCGCAGCGCTCCAGCAGCTCGTCAAAGCGCTCGCGGTCCTCGGCCTCGTCGATGGCGTCGGCGGGCGTGCCCAAAATCGGCAGGCCGATGTCGTCCATGTGCTTGGCCAGCTTGATGGCGGTCTGGCCGCCGAACTGCACAAGGCAGCCGTCCGGTTTTTCGGTCTCGATGATGTGGTCGACGCTCTCGGGGTTCAGCGGGTCAAAGTACAGGCGGTCACCGGTGTCAAAGTCGGTGGAGACCGTCTCGGGGTTGTTGTTGACAAGGATGGCCTCGCAGCCGTGCTGCTTCAGCGTCCAGACCGCGTGGACCGAGCAATAGTCAAACTCAATGCCCTGACCGATGCGGATGGGGCCGGAGCCGAAAACAAGGACCTTCTTCTTGTCGGGGTCGCTGCGCTCGGCAATGAACGGCTTCGCTTCGTTGTCCTCGTCGTAGGTGGAGTAGAAATACGGCGTCTTGGCGGCAAATTCTGCGGCGCAGGTATCGACCATCTTGAACGCGGCCTTCGGGGCCTCGGGCAGGGTGTCCACGCCCGTCAGACGCTTGATCGTTTTGTCGAGGAAACCGAACCTCTTGGCATTCAGGTACTTTTCCGTCGTCAGCTCGCCGTTTTTCAGGCCCATCTCAATGTCGGCCAGATGCTGCAGCTTGTCAAGGAACCACCAGTCGATCTTGGTGATGTCGTAAATGACGTCGTGCGCCACGCCGCGCTTGAGGGCCTCATAGACGCAGAACGCGCGCTCGGAGTCCTGCACATGCAGGTGCTCGATGACTTCTTCCGTCGTCAGCTTCTCGAAATCGGGCAGCGTCATCGTGTCCAGGCCGAGCTCGGTGGAGGAAACGGCCTTCATCATGGCGTGCTCAAAGTTGTTGCCGATGGCCATGACCTCACCGGTGGCCATCATCTGGGTGCCCAGAGACTTGTCGGCGTAGACGAACTTATCGAACGGCCACTTCGGGTACTTGACCACGATGTAGTCCAGCGCAGGCTCGAAGCAGGCGC
>OLNM01000990.1_pt1 | contig 23278 bp, 20 predicted proteins | sample 1672391 | NCBI WGS metagenome assembly OLNM01 (sample SAMEA3136680, study PRJEB25190) | human gut metagenome | reverse complement strand
CGTCTTGCTCGACAATCCAAAAATAATTGAGAGGCTAGGACTTTTGTCCCAGCCTTTTGTTTTAGGTTCAAAAGAAATAAACTAAATTAGAAAGGTTGGATCAGATGTGACACTTATCCTATTTTAAAATACCCACTTTCATGGTAGACTAGAAGAAAGAAAACGTTCTCAAGGAGGTTGAGCATGAAACACAAATTATTGGTCACATCACTGACGATTCTTTCTACCTGCACATTAATGGCTTGTAGTCACACCACTCAAAAGGACACAGCAGCTTCTTCTACAAAAGAAAGTGGCAGCAAAGTCGAAAAGCAAACAAGCAGCTCTTCGTCAAAGGATACTTCTTCTACAAAGAAAAACACTTCCAGTCAAGAAACCAAGCGGATTGGAAATGCAGATTATGGATACATCGATATTCCAAGTAAATGGTTCAAGTTCACGGATATCGATGGGACAGAAGCTGTCCAGTATACGGATGGGAGTGGCTATAATATTGTCACCTTGAACAGCTTTACGCGGGAAAAGGCCAAAGTTCCTGCGGATATCGAGTTTAATGCTGAATTTCTAGCCAAGAAACTGGCCGTAATGTGGCAAGATAACCAGGATGTTGGGAAGATGACGGGAGCGCGAACTAAAGTCGCAGGTCTGGACGCCTACCAGCTTCAAATTGTCATGAAATCTGGTCAATACCTGATTACCTGGATCTTCCAGAAGGGTGATAAAGTGTATACCATTTCTTTTGAAGGGGATGCAGAAACCTTGAAAACCTTTATCCCATACATTGAAGACACTTGGAGTCTAGATGGAACAGGCGCTGTGACGGATTGATGAAGAGAGGCTAGAATCATTTCTAGTCTCTTTATGCTATAGAAATCGCACTTTCAAATCCTAGAAAATCATGGTAGACTAGAGGAAAGTAAATACATCATTGAGGAGAGAATATGAAAAATAAGTTCCTACTCGCGTCTGTTACGTTTTTGTCTGTTGTAAGCCTTTCTGCTTGTACTAGTCCAAAGAAAGAGTCTAGTAAAACATCGGCAGCATCTAGTTCCACGAATGTGGTGAAAGAGACAACAAAATCAAGTAGCAATGTAAAGAAACAAATATCAGATAGTAATAAGGAAAATGTGAAAACGAAACGAATTGGTTCGGCAGATTATGGTTTCCTTAATATCCCGAGTGACTGGAAAAAGAATGATAGTATCCAAGTCGGAGATAATATTCAGTATACAGATAAAAACGCCTTCAATATTATTGTTTTAAATGCTGCCACTAGAGAAAAAGCAAATGTCCCTGAAGGAGTGGAATTTAATGCAGAGCTAATAGCTCAAAGATTGGAGAGTAGGTGGAATGATTATAAAATTGTTGAGAAAATGACAAAATCTACGACGACTGTTGGAGGAAATGAGTCGCTTAAAATACATATTTTTCTCAAGTCAGGCCTGCAGGTTGCTGGTTGGGTATTCCAAAAAGATGATAAGGTTTATTTGATTGTTGTTGAAGGATTTGAGAAAACAATAACTCAATTTACTCCTTATGTCGAAAACACTTGGAGCCTTGATGGAACAGGTGCCGTGACTGATTAATCAAGTGAGATAGATCGCAGGATCTATCTTTTTTTAGAGTCTTTGTGGTATAATCTTTCTATTGTTTAGAAGAGGAAATAGAGGATGACACAGGAAATTGATATTGAAAAATACCATCAGTTAGCTCTCCAAAAGCAAAAGGAGCACCGCAAGGTATTGGCGAATCTCAAGAAGAAGCCACCTAAGAATTTAGATAAAATAGCGCAAGAAATCCACGATGAAGTTTTCCAAGAAATCGATTGTACCGCTTGTGCCAATTGCTGCAAAACCTTAGGGCCCGATTTTAAGGAAGCGGATATCACGCGGATTGCCAAGTATTTCAAGATGAAACTTCCTGCCTTTGAGGCAGAATTTCTTCAAGTTGACGAAGATGGGGACAAGGTTTTTAAATCCATGCCTTGCCCCTTTCTTGGTGGGGACAATCTCTGTTCCATCTATGATGTTCGTCCAAAAGCTTGTCGGGAATTCCCTCACACCGATCGCAAGAAGATTTATCAGATCAACCATCTGACCATCAAGAATACCCTCACTTGCCCAGCAGCTTATTTATTTGTAGAAAAATTGAAGGATCGTTTGTAATGGCATATAGATTTTTACTTTTTGATTTGGACCATACTTTGTTGGACTTTGAATCTGCTGAAGAAACAGCCTTGACGCAGATGTTAGAAGACATGAATTTTCCAGATGTACAGGCCTTTAAGGATTACTACAAACCCATGAACCAAGGACTCTGGAAGGATTTGGAGCAAAAGAAATTAACCAAGCAAGAGCTCGTGGATAGTCGGTTTGCGATTGGGTTTGCCCACTTTGGGATCACGGTTGATGGGGCTGAGATGGCTCTTCGCTACCAAGATTACATCAGTCTTCAAGGGCAGTCTTTCCCAGGTGCGGAGGACTTACTGGCCCGACTTGAAAAAGCGGGTTACCAGCTCTATGGTGCAACGAATGGAGTGACCGCCATTCAAGAAGGACGCTTGGCTCATTCTAAAATTGCTTCTTATTTCAAAGAGGTCTTTATCTCTGAGCAGCTTCATACTCAGAAACCAGAACCTGCATTTTTTGACAAAGTTGGCCAACTGATTCCAGGTTTTAGCAAGGAAGAGACCCTCATGATCGGTGATTCCTTGACGGCGGATATCGCAGGGGGAAATGCTGCGGGGATTGATACCGTCTGGTATAGTTCTGATCACAAGGCAAATACCAGCCAAGTAGTGCCGACTTATACCGTTAGCAACTATCAAGAAATCGCCGATTTACTGATAAAATAAAAAATTTTAAATACTGTCAAGTTTTTTTCTTGACAGGTCTATAAAATGTGTTATAATAGATCATGTGCTAAATAGCTTGTCTATTTCACCGAAAATTAAAATATAGAAAAGAGACTTATAAAAATGGCAGTTAAAATTCGTTTGACTCGTATGGGTTCTAAGAAAAAACCTTACTACCGTATCAACGTAGCAGATTCACGTTCACCACGTGATGGACGTTTCATCGAAACAGTTGGAACTTACAATCCACTTGTTGAAGAAAACCAAGTAACTTTGAAAGAAGACCGCGTTCTTGCATGGTTGGCTGATGGAGCTCAACCTTCAGATACAGTTCGCAACATCCTTTCAAAAGAAGGTGTATTGAAGAAATTCCACGATTCTAAATTCTCAAAATAATTTTTTAAGTAGGTTGATGTATGGATACGATTGAAAATCTCATTATTGCAATTGTGAAACCCTTGATTTCACAACCGGATGCTTTAACCATCAAGATCGAAGATACTCCTGAATTCTTGGAGTACCACCTTGACCTTGATCCTAGCGATGTTGGTCGTGTAATCGGTCGAAAAGGTCGCACCATTTCTGCGATAAGAACGATTGTCTACTCTGTCCCAACTGAAGATAAAAAAGTAAGAATCGTTATTGACGAAAAATAAGAAAAGCGGGACAAGGTCTCGCTTTTTTTGCAAGGAGAAGGAATGAGAGATTTAACAGTTAGACAACTAGAGGAATACTTACTTGATCATTACCAACAATCTAGAACAGAAGAAGGACTTTTTATCAAACTAGTGGAAGAAGTTGGAGAAGTCGCTGAGGTTTTAAATGGACGTTCAGGTAGAAAAGAGGGTGTCCAAGATTCAAACGAGGAATTGGCAAAGGAGTTGGCAGATATCATTCACTACACAGTGGCAATTGCAGCTATTAACCATATTGACCTAACGAAGACTATTTTTGAAAAAGACAAGAAGGCAGCCATCAAGTATCAGCATGAACAAGATTTGGAAGGCTTTTTAGCAAAAAAGAGCATTTGAGAAAATCCCTTGAACGTGATAAAATAAAACCTAAGAATGTTAAGTGAATTGTTGTTTAGAAAGAGTTATTTTGATATGAACCGATTTGAAGTAACTACAAAGATTGGTTGTCTCTCTGTTACTTATAAAAAGAGAAATAAAGTACTAGTTTGTTTAAATGGTGCTGGTTTGATACCAAGTTATGAAAATTTCCTACCAATACTTGAAAAACTTCCTTCCTCAATAGGTTACTTAACGATTGATTTTCCGAATACAGGTAGGAGTCCGATTCATAGTCAAACAGGAATTAATTTGGATAATCTTGTTGAAGCGGTATTCGAAATCCTGAAAGGGTTGGAAATTTCCGATTATATACTTTGTGTTCATAGTTTAAGTGGTGTTTTGGCTTTAAAGTTAATGAGTAAACCAATTAAGTGTCAAGCTTTGATAGCAATTGAACCAACAACAAAAAATATAATGTTTGCTGATTTTAAAAAAAATCCTTATCCAGAAATGGAAGAGCAAATGAGAATGATCGAAGAATGTGGTCCGGAAAATTATTTTAAGGGACTAACTCAAGCAACATTTGAACCTGAAACTGATAGACTGATTTGGGAATTGATGGAAGAAAAGGGCTTAGAATTGGAAAAGCAAGTTCCTGGATTTCAGATATCTGTAAATATTACCGCTGAAGATTTTGATAGTTTGTCCTTAGCAGATAATATTCCTGTTTTCGTATTTTGTCAGGCGTATAGAGAAAAAGAGTACAGAGATTCAGAATATTGGAATTCTAATACAAAACTCATTCTAGGTGGAAACCACCACTATCTACAGTGGTCAGAATCGGAAAAAATTGCAGCTCTTATTAGAGAACTGTAGAGATAAATTAATTAAAAGAGGAATGTAAAGAATAAAATGAATTATTTTAACGTTGGGAAAATTGTCAATACCCAAGGCTTACAAGGAGAAATGCGGGTCTTGTCTGTGACAGACTTTGCGGAAGAACGTTTTAAAAAAGGAGCTGAGTTGGCTCTTTTTGATGAGAAGGATCGTTTTGTCCAGACGGTGACCATTGCCAGTCACCGCAAGCACAAGAACTTCGACATCATCAAGTTTAAGGATATGTACCATATCAATGCTATCGAAAAATTCAAGGGCTTTAGCCTCAAGGTTGCGGAAGAAGACTTGACGGATTTGGAGGAGGGCGAGTTTTATTACCATGAGATCATCGGCCTTGATGTTTACGAAAATGACCAGCTAATCGGCCAGATCAAGGAAATCCTGCAACCAGGTGCCAATGATGTCTGGGTCGTGAAACGCAAAGGAAAACGAGACCTTCTCTTGCCTTATATCCCACCAGTGGTGCTCAATATCGATATCCCAGGAAACCGTGTGGATGTAGACATCTTAGAAGGGTTAGACGATGAAGATTGATATTTTAACCCTCTTTCCAGAAATGTTTTCGCCTTTGGAACATTCCATTGTCGGAAAGGCGCGTGAAAAGGGACTTCTCGAGATCAACTACCATAATTTCCGTGAAAATGCGGAGAAAGCGCGCCATGTGGACGATGAACCCTATGGGGGCGGGCAAGGAATGCTTCTACGAGCTCAACCGATTTTTGATGCCTTTGATGCCATTGAGAAAAAGAATCCGCGCGTGATCCTGCTGGATCCTGCTGGTCGGACCTTCGACCAAGCCTACGCAGAAGAGTTGGCTCAGGAAGAAGAATTGATTTTTATCTGTGGTCACTATGAGGGCTACGACGAGCGGATCAAGACCTTGGTGACGGATGAGATTTCTCTTGGCGATTATGTCCTGACGGGTGGCGAGCTAGCGGCCATGACTATGATTGATGCGACGGTACGCTTGATTCCAGAAGTGATCGGAAAAGAGTCCAGCCACCAGGATGACAGTTTCTCCTCTGGTCTCTTAGAGTATCCTCAATACACCCGGCCTTATGAATACAGAGGAATGACAGTTCCAGATGTTCTTATGAGTGGCCATCATGAAAATATCCGTCAGTGGCGCCTCTATCAGAGTTTGAAAAAGACCTTAGAACGTCGTCCAGACTTGCTAGAAAACTATGAGTTGACAGCAGAAGAAGAGAAGATGTTGGAACAAATTAAACAAGAAGACTAACAGCGTCAGCTGTTTTTCTTTTGCCTCAAAAATTTATGAAAAAAACTTTTTAAACCTACTAGTTATTGGTAACAAAATGTGGTATGCTAAGGGGTAGAGAAACTTCAAGAAAATAATTCAGTTTTGGGGGTGAGTTTAATGGGAAAGAAATTAGGAAAATCGGTTTTCACGACTGGGATTGCTGCAACAACGGTCCTATCTGGTATGTTTAATCACAAGGCTAGTGCGGAAGAGGTGAAGCAAAATGAAAATGCAGAAACCAATAGTACGGAAGTAGTCGAAAAACCAATTACGGTTGATGAGTTGAAGCAAATTACAGCTCAAAAAGGCCAAGTGGTAAAAGATGTCCACTACCAAGAGCAAAAAGTGATCGATGCTCAAACGGAAGTCAAGGCTGCTGGACAAGAGCTGGAAGAAAAGAAAGCAGAAGTGACGGATGCGGAAAACCTCATCGCAACAACTTCTGATGCCCAAGTTCAAAATGCAGAAAATGACATCAAGGTGGCTCAAGCCTATGTGACTATCGAAGAAAATAAGGTTCGAGAAGCAGAAGCTGCCCATGACCAAGTCGTAGAGGCTGTTCGTCAACAGGAAAATCAGGTTACTGCTCAGGAATCTTTGGTCGATGTAGCACAAAATGAATTGAACCAAGCCAAAGCACCGATTTCAAATGATGAGAATGTGCTCAACCAGGCTTTGTTGGAGCAAAGTCAAGTCGAGCAAAGTATCCGAGAATCTCAGAATTACCTTGCAACCTTGCAAGCAAGTCAGCAAACCGGTTCAGATACAGTGGCTCAAATTGAGAACGATATTCAACTGGCTCAAACGCGTCTGACAGATTTGAAAGCGGTCATCGCTACCAAGGAAGCAGAATTGGCAGCCTTAGAACAAGCAGCGGCCAATAGCCCAGTTCAGTTGAGTCAAGCGACTTATGAAGGTTATTTGCAACACTTAGCTGACAATGGCAATGAAGCTGCAGCAAGCGCCTTAGCCCTCTACAAGCGTGGTCGGGAAGAAGACGGCTTAACAGTTGGAGAGTCTGGATCTTTGCAAGCCAACCTCCGAGCACTTGAAATTGCGGATGCTATTAATAGCTATCGTCGCAACGCCGGCTTGCCTGAATTGGAGCTGGATCCTTATTCCCTTCCTGCCAGCCAAGTACAGTTAGAATACTTCAAGAAAGCTAACTGGCATATGTTTAAGTATTTGCCAAACGAGAACATCGCTTATGGCTTCTCACCTGCTGGTGCGGTTGACTTTTGGTACAATGAAAAAGCGGCTTATCAAGAAGTTGCGGCTCAATATGGTCTACCAACTGACGAAACTCAAATCGATGCCAACGATATCTATATGAAGATTGGTGCTGAGGCCTTTGCTAAGGTTGGTCACTACCTCCAAATGGTAGACAACAAAGCGACAGCTTTATCAGTCGCTTATGACCCTAGCAATGCTATGTCAGAAGCAGCTTTCTTACACCGCCCTGTCAATTCAGCAGTGTCAACCAGTGCACTCGCTTACCAATTGCGTCAGGGGGCTGGAGCTACGACGACAAGATCAGATGTGAAAGCAAAATCTGATGAAGTCGCTAATCTCAAGCTGGACAAGGCCAATCAAGAGTCTCAAATCATTATCTTGCAAGGCAAGTTAGAAGATGCCCGCCATGCCAATTCAAATGTGGCAGTAGAGATGGCCAATGTCCAAAAAACCATCCAAAATTACAAGATTCTTCTCGTTAGCAAGGACCATGCGGTTGAAAAGGCGAAGGCGACTCTTGATGTATCTCGAGGTCGGATTGAAGCAACCATCCAACCAAAAGAAGCAGCCCTTCAAAAAGCGAAAGATTTGTTAGCGGCTGCGCGTGAGAAATTAGATCGTTTAAAAGCAGAAGAAGCAGAAAAAGCCCAAGTCGTTCGAGAATCTCATGAGGGCTTGAAGGCAGCTCAAGAGCGCCTGGTTGCTGCTGAAAAACGTCTTTCTGACTTTAAAAATGCTCCAGAATTATTGGTCAAAGCCCAATCCGTTTTATCAGCTGCGGTGGCTAATTTAGAGAATAAAAAAGAAAAATTGGAAGCAGAATTCACAACCCTTCAATCTTATCAAAGTGTCGTGGAACTGTTGAATTCCCAATATGAAGATCTAGCTTCTCGGATGGATCCAGCTATTTTAGAAGCAGCAGATATGCCAATGGATATCCGCTCAAGCAATCCAACAACTTTCTCGGATAGACCAACGGTTCTTCCAACAACTACCAATAGTCCACAAGTGCAAGCACCAACAGCTAGTCCAGCTCTAAAACAAGAAGCTAAAGTAGAAGAAATCAAACCGAAAAAAGAAAACAGCCAAGCTGTGGCTGGATCTGATTCCTCCAAATATGCAGTAGCAACAACAGGTGTTGCCGTCGGGCTACTTGCTGGATTGTTTGGTTTCAAGAAAAAGAAACAATCATCAAAAAATGATTAAGACATACCGAAGATAGAGTGGATGCTTAGACATTTTATTGCTTAAACTCTTCAAAGAAGATATATGAGGGTGGGAAAAGAACTCGCTTAACAAAATGAGTTCTTTCCTGCTCTTTTTTTGTACAATTTTAGAATTTTTGAAAGAAAATGATAGAAAATGATAAAAAGTGTTGACATTTTTTGGAGATGGAGTATAATAGTCCTTGTAATCGATTGCAAAAGGAGGAGAAATGCTTAAGTCTGAACGAAAACAATTCATCCTCGAGAAGGTACTGAAGGAAAAGTTTGTTTCCTTAGAAACCCTTGTACAAGAGTTGGGGACGTCTGAATCAACGGTTCGACGTGACTTGGATGAATTAGAAGCTGAAAGTAAACTTCGCCGGGTTCACGGCGGTGCGGAAAGCCTGCATTTTCTTCAAGAGGAAGAAAGCAATAAAGAAAAATCTATCAAAAACATTCAAGTTAAGTCAAAAATCGCGGTAAAAGCGGCGGAATTGATCAAAGATCATGACGTGATCTTTATCGATGCCGGGACGACCAATGAACTTTTGGTACAAGAAATTGTCAATCCAACAGTAACCGTGGTGACCAACTCGATTCACCATGCGACCAAGTTGGTCGAGCGAAATGTTCCAACGGTCATCATCGGTGGGAAGGTAAAATCTTCTACAGATGCTAGTATCGGAGGGATTGCGCTCAATCAGATCGGTCAGTTGAATTTTGACAAGGCTTTTCTTGGAATGAATGGAATCGATGATGAATTTTACAGCACTCCAGACCTGGAAGAAGGATCTGTCAAGCGTGCGATTATCGAAAATGCGAAAAAGACCTATATCCTAGCGGATGATTCGAAAATTGGGGTGACATCCTTTGTCAAAGTGGCTCCTATCAAGCGAGCCATGATTATCACCAATCAATGTGAACCGCAACGATTAAAGGTTTTAAAAGAAAAAACGGAGGTTATAGAGGTTTGATTTATACAGTTACACTGAATCCAGCAATTGACTATATTGTCCGTCTCGATCATGTAGAGACCGGAGCGGTCAATCGGATGGCTTCAGAAGATAAATTCGCCGGTGGTAAGGGAATCAATGTCAGTCGTGTTTTGAAGCGTCTCGATATCGAGAACACAGCGACTGGATTTATCGGTGGTTTCACAGGACGCTTCATTGAAGACGTACTGACCAGTGAAGCCATTTCAACCAACTTTGTGACAGTGGACCAAGATACACGGATCAATGTCAAGATCAAAGCTGATGAGGAAACAGAGATCAATGGGAATGGCCCAGAAGTGACGGAAGCTCAGTTGCAAGAATTGCTCAACATCTTATCGAGCTTAACAGCGGATGATGTGGTAGTCTTTGCAGGATCTGCCCCATCTTCACTTGGAAATGCCGTTTACAAACAATTGATCGCAGCAACTCGTGCGACAGGTGCGCAAGTGGTTTGCGACTTTGAAGGGCAAACCTTGATTGATTCCTTGGAGTTCAATCCCCAATTGGTCAAACCAAACAACCATGAGTTGGGAGATATTTTTGGCGTTACCTTGACGGAATTGCCAGAAATTGAACGCTATGCTAAAGAAATTTTAGCCAAAGGAGCACAAAACGTCATTATTTCCATGGCGGGTGATGGTGCTCTCCTAGTCAGTCCAAGCGGAACTTACTTCGCAAAACCAATCAAGGGTCAAGTGAAGAATTCTGTTGGGGCTGGAGATTCCATGGTAGCAGGCTTCACTGGGAAGCTCGCAACGACGGGAGATGTCATCGAAGCCTTCAAATGGGGCGTGGCTTGTGGAACAGCGACCACCTTCTCAGATGATTTGGCAACAGCTGACTATATAAAAGAAACTTATGAAAAAGTAGAGGTAGAAAAACTATGAAAATTCAAGACGTTTTAAATAAAAACGTGATGTTGTTTGACCTTCAGGCAACAGATAAAGAGGGCGTGATCAATGAGATGGTCCAATCGCTCGTTGACAATGGTGTGGTGACAGATTTTGACACCTTCAAGGCTGGAATCATGAACCGTGAAGCACAAACTTCAACTGGTTTGGGTGACGGAATTGCTATGCCCCACAGCAAAAATGAAGCAGTCAAAGAAGCAACGGTATTGTTTGCGAAATCTAACAAGAGTGTGGACTATGCTTCGCTTGATGGACAACCAACAGACTTGTTCTTCATGATCGCAGCTCCAGAAGGAGCAAACGACACTCACTTGGCAGCCCTTGCTGAATTGTCTAAGTACTTGATGAAACCAGGATTTGCGGACAAACTTCGCCAAGCAAGCACTCCTGATCAAGTGATCGCAGCCTTTGATGCAGAAGAGCAAGAAGCTGCAGCTGAAGAAGCGAAAAAAGCAGAAGCAGTCAAAGAAGCAGCTTCATCTGACAAACCTCTCATCGTTGCCGTTACAGCATGTACAACAGGGATCGCCCACACTTACATGGCAGAAGAAGCCCTCATCAAAAAAGGTGAAGAAATGGGTGTTACGGTCCGCGTTGAAACCAACGGTGCATCTGGTGTCGGCAACCGCTTGACAGCTGAAGAAATCGCCAAAGCTGAAGGAGTGATCATTGCAGCGGATAAAGCAGTTGAAACCGCTCGTTTCGATGGCAAAAAATTGATCTCTAAACCAGTCGCAGCCGGTATCCGTCAGACAGAAGAATTGATCCAAACCATCTTGGATGGCAAAGCAGATGTCTTCCACGCTGAAAATGCTGCACAAGCTAGCGCTAGCCAAGAAAAATTGAGCTTGGGTGGAGCCTTCTACAAACACTTGATGAGTGGGGTTTCTCAAATGCTTCCATTCGTTATCGGTGGTGGTATCTTGATCGCCCTTGCCTTCTTGATTGATCAAGTTATGGGTGTGCCTCAAGATCAATTGTCTAGTCTTGGTTCTTATCATGTATTAGCAGCACAATTTAAAACAATTGGTGGAGTAGCCTTTGGCTTCATGCTTCCTGTACTTGCAGGTTACATTGGATTCTCAATCGCTGAAAAACCTGGTTTTGTAGCAGGGTTTATCGCTGGATCTATTGCTAGCTCAGGGTCAGCATTTGGAAATATCGCCTACGGTGCTGCTAAAGGTGAATTACCAGCAGCCGTATCATCAGGTTTCCTTGGAGCTTTGGTAGGTGGTTTCCTTGCAGGTGGAATTGTTCTCTTACTTCGCAAAGCCCTTGCAGGTCTTCCACGTTCACTCGATGGTATCCGTTCAATCCTTCTCTTGCCATTGCTTGGTGTTGGTTTGACAGGATTCTTGATGTTCCTCATCAATATTCCAATGGCTGCTATCAATACTGGTCTTAACAACTTCCTTTCAAGCTTGTCAGGTAGCTCAGCTGTCCTTCTTGGACTTCTCGTCGGCGGTATGATGGCTGTCGATATGGGTGGACCAGTTAACAAAGCCGCTTATGTCTTCGCTACAGGTACACTTGCTGAATCTGTTGCTTCAGGTGGTTCTATTGTTATGGCAGCTGTTATGGCAGCTGGTATGGTTCCTCCATTGGCAGTATTCGTAGCAACTGTATTGTTTAAAGATAAATTCACACAAGAAGAACGCGATTCTGGTTTGACAAACATTGTTATGGGTCTTTCCTTCATCACAGAAGGTGCCATTCCATTTGGTGCAGCTGACCCAGCTCGTGCCATCCCAAGCTTCATCGCAGGTTCAGCATTGACAGGTGCCCTTGTTGGTCTTGCAGGCTTGAAACTCATGGCTCCTCACGGAGGAATCTTCGTTATCGCCCTTACATCAAATCCACTTCTTTACATCTTGTTCGTATTGATCGGTGCAGTTGTAAGTGGTATCTTGTTCGGATTGCTTCGCAAACCTAAAAACTAAATATGATTAAAAGGTTGGGGACTCCCAACCTTTTCTTCTTGTACTAGCGAAAAAATCACCTCATTCTACGTTGGTATCTTGAGCTGAATTATGATATAATAAGCCTATCGCATATTTTTAGGAGAATAAAAATGGATATTCAACGTGAAAAAGAATTTGTCAGCCAATACCACTATGATGCTCGTAATTTTGAGTGGGAAAAAGAAAATGGCATCCCTGAAACAAAAGTAGATGTAAACTTTCAATTGATCAATCGTGATCAAGAACAAAACACGACTTCTTTGATTGTCATCTTGAGCTACATGATCGTTTTTGACGGTTTTGTGATCAGCGGAACCATCACTCAAATCAACCACTTGTTTGGTCGTTATGTCAATGAACCAAGTGAATTCAGCAAAGACGAAGTGGAAGAATTGGCTCGCCCTTGCTTGAATATGCTCAACCGTTTGACTTACGAAGTCACAGAAATTGCCCTTGATTTACCGGGTATTAATTTGGAGTTTTAATCAATGAAATTAGCAGTGATCACGGATTCGTCTGCCTATTTAACGCAAGACGTGCTCCATCACGACGACTTATTTATTTTAGAGATCCCGATCTATATCGATGGGGAGTCTTATGTTGAAGGGAAGAACCTGACACACGATGAGTTCTACCAAAAGATGGCTGCCTCTAAGGAATTGCCAAAGACTAGCCAGCCGAGTGTTGCAGAGTTAGAAGAAGTCTTATCTGGTTTGACAGCTAAGGGCTATACGCATGCTATCGGTCTTTTCTTGTCATCTGGTATCTCAGGTTTCTACCAAAATATCCAATATTTGAAGGACGAATTCGAAGGCTTGACCGTCGAATTTCCGGATTCAAAAATCACCAGTGCTCCTCTAGGAATGATGGCAGAAGACTGCTTGAAATGGGCTGGTGAAGGCCGTTCCTTTGATGAGATTGTTGCCAATGTCCAACACCAGATTGATGGAACCTCCGCCTATATTATGGTGGATGATTTGAACCACTTGGTTAAAGGTGGTCGTCTGTCAAATGGGGCTGCTATTCTTGGGAACCTCTTGAGCATCAAGCCTATTCTTCATTTTAATGATGAAGGCGTGATTGAGGTCTTTGAGAAAGTCCGGACGGAAAAGAAAGCCATGAAACGCTTGGTAGAGATTGTTGTATCAGATATCGCAGATGGTCATTACCAAGTCTTTGTCATCCATGCCAATGTCCCTGAAAAAGCAGAAGCACTTCGCCAACTGCTCATCGAAGAAGGAGTGGAAGGAGACATTCCTTTTGCTACCTTTGGAGGAGTTATTGGGACGCACTTAGGTGACCATAGCTTAGCAGTTGGGTATATCCCTATCGTTTAAGGAGAATTCTATGTCAATTAAAGTCATTATCGCAGGTTTCAAGGGAAGAATGGGACAAGCAGCCTACAAGATGGTTTCAGAAGATCCTGAGCTAGAATTAGCTGGCTTGATCGATCCATTTACTGATGAGACAGAGGTTGCAGGAGTCCCTGTCTTTAACCGCAAAGAAGATGTTGTGGGTCTAGAGGCAGATGTTTGGGTGGACTTTACCATGCCCAAGGTCGCTTACGAGAATACTCGCTTTGCAATTGAAAATGGCTTTGCGCCTGTTGTGGGAACGACTGGATTCACTCCTGAGCAGATCCAAGAATTGACAGACCTTTCACGTGAAAAGGGCTTGGGTGGCTTGATCGCGCCGAACTTTGCCATTGGAGCCGTGCTCTTGATGCAATTTGCAGCGCAAGCAGCCAAGTATTTCCCAAATGTGGAAATCATCGAATTGCACCACGATAAGAAAAAAGATGCACCGAGTGGAACAGCAATTAAGACCGCTGAGTTGATCTCTGAGAAGCGCGAGAAGATCCAGCAAGGTGCAGCAGATGAAGAAGAGTTGATGCCTGGAGCAAGAGGGGCAGAGTTTGAAGGGATGCGCATCCATTCGGTTCGATTGCCTGGCCTAGTCGCTCACCAAGAGGTGATTTTTGGTAGCCAAGGCGAAGGGTTGACTCTCCGTCATGATTCCTATGATCGTGTTTCCTTCATGACAGGAGTAAATCTAGGAATTAAAGAAGTTGTCAAGCGTCATGAGCTTGTCTATGGTTTGGAACACTTACTATGAGATTAGAAAAGATGCCTTCTGAGTTTCAGGAGGCTTTACCAATATTAGAGAAGATTAAAGCAGCTGGTTTTGAGGCCTATTTTGTCGGGGGATCTGTTCGAGATGCCCTCTTGGATCGTCCAATTCACGATGTCGATATCGCTTCCTCCTCATACCCAGAAGAGACCAAGGCGATTTTTGATCGCACAGTAGATGTCGGTATCGAACATGGGACCGTCTTGGTCCTTGAAAATGGGCAAGAATATGAGATTACGACCTTCCGGACGGAGGATGTCTATGTCGATTATCGGCGTCCAAGCTCCGTGTCTTTTGTACGCTCACTAGAAGAAGACCTCAAGCGCCGTGATTTCACCGTCAATGCCTTTGCCTTAAATGAAAAAGGAGAAATTGTTGACCTCTTTCATGGACTAGAAGATTTGGAAAACAAGGTCCTTCGGGCCGTTGGGCTCCCTCATGAACGGTTTAACGAAGATGCGCTCCGGATCATGCGAGGCTTTCGCTTTCAAGCCAGTCTTGGCTTTGAATTAGAAGAGGCAACCTTTGATGCTATGAAGGAGTGTGCTCCTTTGCTAGAGAAGATTTCTGTTGAGCGCACTTTCATCGAGTTTGATAAGCTCTTACTTTCTCCATATTGGAGACAAGGCTTGGAGGCCATGCTTGCAAGCAAAGCCTATCACTATCTGCCAGAGATGAAGGATCGTAAAGAAGCTATCGAGCATTTGTTTGACATAGAGTTGGAATATACCTTTTCAACTTCTGAGCAAGCCTGGGCTGCTTTGGTCTTAGCACTAGAGATTCAAGATATTCCAAAATTCTTTAAGAAATGGAAGACTTCTAGAGACTTTGCCAAGACGGTGGAGCAGATCGTGGAGATTCTAAAGCTCCGAGAAAATGGAAGTCTAGACAAGCGTGCCTGCTACAAGTATGAGAAGCGTTTGTTGCTAGTGGCTGAAGAGCTCCGGGAAGCGTATGCCTTGAGTGTGGATTATTTGGCCATTGAGCGTGTCTATGATAGCTTGACCATTCATGATAAGCATGAAGTGGTGGTCAATGGTGGCATGCTGATCAAAGAATACGGTTTTCAACCAGGTCCAGCCTTGGGAGAGATTTTGACAAAAATTGAATATGCCATTGTCGATGGGAAACTGGCCAATGAAAAAGAGGCTATCATTGCCTATATCCAGCAAGCAAAAGAGGAGGAAAAATGAGCGATTTTATTGTCGATAAATTAACCAAATCTGTCGGAGATAAGACCGTCTTTCGTGAGATTTCCTTTATCATTCACGACTTGGATCGGATCGGATTGATCGGGGTCAATGGGACTGGAAAAACCACTCTGTTAGATGTGTTGTCAGGTCGCTCTGGCTTTGATGGAGATGTGAGTCCTTTTTCTGCCAAGAGTGATTATACAATTGGCTACTTGACCCAGGAACCAGACTTTGATGATCAAAAGACAGTTCTGGATACGGTGCTATCTAGTGATTTGCGTGAAATGCAGCTCATTCGCGATTATGAATTTTTGATGGCGGATTACCGAGAAGAGAACCAAGCCCGTCTTGAAAAGGTCATGTCGGAGATGGATTCGCTCAATGCTTGGGAAATCGAGAGTCAGGTCAAGACAGTCCTTTCCAAACTTGGAATTGAAGACTTGAACGCCAAAGTTGGGGACCTATCTGGGGGCTTGCGTCGTCGGGTGCAACTGGCCCAAGTTTTGCTGTCTCACCATGACCTGCTCTTACTAGATGAGCCGACCAACCACCTGGACATTGATACTATCGAGTGGTTGACTAATTTCTTGAAGAACTCTAAGAAAACTGTGCTCTTCATTACCCACGATCGCTATTTCTTGGATAATATCTCGACGCGGATCTTTGAGCTGGATCGAGGTGGCTTGATCGAGTATCAGGGCAACTACCAGGATTATGTCCGCTTAAAGGCTGAGCAAGACGAGCGTGATGCAGCCCTTCTTCATAAGAAGCAGCAACTCTATAAGCAGGAGTTGACCTGGATGCGGCGTCAACCTCAGGCGCGTGCGACCAAGCAACAGGCACGCATCAATCGGTTCCATGATCTCAAGCAAGACTTGTCTGGTCAAAGCAACCAGACGGATTTGGAGATGAACTTTGAGACCAGCCGGATCGGAAAGAAAGTCATCGAGTTTAAAGATGTGAGTTTTGCTTTTGAAAACAAGCCGATTTTACAGGACTTTAACCTCTTGGTGCAAAACAAGGATCGCATTGGGATCGTTGGGGATAATGGCGTCGGCAAGTCCACCTTACTCAATCTGATCGCCGAGCGACTCCAGCCTCAGTCAGGGCAAGTCATCATCGGAGAAACCGTGAGGGTGGCTTATTTCTCACAACAAATCGATGGTTTGGATGAGAGCAAGCGCGTGATTAATTTCCTCCAGGAAGTTGCTGAGGAAGTGAAGACGACCGTTGGGACGACATCAATTGCAGATCTCTTGGAGCAATTTCTCTTCCCACGTTCCATGCACGGAACCTTGATCGAAAAACTCTCCGGTGGGGAGAAGAAGCGCCTCTTTCTCTTAAAACTCTTGATTGAAAAACCCAATGTGCTTCTCCTCGATGAGCCGACCAATGACTTGGATATCGCTACCCTGACAGTTTTGGAAAACTTCCTTCAAAACTTTGGAGGTCCCGTTATTACCGTTAGCCACGACCGCTATTTCCTAGACAAGGTTGCAAGCAAGATCCTGGCTTTTGAAAATGGGGGCATTCGTGAGTTCTTTGGCAATTATACGGATTACCTGGATGAAAAAGCTTTTGAGGCGGCTCAAGTAACGGCCAGTCACAAGGTTGAAAAAGAGAAACCTGTCAAGCCAAAAGAAGAGAAGAAGCGCATGAGCTACATGGAGAAGCAAGAGTGGGCGAGTATTGAAGCAGATATCGAAGCCATTGAAAATCGGATCGCAGAGATTGAAGTGGAGATGAATGAAAACGGCTCTGACTTTGGCAAATTGTCAGCCCTTCAAAAGGAATTGGATCAGGAAAATGAGCGATTGCTTGAGAAGTACGATCGCTATGAATACCTGAGCGAATTAGATGAATAAGGAGGCCCTATGAATCAATTGAACCGGATATCCCTTGGGATTTCAGCCACTATTTTTACTATTATCGGTATCGTCTTGTTTATCAATCCGATTGAGCACATCGGCTCATTTAGCTGGTTGATTTCCTGTGGTTTCTTTTTAATCTCCCTTTCGCGTTTTTCACGCTATTACCGATTGCGTCAGGCTGGTATCATTCAGCAGCAACAGCTCTTTCACAGTATGGTCGCTTTGGTTTTTGCGGTCTACTTACTGCTCTATGGCTACAAGACCTTGCCGATTGTATTTCCAGTCACTTTAGGAATTTGGCTGATCTACCGTTCGATTCTAAACTTCCGAAAAGCCAATTTCTACTCGAGAAAGGTTGAAGAACTGTCCAAGCGTTATATTTTCTTTGCCTTGCTACAGCTCTTCATCGGTTTATTCTTAATTGTTAGCCCACTCTCGATTAGTGTCTTTCTTTTAAATATTATTGGCTTGATTTTCCTCATTCTAGGATTTCAATCCTTTAGTCTCTTGTTAAAAAGTTAAGAAAAGTTACGTGCAAACCTTTGCGTTTGATAAAAAGTCTGATATAATAGAACTGTAAGTGTTTACAAGTTTGAAAGGAGTTACAGATGTCTAAAAAAATTATTGGGATTGACCTTGGGGGAACTTCAATTAAGTTTGCCATCCTTACTTTGGATGGGGAAGTTCAAGAAAAATGGTCTATTAAAACAAATATCTTGGATGAAGGTAGCCATATCGTAGATGATATGATCGAATCCATCGCGCATCGTTTGAAGATGCTTGGGCTTGATGCTTCTGAGTTCCAAGGAATTGGAATGGGATCACCTGGTGTCGTTGACCGTGAAAAAGGTACAGTTATCGGTGCCTACAACTTGAACTGGAAGACCCTTCAACCAGTCAAAGAAAAGATCGAAAGTGCCCTTCATATTCCATTCTTTATCGATAATGATGCCAACGTTGCTGCTTTGGGTGAACGTTGGAAAGGGGCTGGTGAAAACCAACCAGATGTTGTCTTCATGACACTTGGTACTGGTGTTGGCGGCGGCATCGTCGCTGAAGGTCGTCTCTTGCACGGTGTACGTGGAGCTGCTGGGGAACTTGGTCACATCACTGTTGACTTTGATGATCCAATCCAATGTACCTGTGGTAAAAAAGGCTGTCTTGAAACGGTTGCATCTGCAACTGGGATCGTCAACTTGACTCGTCGTTATGCCGATGAGTACGAAGGGGACTCTCAATTGAAAGTCTTGATCGACAACGGAGAAGAAGTAACGGCTAAAACGGTCTTTGACCTGGCAAAAGAAGGCGATGCTCTTGCTTTGATCGTCTACAAGAACTTCTCACGTTACCTCGGACTTGCTGCTGCTAACATTGGTTCAACCCTGAACCCATCTAAGATCGTTATCGGTGGTGGGGTTTCTGCTGCTGGAGACTTCTTGTTGGATGGTGTGCGCAAGGTCTTTGAAGAAAACTCATTCCCACAAGTGCGTGAATCTACTCAATTGGCACTTGCTACTTTGGGAAATGACGCCGGTGTGATCGGTGCTGCATCCCTTGTATTACAATAAGATGAAATGGAGATCTGGCACGTGCTGGGATCTCCTTTTTTTCTGTCTCCTGTGATATAATGAAGACAAAACTGGATTCAAGGAGAGTATATGACAAAAGCAGATACAATTTTTAAAGAAAACATTCGAAAAATCATGGAAGAAGGAGTTTGGTCAGAGCAGGCGCGCCCTAAGTACAAGGATGGTAGAACGGCCAACTCCAAGTACATCACGGGAGCCTTTATGGAATTTGACCTAGCAAAAGGTGAGTTTCCTATCACGACCCTTCGTCCCATCGCGATTAAATCAGCTATCAAAGAAATGCTCTGGATCTACCAGGATCAGTCGAATAGCTTGGATCTTTTAGAAGACAAGTACAATGTCCATTATTGGAATGACTGGGAAGTAGGAGATAGCCGGACGATTGGACAACGCTACGGAGCTGTCGTCAAAAAGCATGACATTACGAATAAGATCCTCAAGCAATTAGAAGCCAATCCTTGGAATCGCCGCAATATCATCTCGCTCTGGGATTATGATGCTTTTGAGGAGACCGACGGACTCTTGCCTTGTGCTTTCCAGACTATGTTTGACGTACGGCGCGTTGATGGGGAGATCTATCTAGATGCAACCTTGACCCAGCGTTCGAATGATATGTTGGTGGCCCACCATATCAATGCTATGCAATATGTAGCCCTACAGATGATGATTGCCAAGCACTTTGGCTGGAAGGTTGGGAAGTTCTTTTACTTCATTAATAACCTTCATATCTATGACAACCAATTTGAACAAGCAGAAGAATTGCTCCGTCGCGAGCCATCTGATTGCCAACCGCGCTTGGTCTTGAATGTGCCAGACGGGACCAATTTCTTTGACATCAAACCAGAAGATTTTGAGTTGGTCGATTATGATCCAGTAAAGCCACAGTTGAAGTTTGATCTTGCGATTTAGTGATAAATCAAGTTTTTGATGCCCTTATCTATGGGTGAAATCCTTTTAGATTTAAAATAATTTTAGCTAAAAATTTTTACTCATTTTTGAGTCAAAACATTTTGAATATTGTTCGGATTTTGTTAAAATAGATAAGGTTTGGAAAAACTAAACAAATTTAAATAGAATGTTAATTTATAGATAAATATGGAGGTCCATTAGATGGGGAAAGACTTATTTAATGATCGTATTAGCAGATTCTCAATTCGTAAATTGAATGTGGGTGTTTGCTCAGTACTTTTGGGGACACTTGTCATGGTTGGGACAGCCGCAAGTGCAGCCGCAGAAGAAAAGACAGCTACGACAAGTGAAAATGTAGCAGCAGTTGCAACAGCGTCAGAAGCGCCCGCAACTTCAACAGCTACTTCAGCAGCATCAACAGCTGAAACAACTAGTACAGCACCCACAACGTATGAAGCAAAGCCGACTGTTACTGCAGCATCAACTTCAACAGCACCTGCTTCAACTAGTGAAGCAAGTAGCACAAGCACAGCAGCATCCGCTGCCTCAACTGCACCAGCAACATCAACTGCACCAAGCCTAAAAGCAGCTACGCCAGAAAACAAGGCGCCAGAAGCAGCTTCAACAACTGCAGATAAAAAAGAAGCAACAACTCTTTCATCTGGACAAGGTGTAACAACTAACAATACAGTAGCAACAGAAGAGACAGCCCAAACTTCTGGTAAAAAACGTAGTCGTCGTGCATTGGGTGATGCTAATGATCCAAACTTGATTGGGGATGATGTTGTCGATGCAACTTCAACTCCAAAGGTAGAAAAACCAGGCTTTACAACAAATATCAAAGCTGCAGACTTGGCCAGCCAAATTTCTTGGTTAGACTTTGGCGATACAGCCAACTGGTCAGGGGCTACGACAACGTCAGATGGCAAACTTGCACTTCAAGTTGGTGCTACATATACTAAAGAAATTATGCCGGGCTATGTGGTAACCATCAAGGTTAAGTCTTTGAAACCCTTCCAAGCGACAGAAATCTACAAAAAGCGGTTAGAAGAACGAGGAGCTACAGAAGCTGAAAAAGCTACCTATGACCCCAATGCTAGAAATGGTTATGTGAATGGGAGTTCTGATAGGACTACCAAAGCTGCATTTGCTGCTGGTGAGGAAGCCAAAGTTATTGCTGAAGCTCAAAATCGCTGGACAGAAGTACGAACAGAAGGCATCAATACTGGTACTAAAAAAACAACCATCAGTTCCGACTTGAACGGCGGTAATATTGGGGTTCAGTTTGAAGTCTCCGCTACTTTCCGCGGGAAAGTAGTCAGACCAGCCGTTGTCATGGCAGATGGCGAGTCCGCTAACCCAGGTGAATTGGTACTGTTCACCACCAACGGAGAAGGATGGCAACACATTGGTGAATGGTATAAGAATGGTGATAAGTCAACTAGAACTTATGCCCCACAAGATCTTACTTATTATTTTGACCCAGCGAATAATTTTAGTTATCATAAACCAGTTCCGGTTGAAGGAATTGAAATTCGAAATTGGAATACACAACAACTTCGTGATTCCACGCAAGCGGGACCAGACAAAAAAGCAGTTGCTTGGAAGTATTTCCAAAGTGCTGATCAAACAACTAGTGGACTTGGAACTGGTGTCTTTGGACCAAACGTATCGGCTAGTAAATTTGCTGTTCCTCTTGTTATGACAAAGGGAGCTTCTGAAATCGGTCTTTACATTGCTTCAGGTGGTAAACAGTCTGCTATGCTAGGATTCTTCCCACTTGATGAAGGAGATGCGCCAGCATCTTACGGGAAGGCGATTCATTCGATTGCAACTGTAGATGGTGTAACAGGTAAGAAAGTAAACCAACCTTATCTAGGTCACTTAAGCCCTGATATGGATGAAAACAATACGCTTGATTGGACGGGTGATGACAAGGCGACCACTGCGGATGAAGGCATCGACCAATTACTTCCAAATGATCTCAAAGGGAAAACCAATGAGCTGATCAAGATGGACCGGACACGTCCAGGTAATTACACCATTTCAGTGGAAGCTCATACGGATGGAGCAGCAAAAGCTAACATCTATGGTTGGGTAGATTTCAACCAAAACGGAACCTTCGATGAAGATGAACGGTCTGATTTAACAACCATTACCCAAGATGGAACGGCTACGTTAAGATTTACAAAGAGTAAAACCTATATTGATCCTAGTGTCAATGAATTAGGTGTTCGTGTCCGGATTGCTAAGGATGCTGATCAAATTGAAAGCCCAACGGGGATGGCTTTCTCTGGTGAGGTTGAAGACTTTAAGACTCAAATCACTCACCCACCAAAAGGGGAATTTAAAGAAACAACTGGCCCTCAAGGTGCAAAACAAACAGCAACCGTAGCCTTTACTGCTCGAGGTTTGCAAGGCTATAGCCTAACTGAGTCAGCAAAAATTGATGAAACAGTAGCTCCACAAATGATAGATAACCGTACGGGGCAAGTCGTAACACCTGGTGCAGATGGCTACTATGCTGTAGCTGGTCAAGGGAAGTACAAGATCACTTCAAACGGAACTTCTGTGGATGTTGAGTTCATTCCTGAAGATCACTTCCTTGGAACAGCGGATGGTATCTCTATTCGTCGTACAGACAGCAATGGCTACGATACGGGTTGGTCAACAAAATTCCCAGCTGATGAAGCCAATGTAGATACTGTTTTGAATACCATGGATGGTCTTTATATCCCAACTGTTACACCAACGGATATTGAAGGGGTAGATAAGACTTCGACAGATGTCCAAGGTGCGACTCAAACAGGTACACCAACCTTTAACACAACGACAACAAACGCTAATGGCGAAAAGATCTCTGTCACTCCAAGCTTGGAATACCCTGCTAAATTGGTGGATCCAGCGACTGGTCAAGTAACCAATGCAACCTCTGTAACAGTAGCAGGCGAAGGAACATACAGCATTGACGATGCTACTGGTAAAGTAACCTTTGTTCCAGAACCAGGATTCACAGGTACAGCTCAAGGTGTTACCGTATCAGTGACAGCTCCTGTCGGAAGAGATAAAGACGGTACCGTTCGTGATGAATACCTTAAGACAGCGACAGCTAAGTACACACCAACGGTTACTCCAATCACAGTGACTCCTACAGACAAGGTTTCTGCGGATATTCAAAATGTTCCTCAAACCCAAACACCAACCTTTGATTTGAGTAACGATAAGACTGCTGAAATCACAAGCAAGAAATTGGTGG
>OLNM01000983.1_pt1 | contig 23463 bp, 19 predicted proteins | sample 1672391 | NCBI WGS metagenome assembly OLNM01 (sample SAMEA3136680, study PRJEB25190) | human gut metagenome | reverse complement strand
ACACATTGTCCAAATGCGTCCGCATTGAAGAACTTTTAATCAACTAAATAGCAATTATATTGTCTGGCTCGGCGCGGTGCCAAATTGTTTTTTATAGGCCCGGGAGAAGGTGGTATAGTCGGAGAAGCCGCTTAACTGGGCGGCCTTCAGGATGGGGGTGCCTTCGGAAATTTTTGTGCGGGCGAGAAGAAGGCGCTTGCTAATGATGTAGTTGTGGACGGTGTAACCGGTTTCCTCCTTGAATTTCCGCATCATGTGATACTTGCTCAGGTAGTATTTCCGTGCAAGGGTCTCAATGGAAAGATCTTCAGTAAGGTTGTGGTTAATATAACGTAGAAGCTCTTCTATCTGGGAATCACTGCTGTAGGAATGAGCGTCATAAATGTACTGCTTTTCCAGAAAAATGCGGTTTACATAAACCATGAACTGGGTGAAAAGAGCTGAGCCAAGAAGCTCGCTTCCAAATTTTTCGTCTTTCAGGGCAGCTTCCAGTTCGTAGAGAAGCTGCTTTAATTTTTCCTGAGTGTCAGAGTCCAGACGGATTAGATTGTAACTCCGGTCAATCGCCTTCTGAAAACAGCGGAGTAGTTCTGTGGATTTGATGTCGTCGCGGATCCATAGTACAAAACGTTCGTATGGAACCGAAAAATCAATTTCCGGTTTGTGGATGGCGTGACGGTTCACGAGGAGAATGTCCCAGGGCTTCAGATAGTAGGACTTTCCTTCAATGTGATAGGCAGCCTTTCCGGAAAGAAAGATGATCACTTTGTGAAAATCATGATAATGGTAGGAAAATTCCCGTTTGGTCTGGTCCTTGATGTGAAAAAGCCGGAAATCCTGCTCCAGATAGCCGGTTTTTTCCGTTGGCTCATTGAAAGAATTCATATGTTATGGCTCCTGTTTTAACTATGGGGTGTATGGAACCGCAAACTTTGCTTGCAGCTACGTTTGCGTAGCGTCATATTTCAATTCTGCGCCTTGAAATATGACTTTATTATAAATGAAATACCGCATTTTTTACAATATATTTCGCAAGTTATTCTATGTACATGGGAAAAATAAACGCTATACTGGATATATAAGATGTGATTTGAGAAAAAAGATCACGGGTGTTTCGCCAGAAAGGAATTGAAAACAATGAGAGACAGCATTATCATGACAAAATATCAGGGCTTTGGAAATGATTATCTGGTACTGGATGCGAAGAAAAACCAGCTTCAGCTGCAGGGCAAAAAAGTTGCGCTTCTTTGCCAGCGGGGATTCGGACTTGGAGCGGATGGTGTGCTTTACGGACCAGTTGACATTAATGGAAAAATGGGAATGCATATTTTTAATTCCGATGGAAGTGAAGCTGCAATCAGTGGAAACGGTGTCTGTATTTTTGCAAAATATCTTATGGATAATGAGTATGTTACAGAGAAAAAATTTGCCATTGAGACTTTATCAGGAACAATCGAAGTAGAGTGTCTGAATGCCAGAGCGACAGAGTTCCGCGTAAACATGGGCAAAGCCTCTTTCCTTTCCAGAGAGATTCCGGTAACTGGCGAGGTGCGTGAGGTGATCGATGAGCCATTTACATTTAACAAGAAAGAATACAAGGCAACTTGTCTCACAGTAGGAAATCCACACTGCATTATTTTCATGGATCAGGTATCTCAGGAAAAAGTAAGAGAGCTGGGGCCATATGTGGAAAATGCAGATGAGTTCCCGGAAAGAGTGAACCTGCAGATCTGCCGCCAGATTGATAAAGGAAATCTGGATATCGAGATCTGGGAGCGTGGCTCCGGTTACACAAAAGCTTCCGGTACAGGAAGCTGTGCGGCAGCCATTGCAGCCTACCGAAAAGGTCTGATGGAAAACAGAATCAATGTAAACCAGCCAGGTGGTATGATCCAGATCGACATTAAAGAAGACGGAACTATTTTTATGACAGGAACTGTCGGATATATTGCGGAGATGAGCGTGGCTGAGAGCTTTTTCTCATAGAAAGAAAATATGGTGCATATGGCGCATCCCAACGGCCGGGGCTGTGTAGCGGTAGCTACGGCGACTGACGTAGGAGCAGCAGATGAAAAATCAGACAAGTCAATATGGCAGTTGCTTAATTTTCAATGTAGGAGAATCCAGGTATAGAAGTAAGAAGACTTCCGTGCCTGGATTCTTTTTTGCTGCAAATGGGGGGGGGTGATGTCTGTAAGCGATATCATTATGCCTAAAGAGAGGAAAGTATTTTTTATATAAAATATGGAGACGGAATCAGCATGTTGATATACGAAACAGCCCCTCTTGTTGATAAAAAAAGTGCAATGTCTAAACTAAAAATAGATAGACATTTCTAACACAATTCTGTAGAATAAACAAAGGTTAGAAAATACTAATAAAAGTTAAACAAGGAGGAAGAGGATGGCTGACAAAAAGTTATTAAGAAAAATTGCTCCGATCATTATGAGTGCAGCTGTAGCGATGACCAGTTCACCGGTTGGAGTTATGGCAGAGGACTTTACTTCTGGAGAAGCAGCTGTTGAGGTATCTGAGGAGACTGCATATGGTTCTGATGAGATTTCAGACGACTATGACGAATCATCAGAGGCTGACGATTCAGCAGATTTTGGTACAGACACAGAGGATGGTTTTGAATCTGGAGAAGCCGCAGAAGAGGAGTCTGGATTTGAGGACGGCGAAACCGGAGACACAGAAGATGCTTTTTTAGCAGACACTGAGGGCGAAACCAACAATGAAGCGGGAGCTGTGAAAACAGTGGAGGATGGTCAGATCGTACTGATGAACATTCCCTATGAAGCTTTTTACAGATCTGAGTTGAAAAACAATGATGTAAAAGTAGATGCATTTACATCCGCGACGAAAGCAAAAACAAAGATGAGCGGCGTGATGAATGGAAATGCTGCTTATCATACAAGCGCGGAAGGAAATGAACTTGCAGGTGTTACTTTTCCGGTAAAAGTGAATAAAGCTTCTGATTTGGAAAATTTTAAACAGATTACAGACAGCACTACTATAGAGATTACTACGAACATGAAAGGCCAGGTAAGTACTAATACATATACTGGTGCAGCGGCTCTTATTGAACAGCCAAGCTATACTTATTATGTTCCGGCAGAAACTCCTGCATATTACAAGGAAATGAGCGTAGATGAGAACGAAAATATTTCTTTTGGCGCTGTTCAGGGAATGTCCGAACAGAATGTTAGTGTGAATGCTGAATTAAAGCTTAATTCCAAATATGGAGATTATCAGCTTGAGCTGGATGAGACAGCAGTAAAGGCAGTAGTAAATGCATCTAATGGTGATAAGATTTATGGTGTAATCATCAATACAACAGACGGAACCACTTATGCACTCCGTCATCTTGAGAATATCTGGAAAGGAAAAGAACTTGCATGGAGCACCGGCTTTACAACAGAATCTCACGGTTGCCCAATAAGCTCTGACCACTACAAATCCATGATGGGAAAAACTATTTCCAGCGTAACGTACTATACGGATAAGGGGGAAATTAATTTTGATATTCCAGATACTTATGTTCCGGTAAAAACAGGTGTCAGTGCAACCGTTGACAACATCAAGGTAACAGATGCAGAGGTTAAAGTTGAATTATCTGAAGCACTTCCATCTGATTATTCAAAGAAATATGCAGTTGATGATGTGGAAGCAGCGACAACAGAGACAGGAGTAAAGGTTACAAATCTTACACCTGGAACACATACTCTGACAATTTCCGATGCAAATGGAAAATATGCTCCTGTCAGCGCTACTTTTACAGCAACAACAGATACTGTAATGGCTTCCTATGATGAGTATGAAGGAAAACTGGTTGCTGCGGCAGATATTACCGCTGAGCAGTTTGTTGCATTTACCAAAACAGTTTCAAAAGTAAAAATTGGTGACCAAGAGTATGCTGCAAGCGGAAAAGGTGCTGTGAAGATTGTTCAGGAGGATGGAACTCTTGATTATTCTAAAACAGCTGTAAACGATGGAGATACAGTAGTTGTAAGTGCTGCCGGATACCCAGATGTAACATTTGTTTACAACGAAAACGTATATGTATACGCAGGTCTTACATGGGCTGAGTACTGGGCTTCCGAGGATGTATACAATGCAGGCTCCACCGCTTCTTCTGAAGAAAAAGACAGAAGAGGTGAGTCAGACCTTGGAGCATTTGATGCTGTAACAAGAGCAACTGCAAACCATGGCCTTCACAGAGGAAGCTTCCAGGCAATCGCGGTTCTTAATGGAAAAACAGTTTCCCACTGGAGCGCAGACGGAAAAACAGTTTATTATGCCGATGGAACATCAGAAGTATTTAACCGGAACAATGTAACCGGATATACCGTAACTGGACTGAAATATGTACCGGTTGAGATTAAGAGAGCTGACCTTGCTGCTTTTGCAGAAAGCCATGCAATTGTAAAAAATGGCGGACAGCTGATCGGCGGTTATGGCGAGAAAGAACTGAAATCCTATGAAGCCGTTGCAAATGTAACTGCAAATACAAATGGTTTGAAAAAAGCTACAAAAGCTGAAGATGGAAGCTTTGTAATCGGAGCAAGACAGAACGGAACTGAGTCTGGTATCAAAGATGCAGAGCTGAAAGTGGCAGACGGAATTACAGCAACTGTAAAGCCTGGAAATGGTTCCTATGGTGAGTTCCTGAGAGTTGACCTGACTGGAAACTATGGCGATCTTGGTGCACATATGCAGTCTGTTGAGTGGGCATATTATGGAAATGATTCCACTTATACAAACAGACTTGCAAACTATGGAACAAAATTTGCAGCTGATAACTGGATGCATAAAATGATGGGTATCCAGCTTGGCCTTACAGAATCAGGAAGATGCAAGCTTCCGGAAGGAACAGACGGAACTGGTTACTGGATCCTTACTGTTCATGCCCTTGGATACCAGGATTACGTTGTAAAATTCCAGGCAACAGCTGAGAATATTGCAAAACCTGCAGGTGATGCAGATTCCACACCACTGGAAAACATTATCGCAGAAGCAAAAGCCCTGAACGAGGCTGATTATACTCCGGAGAGCTGGGCTGCTGCAAAAGACAGCATTGCAAATGAGCTTGAAGAGTGCGAGGAAATGCTTGCAAATATTAAGAATCAGACAACTTATGGCGTAGAAGAGCAGATCGGACATTTAAGAGAAGCTCTTAACATGCTTGTAAAAGCTCCAGCTCCAACCGCTACTCCGGTGCCGGCAGAGCCGACCGCAACACCGGCTCCTGCACAGCCGACTGCAACACCGGCTCCAACAGCAACACCAGCACCGACTGCAACTCCTGGAATTACAGCAACTGCAAAAGCTTCCACGATTTACACCAAAGGAAAAACATCCACAACAATCACTGTTGAAAAAACAGGTGTAACAGGAAAAGCTAAATTCACATCCAGCAATAAGAAAGTTGCTACTGTAACTTCCAAGGGTGTTGTAAAAGCGAAAAAAGCAGGAAAGACAACCATTACGGTAAAAGTTGGAAACTACACTAAGAAGGTAGTAATCCAGGTTAAGAAACCTTCTCTGAAGCTTGCAAAATCTTCTGCAACAATCAAGAAAGGCAAAACAGTAAAAATCAAAGCAACCGCAACACCATCCGGAAAAGTAACATACAAGTCCAGCAACAAGAAAGTAGCGACTGTTACTGCAAAAGGTGTTGTAAAAGGTAAGAAGAAAGGTACTGCAACCATCATTGTTACAAGTAATGGAGTATCTAAGAAATTCAAAGTAAAAGTAAAATAATTGGTAACCATTCAGAAGGTACTGAACAGTTACAATAATTGTTACAAAGTTTTTACTGGTAACAAATAAGACTTGTGTGAAACAAGGCAAAGGAACGGGGGCCGTTTTTAACAGCCCCTGCTTTTGCTTGTAAAAAGAAACTTATTTTGCTACATATTTTAACAGGAGACAGCATGAAAAAACGAGACAGTGATAAGAATCCTTTTGAAAAAAAGAATCTGGTGAAACTTGCTCCGGCAGCAGTGGTTATTGCGGCTGTGGCTGCAGCAGGTGCTCAGGCTGGCAGCAGTGGAAAAGAAGTGACTGCTGAAACCAGAGAGGTTGTAAAATCCCAGGATCTGGAATCGCTTCTGAAAACAGCCTATTCCTATGAGGCAGCAGATGACGAGGCAAAAGAGGAGAGTCTGCTGAAAGCAGGCAAAAATACATCATCATCTTCAAAGAAAAAAACCTCCAAAATTTCAAAGAAAAAAAGTGGTATAAAAAAAGGAAGCTCAAAGACCCTTCCAGTAAAAACGGCTGCATCTTCAGGGGTAGGTCAGGGCTCCACCACTACACCAACTACAGAAGTTCCGGAAGGCGGCTATAAAGATGGAACTTATCAGGGCAGCGGTACTGGCTTTGGAGGAACGATTACCGTACAGGTAACTGTATCAGGTGGGAAAATCACAGCTGTTGATATATTGAGTGCCTCTGGAGAAACAGGCTCTTATTTTGCCTCTGCACAGGGCGTTGTAAGTAAGGTTTTATCAAGCCAGTCCCCGAATGTGGATGCAGTCAGCGGTGCAACTTATTCCTCAAACGGGATTATCCAGGCAGTACAGAATGCCCTTTCACAGGCAGGAAACAGTGATTCTGCCACACCGGCTGCCACACCAACTCCAACGCCAACGCCAAAACCTGCAAAGAAACCGAAGAAAGATACTTCTGTCAGCTATAAAGATGGCGTATATGAGGGACAGGCAGAAGGCTTTGATGGAATCGTAACGGTAAAGGTTACAATAAAAAATGGAAAAATCAAAAAAATAAGCAACACAAATACAGACACACCTGAATTTTTTAATAAAGCATGGAAAACAATCAAGTCCAATGTGATTTCCAGACAGAGTACTTCTGAAATTGATACTGTAAGTGGTGCAACATTTTCTTCCAATGGAATTCTCGGAGCTTTATCCCAGGCTCTTTCAAAGGCTGATCAATCAGGAACTACAGACTCAAAGGAAGAAGATATAACTCCAACACCGACTGCTGTACCTGATGAAACTGTAACACCAATTCCAACGGAGCTTCCACAGCCTACCAAGACTCCGGATAATCCGTCAGATGAGCAGCCGGTTGTAAATCTTTTGAAAGATGGCACCTATACAGGGTCTGCAATGGGATATTCCGGACAGGTCAACATAACACTGACAATTAAAGATGGAAAAATTACGGAAGTAACCAATACAAACTCAGATACCCGAAGCTTTTTCAATAAGGCATGGAGATCCATACAGCCTAAAATACTGGAAAAGCAGAGTACAGAAGGAATTGACACTGTAAGTGGTGCAACATTTTCTTCTATGGGAATTCTGGATGCGTCCAAAATAGCATTGGAGCAGGCAAAAAATACAGAGGTACAGCCTTCAGTAACGCCAGAGCCCACTGAGGCGCCGGATTCCACCGAGAAGCCAGAACCCACAAATACGCCAAAGCCGACTTCTGTTCCGGAACCAACGACTGCACCGGAGCCTACAGCTGTACCAGAGCCTACTGAAACGCCAGCGCCAACTTCTGCACCGGAACCGACGGATACACCGGAGAATTCTGTGACGCCGGAACCGACAGCTACGCCAGAACCCACGCCTGTGCCTGCTGGTGCATATACAGATGGAACCTACACTGGCATTGGAGAAGGCAATGACGGACCAGACAGTGTACAGGTTACCGTAACAATATCCGGAGGACAGATTGTGGGAGCAACTTATTTTTCCTATGATGATGAAGAATATGCAGATACAGCTTGGGAGGGAATTCTTGGACAGGTTATGGGAAAGCAGTCCGCAGACAGTGTAGATACAGTATCTGGATGCACATATTCCTCCCAGGGATTTATTCAGGCATTTAGAAATGCATTAAATCAGGCAAAAGGAGCATAACCCATGAAATACCAGAGTTTTATTATGAGAGTTTTATGTCTGCTTCTGATCGTTGGTGTCGTTCTTGGCTACAACTCCATGCAGAAAAAAGATAGTGATACCGAAAAAGACCAGCAGATCGCCAGTCTGACAACCAGAGTGGAGGCCTTGGAAAAACAGCAGGATGAGATATTAAGTGCCCTTGAAGAGGCTGCAAAAGCGCAGGAAGAGGCGAAGAAAAAGGCAGAAGAGGAAGCGAAGAATCAGAAAGCCCAGACGGAAGAAGCGGCTTCCGGGGATGCTTCCGAGGACGCGAAAAAAGATGACAAAAATACAGATGAGACAGAGGCTGAGGACGCTTCTTCTGAGGAAGAAAGTGAAGATCTTGTCTACAAAAACGGAACCTACACAGGAGACGGCCAGGGCTTTGGCGGCAACATCCAGGTTCAGGTAACACTTGAAAATGACACGATTACAGACATTCAGGTGGTAAGTGCACCAGGCGAAGACTCTGCATACCTTTCCCAGGGACAGGGCGTGATTAGCACCATTCTGGCTTCCCAGAGCACAGACGTTGACACCATTTCCGGCGCAACCTTCAGTTCCACTGGAATTATCAACGCTGTAAATGATGCACTTGGAAAGGCGGAAAATTAATGAAAAAGAGACAAAGAAAAATTCGGCTGATCCGCGCTGGCATTCAGCTTCTGTTTTTCATTTTTGCTCCGGCACTTTTTTCCACAGCATTCGCGGGCGTGAAGTCCGTTTTTCAGGCAATCGCAGCACATCAGACAATCAGCTGGAATTCCTTTCTGGATGTGACTGCCGTGCTGCTGGTGGTAACCTGCCTGTTCGGACGGCATTTCTGCGGATATGCCTGCGCATTTGGTTCCCTTGGGGATGCATTGTACGAGCTGACTGTGTTTATCCGCCAGAAGGTTTTTCATAAAAAAGGCCGTCACGGATACTCAGAAAAAGCCATCCGCATTTTGCAGAAGGTGAAATATATCTGGCTTCTGGTGCTTCTTGTATCTATCCTTACCGGCTGGTACAGCAAGCTTCAGGGCATGAGCCCCTGGGATGTGTTTTCCATGCTCACCGCTGGCAGACTTCCCGGTGCTGCCTACAAGGTGGGGATTGTGCTGCTGATTCTGCTCATGATCGGAATGTGCACTCAGGAAAGATTTTTCTGCCAGTTCCTCTGCCCAATGGGCGCAATTTTTGCTATAATGCCTATAGCGCCCTCTGCGCTGTTCAACCGTGACAAAGGCACCTGTCCGGCGAAATGCGGAGCCTGCAAAAAGCGCTGTCCTGCTCATCTGGACATTGACGGTGATACCCCTCTCTCAGGAGAATGTATCTGCTGCCACGCCTGCCAGGGAATCTGCCCGAAGAGGAACATCCGGATCGGGATTCCGAAGGCGAAAGATGAGAGCCTTTTTTAAACACGAGCTGGGAAAAGATGGGCGAACGCTATTGGAAAATAAGAGAAAATAAAATCAGAAAGAACAGGATATGAGTAAAAAAAGAAGTAAAGTAAGATTTCAGAATGAAGTCGATTTAATTAAGGTACATTATAAAAAGCAGTCCAGAGATCAATCACTTACCTGCTTGGATATGTTTAATGGGAGAAGGCATTTGAGAAAGAGAAGTGCGGCAGGAATCCTCTGCGGCAGCCTGCTTCTCACTGTCATTTCCGCTACAGTACTGGGAAAAACAACTACAGTTGTTTATGCATCTGACATAGAAAAATACACAAACGCAGATTTCGCAATGGACACGGTAGTTTCCGAAACCCTTTATACCTCAGGCGAGGACATCAACACTCAGATTGGCGAAAAGCTCCGCGAAATGGAAACCACCCTCCTTTCCTGGACAGAGGAAAACTCCCAGATTTCCCAGCTGAACAATGCTGAGGGCAAGACCATGGAAGTCTCTGATGATCTTGCCGCCGACCTTGAGAAAATCCGCCAACTGTCCCAGGATTCCGACGGTGCTTTTGACCCCACCCTTGGAAAGATCATTCGCCTGTGGAACATTGACGGCGAGAATCCTCATGTCCCGGACCAGTCCGAAATTGACACTCTTCTTCCCGAAGTGGGCTACGAGAAAATTCAGGTGGACGGAAACAATGTAACCCTTCTTGATGGCTGTACCCTGGATCTTGGTGCCGTTGGAAAAGGCATGGGCTGTGACCAGATCATGGATTACCTGCAAACCCAGCCAGACGTTTTCGGTATGATTCTGAACCTTGGTGGCAGCAGTGTCATGACCTACGGCGAAAAGCCAGACGGTTCCCCCTGGAAAGTAGCCCTCACCGATCCCCGTGACACCGAAGGTGACTACCTTGGCGCCATCACCCTGGACGCCAACCAGTTCCTTTCCACCTCCGGCGACTACGAAAAATACTTCATAGAAGATGGAATCCGCTACCACCACATTCTGGATCCAAAGACCGGTTACCCTGTCTGGAATGGTCTCACCTCTGTTACCATCGTCTGCGACCAGGGTTATCTGGCCGACGGCCTTTCCACCGCCTGCTTCGTCCTGGGTATGGACGCGGCCAAACCTCTTTTAGAGAAATATGATGCAGAAGCCGTATTCGTAGATGAAGACAAAAATGTGTATGTGACAAGTGGATTGATGGATAAATTCGAATTAATGAAAGACGGATATATAGTAAACGAATTATAAGTTGTCCATGATAAATTCATAGAAAATGATAACTTATGGAATAGCAAGAAGAGCTCCCGACGATAGTTCAAAACTATCGTCAGGAGCTCTTTTTCAATCAACAGCATTTGGGCTGAATATATTCCTAAGCGGGGCATTCAAGGCGCGCCTTTAATGGAGCGGAGATCCACTGCTTACGAAGACTTAACATCGAAGGCTCTCCTGAGATGTTTAGTCGCAGTTAGCAGTTAGCTCCGCGGAATGTTGCGCCTCCCCGCGTGGAATATATTCAGCCCAGATGCGTACGGTGGTAACATATTACGGAATTCTCTTAAGAACTTCCTTCGTCAGCACTCCAATCAGCAGTCCTGTAATCACTCCTGACACCATCAGCGCCGGAGCATAATAATACAACAGTCCCACCGTATGCGTTGCCGGAATCGCCACCAGCAGCTGACCGATGTTATGGGAAACGCCACCAGCCACACTTACACCCAGCTGCCCGAATCCAATCTTATTTTTCACAAAAACCATCACAATCAAACTAAGGGTCGCCCCCGCCAGGCTATACATAATACTGGAGCCGCTTCCAAACATAAAACCGATAATAAAAATTCTCACAATGGAAACCAGCGCTGCTTCTTTCCACGTATACCTCTCCAGCACAAAAAGCACCGCCAGATTTGCAAGCCCTAGTTTCATTCCCGGAATTCCCGCAAAAAACGGAATCAACGATTCCACATACCCGAAAATAATGGCAATGGCTGCAAACAGCCCAAGATACGCTGTCTTTTTCTGATTCATCACTTACACCACTGCGTCAAATCCACTTTCGGAATCCTGTGAATCTGAATCGCCCTCTCCCTGAATGACTACTCTGTTTGGCAGGCACACAATATATCCGCCTGCACTGCCCACTGCCGGCTGCTTCATGCAAAGATGATCCGGGCAGTCCGCCTCTGTCATCTTTACCTCGCCGTCCTTAATTTCACACACATTGGTATCCCCAATCTGGATCACCTGATCCTCCGCCAGTGAATAAGTCCCATAAAGTTCCCCATCCACCGTAATCTGGATCGACCCATGAGTTCCATGTGGAACCGCATAAACAAAAATACAAAGCACCACTGAAATAACCAATAGTGCACCAATAAATACCGCTTCTTTCTTCTTCAAAAATGATACCTCTTCATTAATAGCTTTAACAAAAATCATTATATCATAGAACCATGTTCCACAAACGAACCATTAGTTTATGATATAAGAAATACAGAGATTTTTCAACCTATTCTAAAATCCATTTTTGAGAAAAAATCGCAACAGAGAGAATGACTGTTATTCACAGAGGAAACGGTAACGGGTGGCTGTTCCTTTCCACACCGCTTTTTATTGTAATTTCCCACGGAATATGCTATTGTATAGTTTGAAAGTCTGTGTGCCGTGCGGATCGCGGGAATGATTTTTCAAACACGTTCCAGACCTGCGGCATTGTTGGAGAAAAGTAACGATTCAGAAAACACTGGACAGTTACACAGAAATATTAGAAAGAAGGTGAAGCTATGGTTGAATTAGACCAGTTCAAGAGCATTCTTGCAACATACACAGAACCATTAGTGGAAGTGAGGGATTCACTTTGACCTGGCTAACAAAGAAAAGCGGGTTGAAGAATTAGAGCGCGAAATGGAAGCGCCTGATTTCTGGGACAATGCAGAAATATCCCAGAAGAAAATGAAAGAATTAAAGGGTATGAAGGACGACATGGAAACCTATCAGAATCTGGTAACCCAGAAAGAAGATATGGAGACCCTGATCGAGATGAGCTATGAGGAAAATGATCCGTCCATGATCGAAGAAATCCAGGAAATGCTGGATGAGTTCCAGGCACAGTTTGACAGTATCCGTGTGAAGACACTTCTTTCAGGAGAGTATGACGGCGAGAATGCCATTATCAAACTGAATGCAGGAGCTGGTGGAACAGAAGCCTGCGACTGGTGCAGTATGCTGTATCGTATGTATACACGCTGGGCTGAGCGCAAGGGCTTTTCAATTGAAGTTCTGGACTATCTGGACGGTGATGAAGCTGGTATCAAATCTGTTACCTTCCAGGTAAACGGAGAGAACGCATACGGACTTCTGAAGTCTGAGAAAGGTGTTCACCGTCTGGTACGTATTTCCCCGTTCAATGCGGCTGGAAAGCGCCAGACCTCTTTCGTATCCTGCGATGTAATGCCGGATATTGAGAAAGATCTGGACGTAGAAGTCAATGATGAGGACATCCGTATTGATACCTACCGAAGCAGTGGTGCCGGCGGACAGCATATCAACAAGACCTCATCCGCTATCCGTATCACTCATTTTCCAACAGGAATCGTGGTACAGTGTCAGAATGAGCGTTCCCAGCATATGAATAAAGATAAGGCTATGCAGATGCTGAAGGCGAAGTTATATCTTCTGAAACAGCAGGAGGCAGAAGCCAAGCTTTCCGGAATCCGAGGTGAAGTAACGGATATCGGCTGGGGCAACCAGATCCGTTCCTATGTTATGCAGCCATATACCATGGTCAAAGATCACCGTACCAATGAAGAAACCGGAAATGTAGATGCAGTTATGGATGGTGCCATTGATATCTTTATTAATGCATATTTGAAATGGATCGCACTTGCGAAGAGACCTGCAGAACAGCAATAAAAGCATGCTGCTGTTCACGAAGGGAACGGTACCAGCTTCCGGATTATGTCTGGATACAGCGGCTGTAATGGCAGAGATTTGCAGGGCGCAGTGAAAGTGGAAGGAAATGCAGGATGCCAAAGACAACAGATAAGAATAAATATTTTGTAGTAAAAGAGCGGGCTGTGCCAGAGGTGCTTCTGAATGTAGTTGCAGCGAAGAAGCTTCTGGAATCAAAGCGGGCAGCTACGGTTCAGGAAGCTGCAGACGCTGTGGGAATCAGCCGAAGCTCTTTCTATAAATATAAAGATGATATTTTTCCCTTCCACGAGGAAGCCAAGGGAAAGACCATCACATTTATTATACAGATGGATGATGAGCCGGGAATTTTATCCAATGTTCTTCGGGCTATTGCAGAAAACCATGGCAATATTCTGACCATACATCAGAGTATTCCCATCAGTGGTATTGCCACCCTTACCTTAAGTGTACAGATCCTTCAGGGAGAAGGGGATGCTGAGGCGATGGTGGATGACATTGAACAGATGGAAGGAATCCATTATTTAAAAATTTTAGGCAGGGAGTAACGGACAGATGATAAATATTGCAGTGTTAGGATATGGCACAGTTGGAAGCGGTGTAGTAGAAGTCATCCGCACCAATCATGAATTGATTAACAAAAGAGCCGGGGAAGAGATTAAGATCAAATATGTACTGGATCTTCGTGAGTTTCCGGGAGATCCGGTAGAAGAGATTCTTGTGCATGATTTTGAGCAGATCGTAAACGATCCGGAAGTTAAAATTGTAGTAGAAGTAATGGGAGGAACCGGTGCTGCCTATACTTTTACAAAAAGAGCACTTGAAGCCGGCAAGAGTGTGTGCACCTCGAATAAAGCTCTGGTTGCCAAATACGGGCCTGAGCTTATGGAAATTGCAAAAGAGAAAAAGATCAACTACCTTTTCGAGGCAAGCTGCGGCGGTGGAATCCCGATCATTCGTGCTATCAACGGTTCTCTCACCGCAGATGAGATCAATGAGGTCAGCGGAATTCTGAACGGAACTACCAACTATATGCTGGATAAGATGATCACAGAAGGCGCTGATTTCAATACTGTTCTGAAAGAGGCTCAGGAAAAAGGCTACGCAGAGGCTGATCCTACCGCTGACGTGGAAGGACAGGATGCATGCCGTAAGATTGCCATTCTTTCCTCTCTGGCATATGGAAAATTCCTGAATTTTGAAAATATTTATACAGAAGGAATTACAAAGATCACGCCAGAGGATATGGAATACGCAAGAGAAATGGGCAGAAGCATCAAGCTTCTTGGCACAAGTAAGAAATTGGGAGACGATTCTTTCTACGCACTTGTAGCACCTTTCCTTGTAGGGCAGGAGAATCCTCTTTATGGCGTAAAGGGAGTGTTCAACAGTATTTTTGTACATGGAAACATGCTTGGCGATGCCATGTTCTATGGAAGCGGAGCAGGCAAGCTTCCTACTGCAAGTGCAGTTGCAGCGGACGTTGTGGAGGCTGCAAAGCATCTTCATGATACCATTCCAAATAACTGGAGCAATGAAGAGATGACCCTGATGGAGCCGGATTCTGTAGAAGGCCGTTTCTTTGTACGTGTGAAGGATACTTCCCTGGATGAAGTGGATAAGGCTTTTGGTAAGGTTGAGGCTGTGATCGAGCCGGATTCCCTTCCGGAAGAATTTGGTTTTATTACCAGACTTATGACACAGGGCGAGTACAAAGAGCGTGTGAAAGCGCTTGGAGAGAATGTTCTGGGCATGATCCGCGTGAAAGACTGATAACATGAAACCGCAGTTATTCAGGTAATGGGCAGCTGCGTGAAACTGTCTGCATGCGCAGATAAAAATAAAACTGACAGCGTGAAAGGAAAAACTATGCTGATAGTTAAGAAATTCGGCGGTACTTCCGTTGGGGACAAACAGAGAATGTATAATGTTGCCAACCGTTGTATCGAAGAATATAAAAAAGGAAATGACGTGGTGGTGGTTTTGTCCGCCATGGGAAAATATACAGATGAGCTGATCCGTATGGCTCATGATATGGACGACAAGCCTCCGAAGCGTGAGATGGATATGCTCCTTACCATCGGTGAGCAGATGTCCGTATCCCTGATGGCAATGGTAATGCACAAGCTGGGCGTTCCGGCGGTTTCCCTGAATGCCTTTCAGGTGACCATGCATACCACAAGCAGCCATCAGAATGCAAGATTAAAAAGAATCGATACAGAGCGTATTCGCCGGGAGCTGGATGCCCACAGGATCGTAATTGTTACCGGATTCCAGGGCGTAGATAAATACGATGATTACACCACTCTGGGACGAGGCGGTTCTGATACCACTGCCGTGGCACTGGCAGCAGCGCTTCATGCAGATGCCTGCGAGATTTATACAGATGTGGACGGCGTTTACACAGCCGACCCACGTAAGGTTCCAAATGCAAGAAAGCTGAAAGAAATCACATACGATGAGATGCTGGATCTGGCAACATCAGGAGCAGGTGTACTTCACAACCGTTCTGTGGAAATGGCGAAGAAATACGGAGTGCCCCTTGTGGTCCGCTCTAGCCTGAATAACAGTGAAGGAACGGTAGTGAAGGAGGTAGTTAGCGTGGAAAGAATGCTGATCAGCGGTGTTGCGCTGGATACAGACGCTGTGAGAATCGCAGTACTGGGGCTTCGCGATGTGCCTGGTGTTGCATTTAAGGTATTTGATACCCTTGCAAAGAAAAATATTAACGTAGATGTTATCCTGCAGTCTATCGGACGTGCAGGAACAAAGGACATTTCTTTTACAGTAAATAAGGATGATCTGGATGATGCAGTTGCCACTCTGGAGGAGAGCCAGGAGCGCCTTGGCTTCAAGGAGCTTCACTCTGAGCGCAATATCGCCAAGCTTTCCATTGTTGGCTCCGGTATGCTCAGCAATCCTGGCGTGGCTGCCAAGATGTTTGAGAGCCTTTACAATGAAGGGGTAAACATTAATATGATCTCCACATCTGAAATCCGTATTACCGTCCTCATCAATGAAAAAGACGGAATCCGGGCTATGAATGCAGTACACGATGCTTTCGGCCTTGCCGACTGATCGAATATAAATTCTAAGGAGGAATTTCTGTATGAAAAGAAAAGTATTGGGAGTGCTTTTTACAGCAATGTGCCTGTGTGCGGTTCCGTCCGCGGCTTATGCAGAGGCACAGGAAGCCGAAACTACAGAGGCAGCAGGAGAGGCTGCTGATGAGCCTGAGGCTGGTGCAGAAACGGTTACAGAGCTGTCCGACAGCCTGTACGATTTTCAGGTGAAGATCGGGGATAAGGTTTACCAGTTCCCTATGTATTACCAGGATTTTGCAGCAGACTGGACACTTGGCAAGAACGAGGACCCGGAGATGGGCGTTGGAACCAATTCCTATGGTTCCATCAGTTTTTACAAAGGGGACGACCGCGTTTCCGTAGATGTGATCAATCTTGGAATCAACCAGTTGCCATTAAACCAGTGTTTGGTGGCGGGAATTGATATTGATGCAAGCTATGATTTTGATGTGGCGGCTACTCCTGTAGAACTGCCTGGCGGAATCGTAATGGGAAAATCCAATTTTGATGATATCAAAGCTGCTTATGGTGATCCAAGCGATACTTACGAGGGAGACCTGTATACCAAGTATTCCTACTCGAAAGATTATTACGAGGAAGTTCATTTCTATGTATATAAGGATGACAATACTCTGAAGCAGGTAGATATGCGTAACTTCGTAGAGCCAGAAGGATATGACAAGGGAAGTGTAAGCGAGGAAGTTCCGGAAATCGTATCTTCCTATACCGCTCCTACTGAGCTGGGAGATGATCTGCTGGCTCCACAGTTGGAATTCTGCGGAGATCTTTATTCCCTTCCGGCTCCGGTGTCTGCATTCCTTGAGAATGGCTGGGAGCTTCAGAATGTGGAAGATGGCGCTTATGTGGCTGGCCGGGATCTGGAATTTGTAGACATGATGAAGAATAACCAGAGTGTGCATTTCAGTGTTTACAATTTTACCCAGGATGCAACTGCCATCGAGAACTGTTTTGTACGGGAGCTTGAGGTAGGCAATTACGACAGTGATGCTCTTACCCTTACTCTTTCCGGTGGATTTACCCTGGGTGCGAAGAAGGCGGACCTGATCGCAGCTGCAGAGGAAAAAGGCTATTCGTGTGATGAGGACGGAGATTACCTGAATATTTATAAGACTGCAGATACCAAGATTGACAACCGGGCACAGTTCTGGTTTAACAAGGATGAGGATCCGGATACAGTGGCAAGTGTTGCGTACAGAAATGAAATTCTTCCAGAATAAGGGAGAACCCGATCTGGAGGTTTTACAAAATTAGTAACAGGAGGGAAATATGAGCAACTATGTGATCAGCTGTTGTTCCACAGCGGACCTTACGAAAGAACATTTTGAGAAAAGAAATATTTCCTATATCTGCTTTCATTATGAATTAAATGGAAAAGAATATGCAGATGATCTGGGACAGTCCATGCCTTTTGATGTGTTTTATAAAGCCATGCAGGATGGGGCATCTACCAAGACTTCCCAGGTAAACGCAGATGAGTTTGAAGAGTATTTTGAAGGATTTCTGAAACAGGGCAAGGATGTGCTTCACGTCTGCCTTTCTTCCGGGATTTCCGGTGTTATAAATTCAGCCAACGTTGCAAAAGCGGAGCTGGAGGAAAAATACCCGGATCGTAAGATTCTGGTTGTGGATTCTCTGGGCGCGTCTTCAGGATATGGTCTTTTTATGGATAAACTTGCTGACCTCCGGGATGAGGGTAAATCCATCGGGGAAGTTCATGCCTGGGCAGAAGAACACAAGCTGAACCTGCATCACTGGTTCTTTTCCACAGACCTTACGTTCTATATCAGAGGAGGCCGTATTTCCAAGGCCAGCGGCTTTTTCGGCACTATGCTGAATATTTGTCCGCTTCTGAATATGGATGATCAGGGAAAACTGATCCCAAGATTTAAGATCCGTACCAAGAAAAAGGTGATCCGGGCTATTGTAGACAAAATGGAAGAGTACGCCGAGGGCGGACTTGACTATAGTGGGAAATGTTATATTTCCCAGTCCGCATGTATAGAGGATGCCAGGGAAGTGGCAAGGCTGGTGGAAGAGCGTTTCCCGAAATTAAATGGGAAGGTTGAGATCAACAACATCGGAACCACCATCGGGAGTCATACAGGTCCTGGTACGGTAGCGGTGTTTTTCTGGGGAAGTAAGAGGACGGCGTAGTTATAAAAAAATTACAGATGTCAGATGGGAAAATGCTATATTAGGAACAGCTGGCATGGTTTAATGGAGCAAAAGTGAAAACAGCGAAATGGTGCTGCAATATATCTGGCCGGGATGTATCAGAATCCCGGCCTGCTGTTTCACTGCAAAGGAGAATGATGATTATGAAAAAAAGAAGTACGAAGGAAATCAAACTGCAGGCCAAAAAGTCATTGCAGGGACATGTTGGAACTGTGATCCTTGGGCTTCTGGCAGTGTATGGTCTGAATACCTTAGGAACAATCCTTTCTACCAATTTGTTTTCTGGCACATCCGCGCTGGATCTGGTTCTCAGCGAAATATTTATGCTGGTGGTGTCACTGATCGTGGGAATCATTTCTGCTGGTCTGGGGTATATGCTTTTGAATATTTCCCGGGAAAAGGAGTTTTCTCTGGGAGATCTTGGCTACTTTTTCAAAAACCAGCCAGACAGGGTGATCGTTGCAGGCTTTGTGCTTGCGATGATCCAGCTGATCACAGCAATCCCTTACTATTATGTGAGCTTTACCACAGATCCGGGACTGACTGTGGATTCCCAGATCCAGTGGCTTTCCATGACTCTGGGACTGCTGGCTGTAAGTACGCTTTTGAATTTTCTTATTTCCCTTCCATTTGCCATGACCTATTTTCTTATGGCGGATGACACAGAGCTTGGAGGAATCCAGGCACTGAAAGAGAGCGCAAGGCTGATGAAGGGAAATATCTGGAGATATGTGAAGCTGAATCTTAGCTTTATCCCGCTTTTGTTATTATCTGTGTTCACGTTCTATATTGCACTTTTCTGGATCATGCCTTATATGGAAATGTCCATGGTGGCATTTTACCGGGATCTGGATGGAGAACTGGACTACAGACTGCCGGAAGATAGGACTATTTAGAAATACAAGCAACAAGAGGAGATTGAAAAAATGGATATTTTACAGGCAATCACCCAGGAACTGGGGGTGCAGAAATGGCAGGTAGAAGCTGCTGTTAAATTGATCGACGAGGGAAACACTATCCCTTTTATTTCACGATATAGAAAAGAAGCTACCGGAACCTTAAATGACGAGCAGCTTCGTAACCTGAACGAGAGACTGACTTATCTCCGAAATCTGGAAGACAAGAAGAATCAGGTCCTTTCCAGCATTGAGGACCAGGGCAAGCTGACAGAAGAACTGAAGGCACAGATCCTGGCAGCACAGACGCTGGTAGTCGTAGAGGACCTTTACCGCCCGTACCGTCCGAAGAGACGTACCAGGGCAACCATTGCCAAGGAAAAAGGCCTGGAGCCCCTGGCAAATATCATTATGCTCCAGATGACAAACAAGTCTATTGAGGAAGAGGCAGAAGCCTTTGTGTCAGAGGAAAAAGAGGTTGCTTCTGTGGCAGACGCCATTGCTGGTGCGAAGGATATTATTGCAGAGCATATTTCCGACGAGGCAGATTACCGAATCCACATCCGTGACCTTACTGCAAAGAAAGGAACCATCAGTTCTGTGGCAAAGGATCCGGAGACACAGTCTGTTTACGAAATGTATTACGAATTTGAAGAGCCGGTGAAGAAGCTGGCTGGACATCGTGTGCTGGCGTTGAACCGCGGTGAGAAAGAGAAATTCCTTACTATTAAGATAGCAGCACCGGAGGAAGATATTCTCCGCTACCTGGAGAAGCAGGTGATCACCCGTGAAAACCCGTTTACCACACCAATCCTGAAAGAGGTAACAGAGGACAGCTACAAGCGTCTTATTGCGCCGGCAATCGAGCGTGAGATCAGAAGTGACCTGACAGAGAAGGCAGAAGACGGTGCTATCAAAGTCTTTGGCAAGAACCTGGAGCAGCTTCTCATGCAGCCTCCAATCGCCGGACAGACTGTCCTTGGATGGGATCCGGCCTTCCGTACAGGCTGTAAGCTGGCTGTTGTAGATCCTACTGGAAAAGTTCTGGATACCACAGTTGTTTATCCAACTGCTCCTACTAACGAGAAGAAGATTCGCGCTGCGAAGGATACAGTAGAAGCTATGATCAAGAAGTATGGCATTTCCCTGATTTCTGTTGGAAATGGTACTGCTTCCAGAGAGTCTGAGCAGGTGATTGTTGATATGCTGAAGGAGATTCCGGAAGCGAAGGTTCAGTATGTAATTACAAATGAGGCGGGTGCTTCTGTTTACTCTGCAAGCAAGCTTGCTACAGATGAATTTCCCAATTTTGATGTAGGACAGAGAAGTGCCACATCCATTGCAAGACGTGTGCAGGATCCGTTGGCTGAGCTGGTTAAGATCGATCCGAAATCCATTGGTGTAGGGCAGTATCAGCATGATATGAACCAGAAGAAGCTTGGCGAGGCTCTGACAGGTGTGGTTGAGGATTCTGTAAATAAAGTAGGTGTGGATTTAAATACTGCTTCGGCTTCCCTTCTTGAGTATATTTCCGGTGTTTCCAAGGCTATTGCGAAGAACATTGTAGTTTACCGTGAGGAGAATGGCCGTTTCACAAGTCGAAAAGATCTTCTGAAGGTTGCGAAGCTTGGTCCGAAAGCATTCGAGCAGTGTGCTGGTTTCATGCGTATTACAGGCGGCTCCAATCCTCTCGATGCGACAAGCGTTCACCCGGAGAGCTATGAGGCGGCTTCCAGGCTTCTTGAGAAACTGGGATATTCCGCTGAAGATATTGCAGGAGGCAAGCTTGCCGGACTTTCCAGACAGATCAGGGATTACAAGAAGACTGCAGATGAACTGGAAATTGGAGAGATTACTCTTAGGGATATTGTAAAAGAGCTGGAGAAACCGGCACGAGATCCGCGTGATGAGATGCCGAAGCCGATTCTCCGCACAGACGTACTGGATATCAAGGATCTGAAAGAGGGTATGATCCTGAAAGGAACTGTCCGCAACGTAATCGATTTCGGAGCTTTCGTTGATATCGGAGTTCATCAGGATGGACTTGTTCATATTTCCCAGATGAGTGAAAAATTTATCAAACATCCGTTGGAAGCTGTAAGCGTCGGAGATGTTGTGGAGGTTCGTGTTCTCGGTGTGGATGAGAAGAAGAACCGGATCAGCCTTTCTATGAAAGGGTTGAATAAATAAAGAGAAGAGGGAAAACATTATTTCTCTTCTTTTGACATTGCCTTGCAGAAAGCCTTTTTCAAACACGCTTTATAGCGTGCTTGGCAGGGAAATTAGAGAGTTGGATTAAAATGTTAGAAAATATTTTTGTTGTGTATCTGGTTTTAGTTAATATCGCAGCCTTCGGGATGTACGGCATGGACAAGCGGAAAGCCATCAGAAAACAGTGGCGCATCCCAGAGGCTCAGCTTCTTGCGGTGGCTGTCATTGGCGGTTCCGCTGGGGCTCTTCTTGGAATGCAGTTTTTTCATCATAAAACCAGAAAGTGGAAATTTCGCCTGGGTGTGCCGTTAATTCTGGCAGCGCAGTTGATACTGTGGAGAGTTTTGCAGTAGGCGGTGGATAATTTGTTCCCAAAATGAATTTCCGGTGGAAAACAGGGCAGATTGCCCTGTTTTAAATGGGTATTAGTTCCTGCCGCTTTTGCGATTTTGAGCGGAGTGGACGAAATAGTTTTTGGATAATAAGGGACAGAGTTGTTTGTGGGAAAGGACTGAAAAAAGGAGATGGGAATTTGGAAGGACAGGTTATAGAGAATGCAGTTCAGGAGACTGTCCAGGAAACAGTGGATAAAGTAAACTCCAACTGGGATCAGATCAAGGCTTACTTTAACGGTCATATTCCGGATTTGATCAGCTTCGGAATGAAAGTGGTTCTTTCTATTGTAGCGTTTTATGTGGGAACAAAGCTGATCAAGTGGCTTCTGAAGGTTGCGAAGAGTTCCATGGAAAAGGCCGGTATAGACATGGGGGTTGCCCAGTTCATCTGTTCTTTTGGAAAATTTTTGCTGTATCTGATTCTGATTTTTAATATAGCTACTAATTTCGGTGTGAAGGAATCTTCCGTAGCAGCTCTTCTGGGAACTGCCGGCGTTACCATTGGTCTTGCTTTGCAGGGCGGTCTGGAGAATCTGTCTGGCGGTGTTATGCTGCTTTTGTTTAAGCCCTTTCAGGTAGGAGATTATATTATACAGGATCAGGCTGGTGGAACGGAGGGAACCGTATATAAGGTTGAGATGTTCTATACGACCCTGATCACCATTGACAATAAGCACGTAATCATTCCAAATGGAAAATTATCCAACAGCACCATTATCAATGTAACTGCGCAGAATTTGCGTAACCTGGAAATCAAAGTGGAAATTTCCTATGATTCCGATATTAAGAAAGCAAAAAAGCTTTTGCAGCACATTTTACAGGAAGATCCCGGAACCAAATCGGACAAAGACATGCTGGTCTTTGTAGACGAACTTGCTGACAGCGCCGTAGTCATGGGCCTTCGCGTCTGGGTGCCCACCGATAAATATTGGAAGATCAAATGGCGCCTCAATGAGAAAATCAAAGAATCTTTTGATGCCAACGGAATTTCCATTCCGTATCCACAGATGGATGTACATGTTGTGGAGACAAATAAAGACAAATGATAATAGATATATAATAGAAAATATGAAATAGATGTACAAATAGATTTCCTATTGAAATTATCTTATTTCTATTGTATAATCCACCATGAAAAGAAAATTTCTTCGGGGCAGGGTGATCGAAATCCTTGGAAATCGAAATTCCCTACCGGCGGTATAGTCCGCGACCCGCTTTGGCGGCTGATTTGGTGAAATTCCAAAACCGACAGTAAAGTCTGGATGAGAGAAGAACGCGCAGAATATTTAGATCGGTTGATTTTTTTGTACGTGCTCATTGCCCCGGAAGAGATTCCGGGGCTTTTTATGTGGTGATTTTAACGTTACTGGTTACTGTTCACTCCGTTCACAGTAACACGCTTCGCGATGCACAGAAATCATGC
>OLNM01000958.1_pt1 | contig 23794 bp, 17 predicted proteins | sample 1672391 | NCBI WGS metagenome assembly OLNM01 (sample SAMEA3136680, study PRJEB25190) | human gut metagenome | reverse complement strand
ATTGATGCTTATAAACGCGGCGGTTGTCGAGCGCGAAGACACGCTGGCTGAATTCGCCCGCTTTGAGCGGCGCGAGCACCTCGCGGTAGATCTCCATGCGGCTGTCGATCTGGTCGACGAGCGACAAAAGCTCTGCCTCCGCGCACTGGGGCAGCACCGCCGCGCCGAATTCCGGTTGGCCGTGATGCGAGAGAATCAGGTGCTCCAAAAGCGTCGCCTTTTCCTCGGGCAGGTCGAGCTCGGCGGCAATCGCCGCGACCTCCTGCGCGCCCATGACGAGGTGACCGAGCAGCTGGCCCTTCGTCGAGTAATCCGTCACAAGGCCAAGCTCGGAGAACGTGAACTCCTGCTCCTTGGCGAAGTCGTGCAGCAGCGTGCCGGTGAGCAGCAGACTGCGGTTCACGGTGTCTGCATACTGCGCGGACAGAAAATCGGCAAGGCGCAGCATGTTGAGCGTGTGCATCAGAAGGCCGGAGAGAAAGCTGTGGTGCACGCTCTTGGCAGCAGGGATGGTGCGGAAGGCCGCCTCATGGCGGCGCAGCATTTCCTCGCACACGGCACGGTAGTCTGCGTCCTCGATGGTCGAAACGAGTGCCTTGACCTCGTCATAGCCGGCCTCGCGGTCGATGGGCGCGACGCTCACGAGCTTCGAGACGTCGACGCGGTCATTGTCTTCGGCGAGGCGCAGCTTGTCGACTGTGAGCTGGGGCATACCGCGGTAGTCCGATACGCTCCCACGCACCTTGAGCACCTTGCCTACGTCGCGCTCGCCGATGGGGCCGCTGTAGTCCCAGACCTTTGCTTCAATCGTGCCGCTCGTGTCGGCGAGCACTGCGCTCAAAAACGGCTTGCCGCTGGCTGTCACCTTGGCAAAGGCGGCCTTGAGCAGATAAAAGCCTTCCACGTCCATACCGCGCTGCATCTGCGCGATGGAAAGACCAACTTCCATGATAAAAACCTCTTTCTGCCCGCGCGCAGCGGGCGAATCTTTCTTCTTTCGTTAACGAACAGCATTATAGCATGCCTGCGCGGAAAGCGCACGGAAAATTTAGTGTGCAGCCTTTTCCCTCTGCGCACGCTCAAGCCAGTCTTTTCCCTCGGTGAAGCGTGCAACAAGGAACGACACGACGTAGTCGCCAGCGGAATTGATCATCGTCGCGGGTGGGTCGACAAGGTTGCCGATCGTCACAGCGATGGGGTAGGCAATGGCCATCTGCGCGGGGAAGAAGAGCGTACAGATGATGTACTCGCCGATGTACCCGCCGCCGGGGATGCCGCTCATCGCGACCGAGCTGAACACGGCGACGAGCAGAATTTTGACGATGAGCCCCGCGCCCTCAAACGGGATGCCGAACACGCCGAAGAGGAACGCGATCTTCAGCACGCAGCTGAAGCACGAGCCGTCCATGTGCATCGTCGCGCCCAGCGGCAGGACGAGGTCGGAGATGTCACGCGGGACACCGCTGTCTTCCGCGGCCTCTAAATTTGTCGGGATCGTCGCGACGGACGAGCAGGTGCCGAGCGCCGTGACCGCGGGGCACAGGATGTGCCGCCGCATGACGCGCACGCCCTCCTTTCCGCCGCCGAGATAGGCGTAGAGCGGAAACGCGACGAGCGCGTAGACAAAGCAGAGCGGATAGTAGACGAGCATCGCGCGGCCATAGGCCGCGGTGATCTGTGCACCGTAGGTCGCGACGAGTGAGGCGAAAAAACCGAAAAACGCGACGGGCGCGTAGTAGGAGATGAGCGAGACGACCTTCAAAAGGCAGTTCGTCATGTCCTGCAGGACTTTTGCCGTCAGGCAGTCCGCGCCGCCGCTCAAATTGACGCCAAAGCCGATGAGGATGGAGAAGACGATGAGCGGCAGCATCGCGCGGCGGGACAGCAGCGCCGCGAAATCCTCGACCGTGAAGAAGTTGACGAGCAGCGTCGCAAGCGGCGCCGGATCGTCCACCGTGCCCGCCGCGGCATCGGTCCACGGCGTCAGCACCGGGGGAAAGACACGCACGATGACCAGCATGATAAAGGCCGCAAGCAGCCCGGTGACAACGAAGACGCCGAGCGTCGCGCCGAGGATGCGCCCCGCCCTGCGCCGCGAGCGCGTATTGGCGATGCTGCCCGCGAGCGAGCAGAACACCAGCGGCACGACGAGGCAGAACATCATGTTGATGAACAGTGTACCCAGGAATTCGATCTTTTTGCCGAAGTTCGGGGCGAACGCGCCCACGAGACAGCCGGCGACGATGCCGGTGAGCATGAAGATCAGGAATCCGTAAGTCTTAAAGAAAGACTTGGAACCGTTTGCCTTGGCCATAAATGCAACACTCCCAGTGTGTAGATTGCGCCGTAACAGCGCTTTGGTGACAGTATATACAATTCGTCGTTGCAATAATTGTACAAAAATGCTATCATATATTGCAAAAGATGCTTTTTTCGGAGGCGAGCCATGCAGCAGACTGATTATGAGCGCAGGGGATACCTGCATGAAGATTTCCGTCTGTTCCACCTGAGCAGTGCGCTGGCGGAGGACACGGCGTTCCACTATCATGAATTTCACAAGCTGGTATTCTTTCTGGCCGGGCGCGGGAACTACATCGTCGAGGGGCGCACGCACGTGCTGCGGCCGTATGACGTGGTGCTTGTGCGGCAGGGGGCGATCCACAAGGCGCAGATCGACCCGAGCCAGCGCTACGAGCGCGTGATCCTCTACATATCGCCGGAATTTCTCCGCGCACAGTCCACGGCCGCTTCGCAGCTGGACGCCTGCTTCCGTCTGCCGGCCGATGGGCAGAGCTTTGTCCTGCGGCCGGAGGCAGGGCGGCGCGCAGCGCTGCTGCGCACGCTCGATGCGCTCGAGGCGGAGGAGCGGAGCACGGCCTACGGGCACGACCTGCTCGCGCGGGCGCAGATGCTGCAACTGCTGGTCATGCTGGGCCGCGGGCTGGATGACGACGGCGTGAACTACGCCCCGTCCGAGCACTGCAACGAGAAGACGGCGGCCATTCTCGAATACCTCAACACGCACCTGACCGAGGACGTCAGCATCGATGCGCTGGCGGACACCTTTTACCTCAGCAAATATTATATGATGCGTATGTTTCGGGAGGAGACCGGCTTCACCATTCACGGCTACCTCACGGACAAACGCCTGCGTGTGGCGCGCGACCTCATTGCACAGGGCATGCGCACGACGGACGCCTGCTTTCAGTGCGGCTATCATGACTATTCCGCCTTTTCACGGGCGTACAAAAAACGGTTTCAGGTCAGCCCGCGCGCCGATCTGACGAAAGGAGCGCAGTAAGCCATGCAGCTGCACGCACAGTATTATTACCAGCAGCTCCCGCCGCAGGAGCGCGCGGCCTATCACGGCATGCTGACCTGTCTGCGGGAGCTGACGCCGTCGGCGCGCATCCCGCGCCTGCCGATGGAAACGCTCAGCACGCTCTTTTTCCAGCTCCGGCTGGATCATCCGGAGATCTTCTACGCCGTTGGTTTTTCGTGCCGCGCGGTGCCGGAGGCGGCGTTTGTGGAGTTCTGGCCGGAGTACCGGTTTGAGAAAAAGCGCATCCGGGAGCACCGGCAGGCGATCGAGGCGCGCGTGACGCGCCTGCTGCGGCCGCTGCGCAGTCTTCCGCCGGCGGAGCAGGAGCGCGCGATCCATGATTTCGTCGTGGAAAACGTCCGCTATGATAAGCTCGAAAAGCCGTATTCGCACGAAGTCATCGGCCCGCTGACCAACGGCGTCGGCGTGTGCGAGGGCATGGCCAAAACGGTCAAGCTGCTGTGTGACGGGCTCGGGCTGCCGTGCATGATCGCCGTCAGCGACCGGGACCGCGCCAATGGCGAGCGCTACCTGCACGCCTGGAACATCGTCCAGCTCGGCGGGCAGTGCTATCATCTGGACGCCACGTTTGACAATTCCCTCAGTAAGTACGGCACGCGCTATGACTATTTCAATCTTGACGATACAAAGATCTTCCGCGACCACCGGCCGCTGCTGTATCCGGCCCCGCCCTGCACGGACGGCGGGCAGTTTTACTACAAGCTGCAGCACCTGTCGTGGACGAAGCCGGAGGAGGTCGCGCGCAGGGTCGATCAGGCGCTGCGCAAGAAGCAGCCGGGGCTGGTGTTCCACTGGCGCGGCGGCTATCTGACGCGCGAGGTACTGGCGGAGCTGTGCCTGCAGATCGACGCGGCGGCGCAGGCGCGCGGCCGGGCGGCGGCCATTTCGGTCAACTGGCCGCAGGCGGTGCTGCAGGTGCGCTTCGTCGATGCGGCCCAGCCGGTGGAAACCGAGTCGCTTGAGGACATCTGAGGCCCTTCCGTTCCGGACAAAATGACGGAGCAGGGGGATGATTTTGCCGCGCATATGCATGGAACGGCGAAAATGCCTTTGCCTTCTTGACACAGCCCCGAGCGGCTTCTAAAATGAGCACAATACTAGGTTTTGCAGGGAGGAATTCCAATGAAGAAGCCGTTTGTAACAGCGGAGCAGCTTGAGGACATCGCCGCGCGCTATCCCACACCGTTTCACCTCTATGATGCGCAGGGCATCCGCGAGAATGCCCGCCGCCTGAAAGTCGCTTTTTCGTGGAATCCCGGCTACCGGGAATATTTCGCCGTGAAGGCTACGCCGACCCCCGCCATCCTCAAGATCCTGCAGGAGGAGGGCTGCGGCGTTGACTGCTCCAGCTATACTGAGCTGCTCATGAGCGAGGCCTGCGGCTTCAAGGGCGGCGACATCATGTTTTCCTCCAACGACACGCCCGCGCAGGACATGAAGAAAGCCTACGACCTCGGCGCGTACATCAATCTGGACGACCTGACCCACGTTGCATTCCTTGAAAAGGTCGCGGGCGTGCCTAAGACCGTCTGCTGCCGCTACAATCCGGGCGGTGTGTTTGAGTTGGGCAATGGTATCATGGACAACCCCGGCGACGCCAAGTACGGCATGAGCGAGGATCAGATGGCCGAGGCATACACAAAACTGATGGCTGCCGGTGCCGAGCAGTTCGGTATCCACTCCTTCCTGGCCAGCAACACCGTGACTGACGACTATTACCCGAAGCTGGCCGGTATCCTGTTTGAGCTGGCCGTCCGCCTGCACAAGCGCACCGGCGCAAAAATCAAGTTCATCAACCTTTCGGGCGGCGTCGGCATTGCCTACCGCCCCGACCAGCGCAGCAACGACATTGCCGCCATCGGCGAGGGCGTGCGCAAGAAGTTTGAGGAGATTCTGGTGCCCGCCGGCATGGGTGATGTCGCCATCTTCACCGAGATGGGCCGCTTCATGCTGGCACCCTACGGCGCACTTGTCACCACCGTGCTGCACCAGAAGCATATTTACAAGGAGTACATCGGCGTTGACGCCTGCGCGGCCAACCTGATGCGCCCGGCCATGTACGGGGCCTATCATCACATCACCGTGCTGGGCAAGGAGGACGCCCCCTGCGACCACAAGTACGACGTCACCGGCGGTCTGTGTGAGAACAATGACAAGTTCGCCATTGACCGTATGCTGCCGGAAATCGACATCGGCGACATTGTCTACATCCATGACACCGGCGCACACGGCTTCTCGATGGGCTACAACTACAATGGCAAGCTGCGCAGTGCCGAGGTCCTGCTGAAGGAGGACGGCTCCCACCAGCTCATCCGCCGCGCCGAGACGCCGGAGGACTACTTTGCAACGTTTGATTTCAGCCCCTTCTTCAAAAAATAATTCCGGGAGGACACCCCATTGTTTGAATTCCTTTTTGTTATCGGCATCGTACTGGCATTTTACGGCTACTCCGCAATGAAGAACCCCAATGTCTGGGGCGACCAGGGCCGCGACGAGATCAAACCTGAAAACTGGAACGGCTATGTGGTGCACAACGGCCAGTTCATGATGTACGCCGGGTTCTTTCTGGCTGCGCTGGCCGCACTGGATGTGATTTTTGACTTTGCGGGCTGGCTGTACATCCTGATCCTGCTGGGCGGTCTGGCCATGATCTTCTATCCGCTCGCCCATTGGATGCACGAAAAAGAGGGCAAATGGTGGCCCTGGCCGAAGCATAAAAAGAAAAAGTGAAACTCTCGAAAGCCTTCCCCCTCGGGGGAAGGTGGCCCCGCAGGGCCGGATGAGGGCAAGGCGTATCTGACTACTCAAAAACGGGTCATTGCCACAAGCTTTGCCCTCATCAGTCAGTGGTCGGAGCCACTGACAGCTTCCCCCGTGGGGGAAGCCAACGCAAACAAAAATGCCTGGGCAGGCTTCAAACCTGCACAGGCATTTTTGCTGTCGTAAGATTTATTCCGCCGTATCCGCCAGCATCTCCGCCACTTCTGCCTTGGTAAACTCGCCCAGCGGCAGCACCAGCTTAGCCAGCACTTCCTGCGGCAGACCTGCCAGCGCGGCACTCTGGTCTGCCTCGGCGTCCGCGGCGGGCAGCAGGTGAGAAAGCCCCTCGCCGTCCACCTCGATGCGGGCATAGTGCCCGGTGGCAATGAACGCGCAGTCCAACTCGGCAGCCTTGTCGGCTAGCAACTGCAAAAGCCCGGCTGGCGTGACTTCGTGTTCAGCCGTGAATGTCTGCACCGCAAAGCCCTGCTGCCGCAAAATGCGCATGGCTGCGGCGGCGTCACTGCCGCTGTTCAATCCCAGCAGGACCTTATCCTGCTTTTCAAATGTGTTAAAACCGTCCATGTTTCTCTCCTTATGCCAAGGTCAGGCCTGACGCCCGCCGTATTTCTTGCTTTGCTCCACAGCCATGCGGTCACAGCGTTCGTTTTCGGGATGGCCGGCGTGGCCCTTCAGCCAGTGGTAGGTGATTTCATGCTTTTCACTCTCGGCCAGCAGCGGGGCCCACAGATCCGGGTTCAGGGCGGGGGATTTGTCTGCTTTCTTCCAGCCGCGGGCGCGCCACCCCCTGGCCCAGCCCTTTTGCAGGCTGTCAATGACGTACTTGCTGTCGCTGTACAGGTCAATGGCGCAGGGCTCCTTGAGCTGGCGCAGCGCCTCCAGCAGGGCGGTCATCTCCATGCGGTTGTTGGTCGTGTTAGCCTCGCCGCCGGAAAGCTCCTTCTCGTACACCTTCTGCGCCGTGCGGAACCGCAGGATCGCGCCCCAACCGCCCGGGCCGGGGTTGCCGCTGCAGGCACCATCGGTATAAATTTCAATATGCTTCATGCGTTGTACTCCGTATTTTGGTCTATAATACCACTATTATAGCAAGCCGGGCTTCATAAGGCAAGATATTTGACATAGACGCCATTTCCGATTATAATAGAGTGTAATTGCATTGTGTGTTTTATCGGGCCTGGCCGCGTCTTTTCAGGCGGGCTTTCCGCGCCCATTCCATTAGGCATAGGAGCATCCGCTCTTAAAATACATAGATCGCAACCGCTTTTGAGGGATTCCGGTACCTGCAGATGGCAGGCACCAGCCCGGAATACGACGATTCGGAGGTTTTCGATGGAAGAGTTCAAGCCAAAACGTAAAAATACCGCACAGCCTGCCCAGAACGGCCAGAGTGCGCCCCATACCCGCAAGCCGCGCACACCCAAGCCCCAGGGGGAGAACGCTGCCAACGCGCAGCACAAGCCCCGCCGCCCGCGCCCCGCGGCCCCGGCCACTGCCGAGCAGAACGCCGCCGCGCAGAGCATCCCGGCTCCGCGTCCGCGCCGCCCGCGCCAGAATCAGAACAGCGCTGCACCCCAGAACGGTCAGGCTGCCGCACCGCGCCCCCAGGGCCAGCGCCGCGGACGCCGTCCTAAGAACCCGGAGCATCTTGAGATGACCCCGGCCATCCCGATGCACATCTGCCCGCTGGGCGGCCTCGGCGAGGTCGGCAAGAACATTACGCTGTATGAGTGCCAGGGCGACATGATCCTCGTTGACTGCGGCCTTGTGTTCCCGGATGCCGATATGTTTGGCGTCGATCTGGTCATCCCGGACTTCACCTACGTGCTCGAGAACAGGGACCGCATCAAGGGCCTGTTCATCACCCACGGTCACGAGGACCACATCGGCAGTCTGCCGTACCTGCTCAAAAAATTCAATGTGCCGATCTACGCCGCCAAGCTGACGATTGGTCTTATCAAGAACAAGCTCGAGGAGCACGGCCTTGCGTCCAGCGCAATCTTCCATGAGATCCGCCCGCGCCAGAAGGTCACGCTCGGCTGCTTCACCGTTGAGCCGATCCACGTCAACCACTCCATCCCGGACTCGCTGGCCTTCGCCATCGACTGCCCGGCGGGCGTGGTCATCCACACCGGCGACTTCAAGGTCGACTACACGCCGCTGTCCGGCGACGCCGTGACCGACCTGCCCACGATTGCTGAGTATGGCCGCAAGGGGGTGCTGGCGCTGCTGGCAGATTCCACCAACGCAGAGCGCCCGGGCTTCACCGCCACTGAACAGACCGTCGCCGAAGGCGTGCGCCGCCTGTTCGCCAAGGCCGGTAAGCGCCGCATCATCGTGGCAACATTCGCCTCTAACATCTACCGCGTGCAGCAGATCATCGACCTGGCGATTGAGTCGGGCCGCAAGGTCGCCGTCAGTGGGCGCAGCATGGTCTCCAACACCGAGATGGCCCGCGAGCTGGGTTACCTGCACGCGCCGGATAATGTGCTTATCACGATTGACGAAATCAACAAGTACCCGCCGGAGAAGGTCGTGCTCATCACCACCGGCAGCCAGGGCGAGCCGTTGAGCGCGCTGTCCCGCATGGCGCAGGCCAGCCACCGTCAGGTGCGCGTCGGCCCCAATGACTTCATCATCATCTCGGCCCGCCCGATCCCCGGCAATGAAAAGACCGTCACCAAGGTCGTCAACGGCCTGCTGACGCTCGGGGCCGAGGTCATCTACGAAAATATGTACGACACCCACGTGTCCGGCCATGCCTGCCAGGAGGAGCAGAAGCTCATGCTGACGCTGGCCCACCCGCAGTTCTTCCTGCCCGTGCACGGTGAGTTCAAGCAGCTCAAGCGCCACGCCGAGACCGCGGAGCATCTGGGCTATATCCCGAAGCAGAATATCTATATCGCCGAGAACGGCCAGAACATCCGCCTTTCCGCGGATGGCATGACCGTTGAGAACACTGTTACGGCGGGCGCTGTGATGGTCGATGGCTACGGCGTCGGCGATGTAGGCAACGTGGTCCTGCGGGACCGCCACCACCTGTCGGAGGACGGCATCATCATTGTGACCGCCGCCATCGACGGCAGCAACGGACAGGTTCTCTCCGGTCCCGATCTCGTCAGCCGCGGCTTTGTCTACGTGCGTGAGAGCGAGGAGCTGATGGAGGGAGCACGCACCCAGGTGGAGATGGCCCTGGACCGCAGCCTGGCCGACAACCTGCACGACTGGGCCAGCGTCAAAGCCCGCGTGCGCGAGGCGCTGTCGAGCTATATCTACCGCCGCACCAAGCGCAGCCCCATGATCCTGCCAATTCTGCTGGAAGTGTAATTGTTTTCCTGAACAGGGGAGTGTACGATGAAACACAAGGATGGATTGGATATTGCCGCTCTGCTGCTTTTGCTGCTGGTCGCCATCGCCGCGATGGTCGTGCCGGTGGCCCTGACGCAGCCTGCCCTGCTGGCCGTGCCTGCGGTGCTGGTACTGATCGCGCTCTGTGTAGTGCTCTACCAGCGCCGCCGCCTGCGCGCGTTTCTGGCCAGGCAGCTTTGCAGCACTGATTTTGAGAACAGCCGTATCCAGTACAGCCTGGCAAATCTGCCCATCCCCACGGTGCTTGTCAACGACGGGCGCATTTTGTGGTACAACCAGTATTTCAGGCAGGATGTGCTGAACGATTACGACGCGGTGACCCGCCCGGTGAATCGCGTTCTGCCGGAGCTGGATCTGGCTGTCTGCTCCCGCCCGCACGGGCAGGACCTGAAAGTGGGGGAGCGCCGCTTTACGGCCTATGCAGGCTCAGCCAAGGGCAGCCGCGGGGCCAGCCTTGTGTATCTCATCAATGATACGCTTTATAAAGAAACACTCGACGAGTACAACGAGAGCCGCCCGGCCTGTCTCATCATCGTCATCGACAGCTATGACGAGCTGTTTGACGATATGAAGGACAGTGAGCAGGCCAAGGAGCTGGAGGCTATCAACAGCCTGCTGGAAGAGTATATCGGGCGCAGCACCGGCTTTTTGCGCAAGGTCACGAACAGCCGCTACATCGCAGTGGTGGAGGAGCGTGACGTCCGCTGGATGCTGGCGGAGCGCTTTGACATCCTCGATAAGGTCCGTGCGCTACATCCCGGCGGGCTGACCACGCTGTCCATCGGTGTCGGTCACGGCGGAAAGACCCTGCAGGAATGCCACCAGATGGCACGCGAGAGCATCGACATTGCCCTGGGCCGCGGCGGCGATCAGGCCGCCGTTAAGACCGTTGACGGCTTTGAGTTCTACGGCGGTATCTCCCACGGCGTCGAGAAGCGCAGCCACGTCCGCAGCCGCATTATTGCCAACGCGCTGTGCGACCTCATCAAGCGCAGCGACAGCGTTATCATCATGGGGCACCGCATGAGTGACCTCGACGCCGTCGGCTCCGCCATCGGCGTGCTGCGCATCTGCAAAATGTGCAATGTGCCCGCGGTCATCGCCATCAACAGCGAGGCTACGCTCGCGGGGCCGCTGCTCAAGACTTTTCTTGATGCAGGCGAGGGCCACGACTTTATCGCACCCGATCAGACGCTCGACGTCATCACGCCGAACACGCTGCTGATCGTCGTCGATACCTACCAGAAGCGCCTGCTGGAAAGCCAACAGATCTACGAAAAGTGCAAGCGCGTCGTCGTCATCGACCATCACCGCATGGCGGTGGGCCACATCGACAACCCGACGCTGATCTACCATGAGCCCTATGCGTCCAGCGCCAGCGAGCTGGTGTGTGAGCTTCTGCAGTTCATGACGAAGGAAAACAACATCACACCGCTGGAGGCCCAGGCACTTTTGGCCGGCATCATGCTGGACACCCGCAGCTTTGCGCTGCATGTCGGCGTGCGCACCTTTGAGGCTGCCGCCTGGCTGCGCAGCCGCGGTGCCCAGACCGCTGACACCAAGCTGCTGTTCAACACCTCAAAAGAGGAGTACGAGGCCCGTGCCCACATTGTGGAGGCGGCCTACATATATAAGGGCTGTGCCATTGCCCTGTCGGACGAGCTTGAGGCCGGTATGAACGTTGTGCTGCCGATGGCAGCCAACGATCTGCTGACCATCAACGGCGTCGATGCCAGCTTTGTGGCAGTCGCCAAAAACGACGGCGTCAATATCTCGGCACGCAGCATGGGCGCGCTGAACGTGCAGGTCATTCTGGAGCCGCTGGGCGGCGGCGGCCATCTGATGATGGCGGGTGCTCAGCTCCAGAACTGCACGCTGCAGGATGCGGAGCACCGCATCCGTGAACAAATCGACCTTTACCGCGCGGCGCAAAAGGAAAATACTGCGCGGTAATTGTGATAAAAATTTTGGGAGGGAAACCCTTATGAAGATCATTCTCAAACAGGACGTCAAGACCATCGGCAAAAAAGACGAGATCCACGAGGTTTCGGACGGCTACGCCCGCAACTTCCTGTTCCCGCGCAACCTGGCAGCCCCCGCGGATGCCGCAGCACTGAACCAGGCCCGCACCAAGAGCGAGGCCAAGGCCCATCACGAGGCCGAAGCACGCGCCGCCGCAGAGGAACTGGCCGCCAAGATCAAAGGCCAGGTCGTGACCGCCAAGGTCAAGGGCGGTGCATCCGGCAAGCTGTACGGCAAGGTCACCGGCAAGGAGGTCGCCGAGCTGCTGACCACCCTGACCGGCACCGAAATCGACAAAAAGAAGGTCGAGCTGCCTTCCGCCATCAAGGAGTTCGGCAGCTATGACGCCTCCGTGCGCCTGTACGTCGGTGTCGTAGCACCCTTCAAGCTGAAGGTCGAGGAACTGTAATTTGTCGTCTGGCAGGGAAGGAGGATGTCCGCTATGCCGAAAAATGAAGAAGTAAGCCTTGCCAGCCTGGGCATCCAGATGCCCTACAGCATGCAGGCCGAGCAGAGCGTGCTGGGCGCGGCGCTGGTGGATGAAACGGTGCTGAACCGCCTCATCACCGACATGGAGCCCGAGATGTTCTACTCGGACCAGAACCGCGCCATCTATGAGACGATGCGCTCGCTCTACACCGAGAGCGAGGCCGTTGACATTGTCACGCTTGTCAATGCGCTTGCCAGCAACAAGACGTTTGCCAGCGCCGACGACGCCAAGGTCTATCTGGCTCGCATCGCCGAGACGCTGCCCTCGGTCTCGAACGTTGATTCCTATTTTAAGATCGTCAAGGAGAAGTACCAGGGCCGCCGCCTGATCGACGCCGCCCGGTCCATCCTGAACGAGACCGCCTCCGGCGAGGACGCCGATCTTCTGCTCGAAAGCGCGGAGCAGAAGATCTACGACATCCGTTCCGGGCGCGACAAGTCGGGCGTCAAGACGATCCGCGAGTCCATTCTCGAGGTCATCGACACGATGCAGAAGCTGAGCGGCGCGGACCGCGACAAGTTCGCCGGTATCCCCACGGGCTTCAACTATCTGGACACGGTCCTGACCGGCCTGGGCCGCTCGGACCTGATTATTCTGGCCGCCCGCCCCGGTATGGGCAAGACCTCGTTTGCGCTGAACATTGCAACAAACGTTGCCCGCCAGCAGAAGGTGCCGACGATCATTTTCAGTCTGGAAATGACCTGCGAGCAGCTGACGGACCGCATTCTTTCCAGCACGGCGAACATCGACAGCCAGGCATTCCGCACGGGCCGTCTGAACAACTCCGACTGGAACGATTTTGCCCAGGCTACATCGCTGCTCTACAACGCTCCGATTTACATGGACGATTCCTCCGGCATCTCGGTGCCGGAGATCAAGGCAAAGATCCGCACGATCAACCAGGATCCCAAGAAGGAAAAAATCGGGCTCGTTATCATTGACTACCTGCAGCTGATGCAGAGTGCCAAGCGCACCGAGAGCCGCGTGCAGGAAATCAGTGACATTACCCGGAATCTCAAGATCATGGCCAAAGAGCTGAACGTACCGGTCATCGCGCTTTCCCAGCTGTCCCGTGCAGCGGAAAAGACGACGGGCCGCTCGGATCACCGGCCCCAGCTTTCCGACCTGCGCGACTCCGGCTCTATCGAGCAGGATGCCGACATCGTGCTGTTCCTCTACCGCGCGGCCTACTACAATGCCCAGAACGGCGAGGAAAACCAGGCCAATGAGAATGAGGCCGAGTGCATTGTAGCCAAAAACCGCCACGGCGAGACGAGCGTTGTCCGTCTGGGCTGGGACGGCGCGCACACGCGCTTCAGCAATCTGGATGTGACCCATGAGTTCTGACGCGGAAAAAACTGTACAGCGTATGGATGAGGCTCTGTTGGACAACTGCCGCCGACAGGGTCTGTTCAAGTCTGGCGACAGAGTCATTGCGGCCTGCTCCGGTGGGGCAGACTCGATGGCTTTGTTGCTTTTTTTACTGCGCCATCGCCGCACGCTGGAGATCGAGGTGCTGGCGACCCACGTCAACCACGGCATCCGGGGCGAGACCGCCCGCCGCGATGCCGACTTTGTGGCGGACTTCTGCCGCCGGAACGGCGTGGAGCTGTTCCTGTATGACGCCGTGCAGGAAGGCATAGAGGTGCCGCCCCGCCCGAGCGAGGATTGGGCCCGCGGTCTGCGCTACGGCTGGTTCGATGAGCTGGCCGCGCGGGAGGAGGCCGTCATTGCCACGGCTCACACGATGTCCGACCAGGCTGAGACGGTGCTTTTCCGCATGGCGCGCGGCACGGGTCTGCACGGGCTGACCGGTATCCCGCCGCGCCGCGGCTGCTATGTGCGGCCCTGCCTCTGCCTGACCCGCGCCGACACCGAGGCATACTGTGCCGCGCTGGGGCAACACTATATCCGGGATGAGACGAACGACCAGGACGTCTATGCGCGCAACCGCATCCGGCATGATGCCATCCCGGCGCTGCAATACGCCAACCCCGCCGCCGAGCGCAGCATTGCGCGGCTCTGCCGCCAGATGCGCGCGCTGGACGACTGGCTGACCGGCGAGGCCGCCGCCCTTCTGCAGGCGGCCACTGTGCCGGGCGGCTATGACGTCACGGTCCTGCGCCGCGCCGAGGGACCTGTGCTGGACGCCGCGCTGCACGCGCTGGTCAGCCCCGTGCGCGACGCCGAGGAAAAGTATATCAGCCTGCTGCACTTCCTTGTTTTAAAGGGGGAGGGTGCTGTTCAGCTGACCCCGGACGTAAACTATAAAATACAGGACGGCCTGCTCGTCTGCCTGACGCGGGAGGGTTCTCAGACCCTTCCCGCGCCGCCGCAGCCCTTTGAACCGGGTGATTTTTACCTTCCGGGTGGTTATTTTGTGAAATTTCAGGTCGTAAAGTATGAAGATTTTCTAAAAAATCAACCAATTTTCAAAAAAGACTTAAACTGTTGCGCAGATTGTGCTAAAATACAAGGGAATGCTATTCTGCGCACACGGCAGCCGGGGGACTTCTTCCGCCCGGCAGGACGCCATCTGCGAAAAACACTCAAAAAATATTATAATGAACTTGGCATACCGCAGGCCGAAAGGCCGCTGCTGCCGCTGCTGGCTGACGGCAGTGAGGTGCTGTGGCTGTGGGGCTGCGGCTTTGCCGAGGGATGTGCCCCCGATGAGTACACCCACGAGGTACTGACGGTGCGGACAGAAAAAACAGGGGAGGCATAACTCTGATGTACAGCATGGATAATGATATTGACCACATTCTTGTATCGGAAGATGCGCTGAAGGCCAAGGTCAACGAGCTAGGCGCACAGATCAGCCGCGATTACGCTGGCAAAGACCTGCTTCTGGTCTCGATCCTGAAGGGTTCCGTCGTCTTTATGGCGGACCTGATGCGCGCGGTTCAGATTCCCTGCGCCATCGACTTTATGGTCGTTTCCAGCTACGGCGGTGCCAACACGTCCTCCACGGGCCTTGTCAAGATCATCAAGGACCTGGACGCCGACCTGACCGGCAGGGACGTGCTGATCGTTGAGGATATTCTGGACACCGGCATCACGCTGTCCAAGCTGGTTCCGGTGCTGAAAATGCGCAACCCCGGCAGCGTGAAGATCTGCACCATCCTCAGCAAGCCCAGCCGCCGCATGGCCGACATCGAGCCGGACTACTGCGGCTTTGAAGTGCCGGATGAGTTCGTGGTCGGCTATGGTCTGGACTACGACGAAAAGTACCGCAACCTGCCCTATGTGGGTGTTCTTAAGCCGGAAGTATATTCCGGCGAATGATAAAATGCCCGGTGTGCACACCGGATAGGAGTTGATTTCTTGAAGCAAAAACAACCGAAATTCAGCGGCATCCTCGTGGTAGCCGTCCTGATGGTGTTGGTCCTGTTCATCGTCAGCCTTTCGCCGCTGCTGGCAGCGTCCGGCAGCAAGGACACGACCTACTCCGAGATTTACTATTACTTTGAAAATCAGCAGGTGACATCGTTCCGTCTGGACCTTGGCACCGGCAGCCTGGAGCTGTGGCTCAAGGAGGGTAAGGCTGCTCTGCCGGAGTCCAACGCTGCAGCCAGCCTGCCCACCGGCGGTCTGCTGACCGGCGTGTACAGCTCGGACGACAACGCCCTGCCCGCCAACGGCGGCACCGTCTATATGACCTACAAGCTGCCCTACGGCGGCGACTTCAACACCGGCAAGATCTCCGATTTTGTTGACGAGTACAACGCGGCCAACCCGGATGCGCCGATGGTGTTTGACTACGTCGCCGCCAAGACGAGCATTCCCTGGCTGGAGATCATCTTCTACGTCGCAATGATCGGCAGCATCGGTATGCTGTTCATGTCGATGTACCGCGGCGGCGCGGGCGGCGGCATCATGAATGTGGGCCGCGCCAAGGTCAAGGATCAGCAGGAGAACCAGCGCAAGGCAACCTTTGCCGATGTGGCCGGTGCCGATGAGGAAAAGGCCGAGCTGCAGGAGGTCGTTGAGTTCCTGAAGGCCCCGAATAAGTTCAACTCCCTCGGCGCACGCATTCCGCACGGCGTACTGCTTGTCGGCCCTCCGGGTACCGGCAAAACGCTGCTGGCCCGTGCCTGTGCCGGTGAGGCCGGTGTGCCGTTCTACGCGATTTCCGGTTCCGATTTCGTCGAGATGTACGTCGGCGTCGGTGCCTCCCGTGTGCGCGACCTGTTTGAAAAAGCCAAAAAGACGATGCCTTCCATCATCTTCATCGATGAGATCGACGCGGTGGGCCGTCAGCGCGGCGCAGGTCTCGGCGGCGGTCACGATGAGCGCGAGCAGACCCTGAACCAGCTGCTGGTCGAGATGGACGGCTTCGACGCCAACGACGGCGTCATCGTCATGGCTGCCACGAACCGCGCGGACATTCTTGACAAGGCGCTGCTGCGCCCGGGCCGCTTTGACCGTCAGGTCTACGTCGGTCTGCCCGACGTCAAGGGCCGCGAGGAGATTCTGCGCGTCCATACAAAGAATAAGCCTCTCGGCCCCGATGTGAGCCTGAAAACGATTGCCCGCTCCACGGCTGGCTTCTCCGGAGCTGATCTGGAGAACCTCGTGAACGAGGCTGCACTGCTGGCCGCCCGTCAGGGCAAGAAGGCCATCACCGAAAAGGAGATCGAGGAAGCCTCCGTCAAGGTCATGATGGGCCCTGAGAAGAAGAGCCACGTCGTCACCGACGAGGAGCGCCGCCTGACTGCCTACCATGAGACAGGCCACGCTATCACGGGCTATTTCAGCAAGCACCACGATCCTGTGCACCAGATCAGCATTATCTCCCGCGGCGGTGCGGGCGGCTACACAATGTACCTGCCCGAGAAGGACCCCAGCTACGTCACCAAGACCGCGATGTTTGAGAACATCGTCACCCTGCTGGGCGGCCGTGTGGCCGAGCAGCTTGTGCTGGAGGACATCTCCACCGGTGCGTCCAGCGACCTGCAGCGCGCCACCGATACGGCCCGCGCCATGGTCACCCGCTACGGCTTCTCCGAGCGGATGGGGCCTGTCGTCTACGGCAGTGACCCCGGCGAGACCTTCCTGGGACGTGACTTCGGCCAGGGCAAGGGCTACTCGGAGGCTATCGCATCCGAGATCGACAACGAGATCCGCGACATTGTGGATGAGGCCTATGAGACCGCTCGCCGCACCCTGACCGAGCACATGAACGAGCTGCACAAGGTAGCAGGCGTTCTTATGGAGCGCGAAAAGATCAGCGGTGAGGAATTCAAAACATTGATGGAAGGCGGGACCCTGCCGCCTTATGACTTGGGCAGGGGCGAGACCGCCCAGCCTGAAGCACCTGCGCCGGATTCTGCCGCACCTGTGCAGCCTGCCGAACAGCCCGAAACCCAGCAGCCTGCCGAGCCGGCCAACCCCCAGCCCGACACGCAAGAGTAAAGAGTAGGTGTAACTATGGATCAGAATTTTTCCCTGATGGCGCAGTCTCGCGCCAACTACTATACCGCCGGAAGTCCGGTGCAGTTCGTGCGTGTCGAACTGCTGAAGGGTGACACGACCGGTGAGGTCGCCGTCTGCCTGACCTTCAAGAATGTCGGCACCGAGCCGCTGACCGGCCTGGTCGTCCACTTCAAATGTAAGGATGCCGCCGGTCAGGTCCTGTGCGAGGATGACTTCTACTATGAGCAGCTCAACGCCCAGCCCGGTGCCGTGTTCGGCAGCGATGACGCTGTCTACGTCAGCGACACGCCGGTTTCCAGCGTGGAGGTCGAGCAGGATCGCGCGTTCCTCAATGGCCGCGGCGTCGACCTGCGCAATTACAAGCGTGTTCGCTTGAACATGCCCCGCGTACTGCCCGGCTCCATCGCCAAGACGCTGCAGCAGCGCACCGGCAATGTCCAACTGACCTGCGTGCCCCAGGACACCGAGTACGGCTGGTTCTGCGCCTGCGGTGCGTTCCATCCCAATGAGGAAAACACCACCGTCTGCTCCGAGTGCGGCGGTGACCGCGCCGGTATCAAGGCAACGCTGACCGCTATCCTGGAGGAGGCCCGCCAGGCAGCTGAGCGCCAGCAGCAGGAGGTCAACGCCGTCGCCAGCAGTGTGGCCCCGGCGCCCGCTCCCGCACCGCAGCCGCAGGCACAGCCTGCCCCGGCTGCCAGCGATCCGCGCGCTATGGCCAACGCCGTGCAGGCAGCCATCACCGGTCAGCAGGACATCCCGCCGCAGAGCGCCTATGAGCCCGAGCAGGCAACCGCCGCGTTTGAGCCCCAAGGCAGCAGCTACGCCGATGACGACGAGGATGCCGAGGCCGAGCGCGTCCGCCGCTACGCTCCCAAGGGCCGCCTGTTCGACGATGATGAGGACGACGATGAGGGCACCCAGATGTACGATACCGATGACCTCGACTACGATGACGAGGACAACGGTTACGACAAAAAGTCCAAAAAACGCGGCCGCTACGCCGATGACGACGAAACCAGTGAGGACGACGTCATGGCCGAGCGCATCATCCACCTGGCCCCGCCCATCACGGCCATTGTCTGCGCCTTGATCGTGGCACTGTCTCTGGTCTATCACTTCGTTCTGGCGTAAAAAATTGCCGGGCCGTTTCCCGAATGTGGGGAGCGGCCCGGTATTTTTGATTTTTCGGCAATATCCCGCGGGCAGATATGGAATGCGCCCCTACGGATAACAATATCATTGCTTGCAGGGACGGATGCTTCCAGCCGCCAGCCGCGGCAGAGCTTACTTTTCTGCCGTCAGTCGTTCGTACGTCTTTACGATTTCCGGGTCATTCAGCTTGATGACCCTGCCGGAAAGATACTGCAGCGTATTTTCCTCGGGGATTCTGCCAAACGTCAGTCGCTGGGCGCAGAGAGCCTGTGTTTTCAGCCCGGTGCGCTCGTTCATCTTGTGGTTGCCGTACTTGATGTCGCCCAGTACCGGATGGCCCAGATACGCCAGATGCGCACGGATCTGGTGGGTGCGGCCCGTGATCAGCCCAATGCGGCAGAGCGCAAACGGCCCTGCCTGCCGGATGACCGTCACCTCGGTGATGATCTGCTTGTAACCCTCGCTCTCACGGGCGTGGATGCGCACCTTGTTATTTTTCTCGCTGTGCTGCAGCCATGCGACGAACCGCCCCTGCGGCGGTGCACCCACCGTGATGGTCAGATACTCCTTTTTCATCATGTCGTCGCGGATGATGGCGTTCAGGTCGCGCAGCGCGGCGTAGCTCTTGGCGGCCAGCACCAGACCTTCGGTGCCGCGGTCCAGCCGGTTACACAGCGCCGGGGCAAATCGCTTTTCTGCGTGGGGATCATACTCGCCCTTGGCCTCCAGATAGGCCGCAAAGGCATCCACCAGATTGGCGTCGCCAGTGCGGTCACTGTGGCAGAGCAGATGCGCGGGCTTGTAGAGCACCGCAAAATTTTCATCCTCATACACCACGGTCACAGGCGGCTGCCTGCGCGGCTTGGCAGTCTTGGCAGCGGGCTTGCCCACGGGGAAGAACTCGTCGTTGATGTACAGCTCGATCAAATCGCCTGCGCTCAGGCGGGTATCCGGCTCGGCGCGCTTGCCGTTGACCTTGATGCGCTTGTTGCGGAACGCCTTGTACATCATGCTGCGGGGCATATCCTTGGTCACGCCCTCCACAAAGCGGCTCAGGCGCACGCCGTTTTCATTGGGTCCTGCGGTAAAACTTTTCATCGTGTCCTCTTTAAAAATTCATCAGTAAAAACGGTTGGCAAAAGTCTTTTTACAGTATATAATAAAACCAGCAGAACGTAAAGATGGGATGTGAAAAAATGGCAGACGAAAATCTCCACGCGAAGCACCGCGCCCGCATGCAGGAGCGCGTCGAGCGAGACGGACTGGACAGCCTGGCCGAACACGAGGCACTGGAATATCTGCTGTTTCTCTCCATCCCGCGGGCAGACACAAACGCGCTGGCGCACAGACTCATTCAGCACTTCGGCGATTTCTGCAAGGTGCTGGAGGCCGAGCCCGAGGAGCTGATGCGGGTCGAGGGCGTCGGCCCCAAAAGTGCGCGGCTGATTTCTACCGTCATGGCGTGCAGCCGCTATTATGAGCTGAAAAAGCGCAAGACCCGCCTGTCGCTGAACTCGGCAGAGACGGCCATCGCCTACGTAAAGCCGCTGTTCCGCGGTGTGCAGAATGAGCAGCTCTACCTGATTTTATTGGACGACGCCTGCCGCCCTGTGCAGGACCTGCGCATTGCCGAGGGCGTTCCCAACCGCGTGGCCGTGGACACCCGCAAGCTGCTGCGCGCCGTGGCCCGCACCAACTCGACCTGCGGCATTCTGGCACACAATCATCCCACCGGGCTGGCCATTCCGTCCGAGGCGGACCGCCTGACGACCTACCATATTATGGAGGTCACCGGCCAGCTCGGCTTTACGATCATGGATCATATCATCATAGCGGGGGAGGATGGCTGTTCGATGCTGAACCGCGGCAGTCTGCCGGAATACCGCGCAAACAGCGGCGTGCTGCAGGCTGCCAGCCGCTGAACGCCGCCCATGCGCCTTGCCGTGTCCCGGCAGGGCGCATTTTTCTGCGGTTTGGGTACAAAATATCGGCAAACCTATTTACATTAAAAATTTGTCGTGCTATAATCATTGTACAACTATTCGTTGTACACGAAAGGAACGACTATGGACGAAGTCTTTCACTTAAAGGCACCGTTTCAGCCCACCGGCGACCAGCCGCAGGCGATAGAAGCACTGATGCAGGGCATCCATGAGGGTGACGACGCCCAGACGCTGCTGGGCGTCACCGGCTCCGGCAAGACGTTTACGATGGCGAACATCATCGCCCGGTGCAATCGCCCGACGCTGATCTTGGAGCCGAATAAGACGCTGGCCAGCCAGATCTGTACCGAGATGCGCGGCTTTTTCCCCGATGATGCGGTAGAATATTTCGTCTCCTACTACGACTACTACCAGCCCGAGGCGTATATCCCGTCCACAGACACCTATATTGAGAAGGACAGTGCCATCAACGACGAGATTGACCGTCTGCGCCACTCGGCCACGGCGGCGCTGTCAGAGCGGCGCAACGTCATCATTGTGGCGTCGGTGTCCTGCATCTACTCGCTGGGCGACCCCATCGACTACCGCAGCATGGTCATCAGCCTGCGCCCCGGTATGCAGATGGAGCGCGACGAGCTTTGCAGCCGCCTGGTCAAGCTGCAATATGAGCGCAACGACATGAACTTCATCCGCAACAAGTTCCGCGTAAAAGGGGACACAGTGGACATCCACCTGGCCTACAACGACGAATTTGCGATTCGGGTCGAGTTCTTCGGCGACGAGATTGACCGCATTGTGGAGTTTGACCCGCTGACCGGCGAGCACAAGAACGTGGTGCGTCATGTTGCCATCTTCCCGGCCAGTCACTATATCGTCGGCCCCGAAAAGATGCAGGAGGGCCTGAAAAAGATTCAGGCCGAGATGGAGGAGCAGGTCAAAAAATTCACCGAAGAGGGCAAGCTCTTGGAGGCCCAGCGCATCCAGCAGCGCACCAACTACGACATGGAGATGCTGCAGGAGGTCGGCATGTGCAAGGGCATCGAGAACTACTCCGCTGTCCTGTCAGGCCGTGCGCCCGGCTCCACGCCCACAACGCTGCTGGATTATTTCCCGGATGATTTCCTGCTGATGGTCGACGAGAGCCACGTCATGCTGCCGCAGGTGCGCGGTATGTTCGGCGGCGACTACAGCCGCAAGAAAACGCTGGTCGAATACGGCTTCCGTCTGCCGTCGGCGTTTGACAACCGCCCGTTGAAATTTGAAGAATTTGAAGCCAAAATCCATCAGAAGATTTTTGTTTCTGCAACCCCCGGTGAATATGAACGCCAGCATTCAAGCCGCGTAGCGGAGCAGGTCATCCGCCCCACCGGCCTGCTGGACCCGCTTATCATGGTGCGCCCGGTGGAGGGCCAGATCGAGGACCTGCTGGGCGAGATCCGCACCCGCATTGACCGTGGCGAGCGCGCACTCGTCACAACGCTGACCGTCAAGATGGCCGAGGATCTGACGGATTATCTGGAGGAACACGGCGTCAAGACGAAGTATATGCACCACGAGGTCGACACGTTTGAGCGCATGGAGATCATCAAGGACCTGCGCGTCGGCGCAATTGATGTTATTGTTGGCATCAACCTGCTGCGCGAGGGTCTGGACCTGCCGGAGGTGTCGCTGATTGCGATTCTGGATGCCGATAAGGAAGGCTTCCTGCGCAGTGAGACAAGCCTGATTCAGACGATCGGCCGCGCGGCCCGCAACGCCAACGGCGTTGTGCTCATGTACGCAGATGAGGTCACGCCCAGCATGGAGCGCGCCATCATGGAGACCGAGCGCCGCCGCACCATTCAGGACGCCTACAATAAAGAACACGGTATCACGCCCAAAACCATCGTCAAGGCCATCGGCGACGGGCTCGAAATCAGCATGAGCGAGGAAAACAAGCGGATGCGCCAGCACCGCATGAGCCGCGCCGAGCGCCAGCAGACAATTGAACGCCTGACCAAGGAGATGAAGGAGGCCGCGCGGCTGCTGCAATTTGAGCTGGCCGCGCAGCTGCGCGACGAAATTCAGCGGCTGGAACGCGGAGAAGATCCCACCGCCGCCGACACCAGTGAACGCAAGGCCGCTGCCAAAACACGCAAGGGCAGGAGGAAATATAAAAATTGAGTACAACACCCGAAAAAAAGCCTGCAAAGCGCAGCTCCAAAATCAAAATCGACCCGAACAACCGCATTGTCATCAAGGGTGCGCGGGAGCATAACCTGAAAAACGTCGATTTGGAGCTGCCCAGAGATAAGCTGATCGTCATGACCGGCCTGTCCGGCTCCGGCAAGTCGAGCCTGGCGTTTGACACGATCTACGCCGACGGCCAGCGCCGCTATATGGAAAGCCTTTCCAGCTATGCCCGCCAGTTTCTGGGCCAGATGGAAAAGCCCGATGTCGACGAAATCACCGGCCTGTCCCCGGCCATCTCCATCGACCAGAAGACCACCAGCAAAAATCCGCGCTCGACCGTCGGCACGGTCACGGAGATCTACGACTATCTGCGTCTGCTGTGGGCGCGTGTCGGCGTGCCGCACTGCCCGAAGTGCGGCAAGGAGATCCGCCGCCAGACGGTCGACCAGATCGTCGATCAGATCGCGGCGCTGCCGCAGGCGACGCGCGTGCAGATCTTGGCGCCGGTCATCCGTGCACGTAAGGGCGAGCACCAGAAGGTGTTCGACGATGCCCGCCGCGGCGGGTATGTGCGCGTGCGCGTGGACGGCAGCATCTATGACCTTACGGAGACGATCCCGCTCGATAAAAACCGCAAGCACAATATCGAGATCGTGGTCGACCGCGTCGTCATCCGCCCGGATCAGAACCGCCGCCTGACCGACGCCGTGGAGATCGCGTCCGCGCTCTCCGGCGGTCTCGTGCTGGCAGACATCCCGGAGGAAAAGCGCGAGATTCTCTTCTCGCAGAACTACGCCTGCGACGACTGCGGCATCTCAATCGAGGAGCTCACGCCGCGGATGTTCTCGTTCAACAGCCCCTACGGCGCGTGCCCGACCTGCGGCGGCCTTGGCACGCGGCTGCGCATCGACCCGGCGCTCATCATTCCGGACCCGTCGAAGTCCATCCTCGACGGCGGCATCACCGCGAGCGGCTGGAACGGCGTCAAAGATGAGAGCATCAGCCGGATGTATTACGACGCACTGGCGGAAAAATATCACTTTGACCTTGCAACGCCCATCGGCGACCTGCCGGAGCACG
>OLNM01000950.1_pt1 | contig 23886 bp, 23 predicted proteins | sample 1672391 | NCBI WGS metagenome assembly OLNM01 (sample SAMEA3136680, study PRJEB25190) | human gut metagenome | reverse complement strand
CACAAGAGCCGGCTGATAAAAAGCACCGACCAGGTTCTTGCCTTCTGGCAGATCTACGGCGACTTTTCCACCGACGGAAGAATCGACCTGTGCCAGAAGTGAGGTCGGAATCTGGATAAACTTGATCCCGCGAAGGAAGCTTGCGGCTGCAAATCCTGCCAGATCTCCGATGACACCGCCTCCGAGGGCAATGATCAGATCACTTCGTGAAAAACGGGCTTCCAAAAGTGCGGAATAGATTTTCGGAAGACTTTGAAAACTCTTGGTTGGCTCACCGTGTGGGAGAATAAGAGAATGAACCTCATATTCATCTTCCAGTGTTTTTACAATAGTATCTCCGTACAGAGGAAATACGTTGTCGTCTGAGATGATCATGATTTTTTTCCCGGAGTAAACTTTTTCGATATAGCTTCCGGTATCTTTCAAAATATTATTTTCAATATAAATGGAGTAGCTGTGTGCTCCGAGGTCTACATATAATTCCATGCTGATAATCCTCTTCTTTCTTTTACACCTGTGAAAACGTCAAGACCCGCGAACGGGTCTTGAATAGTTAAAATGTTTTTCCGACTACTTTTGCGATTTCGGCAACCTGTTTCAGCAGTGCATCATATTTCGCAGGTTTCAGAGACTGGGAACCGTCGCACAGTGCCATCTCAGGATTGTTATGAACCTCGATCATCAGACCGTTTGCTCCTGCAGCAACAGCAGCCTTAGCCATTGGTTCGACCAGCCACCATTTTCCACCGGCATGGCTTGGATCAATGATGATAGGAAGATGTGAAAGCTTCTGGATAACCGGGATACTCTGGAGATCCAGTGTATTTCTTGTATAGGATTCAAATGTACGGACACCGCGCTCACATAAAATGACATTTTCATTACCGGATGCCATAATGTATTCTGCAGACATCAGCCACTCTTCGTAGGTGGCGTTCAAACCACGTTTCAGAAGAATCGGGCGGTCTACCTGTCCTAACTGTTTCAACAGATCGAAGTTCTGCATGTTTCTTGCACCAATCTGGATCAGGTCAACTTTTTCATTGAATACATCCAGATATTCGGCAGACATCAACTCTGTAACGATTGGAAGTCCTGTTGCAGCTTTTGCTTCACAGAGGATATCCAGACCTTCAAGACCGAGTCCCTGGAATGAATATGGACTTGTACGAGGTTTGAAAGCACCGCCGCGGAGCATGTTAGCTCCGGAAGCTTTCGCAGCTTTTGCAATCTCAAGAACCTGGTCTACAGACTCTACAGAACAAGGTCCGGCGATCAGCGCCAGATTATCTCCTCCAACCTTGACTCCGGACACATCGATGATGGAGTCGTCCGGGTGGAAAGCTCGGCTTGCTAATTTGTAGGGCTCCTGCACATGCATAACCTTTGTGACAGCAGGATCAACTTCGAAGAGTTTCGAGTCGATACGTGATGTGTCACCGATACAGCCGATGATCGTCATCTCTGCCCCTTCAATTACGTGAGTGTCCAGACCTCTTGCTTTGACCATGTTTTCAACACGTTCAATATCTTCCTTTGGGGAAAGTGGTTTTAATACAATAATCATAATAGTGACTCCTTCTATACTTTTATATATGTAACGTCTATAATATTTGCACTGTAAAATTTTAGTTGTTTAAAGTATGAAACTAATACATATAGTACCCCGTTAGAATAGCATTTGTCAATGGGTTTTATGAAAATATCTCTCATTATGTTCCAGTTTAATTAAGTTGACTTGATACAGGGCATTTGCTAAAATGAAAGAGGAAAAATAAGGGTTTATCTAGCAACAAAAAAGTTTACAAAGACAGATAATTCTCAAGGGAGAGTAAGGGAAATTTAATAAGGAGGAAATGCGATGTTAGAGTTAACATTTGGGGAACAGGTCAAAATCGTTCTGAATCGTAAAGATATGACGATCAAGCAGCTTGCGGAGATGATTGAAGAACGAACAGGAAAGAAAATGTCCAGACAGAATCTGACGCAGAGACTGGCCAGAGATAATTTTCAGGAACAGGACATGCGTTTAATTGCATCTATATTAGAGTGCCCATTTCATCTGAGTATACTGGAAGAGAATGCGGATAGTGAACATACAACCCGTGAAAATATCAAAATCGATAAGCGAGCTGAAAATAATATTATTATAGATGAAGAACCACAACAGCTGACACTGAATCTGGAGTATGATGAACCAGAGCAGGTACAGGAAGAACAGCCGGTAAAAGCAAGGGAATTTGGCATATCTGGAGCAGAACGTGATATTACAATTGGAGAACTGGTAGATATCCATAAAGATTTAGATCAGATGGAAGAAACATCAGAATATGCAGACCAGACAGAATATGAAGAACCGGCAGAATATGAGGAGCCGGCAGAATATGAAGAAGAGCCGCAGTCTTCGGAAGATGTTGAGTATGACAAGCAGGAGGATGTGAAGGATATTCTGGAAGAAATGGCTGCGATAGAGGCTGAAGAGAAGAAGGCAAGAGAAGACAGAGAAGAAAGAGAAAGAGAGCGAGAAAAGGAACAGGAAAAAGAGCAGGAGAAGCCACGTGGCTGGAGGGCTTATTTCCCACGCCGTAAGAAAAAGCAAGCAGAGGCGGTTCATGAGGACAAGCAGGAAGCTGCCACAGAACAGTTGGAGGCAGAATCTGCGATGAATCAGGCGCAGCCGGAAGACAAGACAGAAGAGGCTGTATCAGAGGAACCGTATCAGGAGTCAGAAGAATATCAGGAGCCGAAAGAATATCAAGAAGCTGAAGAGCATCAGGAGCTGGAAGAATATCAGGAAGCTGAAGAGTATCAGGAGCCGGAAGAATATCAGGAAGCTGAAGAATATCAGGAGTCAGAACCGTATCAGGAAGAGGAGCAGGCATACGAAGAATATGTTGAGGAAAATCAACAGGATATGGAAGAAGAGTTTGCTGATACCGCACAGGATTGGGAAGCTCCGGAAGAAGAAAATGTGGGTGATATCAACCCATATACGGGCATGGAATATGAATCCAACAGTGTGAGAATGCATCCAAAGAGAATCGGTTATGTCCAGGTCTATGACAGAAGTGATCATCAGTGGACCGATATGACAGAGTGGGCATTCCTTGGATATCAGGAGCGCAAGAAAGCGCTTCTCGGCAAGGATTACGAGCCTCCGATTTATCTGGATTAAGTAATAGTAGATCATTTGTGAGGAGAAATAAGAAGATGAGATGGGAAGAACTTCTGTCGGCAAAGAGATGTCGTGGTGGACAGACGAGAGGGAGAAATGCTAAAAGTTCAGACTTGCGGAGTGAATTTGAAAAAGATTACCATCGAATTATTGGCAGTGCTTCATTTCGAAGACTTCAAGATAAGACACAGGTATTTCCACTGGATAAAAGTGATTTTATCCGGACAAGACTAACGCATTCTCTGGAGGTTTCTTCTTTTGCAAAATCTCTTGGACAGAACATCGGAGAAAACATTTTAGTTTACAAAAAAGATTCTGAGTTTACACCACAGATGAAAGAAGATATATGTAATATTTTGCAATGCGCAGGGCTGATTCACGATATCGGGAATCCGCCCTTTGGGCATTTTGGAGAAGATGTGATCCGGGAGTGGTTCGAACGGAAGCTGCCACTTATGACATATCATGGAAAGCCGATGGAACAAGTGATGAGCCGGCAGATGGTAGAGGATCTGTATCATTTTGAAGGAAATGCACAGGCATTCCGGCTTGTGACGAAACTGCATTTTCTAGTGGATGAGCGAGGTATGAACCTGACGTATGCGCTTCTGAGCACCATTGTAAAATATCCGGTGCCGTCCACAGGAATCGACTTGGATTCCGGGGATATTAAGACGCGCAAGATGGGATATTATCTGGCAGATGAGAAAATGTTCCGTGAGATTGAGAGGGAGACTGGAACGAATGGCTGTCGGCATCCGTTGACGTTTATATTAGAGGCGGCAGATGACATTGCATATAAGACTGCGGATATCGAGGATGCATTTGTAAAAGGGTACTTAAGTTATCATACATTGCTGGAGGAACTTAAGGAACTGCAAATGATGTATCATCAGGAAACGAATACATTTCGCCCGGCGGATAAGCTGGAAGAGTTATATTTTCGTGGGAAAGAGATGCATGTGGCAAATCCAGAGGAGTATGCAGTAAAGAACTGGATCATCCGTGTGCAGGGATTTGTGATCAACTGCGCAACTTATGGGTTTACATCGAATTATGATGCAATTATGAAGGGTGAATATAAGTATGATCTGTTTCACGGTACTTACTGTGAGCGGCTGATGCAGCTTCTCGGTGACCTGGCATACAGAGAAGTTTTTACATCGGAACCCATTTATCGAATGGAAGTGACAGAATCTGTCATGTTGAGTGATCTTTTGAATAAGTTTATGACAGCAATCATCAAATATGATGACCCGTTGCAGAAATTAAATTCCATGGATCTTAGGATTGTATCATTTATTTCTGATAACTATAAGCGGGCATATCATTGTCAGGCAGAGGGCAAGACGGAGGCGGAAAAACTGTATTTGAGGATTCTGCTTGTGACAGATTATATATGTGGAATGACGGACAGCTATGCAATGCGTCTTTATCAGGAAATGCGAGGAATGTTTTTGAGTGGAACAGAATAGACTGTGGTAAATGATACAAGTCAGGACGGATAGGATTGAAGAGGTTTATTCGATATCTGTATGAATATGAAGGGAATCAGAAAAAAAGAAATGTCGGGTTTGTAAAAGTCGAACAAGATGGGAAAGAAACAACGATTTCTGTACATGGGAAAGGGCTGTGTGGGAAAAGCAATGAAAACATTTCCTGTTATCTTATAAAATTGGATTCTGAGACGGGAAATATACTTCTCGTTCCGGCAGGAGAGATACAGATTGGAATGATTTCCTGCGGGGGATGTTTTTGCTATACAGAAGAACTGATAAGAGCTGGCTATGGAAAGACAGAGCAGAGTGTCGGTCAGACGTGTGAGAAAAAAGACGACATTTGTGGGCTTGGTCTTGGTGATCCCAAGGAAGCATTTTATGTAGCGCTTTGGAATGAGGAAATGTATGGAGACCTTGATATTGCGAGGGCGAAGGTCTTTCAAGAATTCGATAGTGATAAAACCGCCGGGGAATCTAAGAGTATTAAGAGTATAGACGAAAAAGAGGCAGAGGTAGAAACGCAGTTCGGGGACGATGAAGAGACAGAAAATCTGGAAGAAGAACAGCCAGAGAAAAAAGAACAGGAAACAGTAGAAGAATCCTCGGAGAAAAAAGATCTGAAAAAAAATGATAGAGATATAGATTTGCAAAATTTCCGGCGGCAGATTATGAAAATCCAGCGTGGAGAAATCAGTATCCTGCCACGATGCGAGTGGAAACTTGCCAATAATAATTTTCTGCTTCATGGATATTATAATTACCGGCATCTTGTTCTGATCGACGAAGGTAATCAATTAAAGCTGGGAGTTCCTGGCATTTATCATGAACGGGAAGCAAGAGCGGCGGCAACATTTGGATTTCCGGAATTTATTGCAGAAGCAGATGTGAATGTGACGCTTGAACCACAGGAACGAAATGAAAATCAGCAATTCGGCTACTGGTGCCGGCAGGTGCGAAGACCGCCGAGATAGTAAGGAGTAAAAATGACTGCAGATGAAAAATATATGCGGGAGGCAATCAAACAGGCGAAAAAGGCATATGCTATCGGAGAAGTTCCGATTGGCTGTGTAATCGTGTATCAGGACAAAATTATTGCTCGCGGATATAATCGAAGAACAATCGATAAAAATACATTGGCTCATGCGGAGCTTCAGGCAATCCGTAAAGCAAATAAGAAAATGGAAGACTGGCGGCTGGAAGAATGTACGATGTATGTGACTCTGGAGCCGTGCCAGATGTGCTCCGGCGCAATCGTTCAATCTCGAATGACAAGAGTTGTAGTTGGCTGCATGAACCCAAAGGCAGGATGCGCAGGATCTATATTAAATCTATTGCAGATGCCGCAGTTCAATCATCAGGTAGAGCTTACAACAGGGATTCTGGAAGAAGAATGCAGTCAGATGATGAAAACATTTTTTAAAGAACTGAGAGAAAAACGTAAAAAAAATAAGCAATAATCCGTAACTTTGGATTATTGCTTTTATTTGTGCACGAATAATATTTTTTTCGTGCGTTGTGCGTCGAACACGATCCAACGAACGTTACCCTGGCAGTAAACTCAACCCAGGCACCCTTACGGCACCCGAAAGATTCCACTTAGTGCTGCTTCGTTCCCGACCTGACACGGTTCATGGATTTTCGTCGCGTAAGACCCAGATATCAACGCCACATACCAGGGGCGGCTTCACCAGACCAATGCCCTCGGCACAACATCACCCCTGCTATAGCGGATTGCAGGTTCAAGGTACCGCTACCACCCCGGCTGCACAAGTCCATATTATAACGGAAGATGGTGGAAAAGTCAATTGGGGACGGGGTTTTTTCAGTTTTACTCCGGTTCTTTTTCAAAAAAACCCCGTCCCCAATTGAACTTTAACCTGTCCCTTTTTGATTTCAGGTGGTATAATCGTTCGAAAAGGAGCATATATTTATGAAGATTTTACTTGTCGCGATCAATGCGAAATATATACATTCGAACCTTGCTGTGTATTGTCTGAAGGCATATGCCGAAAAGAATATGCCGCAGGATGTGAATGTTCAGATAGAACTGGCGGAATATACGATCAATCAGAACAGAGATGAGATTTTAAAAGATATTTATAGGAGACAGGCAGAGATGATCTGTTTTTCATGCTATATCTGGAACCTGGATTATGTGGAGTCGATGATTCGGGATGTGAAAAAAGTTATGAAAGATGTAATCATCTGGGCAGGGGGGCCGGAGGTGTCCTATGACTCCCGGGAGACTTTGGGGAGGCTGCCGGAACTGACTGGTGTGATGAAAGGGGAAGGTGAGAAGACATTTGCAAAATTATGTAAAGTGTATGGGAAGCATTCCGAAACATCAGAATTATCGCTGGAGCAGATAGACGGGATTACATTCCGATGTCCGGATGGGACGATCTGTGAGCGGCCGTGGCGTGTGCCAATGGATCTGAGTGAGGTCCCATTTGTCTATCACGATATGAAAAAGTTCGAGAACAAGATCATTTATTATGAGACGAGCCGGGGGTGTCCATTTTCATGCAGCTATTGTCTGTCTTCGATTGATAAGCAGCTTCGATTCCGGAGCCTGGATCTGGTGTTTAATGAACTGCAGTTTTTCCTGGATCATAAGGTTCCGCAGGTGAAGTTCGTGGATCGTACATTTAACTGTAAACATGACCATGCTATGGCAATCTGGAAATATATTCAGGAGCATGACAATGGAATCACGAATTTTCACTTTGAAGTTGCGGCGGATCTGCTGAATGATGAGGAAATCAGACTGATCCGGCAGATGCGTCCGGGACTGATCCAGCTGGAAATCGGGGTGCAGTCTACGAATACGGATACGATTCGGGAGATTCGAAGAACAATGAGGCTTGAGGAAGTCCGTGAGCATGTGGCAAGAATAAAAGAAAAGGGAAATATCCATCAACATCTGGATTTGATCGCAGGACTTCCGTATGAAGACATAAAAAGCTTTCGAAAGTCATTTGATGATGTCTACAGCATGCGCCCGGACCAATTACAGCTTGGTTTTCTGAAAGTGTTAAAAGGTTCGTATATGCAGGAGATGCAGCAGGAATATGAGCTGCGATATAAAGATGAGCCGCCGTATGAAGTACTTTCTACAAAATGGCTTCCATATTCAGATGTAATTGAGCTGAAAGGGATTGAAGAAATGGTGGAAATCTACTATAATAGTGGACAATTCACCCATGTAGTGGAAGCGTTGGTGGAAAACTATGCATCTGCATATCAGATGTACCAAGATTTGTGGCAGTATTATGAAGAGCATGATTACATGGGGATTCAGCACCGAAGAAGCGCCCGGTATGAGATCGTGCTGGATTTTGTGAAAGAAAAATATCCAGAGCAGGCAGACGTAATGCGGGAACTTCTGACTTATGATTATTATCTCAGGGAAAATGCGAAGAGCCGTCCGGAATTTGCAGGCGAAGATGCAACAGACAAGCGGTTTGTCAGAGCATTTTATGAAGAAGAGGAAAAAGAACGAAAGCATTTGCCGGGATATGAACAGTTTGATAGAAATCAGATGCGCAAGATGACGCACCTGGAATATTTCCCGCATATGGGGAAAATGTTACTTTTTGATTACAAGTTTCGAAATCCATTGAATCAGGAAGCGAGAACGTGTATGATAAAGAAAGATTCGTTGGAAAGAAGAGGATAGAGAATGAATTTCAATGATAAAAAGACAAGGAGAATCATTTCAATCGTAGTACTTGTTGTGATTGTCGCGATGGTGGCAACGATGATTATCCCTTATATGATGGCCTAGAATAAACCGGAAAGGATGCAGAAAATAAGATGGCGCGAAGAAGACGCAGGAGAATGACCAGGAAACAGGCGAGAATGAGAAGACGTAGAATCAGGATTGCAGGATTTTGTCTTGCAGGCTGTATTCTGATACTTGGAATTGTCTGTGGCGCGTTTCATCACTATGTATCACAGTTTCCGGAGGATAAGATTGCAGAGAATATCTATGTGGGAACCGTAGATCTGTCCGGGCTTTCAAAAAAAGAGGCACTAGAGAAACTGGCCGGTCAGAAGAAAGCAGATCAGAAGCAGACGGTATCGCTGACTGTGGAAGGTCAGAAGGCAGAAGCGACACTTGAGGAATGTGGATTTGATTACGCAGACGTGAAGGCGAATGTGAAGGCTGCCATGGACTATGGAAAAAGCGGCGGACTTTTTGGACGATATAAGAGTCTTCGTAAACTATCTAAAGAAAAAGTTGTCCTGAGCCCGGAATATACATTGGATCAGAAAGCGACGGAGAATATTCTGGAAGAACGGGCAGTTCCATTTGCAAAGCACGCACAGAATGCGACCATTACGAAAAGTGGAAGCGGACTTCAGATTAACAAAGAGGAAATTGGAGAGACCGTAGATAAGAGTGGAACTATAAAAGCAATTAAGAAACATTTAAATGACTCCTGGGATCATGGATCATTCGCCATGGAGGCAAAGGTAAAAGAAGAACAGCCAAGTGTGACAGAGGCGGATCTGTCCACGATACAGGATGAACTTGGCTCATTTTCTACAGATGCCGGAGGCGGAGAACGCTGGAAGAATCTGAAAAATGGTGTGGAGAAACTGAATGGTACAGTCGTGATGCCGGGAGAACAGATTTCGGTTCACGATGTAACAGCACCATATGATGAAGAACATGGATATGTGCAGGCAGGTTCTTATGAGAATGGTCAGGTCGTAGATACATATGGCGGTGGCATCTGTCAGGTTTCCACGACACTCTACAATGCAGTGCTATTCTCTGAATTGAAAGTCGTAAAACGGTATCCACACTCGATGCTGGTGTCCTATGTACCGCCGTCAAGAGATGCGGCAATTGCCGGTGACACGAAAGATTTTGTGTTTGAAAATAACTATGATACTCCGATTTACATTTTTGGAGAGATTGATGACGATAATCAGCTTTGTTTTGCAATTTACGGAAAAGAGACAAGAGATAAGACAAGAAAGATTGAATTTGAGTCGGAAGAGGTATCGACAGAAGAGCCGGGAGTCAAGTATAAAGCAGATGCTGAACTGGCGCTTGGAGAGATGGAAGTGACCGGAAGTGCACATACGGGGAAAGAAGTAAAACTTTGGAAGATTGTCTATGAGAATGGTAAGCAGGTGAGCAAAGATGTCATTAACGAAAGTACTTACAGCAAAGCGGACAAAACCATTTCTGTAGGAATCAAGACAAAGAACAGCAGTGCGGCAGCGGTTGTGAAAGAAGCAGTCTCAACACAGGATAAAGCAAAGATACAGGCGGCGATTAGCGAGGCGAGTTCCATGGAATCTTCGTCTGAGCAGTAAGAATGCCGGGAGGAATTTTCTGCCGGGTAAAAAGGACAGATTTGTTTTTTTGAAAATTAGGAAATCAATGAGAAAATAAATGAAATAAAAGACAGGAGGTGAACAGACAAGATATGAAGTTTGAGACAGAACATGGCTGTGTGGTCAGTGAGATGGCAACAGCTTACGGAAATTCAAAACAGATAGGAAGATATGCAATTGCGGCGGCAATGAATGAAGTGCTGACGCGGGCGGAACGGGTGGATCAGATGGAAATCAGAGTCTGTGCACCGCTGGAAGAAAAGAAAACGCATCTTTATGATGTGAAAGCTGAAGCCGCGCGCTGTGCAAGAGAACATGGTCAGACGTTTTGGGAGCCGGAGATTATCCGCGCAGCCTGGGCAGCAGGTACATTTGTACAGGTGAACGCTTTGGCGGCTGATGTAAAGCAGCAGGCGTGGAACAAGGAGACGATGCGAGCCGGTCAGGACATTGTCCTTACAAAATGGATTGGTCTGGAGGGAACTCTACGTATTCTGGATGAAAAAAGAAGAGAACTTGGAAAGCGTTTTTCCGGAACTTTTTTGCATCAGGTAGAGGAATTCCGAGAGACCATCTTCGCAGAACGTGAAATCAGGGTTGCAAAAGCCGGAGGCGTATCTGTCATGCGCCAGGTTGGAGAAGGCGGTATCTTTGCCGCACTTTACAGACTGGCTAAGGAAGCTGATACCGGACTTGTAGTGGATCTCAAGGCAATGCCTGTGAGACAGGAAACAATCGAGATTTGTGAATATTACAAGCTCAATCCGTATCAGCTTGCTTCTACGGGAAACATATTAATGATATGTGATGACGGGGAAGCACTGGCAGATGCGCTTCGAAAAGAGGAGACAGAGGCGGCTGTAATCGGATGCCTTACGGATAATAATGACAAAATAATACAGAATGGGGAGGACATCCGCTATATCGACCGTCCTGCTCCGGACGAATTGATGAAGATATAGCAGAATCCTCCAAAGTGGAGGTTTAAGATGAACGAAATTCGTAGTGAGATATTAAAACATCTGGAAAAGAACAGCAAAGCTGATCTTGGGGAACTTGCAATTTTACTTGGGACAGACGAAATTTCTGTTGCAAATGAAATCGCAGACATGGAGAAAGAAGGGATTATCTGTGGTTACCATACACTGATCGACTGGGACAAAGCCGGAAGAGGTTTTGTGAATGCATTGATCGAAGTTCGCGTGACCCCGCAGAGAGAGCGTGGATTTGACCATATGGCTGATCGTATTGTGAACTATCCGGAAGTAACTGCAGTTTACCTGATTTCCGGATCTTATGATTACCTTGTCAGCATTGACGGAAAGACACTGATGGAAGTATCAAGATTCGTATCAGAGAAGTTATCGACTCTGGAAGGTGTAGTAGGAACAACGACACATTTCATCTTAAAGAAATATAAGGATCATGGAACGATCCTGAAACATGAGAAAAAAGAAGAAAGGATACCGGTGATGCCATAATGAGAGATCCATTATCTAAGAAAATAACCGGCATTGCACCGTCAGGTATCCGTAAATTTTTTGATATTGTAAGCGAGATGCCAGATGCAATTTCCCTTGGAGTGGGGGAGCCGGATTTTGACACTCCTTGGAGAGTACGGGAGGAAGGAATCTATACTCTGGAAAAAGGACGTACATTTTATACGTCAAATGCAGGACTTAAGGAACTGCGTCAGGAAATCAGCAACTACCTGGACAGAAAGATCCATGTGCGTTATGACTATGTGCATGAGGTTATGGTAACGGTTGGCGGAAGTGAGGGAATTGACCTTACCATGCGTGCTATGCTAAATCCGGGAGATGAAGTGCTTGTGCCTGAGCCGTCTTATGTATCCTACGCACCGTGTGTCACACTGGCAGATGGTGTGCCGGTGCCGATTCCGATGAAAGAGGAGAATGAATTCAAACTAACGGCAGAAGAACTGGAAGCTGCAATCACACCGAAGACAAAAATTCTGGTGCTTCCGTTCCCGAATAACCCGACTGGTGCGATCATGACAAAAGAAGACCTGGAACCGATTGCCAAACTTGTAGAGAAATATGATCTCTATGTATTGTCTGATGAGATTTATTCAGAACTGACTTATAAGACAGAACATGTTTCCATTGCATCCCTTCCTGGTATGCGGGAGAGGACGCTGGTCGTAAATGGATTCTCAAAAGGTCTTGCCATGACGGGATGGAGACTGGGGTACATATGCGGACCGCAGATCATCATGGAGCAGATGGTGAAGATCCATCAGTACGCAATCCTGTGTGCACCGACAAACAGTCAGTATGCGGCAATCGAGGGATTGAAGAACTGTGATGATGAGATCCAGAAGATGCGCACAGCATATAATGAGAGAAGACGTTATCTTATGCATGCATTTAAAGAAATGGGGCTTCGTTGCTTTGAGCCATTTGGAGCATTTTATGTGTTCCCGAACATTCAGGAGTTTGGGATGACGTCTGAAGAATTTGCGACGGAACTGCTTCGAGAGGAGAAGGTCGCAGTTGTTCCGGGAAGTGCATTTGGTGCAAGTGGAGAAGGATATATCCGAATTTCCTACGCATATTCACTGGATGATTTGAAAGAAGCGCTCGGACGGGTAAATCATTTTATCGAAAAACTGAGAAAAAAATAGAGGCTTTGATATTGTTAAAAAAATGCTAATAAAGCCTGAAAATAAAGAAAAAATGAAAGGGAAGAGACATATCTGCAAGCATACAGGTATGTCTCTTTCTGCAAGTAATTTGTTCATAATATGCAAAAAATATCAATTAGGATAGAAAGAAAAACACATTTTTACTAGAAAAACCATTGACTTATTGTACAAAATTAAGTACAATTTTGTACAAATAGTTTTTTTGAATAAATGCAGAAAGGTGATAGATAAATGCTAAATATCGTACTGCACGAACCGGAGATACCAGCGAATACTGGGAATATCGGACGCACATGTGTGGCAACTAATACCAGATTACATCTGATCGAACCATTAGGATTTCGTCTGGATGAGAAAAGCCTGAAACGGGCCGGTATGGATTACTGGGGAAGTCTGGATGTGACTACATACATTGATTATGCGGATTTTCTGGAACGCAATCCAGGAGCAAAGATCTACATGGCGACGACCAAGGCACCGAAGGTGTACACGGAAGTGAGTTATGAACCGGATTGCTAGATTATGTTCGGAAAAGAGAGTGCGGGGATACCGGAGGAGATTTTGGTACAACATCAGGAAGACTGTGTAAGAATTCCGATGGTGGGTGATATCAGATCTTTAAACTTAAGCAATTCCGTGTCGATTGTTCTTTATGAAGCTCTGCGGCAAAATGGCTTTGCAGGGATGAATCTGGAAGGACATCTGCACAGATTACACTGGGGAGACTCAGGGAAACTATTATAATAGCCTTCATGAAAATATAAAAACACTCTGTAAATATATGAAAAAATGATAAATTTATAGATTTTCCAGGTTTGGTATATTATAATTTCAATTAGAAGGTTTATTCTATCTAAAGGGAGAGGTGGTGAGCAAACGGCAGAAGCAGCCATTGAGAAGAAGGGGGAACGGAAAACCTCTGGAGTTCTTAATGTGAAGCTTGGGGAAGCTTTGTACTGCTGAGTCCCAGACACGGACAATGGGATGAAAGCCTGAAAGAAGAATTAAAAGTCCGAAAAATGCCATAACAGCAGATGCTGTGGCATAACAGAACCAAGAAAATAAAGAAAAGGAAGTGAACTTATGGAATTACAGATTCAAGACTTAGTTTCGTCAATCCGCAAAGACGGAATTGAGGCGGCTAATGCAGAAGCAGAAGCAATTATTTCAGAAGCTAAGAAAAAGGCTGAAATGATTATTGCGGATGCGAAGGCTGAGGCTAAGAGTGTTCAGGAAGCTTCAGAAAAAGAGATCGGTATTCTTAAAGAAAGCGCTGCAATCAGTGCAGAGCAGGCAAAAAGAGATGCTATGCTTGCATTCAAAACTGAGGTACAGGTTGAATTTGAAAAGATTCTTTCAGCAAAGATTGAGAACAATCTCTCAGACGCAGCTCTTGGAAAACTGATCCACGCTGTAGTATCAGATGAAGATGTGAAGAATTATGCAGTTGAAGTTTCAGAAGTGAACGATTCACTCAAAGCAGAACTTGCAGAAGAGATCAAGAATGGACTTGAGATCAGACCTACAAAGGGTGTTCGAGCAGGATTCCGTTTGGCTGCAAAAGACGGTTCAGGTTATTTCGACTGTTCTGATGATGAGATCATGCAGATGCTGATGCCATACTTCAGAGATCTCGATTTCTAACAGGAGGTGCCTATGGCTTCATATTATTACTTGATATCAAGCCTGCCGGACCTGAGAACAGACGGGGAGATGCCATTTTCCTATGAGGAATTTCTTGGCATGTGCCAGTCAAATGTAAGTGAATCAAAGTATGAGTGCTTAAAGAACCTGACACTTTCGTCAGAAGAGGGACCAATCATGAAAGAGTGGGCTGCCTCTTATAAGAATCTTATGAGCGAACTCAACTATCAGAGAAGTGTAAATCTAGGAAGACCATATCTGGCATCCTATGATAAGGATTCTGTGACTGCACAGGTAGCAGGAGCAGCGCTGGCTGCAAAGAATCCGCTGGAAGCAGAGAAGATCTTGTTGGATTATGAATTTGATAATCTTGATTCATTGGTAGGCTTGCATACTTTCGATGATGTATATTTATTCGGGTATGCGATTAAATTAAAATTGCTTGAACGCCAGAGCTGTTTTGTTCAGTCAAAAGGACAGAAGGAATTCAAACGTCTTTTTGATCAGGTGCAGCAACGCGTATATAGCTTATAACAGGAGAGAATTGATGGAAACAGTAACAGGATATGTAACTGGTATTAACGGAAACCTGGCAAACGTCAGCTTTGATGGTGCAGTTCATAAGAACGAAGTTGCTTATATTCTTGTTGATGGAAAACGTCTTAAAGGAGAGGTTATCCGAATCAACAATGGTGTTGCCAGCATGCAGATCTACGAGATGTCAAATGGTATCAAAGTCGGAGATCAGGTAGAGTTTACTGGTGAGCTGATGAGCGTAGAACTTGGACCAGGTCTGTTAACCCAGGTATTTGATGGACTTCAGAACCCGTTGCCGGATCTTGCAGAGCAGTGTGGATTCTTCCTTGAGAGAGGTGTGTATCTTGATCCTATTCCAGATAGAGATTGGGAGTTCACACCATCTGTAGCAGTTGGAGATTCCGTAGAAGCAGGAGATTCAATCGGTAGTGTTCCTGAAGGATTATTTAAACATGAAATTATGGTTCCGTTCACACTGAAAGGTAGTGACTGGACAGTTAAATCTATTAAAGAAAAAGGCTCTTATAATGTAAGAGCAACAATTTGCGTGATCGCAAACAGCAAAGGTGAGGAGAAAGAACTCAGCATGGTAATCTCACAGCCGATCAAACAGGCTGTAAAATGCTATGATGAGAGACTTCGTCCGGACGAGCCGCTGGTAACACAGCTTCGTTGTGTAGACGCATTCCTCCCGGTAGCAAAAGGTGGAACATTCTGCGTTCCTGGACCTTTCGGAGCTGGTAAGACAGTTCTTCAGCATATGGAAGCAAAGAATGGTGAGGCAGATATCGTTATCGTGGCAGCTTGTGGAGAGCGTGCCGGTGAGGTTGTAGAGATTCTGAAAGAGTTCCCTGAACTGGAAGATCCTAAGACAGGAAGATCTCTTATGGAAAGAACAATCATCATCTGTAATACATCTTCCATGCCGGTAGCGGCCAGAGAGGCTTCCTGCTACACAGCCGTAACACTTGCAGAGTACTACAGACAGATGGGACTTGACGTTCTTCTTCTTGCAGATTCTACAAGCCGTTGGGCACAGGCGATGCGTGAGATGTCAGGACGTCTGGAAGAGATTCCGGGTGAAGAGGCATTCCCGGCTTACCTTGAGTCTACAATCGCTTCTTTCTATGAGAGAGCTGGTAAAGTAAGACTTAAGAATGGTAAAGTCGGATCTGTTACAATCGGTGGTACAGTATCACCAGCCGGTGGTAACTTTGAGGAACCTGTAACACAGGCAACACTGAAGGTAGTTGGAGCATTCCACGGACTTTCAAGAGAGCGTTCAGATGCTCGTAAATACCCTGCAATCCATCCGATGGATTCATGGTCTAAATATACCGGTGTTGTAGATATGGGACGTATCGAAGAGGCTCGTGCAATCCTTACAAGAGGAAACGAGATCAATCAGATGATGAAGGTAGTTGGTGAGGAAGGAACATCCGCAGAAGACTACATCATTTATCAGAAAGGCGAACTTCTTGATGCTGTATATCTTCAGCAGAACTCATTCGATCCGATTGACGCAGCATGCCCACCGGAGAGACAGAGACAGGAATTCGATAAACTTTATGAAGCATTAATGGCGTCCTATGATTTGGAAGACAAGAATGAAATTCGAAGCTTCTTCAACCAGTTGAGACAGGAATTCCTTGACTGGCATGGTACTGTCTTTGAGACACCAGAATACCATGAGCAGGCGAAGAAGATTGAGGAATTCTACAAGTCAAAAGCAGTTGAGTAGGAGGTTCTAAAGTGCAGAAAGTATATACAAAAATTGAATCAATCGTCGGTAACGTTGTTACTGTTAAAGCAGAAGGTGTTCGTCTTGGCGACCTTGCTTTAGTAGGTGACAGTTACGCGACAGTTATTAAACTTGACAGAGACATTGTATCTCTTCAGGTATTTGCAGGTGCACAGGGTGTTGGAACCAGCGATTCTGTTCGTTTCCTTGACAGACCTATGATGGTTTCCTTCTCAGAGCATCTGCTCGGACGTGTATTTGACGGAGCAGGAGTTCCAAGAGATCACGGTCCGGCACTTACAGAGAACATGATTCCGATCGGTGGACCTTCATTTAACCCTGCAAAACGTATTCTTCCTAAGAATATGATCCGTACAGGTATTCCGATGATCGACGTGTTCAATACACTGGTAGAGAGCCAGAAACTCCCGATTTTCTCTATTTCAGGTGAGCCTTACAATGCGTTACTTTCACGTATCGCTCTTCAGGCGGAAGTAGATGTTATCGTACTTGGAGGTATGGGTCTGAAATATGACGATTACCTTACATTCCGCGATACACTTGAAAAAGGTGGAGCAATGAGCCACACAGTTATGTTTATTCATACAGCAGCTGACCCGATCGTTGAGTGTACACTGGTTCCAGATATGTCTCTTGCTGTTGCAGAGCAGTTCGCTCTTGCCGGAAAGAAAGTACTTGTACTTCTTACTGACATGACAAACTACGCAGATGCACAGAAAGAGATGGCTATCACGATGGAGCAGGTACCATCAAACCGTGGTTATCCGGGAGACCTTTACAGTTGCCTTGCATCTCGTTATGAGAAGGCGGTTGATATCGAAGGTGCAGGTTCTATCACAATCCTTGGTGTTACAACAATGCCAGGTGATGATGTAACTCATCCGGTACCTGATAATACAGGTTATATCACTGAAGGTCAGTATTATTTGAAAAATGGACATATCGAGCCATTCGGTTCTCTTTCACGTCTGAAACAGAACGTAAATGGTAAGACAAGAGATGACCACCGTGCACTGATGGATGGTATGATTCGTCTGTACTCACAGTACAAGGAAGCTCTCGAGAAGAAATCCATGGGATTCCTTATGAGTGAATGGGACGAGAAACTCCTGAAATACGGTGAATTGTTCGAAACAAAATTAATGGACCTTAGTGTTAATATCCCACTTGAAAATGCACTTGATCTTGGTTGGGAAATTCTTGCAGAGTGCTTCGAGCCAAATGAGACTGGTTTGAAGACAAGTCTTCTGAAAGAAAGATGGCCAAAGAAAGAGGCATTAAACTAAAAGGAGTAGTTGATGGCTATCAAACTTACAAAAAATGAGCAGAAGGTGCAGAAAGACCACCTGAAACAGTATCAGCGCTATCTTCCTACTCTGCAGCTTAAAAAACAGCAGTTGCAATCGGTAATTATGAAGACGAAAGCTGAACTGGAGCAGAAGGAAGTCGAACGTGCTCAGATGATTGGAGACTTGGATGACTGGGTTGCAGTTTTCGCGGAGAATGAAATCTTCGATGAAGAGAAAAAACTCGATCACCTGGTACAGCCAGAGACAGTTATCTGTAAGAATGAGAACATCGCAGGTGTAACGGTTCCAACATTTCAGGAGCTGACATTTAAAGACATTGTTTACGATGTTGACGACTATCCTTTGTGGGTTGATACTGCAATTGTAAAACTTCGTGAGATTGCTCGTCTGGATGCATTGGTATCTACACTTCGAAAACAGGAAACACTTCTTGAGAATGAGCTTCGTGCTACATCTCAGAGAGTAAATCTGTTCGAGAAAGTTAAGATTCCGGAGGCAAAGGAGAATATCCGTGTGATCGGTGTATTCCTTGGAGATCAGCAGACAGCGGCAGTTGTTCGCGGAAAGATTTCAAAGAAAAAACTTGTGGAGGCGGCAAAATGATTGAAAAGATGAAAATGGTCTATGTCGTGTCATCCGTCTCCAAGAAAGATGAGATGCTCGATGGACTTCGGGATCTCGGACTTCTGCATCTGGCAGAGAAGAAAAGTCCGGCACGCGCAGCGTCAGAAAGATTTACAACACTTTCTAAGACTGCCGGAGTATTATTAGACTATGCGCCGGATAAAAAATCCAAGGGGAAAGAAGAAGCTCCGATCCTTTCAGACGAACAGTTTGAAGAGATGTATCAGGGCGTGCTTGCAGCACTAGACAAAAAGTCAGCGCTGTCCCAGGAGATGAGCGCAGCAGGTGCAGAGATAGAACGAGTAAAAGCATGGGGCGATTTCGCACCGGCTGAATTAAAAGAATTAAAAGAAGCAGGGTATGATCTTCATTTTTACCGTCTGGCAAAAAATGAATTTGAGATGGCTGAGCAGGATCCGGAAGTTAAGATGATCCGTCTTGCTACTATTGATAAGATGGATACCGTTGCTGTAATCGGAGCTTTACCGGCAACAATTCCGGCAGCAGAGTTCGCAATTCCGGAAAAAGGAATCAGTGAACTTACAAAAGAGATTGAGGAGTGCCAGCGTCAGAACGCAGAGTGCGACGAGATCCTTAAAAAAGCTGCTGTATATGATGCCAGTTTTCAGGCTCAGATGCTCAAAGCTCAGAACGAGGAGAATTATTCTTCCGCAAGTGAGACCGCAGAAAGCGATGAGGATTTCGTATGGATTTCAGGATATCTTCCAGAGGAAGACCTTCCAAAATTCAAAGAAGCGGCTTCGGCAAATAAATGGGCTTGGGCGCAGGAAGACGTAGCAGAGGACGACGATCAGGTGCCTACGAAAGTTAAATACGGAAAAGTCTCCGGACTGATCCAGCCGGTATTTGACATCTTAGGAATCCTTCCGGGATACAGAGAGTCTGATATCTCACTTTGGTTCTTCCTGTTCTTCACACTGTTCTTTGCAATGATCATCGGTGATGCCGGATATGGTATGCTGATTCTGATCGGAACAATAGTATTTGCAGTGAAGACAAAAGGCGAAAAGAAATATAGCAACATAGTTTACTTATTATTTGTACTTTCAATTGCAACCGTTATATGGGGAGCGATTACCGGTACCTGGTTCGGAATGGAGTCAGCAATGAATGTTCCGTTCCTGAAAGCACTGGTAATTCCAAGCTTTGCAAACTATCCGGATTATTTCGGAGTTACAGCTCTTGCACAGCAGAACATGATCATGAAGTTCTCATTCTCTGTAGGAGCAATTCAGATGGCACTTGGTAGTCTGATTTCTATTAAGAAAAAGATTGCTGAGAAGAACCTGAGCTGGGTTGCAGACCTTGGCTGGCTCGTAGCAATTGTAGCAATGTATTTATTATCACTTTATCTGGTAATCGGAGAGAGCATTAACATCACACCGGTATTTGCAATGATTGGTGTAGCATTTTTACTCGTTGTTCTCTTCGGTGCAATGTCACCGGATCGTACATTTGCACAGGGACTGAAAGCTGGTCTTGCAGATGCGTTTACCGTATTCCTGAATACGATCAGCTGCTTTGGTAACGTCATGAGTTACATCCGTCTGTTTGCGGTAGGTATGGCAGGATTTGCCATCTCCCAGAGTTTCAACGGCATTGCAGCAGGGTTCCACGGACCACTCATCATTCTGGGCGTTGTGGTCGTATTGATCGGACACGGACTGAATATTATCATGTGTTTCCTGTCAGTCGTAGTACACGGTGTCAGACTGAACGTTCTGGAGTTCTCAGGACAGGCAGGACTGGAGTGGACAGGAATTGCATACGAACCATTTAAAGTAAACGATAAAATTATTAAATAGTATTTAATTAAAGGAGAAAAATTATGAATTTAGCATTTGTTGGAATGGCAGCTGCACTTGGTTTATCTGCTTCAGGATCAGCATTCGGTGCAGGATTTGCAGGACAGGCAGCAGTAGGAGCATGGAAAAAGTGTTATGCAAGTGGAAAACCGGCACCGTTCATCATGATCGCGTTCGCTGGAGCACCTCTTACACAGACAATCTACGGATTCCTTCTTATGAACTTTATCAAATCAGCAGTAGAAGGCGGAGCAGACGCAGGACTGGCACTTGGTGTTGGTATCTTCTGTGGACTCGCAATCGGACTTTCAGCATTATTCCAGGGTAAATGTGCCGCTGGAGCATCTGATGCATTAGGAGCAACCGGAAAAGGTACAGCTAACTACTTCATCGTAGTAGGTATCGTAGAGACAGTAGCCCTCTTCACATTGGTATTCGGCTTACTGCTCTTAGGTTAATAAAAAACAGAATACAGAAAAATTTGAGCGGAACAGCAATTGCTGTTCCGCTTTTTTCCTTTCTGCATATGATAAAGCAGATGAATTTTGTGGGAGTGTATGAACATGGATGAAAAACTTCCTTACTATATGGCGTATCCAATGCCGCTATTATATGATGATGAGCGTCAGAACCAGAGGGATTATGAATATATGAAGAGTGTATATCCAGGAACGGCAAAGCGTCTGATACCATATATCGAAGAGGAATGTGACCGTCTGGAGTATACGGGAAGCGTTATGTATGACGAATATCCAGACCGGTTGCAGTTGTTGCTGCTTTGCAGAAGAATTTATAATCGCGCGAAAGAAGATGAAACAAAGAAAGATGAAGCAAAAGAAGGCGAGGAAACAGGCGAGTGGCTGCAGAATCTGATCCAGGTCATGACTTATCAGGAACTGTGTCAGAGAAGACGGGAAAACAGAAGTATGCGGCGGAAATATTATTGATTTAGCTGCTTAAAATCGGGTATTATTAGAATTCTCAATAAAGAAGAAAAAGATAAGGGATGGGAAAAAGAAAAGATTCGTGATAAAATATACAGTATCTTTTATAGCTTGAAAATTAAAAGTGAAGGAACACGGAATGCATAAGTAATATATCTTGTTGGAAAAGCGGATAAATGCAATTAAGTCATGCATAGCATATGTCGTGAGATAGGCTGATATACTATAAATTATGGAAAAGATAAGGAGATAGGAATGGAAACAAGAGTAGACAAAGTTGCAGAAAAACATAAGAGTGGATACAACTGTGCACAGGCAGTAGCGTGTGCATATTGTGATCTGGTTGGAATTGATGAAGAAACGATGTTTCGTTTGACAGAAGGGCTTGGCCTAGGAATGGGCGGCATGGAAGGAACATGTGGAGCTGTCACAGCAGCCTGTGTAATTGCCGGTGCCAAGAATAGTACTGTGGAAATGGGTGGTCCGGGAAGTAAAGGGGCAACTTATAAAATATCCAAAGAAATTGTGCGCAGATTCAAAGAGGAGAGCGGCAGCGTAATCTGTAAGGAATTAAAGGGAGTCGAGACAGGAACGCCGGCAAAAGCCTGTCCGGATTGTGTGAAAGATGCAGCCCGCATATTGGAAGAGGTTGTATTTGGCGAGTAGAAAAGTCACCTGTCCATTAGAGGCTGCATATAATAAAAGGAAAAGATGAAAGCACATTTATTATAAAAGAAAGAAAAGCAAAAATAGAAGGATAAAAACATCATGGATAACATCATTTTAATAGGTATGCCAGCGGTTGGAAAAAGCACCGTGGGTGTTATTGTTGCAAAGCGCCTGGGTTATAATTTTGTAGATACAGATCTGGTCATCCAGGAAAAGGAAGGAAAGCTTCTTAGAGAGATCATAGCGGAGGTTGGACCGGACGGTTTCCTGGAAGTTGAGGATAGGATCAATGCTGAAATCGAGGCGGAAAAAACAGTGATTGCACCGGGCGGAAGCGTTGTATATTGTGAAAATGCAATGAAACATTACAAAGAAATCGGAAAAGTCGTATATTTGCAGGTATCATTTGAAACAATAAATAAGAGACTTAGAAACGCAAAGAGCCGTGGAGTTGTACTGCGTGACGGACAGACATTGAAGGATTTATACGAAGAACGTGTAAAATTGTTTGAAAAATATGCAGATGTGACAGTGTGCGAAGATGGATTGGAACTGGAAGAAACGATTGAGAAAGTGTTGGCGAGTCTGAACTAATCCATGCGACGGAAGTTCAAATGTTACAAAAACATTACGTAAATGTAAAAAATATTTTACGTGGCAAGTGTTTTGTGCTATACTGTTGTGGTACCCATAAGAGGGCGTGTTATTGTCATGCCATAAAAATATGACTTGACATACGGGGAGTTTATATAATATACTGTCCCTCGACCATGCATTTTTGTCTCGCTCAGGGATAAGGAGCTTGAGAGAAGGAAAGGTGCATAATATTTTAGAGAATATTGGTAGAATATATAGAGGTGTTATCTATGGAGCAATATATTATTAAGGGAGGTCACCCGCTTGTAGGCGAGGTGGAGATTGGTGGAGCGAAGAATGCGGCACTTGCGATTCTTGCTGCAGCAATTATGACAGATGAGACAGTCCGTATTGAGAACCTTCCAGATGTTAATGATATTAATGTACTTCTGGATGCGATTGCAGGTATTGGAGCAATGGTACAGCGTACAGACCGCCACACTGTTAAGATCAATGCGAAAGCAATTCATGATTTCAATATTGAATATGATTATATTCTTATTGCTGTGAATTCACGGGAATTTACAAAACAGATTGTTGAAGATTTAAAGGCAAGGAGGATTGATTGCAAAAAAATAATTACAATAAATAATGTAGATGTTGATAATGCTTTTTTTGAATTAACGGAGAAGAATTTTAACGAAAAACCTGATTTAAATAGTTTAGACATTGCTTTTGTAGTTCCTAATCCTATTAAAGGAGGTGGAGGACATAGAAATATTTTTAGAGCTGTAAAATATCTGCGGCAATTTGGACATAAAGTAACCGTATATATTTTTCATCCTTCTTGTGAAGCAGATCAAATGAAAGAACAGGTGTCAGAATGGTTTTATTCTATGGAGGGAATTGTATTTGTTTGTAATAGTGGAGAGCTGGGCTATCATGATGCTGGGATAGCAACTTCGTGGGAAACAGTCTATGTTTTTAGGCATCAGGAAAATCATTTTAGAAACATTTTTTATTTTGTTCAAGATTTTGAACCCTATTTTTCAGCATTATCATCTGGATATTATTTGGCAGAAAACACATATAAACTAGGGTTGACGCATATATGTTCAGGACCATGGATAGATAAAGTATTACGAGAAAGATATCATGCGGAGTCTAGATATTTTCAGTTTCCGTTAGATACAAAAATATACAATACCAATCATTTACGTACGAAGAAAAATAAAAATATAGTTTTTTTTGCAAAACCTGAGATGCCAAGAAGATGTTTTGAATTGGGAATTGAAGC
>OLNM01000945.1_pt1 | contig 24024 bp, 19 predicted proteins | sample 1672391 | NCBI WGS metagenome assembly OLNM01 (sample SAMEA3136680, study PRJEB25190) | human gut metagenome | reverse complement strand
TTTCACGATTTCTTCTATATTTACATTATTCATGTCCATGTTCTTTCTCTCCTTAACTCATCATCTTTAACGAATGCAAAGGCTGTCTGCCATTACGCAGCGTCTTCTCTTGGTAAATGTACTTGCGCAGGTAAGACCTTCACCTGTACGGCTTGCGATTGTAAATGTACAATAGCCTTCACCGCCAAATCCTAATGCAGCATAGGATGGTGCATTCTTTACAAGGATTGCTGTATCAATTGCTTTCGCATATTTTGTAATATTATCAATATTCTTTGAATGGATATGTGCAGAATGGCGATTTCCGTGTTCTAACCATACTGCCTGTTCCACTGCATCATCAAAATCTCTTGCTCTTACTACACCAAGGATCGGCATCATAAGCTCTGTTGTGATCAGCGGATGTTCCTTCGGTCCTTCAAATACGATACAGCGGATATTTGCCGGTGCATTGACACCGATCATGGAAAGAAGTGTTCTTGCGTCACGTCCGACACATTTACGGTTCAGTTTTCCGCCTGCCAGAACTACTTCTGTAAGTTTATCCTGTTCTTCTTTAGATGCAAGATAACAATCATTCTCAGTTACAAGATAATGCATCAACTCATCTACGATAGAAGAAACTGCTACGATCTCTTTCTCTGCGATACATGGAAGATTGTTATCAAATGTACATCCGTTTACAATGTCTGTTGCCGCTTTACGGATGTCAGCTGTTTCATCAACAAGTGCCGGAGGGTTTCCTGCACCTGCACCAATGCCACGTTTGCCGGAAGAAAGAACTGCAGTTACAACTCCAGGTCCCCCGGTTGCTGCAATAAGCGGGATGTCTTTATGTTTCATCATTACATTGCTAGTTTCAAGAGTAGGTTTCTCTACAGTAACCGCAATATTATCCGGTCCGCCGGACTCTAATGATGCTTCATTCAGAAGATTGATCGCATAAATGGAAGTCTTGATTGCTGCCGGATGAGGATTAAATACAACTGTATTTCCTCCTGCAAGCATTCCCATTGTATTACATAAAATTGTTTCACTTGGATTGGTACATGGAGTAATCGCACCGATCACACCGAAAGGTCCCATTTCAATAAGAGTTAATCCTCTGTCTCCTGACCATGCAGTTGTTGTAATAACTTCTGTTCCCGGTGTCTTATCAGCTACGAGATGATGTTTGAGAATCTTATCTCCTACATTTCCCATACCGGTCTCTTCCACACCCATGCGTGCCATTACTTCTGCATTTTCTTTTATTTTCTTACGAATGCAGGTAATAATTTTTTCTCTCTGATCCATGGACATTTTCTTTACAATAAGCTGTGATTTCTTGGCAGCTTCAATTGCATCATTCATTTCTTTAAAAATGCCATGTTTACCAGTCGGAGCGTCTGCTATCTGCATTTTTGCCATAACTTCCTGTACAATTTCCTGTACCATATTCTCATTAATTGGCATGAGACTGTCCTCCTTGATTATCTATGCTCTTATTTCATTCCTAACTGAGCCATTACTTGTTTTGTAATCTCAGCAACTAACTGTGCATCAGATGCAGCATTATTCTCTGCCGGTTTTGAATCTCCACCTACGAAATCATACTGATATCCAGGGAATTTCTTGAATTCTCCGTCCTGACATGCTCCACCGCAGTTATGACAGTTCTTGCCGTCTTTGTTCAGGCAGAGGTTTGCCGGATGTTTACCAGCCATACCGAATTTACGACGAATTTCATAAAGTTTCTCAATGTTCTTCTCATCAAATTCCTTAGGTCCGCCAAGAACTTTTGACTGATACAGAAGCTGTGCGTAGAACTCAACAGATTCCATCTTCATGTAAGCTGCGTTTAAGTCTGTGCTCCATGTCAATGCTCCATGGTTCTCAAGAAGAACTGCATCGAAATATGGAAGGTATTTCTCAAGATTATCCGGAATCTCCATTGTAGATGGTGTACCGTATTCAGCGATCGGAACGCATCCAAGTGAGATAACTGCTTCAGGCATGATCGGCTGTGTCAGCGGAATACCTGCAATTGCAAAAGATGTTGCATAAATCGGATGAGCATGCACAACAGAACCTACGTCCGGTCTCTTCTCATAAACTCTCATATGCATTTTGATTTCAGAGGATGGTTTGAATCCCGGGTTAGCCTGGATCACATTTCCCTCTCTGTCTACTTTACAGATATACTCCGGTGTCATAAAACCTTTGGATACACCTGTAGGTGTGCAAAGAAATTCGTTGTCGTTCAGTTTTACAGAGATGTTACCATCGTTTGCAGCTACCATGTTGCGGCTGTAGATTCTTCTTCCGATGTCGCAGATCTGTTTTTTGATTTCATATTCGTTTACCATGCTCATTTTCCTCCTTAAGGCATTGATATAGTTTTTGACGTTTCTACCTGTGATTTTACACTATCGGTCATAAAAAGTCAATACATTTCCGTTGTTTTATGTTGTTTTTACGGGTTTTATTGTGTTGTTTTTGTTTGTTTGTTTTTTTCTTTTTTTATTCCAATAATCGTATCAGATGCAAAAAATACCTCATCCACCGATCTGACAGTCCAGACCGCAGACCGCATGTACTGCCTTTTTTAATGTTTCCATATGTTCTTTGGACGGTGGTTCCACATTTCCCATCAGATATGGTCTGCCAAGTCCCTCATATTTATCCTGTCCAAGTCTGTGATACGGAAGAAGATGAATCTTGTCCACTCCGGGAAGTGTGTCTGCAAACCTTGCAATCCCCTGGATTTCCTCCACTGTATCATTAAATGTGGGTATCACCGGTACACGGATTACCAGCCTGGTTTTACCGGAAAGCGCCACTTTTCTGGCATTTTCCATCATTAGTTCATTGGAACGTCCTGTAAATTCTTTATGTTTCGCAGGATTTGTATGTTTAATATCCATTAAATAAGTATCCAGATACGGTAAGATTGTCTCAATCGTCTCCCATTTTGCACATGCCATACTCTCGATCGCAGTAGAAATCCCTCTCTCTTTGGCAGCTCTCAGAAGTGCTCCTGCAAATTCCGGCTGACAGAGACATTCTCCGCCGGAAAGAGTCATACCTCCGCCCGAGCGGTAATAGTATACCCTGTCTTTCTCAACTTCTTCAATCATCTCCCTGACTGTCACATCACGTCCGATGACCTTGTCTTCTCCCTGCACTTTCATTGTCTGGATCTTATATTCCTGAGATTCCGGATTGCAGCACCATTTGCACCGCAGGACACAACCTTTCAGAAATACGATTGTCCTTATACCCGGTCCATCATGAATAGAATATTTCTGGACATCAAACACTCTGCCCTTTGTATCCAAATAGTCCATGCTTTTCCTTTCTTATTCTGTTATCCATACATCCTCTGCCTGTCACTTTTACTTCCTTCAAAAAACATCTGAATCAGAAGCCCTGTTCTGTACGACGGATGATATCATCCTGAAGGGAACGGGAAAGTGTCGTAAACAGTGCACTGTAGCCTGCCACGCGTACTACCAGATGTTTATATTTCTCAGGATGTTCCTGTGCATCCAGCAGTGTCTGCCTGTCAACTACATTAAACTGCATGTGCATTCCCTTCTGGTCAAAGTATCCGCGGATCAGTGCAACGAATTTCTCCAGTCCCTCTCTTCCTGAAAGTGCGGATGGGTGAAATTTCTGATTAAAGAGTGTTCCGTTGGATACAATAAAATGATCCAGTCTGGATACGGAAGTTGCCGCTGCCGTAGGTCCCTTTACATCCTTGCCCGCAGATGGCGAAACGCCGTCTGCAACAGGTGTGTGTGCATATCTTCCATCCGGCGTCGCTCCTGTCTGTCCGCCCAGCGGTACATTTGCAGATACAGGATACAGACCTGCCTGGAACTTTCCGCCTCTTGGATTGTTATACTTCTGAAGCGGTTTGGAATATGTATAGGCAACTTCTCTTGCAAAATAATCAACTTCCGGAATATCATTTCCAAATTTCGGAACTTCATCGATCATATCGTGGATTTCTTTGAATCTCTGTGTCTTCTGTTCACCCGGTTTCATCCCCATGAAAGTTTTCAGAAGTCCTTCTGCAGTGGAAGCATCCACATTTCTGCCTGCTTTCTGCATTGCCTTCATGATCATCTCTGTCATATCACCGGCGGACTGCGCATCCAGTCCTTTATCATAGTTCCATGCAAGAGCTTCCTTAAGTTCTTTCATAGATACTTTCTTATCCTCATAGACCAGTTTGCGGATTGCAAAAAGTCCATCTGCCATATTGGCGATTCCAAATCCCTGAGGACCTGTAAAGTTGTAAACAGCTCCACCTTCCTGGACAGACTTGCCTTCTTTCAGACAGTCATCTATCATACAAGAAAGGAATGGTAACGGACAGCGTTCCGCATGAGCTACATCAATAGCATTATCTGCATTCACCAGCAGGGAAATGCAGTATTCCATCTGTTTCTTATATGCGTCAAAGAATTCATCAAAGTTCTTCATCTGAGTGACATCGCCGGTAGGGATTCCCACCATCTCACCTTTATCCATACCATTCGAAAAAACAAGTTCCAGAGGTCTGCACATATTAAAGAATGCGGCATCATGCCACCCTTCTGTCTTACCGGCTTTCTGCGGTTCCACACATCCGATGATATTGTACTCTCTGGCATCCTCCAGAGATAAGCCTCTGTTCTGCAGTGCCGGAATAATCACCTCATCATTGTAATATGCAGGAAGTCCGATTCCTGTTCTCGTAAGCTCGGCTGCCTTTATCAGGAATTCATGCGGAGAACCATTCCATACTCTCACAGAAAGTGATGGAGCCGGAAGATGCACATGCATGGATGCCTGAATACACATAACAGAAAGATCGTTAGTTACATCCTCTCCCTCTTTATTCTGACCACCCGCGATCAGATTCTGGAAAAGGCTATATCCTGCAAATCCTTCCGCTGAAGCCGCATCACGACATTTATTCAGGTCATTTAATTTAACCCAGATGCAATCCATCAATTCCTGTGCGAACTCTCGGGTAATAGTTCCTGCTTCCATATCCTTCTTATAATATGGATACATATACTGATCAAAGCGCCCCGGTGAAATAGAATGTCCACTGGATTCCATCTGAAGAAGCTGCTGTACAAACCAGAATGACTGACATGCCTCATAGAAATTCTGTGCACCCTTTGCCGGTACCCTGCTGCAGTTCTCTGCGATAACAAAAAGTTCCTGTTTTCTTACCGGATCACTTGTCTGTGCCGCCATTTCCTGCGCAAGTTTTGCATATCTGCCTGCATAATCGATCACCGCCTTACAGCTTAAAATCACTGCTTCAAGGAAGTGAGACTTTCTTGCATAATTACCGTCACCGACACTGCATCCATCCAGCTCTTTCTGAGCCTTCTCCATGATTCCCTCAAAACCGGTTTCCAGTACTTCCCAGTATTTAACTGTTACATGTCCTACACCATTGTAAAAATAATTTCCAGGTGTAAAAATATTGTGTTCAATTGCCTTGATTGCTTCCGGTGCCATATAGGAAGTTGCAAGTTCACTGGTTGTTTTCCCTTTCCAGTACTTATCTGCCTCCTTAAGTTCGGCTTTGGTCTCCTCAGCAATCTCAAAAGGATCCGCAGTTCTGGTCGCAACTGTATCCAGTTCAGCTTCCAGCCACTCATAAGAGAACTCCGGAAATGTCTGACATCCCCTCGGCGCAATCGTACTGCTTCCGACAATCAGTTCATTGTCACGGATAATGATCGGAATATTATGAAGAATATGCGCAAAAGCCTTTGCTCTGCGTGTGATAATCGGTTCTCCTTCTGTTTCCTTATAAGATTCTGTGATCAGCTTTGCTCTGGCTGATTCGATCACCGGCATATGTTCATACAATGCATCTACCAGTTTCTGAATTCTGGGAGACTTGGGAATATCTGATGTTTGAAATTTTTCCATGTTACTCCTTTCTCATGAATAAAAGCTGCACCCATACCAGACCCCAATACATTCCGGTATCATTCTGACAGCAATATCCTCCATGTTTTCATATAGATTCATTATACCTTATGGCTATCGCGAAGTCAACATAAATCAACATGTATATTCTGAACTTTTATGTTGTTTTTTATTTGTTTTTTCTTCCGTTCTGGTTGTTTTTGTTTTGTTTTTATGATTGACATTTCATTTTTCTTCAGACACGTTAAAAGCAGCATATCAGGTTATGATCCATAACTCTGATATGCTGCTTTTTAATATCGTATATTGTTTTTTCTGCATCGGATGACTTTAATGAGAATGCTTTTCCATCGCTGCACTCCCATATATTCATATACACTTAACTATTGTTTCCTGTTCTCTTTTTGTTCTCTTTTTGTTCTCTGGCTTCTCTTACTTTCTCCCTCTGTTTCGTCAGATCGTAATAATCATCTGTAAGAACCCCATGTTTTCGCATCATATCAAACGCAGTCTGCTGAGCAGGTGTCATCTTCATGCCAATAGAATTATTATAATCCGTAAGAACACATCCTGTTTTCTCAATCAGCCAGAACAGCGGAGAATCATCATCCGGGATCATTTTCCAGATTTCGTTCTCTGTCCATGGAAGCAATTCCATCATTCCATGAAGATGTCCTCTGGGTATTCTTACATAATCGCCGTCCGGCTTGATCAGACCGTCAGAAAAGTTTTCATCCTTAATTTTCATCTCATTTAACAGTTCTTCTGTTATCTTCATCCTCTTTTCCTCACCCTCGAGTATTGCTTTTTCTATTATACGTTTCCCGCCAGAGTTACGCAAGTAAAAAGTCTGAATAGCCTCTTTCCTCAAAAATATATCACGCTCTATAAAATTCCATCTTGATTAAATTGCAAAAAAATTGTAGACTATATATGCACACACATTATTAGTTTTTGTTAATTAAGACTGATTTGAGGTTTCCTCATAACGTCTCAATTATACACACACATTTTCTAAAAAGAGCAGCTGCATCATCCGATGCGCTGCTCTTTTAGTTCCACTGTTTATTTTGTAACTGTTCTCTGCCGTCGACGGCATTCTTTAATGATTTTAACTCTTACTTTTTCTTCTTCAGGAAATAAATAAGTAAAATTATGATAACAATAATCCCGATACCACTAATCCAGATTACAGGATTCTTCATTCCTGAATCTGCTTTTACATTCTTTCCTGATGTTTTCTGACTCTGCTTATCATCGGATTCCTTGTCTTCTGTCGAAGCAGGCGTCTCTGTTTCTTCCGGTGTTGGCGTTGCTTCTTCTGTAGGTGTTGCCTCCGGTGTCGGTGTTGCTTCTTCTGTAGGTGTTGCCTCCGGTGTCGGTGTCACTTTTTCTGTAGGTGTTACCTCTGGTGTTGGTGTGGCTTTCGGAGTTGGAGTTGCTTCCGGTGTTGGTGTAACAGCAGCCACCGGAACATTTCCTGATGTGCCTGTAGCCTCCGGTGCATCTGCGGATACATTTTCATTTACGTAATCTGTATCACGATCAAGATTCAGCCATCCCTGTGTCACACCATCTGTGTCTGTTTTCCCCCAGTTTGTTCCGTCTTCTCCCTGAACATACTGAAAAATATGTACAGTTGTCCCATCTGCGATTCCCTCTGTTCCTGAAACCTGATCAAATTTCTCTCCAGGTCCGTTATAAACCGATACGTTTCCATCGTTTCCATGAACCTTTACTTCGAAATCCACATCTTTGCCTCCGAAAGTACGATATTCCTCATTGGCAGCTTCTTCTCTGGAAGCCGGATCCAGATCATCCATAGGAACATATCCGTTCATTCCATGGTACTGTGCATATGCCCATTTTTTATTGTCTGCTCCATTCTTCTCACCCAGAACGTGAATGGCAGTTCCATTTGGAATCTTGCTGTCATTCAGTTTAACACTCTGAGTGTCTGCTTCATCATAAATATCTACCCCGCCCTGTGTACTCTGTACGATCATATAATAATCTGTTACATAATCCGGATTCTGACCCTTTCCGTCATCCGCATAAACAGAAACCACTGTCAGAATAAAGCACAGTACCATTGCTATTACTGTTCCAAACCTTCTCTTCATAATCTCTTTCCTTCATTTCCTATTTTCTTTTTACAGCAGATGAACTTTTATATTTGCTGTATGTATTTCCATATGGCTCTTTAACATATGCTTTTACCGCATAATAGTATGATACACCTTTTTGTGCTTTTTTGTCCAGATAAGAAGAACTATTTCCATTGGAAATTTTCTTTATCAATTGATAGGAACCACCTTTTTTCTTTCTGTAAATATAATAGCCGTCACATTTTTTCTGAGGCTTCCACCGGATACGGATTCCATTTTTCTCAGATTTCACAGAAGTAACCTTCTGCACTGCAGGTGCTGCTTTAATCACATCGCCGGTTTTATATTTACCTGAATATCTTTTTCCGGATGCTTCATAATATGCTTTTACTGTATAACGGTATGATGCATTAGCCGTAACCTTACTATCTTTATATTTTAATTCCGATGTCCCGACATCTGCAATTTGGGACCACTTCCCACCTGCTGCAGGTTTTCTGTACACATAATATCCTGTAGCTCCGGAAACTTTTTTCCATGAAATAAGGTTGTATCCGGAATTATATGCCTTCACCTGAAATACCGGTGTATCCGGCACCCATGACTGATTCAGGGTCCTTGTATGTGCCTTGATCCTTGCCGTCCAGTTTTTCGTCTTTCCATCTGTCCACCTGGCCGTTTCCGATGCACTCTTATAGAATGTCTGCCCTGTTTCTATCCCCGCCGTACAGGTAAACCAGTTTCCATAACTGGACTTTGCTTCCACTCCAAAGCTGATTTTGTCAATCCCACTGTTTGTGATCACAACAGAATATCTGCTTCCCTGTTTCAAAACCACCTCTGGTACACTGATAGTCTGTACACCTGCGATTGGCTGTTCAAACTCATATGGAGCAGCATATGCAGCGGTCCCGCTTTCCGGGTCATATGGATCTGTCAGATCGGTGTATATCTGAATTTTGTAACAGGCATTGTCACTGTTTGTAACAAGATTAACCTCCCCTAGGACTTCTGCTTTTCCCTTTCCTGCAGTTGTCTCATAAACTGCTGCTACTGACTGTCCCGCCTGTATCGGAATCACTGAAAGTGCTGAAGAACCATCATAAAAATAATTATTCCTATACTTTTGATCCAAAGCAGCCACTGCCTCTGCACTTACAAGTTTACTGATATTGGGATCCTGATAAGAAAGATAGTAATATCCTCCGTCTCCTTTCTTCTCCCCCCAACTGTTTTTGATGATCCACGCACCATCAGATGTTACATTGGAAACAGGAAGGAAATTATCCTTTGAATACGTATCATCCCATCCGACCACTGTCACAATATGATTAATTACAGTCGAATTTGATTTTCCAACAGGATAACAATATGCAGCTGTGTCCGGATTTGCATAACTTTCCTTCATATAAAGCATAATGGATACTGCATGGTCATTCAGCAGCATTTCTTTCATACGTTCCTCACTGTATTTGGAAACAGATGCATTTTTCAGATATGCTGCAGAATTATAAGCCTTACTTTCCGGAATCTGTACAGTCAGATCATTCTGATGCAAAGAATCCGTAGGAAATGGTACATCGGCCTCTGTGGTCATTCCCGACCATGTACTGAGATAAATCGCCGCCAGGTGATCATTACCTCCTATCACGTGATAATTTCCCAGTACATAATTCTTATCATCAGGGGTATTTCCAAGAGGATCATTCTGTCTGTTGGAGAAAAAATATGATAAATGTTCTTCTGACAGATCGTAGGTTCCTTTGTTCTGTGCCAGAAGCGAAGTCTCCATGATTGCAGCCATACCAAAAGCCCAGCAGGTTCCAAATGGATTCTGATTCTTTACGGGCGTAACTAATCCTTCCTTTCTGGCATCATAGGAAGATGGAAATGCAGCCTCCCTGTTTCCATATGCAGCATAAACTGATGTCAGATCACTCTCCACTTCAATTCCCGGATCCAAAGGTTTTAAATTTTTAAAGGGTTCCAGTTCTTCCTTTCTTTCCTCTTCCGTCAACGGACGGCCCTTAATATACCTGATTCCGTCTGTACCCTCTTCTGAGTTTTCTCCATCCTGAAACTCCTGTTTTGCATCATCGCTTCCGAACAATTCTGCATCCGATCCCGTATCTGTTCCAAATTCATCTGCCTGTGAACTTTGAAATTCTTTCAGATCTGATGTATTTTCTTCTGTCTCCCTGTCGACTCCGGATCCAAACATTTCCTGACCCGCAGCGGGTACCGATGTACAAACCATTGCATAAGCCAGAAAAACTGACAATGCGCGTATCGCTGTATTTCTTTTTTTCATGTAGTAGTTAACTCCTTTACATAAATATAATATCATTATATCAGTATATTTTTTGTTTTTCAACCATGATCAATGACAAAAACCGTCGGAAAACAGTGAATTTTCCCTGTTTTCCGACGGCTCTATGTAGAAATGCAGAGCTCTGCCGACAAGAAAATGTCGCCAGGAAAAGACGTCAAATGCCTGTGATGCATTTTCTTCTGTGCATGTGAAAAGTGTGAAAAATGTGTGTGAAATGCTTTATATACTAACTCAGAACAGACTTGAAAATCTTACAGACTCTTCTCTTTTGCTATCCTTATTCTAGCAGAACAAGCATTGTATTACAATGAAAATCGTTCTTTCTTATTTGTGCTAATCTGACACATTGTTACTGTTCACTCCGTTCTAAGCAGCAACGCATTCTCCTCTTATTTGCTGATACTTTCCTTTGCTCTTTTCATCATATCAGCCAGTTCCTGGTATTTTCCTGTGACATACCCATAGTTTTTTCGCTTATGCGGAAGCATACAGTTTGTGCAGTCTTTAATTCCCTTTTCCGTATACCGGAAATTCCCACCGCATTTCTCACCCAGGGCATATAGCGGGCAATAACAGAACAGACAGTTAAAATCATCCGGATCTGCATTCTTATGACACGGAAAAAATTCACATTTCTTATGGCTGAAATAAGAATATTCTTTCCCTTCCCAATAAGGTTTCTCCATTGCTACCTCTCCTCTCCTGTTGCAAGTTTTTATCTTTCCAGAATAATTCCGTTTTCTCAGTCTCCATCAATCCCACCCATCAGAGGACAGAGGACGAAATAAAAAAAATACTCTAATAAATTATCAATTTCTCTTCACATAACAAAGCATTGAAAATTCATTACAGTATTTTTCACAGATCACACATTTAAAATTAATAAGAGGGAGCGATGCTACCCCGGGGTAGAAAAAAAATCCGTTCATGAGTGCGCGGAGGGAACGAATAAATCCGAAGTAGTATCGCCTGCCATTTAATCATGTATAATTCATAAAGAACAGGCGCATTCCATAAAAAATGTCTGCCTTCAGATAAAAGCAGACAACACTCCGAAGCTGCGGATTCAACGGAGTTGGTTGTTACACTTTACACGGAAGTTTAACCTCGCCATACCAAGCAGGTTTCCTGGCTCCAGGCTCATCGCTCCTCTCTCCTTCTCATGCTATGGCACAATGGACATTCTGAGATTTGCTCCTCTGTTACAGTGACCGGATCGCTCAGGTTTCTCACCTGATTCCCTCTTTCTGCCAGCTTATAGCTGTCAGCACTTAATATGTTCACTATGGAATTATACTGACATCATAGTACCACCGGTCACTGTCTTTGTCAACCCTTTGAAAGGATTTTTTGTTATTTTTTTATCAACCAGATGTTGCTAGTCACGGCGTGACCAGCAGCGTCATTTTTTCCTGAATCTTCTCCACCAGGATTTTCGCTGTTCTTTCATGAGATCTGTGCCCTGGGTGCTGCCTTGATCCAAATTCTCCTTCCAGTGTATCCGGAAGCTTCACAAATTCCACGCGTTCATCCCCTGTTTTTCTTTTATAATTCCCCACCGCTTTCTCAAGCGTTGGTAAAATCTCATCTCCAAGCATTCCATAACACCACAGAATATAGCTTTCCGGATTACATACGCGCAGTTTTCTCAAAAAGTCTTCCACAGCCTTTCCAACCCTGTCCATATTCTTCGTGCCGCTGCTGTCGTTTGTCCCCAGATTCACCACGATCACATCAGGCTGAAACTTCTGGAAATCCCATTTTTCCATAGCACCCAGTTGTTTGTTTCTTTCTCCATTTAAAAGACCGCACACCTGCTCATAATATAGCGGGATTGCCTGCTGCTCATTGCCTTCCCAGGAACAGAAAACGCCCCAGCCGCTCTGACTGATGCAATTGTACACCGCGCCCAGTTCTTTTGCTGCCATATATGCATAATTATCCACGGCATTGAAGCAAAAGGAATTCCATGTCATTTCTTCTCCTGCACCGCTGCCGCCCTCACCAGAGGTAATGCTGTCCCCTATTACCTCCAATCTGAGCTTTGGTGTTTCAAGAGGTAAAAACTCACCGTCAGTTTCAACCTCCAGAAGCTGAAGCAATGTTTTTTCATCTGTGGGAAACGCAGGGGTATCACGAAGAAGCTTTACATTTCTTACCTTATCCCTTTCCATATTACGGAAAAGACAGATTTCCTGTTCTCCCTTATTTACCATAAGCCGTTGGGACAATACGCCGTCTACGATTACATCCACCCATGGCTCAAAAACATCATAATCGGAGCGGATTTTCACCCATATTTCTGTTGCTTTTACATTCAGTTCAATTCCGGAAGCGGTCCAAAATAGTGTTACCGGTTCCAGACTGCCATTCGTTCTTCCTAATATTCTTAAATATGGAATTTCCTTCATCTGATAATGGCTAAGCATTTTTCTCCACCTCTCATCTGGCTATACGAAATATTTATGTTACGATTTTCAGACAATACTTTTATTCTTACTATACTTCTTTTTTCTTTACTTTTCCACATTATTTTCAGTAAAAAGCCCCTTCCGGATTTTCATCTCCGGAAAGGGCTCACAAATTCATTTATTCAGATTACACAAGACGTCTTACAGAAGTAATCGTTCTGTATGCAGCATTATCGCTGACCTTGATGCCATCTCTGGCATTGGATGCATGTACGATCTGTCCATTTCCCATATAGATTGCAACATGTCCGCCATAGCAGATCAGGTCGCCTGGCTGAGCATCTGCATAGGATACTTCATATCCGGCATTCTGCTGCTCATAAGATGTTCTTGGAAGACTTACGCCAAAGTTTGCATATACACTCTGCACGAAGCCAGAGCAGTCAGCACCACTGGTAAGGCTTGTTCCTCCCCATACATATGGGTTTCCAACAAACTGTGTTGCATAGGATACAACAGAAGAGCCGGAACCTGAAGAACTGCTGGCTGATGAACTGTCAGAAGAACTATCTGAGGAACTGTCGGAGCTGCTTGCATCGGAATTGTAATCAACTGTATTATCAGTATCAATTACATTACCATACTCATCATATTCATAATCAGAAGTTCCATCAGAAGAACCGCTTACAACATTTCCATCTTCATCATACTGGACATCTTCTGAGGAATTATCTCCGTTCTGAGCTGCTTCCTGTGCAGCTGCAGCTGCTGCGGCCTCTGCCTCTGCCTGACGTCTTGCCTCTTCTTCTGCGGCAATACGCTCTGCCTCAAGCTGCTCAATTTCTGCCTGCTGCTGTTCCAGAAGGTTCGCATACTCAGTAGCCTGCTGCTGTGCATATGCGATCTCGTTCTCGCAATCAGCACTGTTCGCACGGGTTACATCCAACTGATACTGAAGGTTAGACTGCTGAGCCTCATATTCTTCCTTCATGGTCTCAAAATCAGCTTTCTCCTGCTCATACTGTTCTTCTAACTTCTGAACCTCTTCAATTGTTCTTGCATATTTCTGAAGGCTCTCTCTGTCCTGCTCATACATCTGCTGTGTATACTCAGCTCTGGTAAGAAGGTCTGCAAGGTTATCTGCATTTAACATCATCTGGAACCATGCATTATTTCCACCTTTTTCATAAAGATACTGAATACGTTTCTTCATGGCGCTGTACTGTTTATCCTTGGCATTCTGAGCCTTGGTCAGGTCGCCCTGTGTTTTCTCAATTTCTGCTTCCTTAGAAGCGATATCACTCTCAAGAGTCTGAATGGAAACCATTACATTTACAAGATCAGAATTCAAAGATTCGATCTGGCTCTCAAGCTGCTGCTTCTGATCCCACAGAGCACTCATACGTGCGTATGTAGCATCCAGCTGCTGGCTTGTCCAGGCCTGCTCTTCTCTTAAATCGCTCTCACGGTCAGCCATTACGCTTACAACCTGTGAACCGCACATTAAAATTGCCAGTGTCAGACATACAATTCTTTTCTTCATGTTTCATCACCCTCGTTAATCTTTTTTGATAATCTAAAAAGCTCAATTTGTAATATGTTTGCAACATTTCATTCAATCTTGCTACATATTATCACACCCTCGCAAAGATTTCAACCCTAAATTGCAATAAATTTTAAAACTTTGTAACATTTCGTAATATATTTGTCTAAATAAGAGAACTCAGAGCGTGTTTACGCAACAGGGGAATTCAACAATTTCCTGTTACACAAAAAGAGAACCAGTATTTTCACTGATTCTCTCTTGTATATTACTTAGCCATTATTTTCCAAACAGATCGTACAAAATCTGATCTGCTGTCATATTGTAATAACCATCCGGATCGGAAAGTGTATTTCCATTCCATCTCAGATAGTTACCATTTCGAATATAGTTTCCAACAGATGGATGATAATTAAAAATACTGTATCCAGAATACAAGGACATATACTTCTTCGCAAGGGCTACAGCCTCACTGGAATAGCTTCCTGTAGGTGTGGTAGTTCCGGAAATCTGGACACCTGCCTGCGGAGTAGAGTGGACGATAACAACACTCTTATCACTGCACTGACCAAGAACGATCCATGTATGACCATTATTGTATCCGATATCGCCAGGCTTCAGCTCCCAGCCATTCTGTGACAGGTAGGACTGGTTTACAATTGTACCCCATCCTTTGCCCTTGTAATAGCTTCCGATTTCACCTGAAACCACTGTGTATCCATATCCTACACCGGACTGTGTCTGCATTACCTGATAAGCAGACCAGCCTACAAAGCCTGAACAGTCGAATCCTTTCGCACGATTGGAAGTAGAAAGATCACGGTAATTATTGTAATCATAACCGGATGGATTCGCTGACCATTTATTATACCAGCTGGTCATGGTATCGCTAAGACCCTTTCTTGTAGAATCATTCCATCCGCCACCCCATACGTAAAGTGCTTTTCCAACAGGTAAAAGTGCTCCTGCAAGATAATTCTTGATGGTTTTATTTCCTGTATTTCCATTCGGAGAAGGATCATTCTGCTTCTCTCCCTGGCATACACCAGTGCTGGAAAATATATATGTAACACCATCAATAGTCTGTGTGCCTGTGTACATCGCGCCTGTAGCAGGATCAAAATAGTACTTTGTACCCTTGTCTTTATTCTCCACCCAGCCGGTCGCCATAGCTCCGGAGTCACTGTAGAAATAATAGGTAACATTATTGATCGTCTTAAATCCAACTGCCATGATTCCATTGGTAGCAGTTGACGATGTAGTATCAAAATACCGCTTCACTCCTGACGAGCTAGTCAGCCAGCCAGTGGCCATAATTCCCGTTTTGGAAAAATAGCGTGTATTTCCTTTGCTGTCCTTTACAAAACCAGTAGCTGCAACGCCTGACTTAGCGTAAAGGTAATAGGTCTTTCCGCCAAGCTTCAGCCACTTTTTCTTCATGTATCCGGTTGACGGTACAAAGTAACGGCGCTGTCCCTTAGAATTGGAAAGCCATCCAGTTACCATAACACCTGCTTTGCTTGTGAAATAACGCTTTCTGCCCTTTTTATCTTTCACCCAGCCTTTCGCCTGAACACCGGTAGATTTACTAAAATAATATTTCTTACCGTTCAGGGTAAGCCATCCTTTGACTTTCTTGCCGTTTTTATAGTAGTATGTTTTTCCTTTTACTGTACGGAATCCATTCTTCGTGGCAGCCTGTACATCTCTTGATGTACTATGGCATGTAAAACCGGCTGCCATAAGCATTACCAGCAGCAGGATACTCCAAAGTCTGAATTTTTTACATTTGTTTTGCATACTTACCTTCCTTTTTAATTAATCTGTTGCTGTCCACAGGTAATACTGCAGTCCAGCAAACACAACCCCTGTTATTATCATCTTCAAGTTTTTACAAAGTTGTTACAGCTTTATGTAGCTCATTATATTACAGTTTCCATCTATCGTCAACCCGAAAGTAAAACTCTGTAAAGTTTTCACAATATTTTCGTATTATTTTTCTTTAAAAGCAATGATTTCAAAGGTATTTTCCATAAAAAAAGAACAGTCCCACACAATGTAAAAGAACTGTCCTTTTATAAATTCTGTAATATTTCTGTTATAAAGTGATTATAACAGATGTTTTCTTAATTCTTCTCCGCTCAGAGCGCTTAAGTAAGCAGGTGCAACATCAAATACAGTCTTGCAGCCCTTCTGTCCCTCCTGGTTCATGCGGTATGCAGCTCTGGCATATGCAACAATTACAGAAGAAGTAAATTCCGGATTGGAATCCAGTTTCAGGCTGTACTCGATCACATGACTGTTCTCATCGTTCCAGCCAGTCTTGCCTGTGCGGATTACAAATCCACCGTGCGGAATTCCGCTGTGGTCACGCTTCAGTTCCTCTTCGGAAATAAAATGTACTGTGGTATCGTATTCATCAAAGTAGTTCGGCATAGTCTTGATCTCATCCTCAATTCTTGCAAGATCAGCGCCTTCTTCAGCTACTACGAAACACTCTCTGGTATGTTTCTCCCTTGTAGTAAGCTCCGGATTCTTTCCGCTTCTTACTGCTTCCAGAGCAGACTCAACCGGGATGGTGTACTGTTTGCCATCCTTTACTCCTTTGATACGGCGGATTGCATCAGAATGTCCCTGGCTTACGCCTTTTCCCCAGAATGTGTAATCCTTGCCGTTTGTCAGGATTGCATTTGCATACATGCGGTTCAGGGAAAACATTCCCGGATCCCAGCCTACAGAAATAATTCCAACATGACCGTTCTCAGAAGCTGCTTTGTCCACATTTGCAAAATGTTCCGGGATTCTCTTATGGGTATCAAAGCTGTCTACCACATTAAACCACTGGGCATATTTCGGTGTCTGCTCTGGCAGGTCAGTAGCACTTCCGCCGCAAAGAATCATAACATCAATCTGTTCTTTCATCTTCTCAGCATCATCTACAGAATATACCTTCGCTGTCTCTGTCAGAATTTTAACACTTTCAGGAGCACGGCGGGTAAAAACTCCCACCAGTTCCATATCAGGATTGTGTTTGATCGCACATTCTACGCCACGTCCCAGGTTACCATATCCCAGGATACCAATACGAATACTCATTATCTGATTCCTCCTATACTACCGCACGCCAGATGCACAATCCCGACAAATGGTCTGGCAGCCCCCATCCCATACGAACGTCAGATGCTTCACGTCTGCGGTATCTATATCTATTTCACGCTTTAACAGTTTAATACGTGCGAGTTTTCTTGTCAATTGATTTTTAACAAAATCTGTCATTCAAAAATTCCGGTTCTCTGGTAACATCAAAACACCTCAAAAAAGAATACTGTACAATGGCATCTTTCTCCACGGTACAGTATCATAAACTTCTACTTTATCAACAGCACAGCACTCCGCTTCCCGGACAGCACATTCCGCAAAGCGCATTCGCCAGACAAAGCTTCAGGCACATATCATCCCCTGCCACTGGCATTCCTCCAAACGGTCCCTGCTGTGTCTCATACCAGCTTCCGCCACCTTCCATCCGGTTCAGGAGCATACGGTACTGCTGATTATTCGGCTCCTGGCGCACAGCTTCACGAATATGCTCCAGCGCTTTTACATTATTCCCCATTCCCATGTTCGCCATGGAGGAAATATAATACCACTCTCCATTCTTCTGGGAAAGGGAATTCAACACATTCATAGCCTCCTGATAATGTCCGCTCTGAACAAAATTAGCTGCTGCACGTCTGCGCACACTTTCCTCATCTTCGTAAGTGCTCTGGCGCTGCTGTCCTCCAAAGCCGCCAAATCCTCCATATCCATAACCACCGTATCCGCCGGAAGATCCACCACTGCTTCCATACTCGCGTTCTCTCATGATCTGCTCATATGCCTGCTGTACTTCCTTAAACTTCTCTTCTGCCTGATCCTTGTTCGGATTATTAATATTCGCATCCGGATGGTACTTCCGGCTTAACTTTCTGTATGCCTTCTTTATTTCTTCATCTGTTGCATTTCTGGAAACTCCCAGTACGCTATATGGATCCAACATGTTCTTTCTCCCGTTCTTCCCTGCGTTTCCTGCTCACTTCCTCGAAGCGGCACCACACACCGGAATATAAAATGTTCCGAAGAATATCCCCATATTTAATAATAGGAAGCTTCTCGAATTCTCTGCAGGTTTCTGCCATCATCATCATAAGGATCTGGCGTACTTCCCCTTCAAACCCTTCCATTGTATATTTTTCTGCGAAAGGATTGTAATCTTTATTTTTCACATCTTCTTCCACATCATCATATGCATCCAGAAGATAGATGAATTTGCCAAGATAAAAGCCAATTCTTCGAAGGCTTTTCTCCCACTCATCCTGCCTGTAAGCAAGAATCTCCTCCATAATATGCCCAAAAATCCCGGACATTCTGTCTATATCTGTCTCTCCCTGTTTCTCCAAAGCGGAAAGCTCATCCAGAAGTTCGACAATCCGCTTCGCCTTATCTGGATAAAGTTTTAACAGACGGTTATTTTTCCCCTCGAGAAGCCTGGCGTAACCAAGCTTCACATATTTTCTGTCATCGTTCCAGTCATCCAGACATTTATAATAAGTTAAAAGTATATTCATGTCTGCACAGTATTCTGTCATCACATTCTTTCGAACTGGCTGTTTTCTCACAGGATGAAGAATGCATCTGGTAGTGCCCTTGTACGTCTTTGGCTCATAAAGGCCGGAAAGAAGCAGGATCACAAAAGTCATATCATAGCTTAATGTAATCTGGCCGGATATCCCGTATTTCTCACGCAGTTCCCTGCAGAGTCCGCAGTAAAAGGTTCTGTACATGTCAAAATCCTTCATCTTGATCTCCGGCTTGTTCATTACAATATATCCAAACATATCAGCGCCTCTTTATAAATTTGGTATGACACTTGGGACATTCAATCTCCACTTTCTTAAATCCGCCTCTGGGAATACGGATTTTCTGACCGCAGCCAGGGCAGCTGTAAATATGATAGTCCTTGCGCTGGCTCATCATTCGCTTCTCTTTCTGGAAACGGGCTCTTAGCTTATCTGTCATCTGAAGATACTTCTGATTCTCCTGATAACGTTTGGAAATATTTTTTGAAAAAATCCTGAAATAAGTATAAACAATGGCAGCCATCCCAAACAGATCCAGAAATGCGCCGATTCCACTTCTGGTCCCAGTAAATAAGGTGAGCACAATAGCAGCCAGTGCTACTCCCATAGTGAATCTTGCGAACTGATCCACTCCGTTGCGTCCCTGCATAAATCTCATAAATTTTTCTTTCAATAAAATACCTTCTTTCTTGTGAACTTATCTTCCTGGAATAAGTTTCTGTCGCTCTTTTGTTATTATATTATTTCCCTATCCCTGATTCTGTACATTCACTATTATGGTTCACAAAACAACCAGCAATCATTCCGTCTTTTCCTATCTGTCGCTGCAGACTTGAAAAATGTAAAATTTCAGATAATAAGATTCATCAGCAGACCATAAGATCGGATGATCTGGTGCCTGGGTGCGATATTCTACCTGACGGAGACGTTTATGCACATTTCTGGCAGCCTGCCCGATGGTCTGGGTAAAAAGCTGGTAATCCATAAAATGTGAACAGGAACAGGTTGCAAGGAAACCGCCGTCTTTCACCAGCTTCATGGCACGAAGATTGATCTCACGATAGCCTTTCACTGCATTCTTAACAGAACTTCTTGACTTGGTAAATGCAGGTGGATCCAGAATCACCACGTCATATTTCTCGCCTTTCTCTTCCAGTTTCGGAAGAAGATCGAAGACGTCCTCACAGATAAATTTTACAGAATCAGAAAGTCCGTTTAAAGCTGCATTGGCTGTAGCCTGATCAACTGCAAGCTGTGAAGCATCCACACCAGTTACTTCTTTCGCTCCTGCATATCCTGCATTTAAAGCAAAAGAACCAGTATGGGTAAAACAGTCCAGAACTCTGGCATTCCTGCAAAGCTTCTGGATTGCCAGACGATTGTATTTCTGATCCAGGAAAAATCCTGTCTTCTGACCGTCTTTTACATCCACCTGATATTTTACACCATTTTCCACAATTTCAACCAAAGTAGGGAACTCTTCACCAATAAAGCCCTTATATGGCTCCATTCCCTCCTGCTTACGTACTTTCACGTCACTTCTCTCGTAAACGCCGCAGATCCGGATACCATCCTCTGCCAGAACTTTCTTCAGAAGTTCCACCAGCATCTCTTTATAACGGTCGATTCCAAGTGCAAGGGACTGTACCACCAGCACATCAGAAAACTTGTCCACAATAAAACCCGGCAGAAAATCTGCCTCTCCGAAGATCACGCGACAGCTTGAAGTATCCGTTACTTTCTTACGATACTCCCATGCATCCCGCACTCTTTTCTCAAAAAATTCCTCATCGATCACAGTATTCTCATCTCTTGAAAGAAGACGTACCACAATCCTGGAATTCGTATTGATGAATCCTCTTCCCAGAGGATATCCGTCAAAATCATGAACCAGTACAATATCTCCATTTACAAAGCTTCCCATAATAGAAGCTACTTCATTATCAAAAATCCACATTCCGCCGGATTTCAAAAGACGTCCTTCTCCCTTTTTCAGGGTTACTACTGCCAGACTCATAGCACTACTCCTTTGCTTTTGCGATTTAGGTAACATTGTAGCACACAATTTCTCAATTTGCCAGTGTTTCCAGGGGTTCTGAGAAAAAGTCATAAAAATTTCACTAATCTTAAAATTTTATAAACTGCCAGCCATTCATCTTCTTTTTTAACAGACATCTCAGTCTCATTAACAACACAAAAAAACTCCGGACTGCCTGAACTCGCTTCCTATCGTCAGATTCTAAATCTGACTTTCAATGGCGGTACACGGTTCAGACATTCCAGAGCTTTCACTTATCTTATATTCTGACTTTTCCAGATGGTTATTTTCTTCTTATTTCGCATTCGCTGCAGTTACATATACACGAATCAGATTTGCCTTAATAAGGGCTGGACGAACTGCATTGTAAATAATCACAACCAGGATTGTAGATACAATTGCATTTACAAATGTAGCACCGGCGCTTAATTTTGCAAGGATGCTCGCTACTTCCTGGGGCTGACCAAGAATGTACTGTTTGTAGAAATAGCCAACGATGGGATCTGCGATCACATTAAAAGCAAGACCTGCAATGGAAGCGATCAGACTCCATTTGAATACGTATTTCTTGTCGTTCGTCTCATTGATCTTTGCAATCTTGTGGGCTACAAGACCTGTTATAAGACCGATGCAAAGCTTCAGGACAAAAGTCTTGGGTGCTCCTGTAATGTAAACCGGATCCATAAGGTCTGCAATAGTCATTCCAATAGAACCAGCAAGACCGCCGTACCAACCGCCAAGAAGCAGAGCTCCAAGCACGCAGAAGGTATTTCCGATGTGAAGAGAAGTAGCATCTCCACCCGGTACCGGAATCTTAATCTGCAAAAATGTAAAAGATACATAGCAAAGTGCTGCAAGAAGTGCAGTCTCTGCAAGTTTCATAATGGTAGAATTCTGTTTGTTCATAGGTTTCTCTCTCTTTCCCGGAAACCTGGTACATATTGAAAAAACATTCTGCAAGATGTGCCTCACAAGTTGCAAGAATGATTTCTCAAACAAGCTCCAATGTTTCCTGTTTAATCACTGCTTTTTATACTGCAGTATCTAATTAGCACTTATCATAGCGAGATACTGGTATGTCTTCAATAGACAGTTTTGATTATTTTTAAGAGGACAGTTATTTTCTGCAAAAAAAGGTACAGTCCCCAATATCCCACTGGATATCAGTTTCTGTACCTTTTCCACCAGCAGACATGTCATCTCCTAGAGCATCAACACATACTATTCAACAGTATTCTTCCGAATTCAGGTCTGTTATTCTTCGTAGGACTCTTCATCAATAGTCTCGTCGTAAGATTCATCGCCAACTTCATCTGTAGCACTTTCATCTGTTGTCACATTTTCAGAGCCGTCAGCTGAATCACTGGAATCTGAACTTTCACCATAAAGTTTCTCAAAGAACTTCATGGTATCTTTATACAGGGTATCTTTATCATCAGAAGATACTGCATCGCCAAGAACATCAATATCCTCAGAAGACTCACCATCATCGATCACATCAATGCCGAAAAGTTTCTTCATCTCTTTATCCAGCATGTTCAGTTCTGGTGTAATGTATTTCTCAGTTCCATCCTCCTGATAGGAAACAGCACCATTTCCAAGGATACCAAGGTATTTCTGAAGAACCTTGATGGAAAGCTTGTTGGCTGTGTCGGAATCAAGTGTTACAGTAACTGCAGCATCATCTCCCATTACTTCGTAAAGAGCGTCCTCATCACCGCTGTACTCTCCCTGACAGAAGGTCTTCGCTTTTTCAAATTTCGCTTTCGCATCATCGCCAAGGAAATCTGTATTCAGCTGGGATATATCTGTGATCTCTTCGGAAGAATCACTGCCATCACCAGTATCTGTTCCGCCAACTTCACTGATGTCACCGTCAGCTGACTCATCTGCAGCTCCAGTCTCCTCAGCAAGTCCCGGATCCTCTGTAGAACTCTCGATAACATTGTCACCAAGAGCACTCTGGTCTACATTATCCACAATACTGTCCTCATCATCTGATGAATCACTGCTCTCCTCTGCCTGACCTGTTACATTGTCATTTACACGCTCCAGAGTTTCCTGCATCTCAGAGTAATCATAGTCCTGTTGGGAAATCTGCTGAAGCAGGTTTACGATGGTATTAATCTCATCATCTGTAAGAGTTACATTGTTATTATTGGAGATATTTACAACAATATTGTAGATATCGTCTGCATTCTGAACATTGTCTGCAATAACCTGCATTTTCGCCTGGTTGATAACAGTGGTAGCGTCATTCTTTCCTACAGAATCAGCAAGATTACCTGTAACTACCATCTCCTCAGTAGCAAGCTTCTTCTTGGTCTCATCAAGCTTCTGTCCACTGGCAGTCTCATATGCCATCTGGATACCGGTCAGTGCTCCTGTACCGGATACTTCAAACGGGCAGGCAGCAACAACCTCACAGTTGGTAACACCAGATGTGGAAAGGGAACTTGCGATCATATTGCAGGTAACCCAGTTCAAATTGGCGGTACGAACCTTGATACCACCGGATGTGGTAGGCTTCACATAAGCACAGCTCACTGTTCTTGTACCAATCTGCTCCAGCGGAACATAGGAACTTAAGTGATCCCTCTCATCCTGATTGGTAACGTAGATAATCTGTGCCTGGCTGGAATCTACTTTAAAATATTTCAGCATGGTGTTCTTCTGCTCATCTGAAAGATCTGCGCCAAGTGTAACAACCTTCATAGCATCTGCCATAGCCGGTACTGTGGGAACCATGCTTCCCATAACCATTGATGCGCTACAGAGCAGCGTAGCTAATAATTTGCCTTTCTTCATAACTTTTCCTCCAACTTTCTGTCTGGGTTATAATCTGATCTTTAATGAAAGCCTCATACTCTGTAACGGCTTCCATGCACTGCACTTCTGTCTTTGCAGTTGTTTCATTTAGTACACTTATTATAACATACTTCTTATAGTTTTTGTAATTTTAATTGTTAATTCTCTCTTTGAACATGAAAATATGTTACTGTTCACTCCGTTCACAGTAACACGCTTCGCGATGCACAGAAATCATGC
>OLNM01000937.1_pt1 | contig 24279 bp, 18 predicted proteins | sample 1672391 | NCBI WGS metagenome assembly OLNM01 (sample SAMEA3136680, study PRJEB25190) | human gut metagenome | reverse complement strand
TCGATGACGGCCAGGCGCACGTGACCTACGACAAGGCGGTGCACAAGATCGTCGTCACGGCGAGCGACGAGGCGGCAGACGGCACCAAGACGGGCTATCTGTCGGCGAAGGTCTCCTACGAGGGCGACGCAAACATGCCGCCGGTCTTCACCAACAGCTACGCCGAGAATCCCGGGACCCCCGGCACCCCCGAGAACCCCGGCACACCGGGCGGCGGTTCAGATAACGGCTCCAAGGGCGGTATGCCCGACACCGGCGACCGCAGCCTGCCGGCGGCCGCGCTCGCGGTCATAGCCGGCACCGGCGCGCTGGCCGTCGCGGGCGGTGCGATCCTGTACCACAGGCGCCGCTAGCGATATGAACGAGTGGGGCGAATCCATCAGATGGGTTCGCCCCACTTGCCGTAGCGGGCAGGAGCGGGTAAGATATACCGAGCGCCTAGCGCGTTCGATGGGTTCGGATGACGACATGTTCCGAATCTGGTCAGGTCCGGAAGGAAGCAGCCATAAGGAGCCTCTGTCGGGCATCCGAATCCATCGAACGCACGGGCTTTCTTTTTGCGCGGTTTTACCAAACCGCGCAATGCTCGACGCTGCGCGTCACCCAGAGCGACAATTTGTCATTCAAAAGGCAAGGCATGACCAGAAGGTCTATGCCTTGCCTTTTTCATGCCAACTTGTTCGCTCTGGGTGGCGCTCGCTGGCTTTGGCAAAACATCGATGGTAACGCGGTCCAAGAGGTGATGGGGTATTTGGTGTCTCGCTGGTCCTCGGCTTTGCCTGCGGGATCGCTCGACTACCAAACAGCCCGCCGGCACCGGGACCACTTCGTCCAAAAATCACCCGTAGAGGCGCGTTTATCTGAACAACTCAATCCCGTGTCTTGCGGCGCTCGCTGGCGTTGCCAAAACATCGGCTGCTACATGCCTTGGGCGCTAGTGACCGTCGCCCTTACATCTGTAACGAGTTGCTTACGCATCTCCAGGGCTCGCCGTACTATCATGAATCAGATTGAAAAGAGATGATCATAGGGAGCGCCTTCTATGATTGAGCTGCTCAGGCGTTTTGGTGGTAAGTTTCGCCGGTATATGGTGATTGGCCCTGCGTGTAAGTTGATCGAAGTGATTTTTGACCTGCTTACGCCGCTGGTGATTGCCCAGATGATCGATAAGGGTATTGGCGCGCGCGATGTCAACGCCGTCGTCCACTACGGTATGGTGCTCGCCGCCATGGCTGTGATCGGCATCTCGTTTACGCTCGTCTGCCAGAAGATGGCGGCTCTCACCTCGCAGGGCATGGGCACCGACATCCGCGGCGCACTCTACCAGCACATCAATAAGCTGAGCTATGCCGAACTCGACCGCTTTGGCACGCCGTCGCTCATCACGCGCATTACCAACGATGTCAACCAGGTGCAGCTTGCCGTGGCGCTGGGCGTGCGCATGCTCATTCGCTGGCCCTTCTTGGCGGTGGGCTCTATGTGCGCGGCCCTTGCCATCGACCTTAAGCTCGGCGTGATCTTTTTGATTTGCACGCCCGCCATCGGCCTGGTGTTTTGGTTTGTCATGGCGCGCTGCATTCCGTACTACAAGCAGCTGCAGGCAAAGCTCGACCGCATCGCACTCATTTGCCGCGAGGGGCTTTCGGGCGCCCGCGTGGTCCGCGCCTTTGTACGCGAGGATCACGAGCGCGAGCGCTTTGCCCAAGCCGCCGACGGCCAGGCCCATACCGCCATCGCGGTGGGCAAGCTCTCGTCGATCCTTAACCCCGTAACGTTTTTGATGATGAACCTAGGCGTGTGCGCCATCCTGTGGGTGGGTGGCATCCAGGTCAACGTGGGCGAGCTTACGCAGGGCCAGGTTATGGCGTTTGTGAACTACATGACGCAGACGCTCACCTCCATCGTGTACGTCGCCAACCTGGTCGTGGTCTTTACCAAGGCGAGCGCCAGCGCGTCGCGCATCAACGAGGTGCTCAATTGTGATCCGAGCATCACCGACGAGGGCAACCAGCCGGTCGCGCTGCCCAAGCCGAGCGAACTGGCGGGTGGCGTTGTTCCGGTTCCCGCACTGAGCTTTGACCATGCGAGCTTTTCGTTTGGCGCGGGCGCGGTAAATGCCGTGAGCGATGTGACCCTGGAGCTGCCGGCGGGCAAAACGCTCGGCATTATCGGTGGCACGGGTAGCGGCAAGTCCACACTCGTCTCGCTTATCCCACGCCTGTACGATGCGAGCACCGGCAGCGTGAGCGTGATGGGTGCCGACGTGCGCACCTGGCCGCTCGACCAGCTGCGCCGTGTGGTCGCGACCGTTCCGCAGCGCGCGTCGCTGGTGAGCGGCACCATCCGCAGCAACTTGACCTGGCGCGATGAGGCGGCAACCGACGAGGAGCTTTGGGCGGCGCTCGATATGGCGCAGGCCAGCGAGTTTGTGCGCAACAAGCCGCAGGGCCTCGATGCCCCGGTCGAGGCGGGCGGTAAGAACTTCAGCGGTGGCCAGCGTCAGCGCCTGACTATCGCGCGTGCCTTAGTGGGCTCGCCGCAGGTTCTGATTATGGATGACTCCGCCTCGGCGCTCGACTTTAAGACCGACGCAGCGCTTCGCCGTGCCATTCGCGAACGAAGCGTGTGCGGTACCGCCGAGGGCGGGCTGCCGCTGACGACCATCATCGTGAGCCAGCGCGTCTCGACCGTGCGCGACGCCGACGTGATTTGCGTACTCGACCACGGCTCGGTCGCGGGCTTGGGCACGCACGATGAGCTGTATGCAAGCTGCCAGCTCTACCGCGAGATTTGCCAGTCGCAGCTTCGCCGCGAGGAGCTCGAGGGTCAGCAGGGGGGTGCGGCGCCCACGCCCGCTCCAAGCCCCGCTCCCGTCCCAGGCGCCCCGACCGCCCCCGCATCCGTCTGCGCAAAGGAGGGCTGCTAAATGAATCCCTACACTTCCTCCGGTTCGGTCGCCACGATGACGGCCAACGTGTCCGGCAACGATAACCTCAACGACCTGGGCGACGGTCCGCGCCAGCCCGGCGACCCCGAGCGCTATCCCGTGGGCGCGGTAACTCGCCGCCTGCTGGGCTATGTTCGTCCGCACCGCATTTCGTTTGTAGCGTCGTTTGTGAGTGCCGCCGCTTCGGTGATCTTGCAGCTCTACACGCCCATCCTCGTCGGCGAGGGCATCGACCTGATCGTCGCCGCCGGGCAGGTGGACTTCGACGCGCTGCTGCCGCTCGTTACCAGACTCGCGCTCGTCGTGGTGGGGGCCGCGGCCTTTCAGTGGCTGCAGGGCTACTGCGTAAACCGCCTGTCCTACGAGACGGTGCGCGACATGCGCGTGGAGGCGAGCGACAAGCTCAGCCGCATGCCGCTCAGCTTTATCGACAGCCACGCCCACGGCGATCTCATGAGCCGCGTGGTCAACGATGTCGATCAGGTGGGCGATGGCCTGCTGCAGGGCTTTACCCAGCTTTTCACCGGCGTTATCACCATCGTGGGCACGCTCGCGTTTATGCTTTCCATCAACCTGACCATGACGCTCGTGGTGGTGCTCGTCACGCCGCTTTCCATTTTTGCAGCCAGTGCCATTGCCAAGCTCTCCAACAAGAGCTTTGCGGCACAGCAGCGCATCCAAGGCCAGCTCGGCGGTCATATCGAGGAGTACGTGGGCGAGCAGAAGCTTGTCGACGCCTTTGCCTATGGCTCCAACGCGCAAGCGAGCTTCGATGCCCTCAATGCCGAGCTCTACACCGCGGGCGAGCGCGCGCAGTTTATGGGTTCGCTCTCCAACCCCGGCACGCGCTTTATCAATAACATCATCTATGCCGTGGTCGCTGTGATCGGCTGCGTGGGCGTGATCACGGGCGTGCCGGCGGCGCTTACGGTGGGCGGCGTGCAGATCTTTCTGTCCTATGCTAACCAGTACACCAAGCCGTTCAACGAGGTCACCAACGTCATTACGCAGATCCAGGCGGCGTATGCCTCGGCGCGCCGCATGTTTGCGCTGCTCGATGCGCGCGAGCAGGAGCCCGACGCGTCGGACGCTATAGAGCTTGCCGCACCGCAGGGCGAGGTCGCCTTTGAGCATGTGGACTTTAGCTACGTGTCCGACCGCAAGCTGCTGCAGGATATCTGCATCGAGGCCAAGCCCGGCATGCGCTTTGCCCTGGTCGGCCCTACGGGCTGTGGCAAGACAACGCTCATCAATTTGCTGCTGCGTTTTTATGATATCGATGCCGGCCGCATTGCGGTCGATGGCCATTCCTCGCGTGAATACACGCGCGCAAGCCTGCGCCGTGCTTTTGGCATGGTGTTGCAGGATACGTGGCTGTTCGAGGGCACGGTGGCAGATAACATCGCCTACGGCTGTCCCGATGCCACGCGCGAGCAGGTTATCGAAGCTGCCAAGCGCGCGCATGCGCACAAGTTTATCGTGCAGCTGCCGCAGGGCTACGACACGGTGGTTGGCGAGGACGGCAGCACGTTTAGCCAGGGTCAAAAACAGCTGCTGTGCATCGCGCGCGTCATGCTCACCGACCCGGCGATCTTGCTGCTGGACGAGGCGACCTCGAGCATCGATACCCGCACCGAGCTGCAGGTGCAGGCGGCATTCGACGAGCTCATGGCCGGTCGCACAAGCTTTGTGGTGGCGCACCGCCTGAGCACCATTCGCAACGCCGACTGCATTCTGGTGATGCGCGACGGCGAGATTATCGAGCGCGGCACACACGACGAGCTGCTGGCGGCAGACGGCTTCTATGCCGATCTTTACCGCAGCCAGTTTGCCCAGTAGGGGCCACCGATTAGCAGCAGGTGGTTTACATCTGTCACGTTGGTACTAAGATATTCATCTAATAAATTGCATTAGTGGCTTTAGTTTTGGGGGAAACGAGGCAACGTGACTATGACGTGCTCTTTGGTGGTTAACAGCAAGAGCGGTAATACCAGGATGGTTTCGGGCGCGATCAAGCGCGCTCTGCAGGCTGCGGGTGTTGAGTTTGTCCATGTCGCGGCGTTGAGCGACGATGCGGATGCAGATCAGGTTGCGCTCGAGGTGCAGGGCGCCTGCGCGGCCGACACGGTGCTCGTCGGTTTTTGGTGTGACAAGGGCGCGTGCACGCCTTCGGTCGCGGCGTTGCTCTCCACCTTGCACGGCAAGCGCGTCTTTTTGTTTGGCACCTGCGGTTTTGGCGCCGACCAGAGCTATTATCAGCAGATTATCGATCGCGTGACCTCCAATTTGGCCAATGATGCCGAGCTTGTAGGCTGGGCGATGTGCCAGGGCAAGATGGGCCCTGCGGTCAAGCAGCGCTACGAGGCCATGCTCGAGCAAGATCCCGACAACGCCCGCGCTAAGATGCTGCTCGACAACTGGGTTGCCGCGAAGGACCATCCGACCAAGGAAGATCTGGACAACATAGCGGCAGCCGCCAAGAAGGCCGTGCTGGGCGAGTAGGTCTATCGCCGTCGTGCGTGCGAAATAATACAGAAGCGTAAGCCTCGAAATTCTCGAGGCTTTTTTCTTGACACTCGCAGGTGCAACCGTGGCAAGCGTTTGAGATGACATTTTCTATCACCCCGATGACGAGGCCGTCCTGGACGACACGCTCAATGCGTCCGCTGGATGTATTGAGCGTGGGACGGGCTTTCCGGATGGGCGGGGTTTCGGGAAGTGTGTCCCAGAATCGGCGCTCAGACTGGGATACACTTTCCGCTTTACGCCTTGTCCGGAAACTGTGTCCCGGAATAAAGGCTTGGAATGGGATGCACTTTCCGGTTGAGAGCCTTAGCGGAAAGTGCGACCCGGAATTTACTCTTGAAGTAGGATGCGCTTTCCCAACGGGCCCTCAAGCGGAAACTGCGTCCCATTCCGAAGGCAGATTCCGGGATACGCTTTCCGGATACAAAGAAGGCCACGTAACGTGGCCTTCATCTTATATATGTTGCGGATGCTCTCATGACAAGCCGCGCTTCAACACCGAGGCGTCTGCCCGGCGACGCAGAACGTAAGGTTCATCGCGAGTTCCGCACGAGCCGGAGGGCACTTAATGTGCTCTCCGTGCGAGCAGGACTGTCCGAGCAGGGAACCTTACGTTCCGCGCCGCCGGGCAGACGAACCAGGTAAGACGCGCCGCTACTTGATCTTGGTCGTACCCGGCGCCAGGTTGGGGTCGGTCTCGTTGGCCTCGGTCTGGAGGTGCTCGGTGTACACGTTCTTGCCGTCGCGGAACATCTCGTAGTACTGCATCTTGGCGTAATCCTCGCGCGCCTTGGTGGCCGCCGCGGCGACGGCGTCTTCGCCGGTGACGTTGGAGGAGAGCGCCCAGCGCAGGCTAGCGTCCTCGTAGCCCACCGAGTTGATGGCGGGCAGCGACTTGCGCAGCGTCATGTGCGCTTTCTGGTAGTCGGTCAGTGGTGCGCCGATCAGCTGCATCAGCTGGGTGGACAGGTAGTTGGTGGACAGGTCGTCGACCTCGCTTGTCTGGTCGCAGCCGGCAACGTCGTAGTTGGCCCAGATGATGTAGTCGGTCTGCCACAGACGCTCCTGATGCGTGGCGTCGTCCTCGCCGGTAAACCACTTGTCGTTGAACTTGGACGGGAAGAACGGCTGATGGTCGCCCCAGAACACCACGACCACCTTGCGGTCGAGATTGCGCAGGGCATCGAGGAAGTAGCGCAGCGCCTGGTCGGACTGCTCGATGCACGAGACGTACTCGTCGACATCGGATAGCGTGCCGTCCTCGATGGTCTTGGCGTCCAGGTCGGTCGTGTCGATGTTCAGGTGCATCTGCTTGTCGACCGGCAGCAGGCCCGTATCGTAGCCCGAGTGGTTCTGCATGGTCACGTCAAAGATGAACTGCGGGTCGGCGTTCTGGTTGAGCAGATCAAGGATTTTGTCGTAGGTTGCCTGGTCGGTCACCATGCCGCGCAAGGTGTCGGCTCCCTGGAAATCGTTGATAGACAGGAACTGGTCAAAGCCAAAGTCCTTGTAGACGTTCTCGCGGTTCCAGTTGGTTGCGTGGTTGGGGTGCATGGCCGTTGTGGAATATCCGAGCGACTTGAACTGCTCTGCCAGGTTCCCGGTCGTTTCCATGTTGTAGATGGTGTAGGGGTACACGCCCGAGCCCAGGTTGGCCATGGAGTTGCCGGTCAGAAACTCAAACTCGGTATTGGCGGTGCCGCCGCCGTAGGCGCTCACGTAGAGCTTGCCGCGGCTGAGGCAGTCGGACAGGTTCTTAAAGTACTGTGGGCCCTCGTAGCCGGCGTGCATCTCCTGATAGATCGAAAGATCCGAGAAGGTTTCGTTCATAATGGCGATGACCGTGGGCTTCTCGCTATCGAACTGCTCTTGGGCGGCGGTACGGGCGTCGCTTGTGGCGGCATCGGACTTGTCATAGGCCTTGGCATACTTTTTGAGCGTTGCTTTGGCGTCGTCGGCGGAGTAGTTGGCGGGTTTGGGCGGCTTGATGGACTGTGCCGCACTAATAAAGGCAGGCAGATAACCCTCGCGCCAGTAGCTCTCGAGCGGGCGCCAGGTGTAGACGGTGATGCCGAGGGTGTTGTAGTAGTCGATAAGCGTGACATGCGCGGTCACGCCGCCCAGGCACAGCACCGCCACGAGCAGGTTGGTGAGCAGCATGCGCTTGGCGTTGGCGGCACCCTTCTGACGGTGCGGTGCTACCAGGCCGGCGTACTCGCATAGCAGCATGGCGATGGCGGTAAAGCCCATGGACAGCACGCAGAACAGCGAGATCGAGTAGGTGTAGCCGTTGCCGGCGACCGCGGCGGCGGTGGAGATGGCCGAAAGGTCGCCCGGCTGGATGGGCATGGATTTAAACGTGATGACGAAGAACTCGGCAATGCCCAGGACAAAGAGGGCGAAGGCCAGGACGGCGGGAGCTGCGCCGCGGCGCTGGAACAGGAAGAACAGGCCGACCATGAGCGTGGTGATGATGGCCCACTCGAGCAGTATGCACAGGGGGTAGACCCAGGTAAAGTCGTGGTTGGACGAGACCTCCATGCCCAGCAGCGCAAAGACGCCGGCGAGCAGCAGGCACAGCACGGCGGCGACGAGCGGTTTGCCCACAAAGGCGCCGCGCAGACGGGCGAGTTTGCCGGTGGGCGCGGGGGCGTCGGGCGCGGCGAACGCAAAGACGCGCGGGGCGATGCGGTCGCGTGCGATGCTGGCCCAGGCGCAGCCGGTGAGGATGGCGTTGGTCAGGATGAGCATCACAAAGGCGAGCGGCTCGTTTTGGGCGACGAGGCCCATGGCACCCCAAATGGTCAAAAAGAGCTGGAACAGGCCGAAGGCGACGCTCCAGGCAAGAGCGCCCTTGGCAACGGTGTCCGACTGCGCGCGAATGGCTTTGGCCTCGCGCAAGACAAGGAAGACGGTCGCCGCAAGACCGACGAGCGAGATGGCGGCTGCGAACATGCTGAGACTCCTCACAAACTTAAAACTACGAAAGCGGGGGTTTACCCGATTGTTACCAAGATATGCGCTGCGATTGGTGGCTGCGCACAACAACCAGCCATATTAGCGCGCATGTGTGGCGGTGTGGCGCAATGTAGTGGCGACCTGCGCGATAATGGACGGGAATTACACGGAACGTAAAGGCTTCTTAAAGAAATGGCGAGGATGAGGCGATGAACGAGCAGGTTTGTATGACGAGTGCGGGCGACGTGGGCGCTGGCATGGGCGCGGGCGGCTATCCGGTCGAGACCACGGGCAACGCGGTACTGGACATTTTGGAGCACCGTTCGTCCACGCGCGCTTTTGCGCGCGATGACAACGACCGTCCCGTAGCAGTGACCGACGAGCAGCGGGCGGCGATTCTGCATGCGGCGAGCCGCGCGCCGTCGGCAGGCGCCATGATGATGTATTCCATCGTGAGTATCCGCGAGCAGACAACGCTCGATCGCCTGGCCGACCTGTGCGACCACCAGCCCATGATCGCCAAGGCGCCCTGGGCACTTATATTTGTGGTCGACTATGCCAAGTGGATCGATCTGTTTGAGCACGTGGGTTGCTTTGAGCCCGAGTTTGTCGAGCGCACGGGCAAGGCGCCCCGCCGCGCGCCGGGTTTAGGCGACTTTGCCATCGCGGCGCAGGATGCCGTGATCGCTGCCCAAAACGCCGTGGTCGCCGCCGAGGCCCTGGGGCTGGGGAGCTGCTATATCGGCGATGTCGTCGAGAACGCCGAGGAAGTTGCTGCGCTGCTGGACTTGCCGCCCTATACCATGCCGCTGTCGATGCTCATCATCGGCACGCCCCGCAAGGAGCGCCCGGCGATTGCGCATCCCGTGGTGAACCTGGTGCACGAGGAGCGCTATCGCCGCGCCGATGCCGCGACCATGGATGCGCAGGTTGCCGAGATGGACACGATGTTCCGTCCGCATGCCCGCGAGGTGGGGGAGCGCGTCGTGGATATCTACACCCGCAAGCACACGAGCCCCTTTATGGCCGAGATGAGCCGATCCATGGAGTGGTGGTTCAAAAACTGGCTCGGAAAATGACGAATGTGACAAAGGGACAGTCCCTTTGTCACATTCCATATCGCCGCGGTGGCCTAAAGGCCGTATAAATGTTTATCTAGCTGGGAAAACAGTGCATTAAAACATGGGGTGATTATCTATAATCCCCTCGAACGTTAAAGTTGGGAGGAAACCGGCTTATGGAACAAAAGGCCAAGGAGGCAGCCTCGCACGCTGCGATTCCTGTGAGCATCTCGGCGATGCTCGTCACGCTGGGCGTGGTGTATGGCGATATCGGCACCAGCCCCATGTATGTAACCAAGGCGCTCGTTGCCGGCAACGGCGGCATCGGAAGCGTCACGGAGGAGTTCGTGCTCGGCGCGCTCTCGCTCGTCGTATGGACGGTCACGCTGCTGACGACCGTCAAGTACGTGCTCATCTCGCTGCGCGCCGACAACCATGGCGAGGGTGGCATCTTTGCTCTGTACAGCTTGGTTAAGCGCTGCGGCAAATGGCTCATCATCCCCGCCATGCTGGGCGGCGCGGCGCTGCTCGCCGATGGCATCCTCACGCCTGCCGTTACCGTGACTACGGCTATCGAGGGCCTGCGCACCATTCCGGCAGTCCATGCCGTGCTGGGCGACGATCAGGCCCGCGTCGTGGCCATCACGCTTGCCATCATCATTGCGCTCTTCTTGGTGCAGCGCATCGGCACGGCCAAGATCGGCCACGCCTTTGGCCCCATCATGACGCTGTGGTTCCTGTTCCTGGGCGGCACGGGTCTGTTCTTTGTCTTCCAGCACCCCGCCGTGCTGCTGTGCCTCAACCCGGTGCGCGGCATCGCCTTTTTGTTGAGCCCCAACAACCATGCGGGCATCATGATTCTGGGCAGCTGCTTCCTCGCCACCACCGGTGCCGAGGCGCTTTATTCCGACATGGGCCACGTGGGCCGCGGCAACATCTACGCAACCTGGCCGTTCGTTAAGTGCTGCTTGCTGCTGTCCTACATGGGCCAGGGCGCGTGGCTTATCAACAACGCCGGCAACCCGGAGCTCATGGGTATCGCCGACCTCAACCCCTTCTACCAGATGCTCACCCCGGGCCTGCGTCCCTTTGCCGTCGGCCTTTCCACCGTCGCGGCCATCATTGCCTCGCAGGCGCTCATCACCGGCGCTTTCTCGTTGGTGTCCGAGGCCAGCCGCCTGGACCTCATGCCGCACATGCAGGTTTTCTATCCTGCCGAGACCAAGGGCCAGCTCTATATTCCCATGGTCAACAACGTCATGCTTGTGGGCTGCGTCATCGTGGTGCTGCTGTTCCAGAGCTCGGCGCACATGGAGGCCGCCTACGGCTTGGCGATCACCCTGACCATGATGTGCACGACGCTGCTGCTCTTCTTCTACTTGCATGTTGATCGCGGCCTTAAGGTCGTCCCGTATATCTTCGTTGTGTTCTTCCTTATGCTCGAGGGCTTCTTCTTTGTGAGTTCGCTCACCAAATTTTTCCACGGTGGCTATTTCACTATTCTTATGGCCATGCTCATCATGGGCGTTATGCTGTGCTGGTACAACGGCACGGCGGTCGAGCGGCGTCAGTTTACGCTGTTGCCGCTGCGCAGCTATCTGCCGCAGCTCAAGCGCCTGCGCGACGACGATCGCTATGAGCTTATGAGCGACAACATCGTGTACCTGACCAAGGACACTAATACCGACTACATCGACCGCGATATCGTCTACTCGATTCTGGACAAGCATCCCAAGCGCGCCCGCGCCTGGTGGTTCGTGAACGTCGAGACCATGGACGAACCGCATACCTTTGCCTATTCGGTCGAGACGTTTGGCACCGACTATGTTTTCCGCGTGCATCTGTACCTGGGCTACAAGGTTAACCAGCGCGTGAACGCCTACCTGCGCCAGGTTGTTCAGGATTTGGCCGCCACTGGCGAGCTGCCGCCGCAGATGCATGACTACTCGGTCTACAAGGATCCGGGCAACATCGGCACGTTTAAGTTCGTCATGATCCGCAAGCTCCTGGCGCCCGAGAGTGACGTGGAGCCGAGCGAGCGCACGGCCATCACGCTCAAGTATATCATCCGCCGCTTTGCCGGTACGCCGGCGCGCTGGTATGGCCTGGAGAACTCCAACGTGAGCTTTGAGTATGTGCCGCTGTTCACCAAGTTCAAGGCTGTGAACAAGATGCAGCGCCTGGCCCCCAACGAGCGCCCGTAGTCGCCGACAGGTTGCATGGAGTTGGCCTTCGATGGACAAGAGTGTGCGCCCTGCTCGCGCACGTGCTGTTTGTCTAACGACCGCAGACTGCAAAGGCTATACACTTGGAACCACCACAAGGGAAACCGCCACAAAGGTGCTGTCCCCTCTGTGGTGGTTTTTGTTTTTAAGAGAGGGGCGGGGTGCCGATGGACGTCCGTGCGGACGGCGATATTGCCGATAGCTTTTGGTGGCGGCGCACAACGCTGACACGTCGCAGCTCTCTGTATGACGCCTGCGTATCGGCGGGGCTGCTGGTCGCGGCGACGATTGTGGGTGCGCTGCTCGACCATCCTGGTCTCGCGCCGAGCATCATGATCGTCTATGTGTTCGCCGTGCAGCTGTGCGCATTCTTTACCTGGAGCCGCCTGTATTGTTTGCTGAGCTCGGCTGCCGCCGTAGCGCTCTACAACTTCTTGTTTGTCGACCCGCGCTGCTCGCTATCGTTTATCGACCGCGTCTATCCCGGCATGTTCTTCATCATGTTTGTGGTCTCGCTTGTGTCGAGCTCGATTGCGTTGGCCCTGCGCCGCGCCTTGGCACAGGCTGCCGCCAGCGACCGTCGCACGCATATGGTGCTCGAGACCAACCGCATGCTGCAGCGGTGTTCCGATCAGCAGCAGATTGTGCATGCCATGGCAACGCAGCTGGCGCGTCTTTCGGGCTGTCCGGTCGTGTGGTACAGCGCCGACGCCGACGATGATGACTTGCTGCCGCGTGCGACGTACACGGCCGTGGGTGACGCCTCGCCGGTGCACCAGCTGACGCCCCAGATGCCGCCGCGGCTCTCGGCGTCCGCCTATGTGGGAACGCCGCTCGATGCCACCTATGGCGGCTCGGCGTTTTATGGCGTCTACCTGACGGTTTGCGCAGGCGACAGCTTCGTGCGCTCGGGCGACCCCGCCTCGGTGGTGGGCGTGCTGGCTATCGTTGCCGAGCCCGACGTGCTGACGCACGAGGAACGGACACTTGCCGACGCCATCGTGAGCGAAGGCGAGCTGGCACTCGATCGCGCCCGCGCCATGGAGGCCCGCGAGGAGGCGGCGGTGCTCGCCAAAAACGAACAGCTGCGCGCCAATCTGCTGCGCTCTATCTCGCACGATCTGCGCACACCGCTTACCAGCATTTCGGGCAATGCCGACGTGCTACTCGACCAGGGTTCGACCGGCACGGCCGTGCTCGATAGCCAGACGCGCCGCGGCATGCTCCTTTCCATTCGTTCGGATGCGCAATGGCTCAACGCCACCGTCGAGAATTTGCTCGCCATCACAAAGCTCGAGGGCGGCGGCATGCATCTGTCGACCACGCTCGAGCTCATGGACGATATCGTCGAGGAGGCGCTGCGCCACGTGAATCCGGCCGTACGCGAGCACGATCTTAAGGTGGTGCCGTGCGACGAGCCGGCGCTCGTCAACGTCGATGCGCGCCTGATGGTGCAGCTGGTGGTGAACCTGGTGAACAACGCTATTGCCTATACGCCGTCGGGCTCGCATATCGTGATCTCGATTATGGCGAACGATGGACAGGTGGCATGTTCCGTCGCCGATGACGGTCCCGGTATTGCGCCCGAGGAGCAGGGCCGGATCTTTGAATCGTTCTACACTGTCAACCATGGCTTGGCTGATAGCCATCGCAGCGTGGGCTTGGGACTTTCGCTCTGTCGATCCATTATGTTGGCGCATGGCGGTAGCATAGAGGTTGCCGCGGCGGACCCGCACGGCTCGGTCTTTACGATTGGGCTTCCCGCCGCCGACGTTTCGTTTGATAAGGAGTAACGCTGTGTCGAACTCTGCCATGAAACCGCTCATCTTGGTCGTTGAGGACGACCCCGCCGTCCGCAACCTTATCGTTGCCGCGCTCGAGGCGCACGGCTTGCGCCATATGGCCGTGGAGACCGCCCATGCCGCCATCGCCGCCGCCTCATCGCAGGCACCGAGCATTGTGCTGCTCGATCTGGGCCTGCCCGATATGGACGGCGTCAAGGTGGTGGAGTCGGTGCGCGCATGGTCGGGTATGCCGATCATTGTGGTCTCGGCGCGCAGCGAGGATGCGGACAAGATTCGCGCACTCGATGCCGGTGCCGACGACTACCTGACCAAGCCGTTTTCGGTCGAGGAGCTGCTCGCGCGCATTCGCACGACGCTCAGGCGCCTTTCGTATACGCAAACGGGTGGCGTTGCCTCCGAGGGCTCGTTCGATACCGGTGAGCTGCATATCGATTTTGATGCCGGCATCGCCACGATGGATGGCGAGGAGCTGCATCTGACGCCGATCGAGTACAGGCTCTTGTGCCTGCTGGCGCACAACGCCGACAAGGTGCTGACGCACCAGTTTATCCTGCACGAGATTTGGGGCACGGCAACTAAGAGCGACCTGGCGAGCCTGCGTGTCTTTATGGGCACGTTGCGCAAGAAGATCGAGTCCGATCCGGCGCATCCGCGCTATATCCAGACGCACGTGGGTATCGGCTATCGCCTGGTCACCCAGGGCTAGATCGCCAACCACCATCCCAATATGAGTTGCGGTGAAATACGGTCTAAATTTGCCTAATTTCCAGGCAAAACAGTCCGTATTCCACCGCAACTTGGTTTATCTGCCCTTGGGCTTGCTGGCGTAGAACTTCTTCTTTTTGGGCTTGCCGGCGCAGGCAGGCTTGCCGTCGCCGCGCGACCCTCGGTCTCCGGCCTGCGCGTGCGCGGGCGCCGTTGCGCGGGGCTTGCGGGCTTCGGGGTTGCGCAGCTCTTCGGTTCGCTCTGCAATCTCCTCGGCGCTAAAGCCGACTTCGGCCATGGCGTCCTCGATGGGCAGGCGGCGCACGATATAGCAATGGTGCACCTTCTGGTTGCGCGCAAAGTCCTCCGGGATGGTCTGCGCCGTAATGTCCTCTAGCACGACGCCAGCGCGCGCGAGCTTGCGCGTCTCGGGGCGGAAGCCGCGCAGGTTGCAGCTAAAGATGGCGTGGCCGCCCTGTGCGAGCAGGCGCGATACGCCGGCCAAAAGCTCAACATGGTCGCGCTGGACGTCCCAGGTGCGGCGGCCCATCTTTGATGAGTTCGAAAACGTGGGCGGATCGACAAAAATCAGGTCCCAGCGGTTGCGCGTCTGGCGCTGGACGCGAATCCAGGCAAGCACGTCGTCGCGCACAAAATGATGCTGCGGACCAACAAAGCCGTTCTGGCGCATATTGCGCTCGGCCCAGTCCAGGTAGGTGTTGGAGAGGTCGACCGTCACAGTTTCCTCGACGCCGCCGTCTGCCGCATAGCAGGTAGCGGTGCCGGTATAGGCGAACAGGTTGAGAAAGCGCCGCGCCTGCTTGGCGTGCTCGCGCACCAGGTTGCGGGTGACGCGGTGATCCAAGAAGATGCCGACGTCCAGGTAGTCGTCAAAGTTGACGGCAAAGGTAAGGCCGCCCTCCTCGATGAGCGGCAGACGACGGCGTGCGATATTGGCGCGCTCGCCCGAGCCGCCCTTGCCGGCGCCCTGCTTGCCGTACTGCGAGCCGCCGCGCGAACGCATGCGGGCTTTGGCGTGCACGTGCTCGGCGGGAACATCTAGGATGCGCGGCGCGATGGCCAGAATGTCGAGCATGCGGGCCTGGGCAAGCGCGGGATCGATGGTCTTGGGCGCGGCGTATTCGGCGATGACGAGCCAGCGGCCCGGCGTCTGTGGGCAGCCCTCGTACAGGTCGATGGCGGCGGAGTAATCGGGCAGGTCGGCATCGTAGACGCGGTAGCAGCTCACGCCCTCGCGCTTTGCCCACTTGCGACGCAGACGGGCGTTCTTGCGCAAGCGGTTGGCGAACTGCTCGGACTCGGGGATGAGCACGGGCAGCGGCTTGCCGTCGCCCAGGTCGAGCGTGGCGGCAGGTTCGGGCATGGGGGTGCTGGCGGCTTTGTCGTTGACTTCGTTGGTATCCGCAACCTCGGCCTCGGCATCTGCGCTGGTCGCAGCCTCAAACGCTGCGGCGGCGTGGTCGAGCGACGGCCAGACTTCGACGGTCGCCTCCTCGTTGTTGGGCATGACGGCGATCGAGCGCTCGGGCTCGGCGTGGAGCGAGCGGGCCAGCAATCCATCGCGGGTGAGCGCGGCGACCGGTGCCGCGGCAAGCTCGGGCGCGCGGCGCAGCTCGCCGACCAGCGTCATGGCGTCGTGCATGAGCGAAAGCGGGGTCTCGGTGGTGTCTGCGACCACGGCGGCACCGGCGACAGCGCCTGCATGGTCCAGCACGGTGGCTGGCTTGGCAGCGCAAAAGTCGACAAAACGCTTGTAGCCGGCGCACTTGACCATGCGCTCGGCAGTCTTGCGGGCAGCGGGGTCAATGTCCACGGCGACGATGCGCGCCTGGCGCTCGCGCGCCGCCGCCTCGCGCTCGCGTGCCTCGGCAAGCAGCTGCTCCCACAGGGCGGCGTCGTGCGGCTGCCAGCCCTCAAAGCCCCAGCGCTCGCGTGCAGCGCCCGGGGCGCGGTCGGTCAGAATGTTCACGGCCTCCAGTAGCAGACCGCCGCCGGCGCACGAGGCGTCGATCAGCGTGGGCAGGGCTTCGTTCTCGTAATCATCGGCCGTCAGCTCGAGCTCACACAGCGCGGTCCAACCGACCTGCGCCAGCACCAGGGCGGCGTAGTCGGGGCGCAGCACGTGCGCGCCCTCGCCGGCGCGGGTCGCTGCGGGCGGCAGGCGTTTGAACAGCGGGTCGCCCGAAAGGTCCAGGCTGATGCTCGCGCGGCGCTGACGCAGCGAAAGCAGCAGGTGAACATCGGGGTCGGCGGCGTCGACATCGGCACGACGGCCCGTGGTCTCGGCCAGACGGTCGCACAGCGCGTCCTTGGCGCGCAGGGCCGAGAAGCGCGTGTTGCGCAGCTGCTCGGTCACGCCGCGGGCGGTGATGGCGATGGTGGCGCCGGGACGGATGGTGTTCTCCCAGGCGATGCCGTAAACGCTATCGTACAGTTCATCGGCATCCTGCGCCTCAAAGCGTCCAAGAACCACGAACACGCGGCTCGCCAGGCGCGACCACAGACAGGCGCGGTAGCCTTCTTCGAGCTCGCCCTCAAACGTAGCGCGGCCCTTCAGCCGGCGGACATGCGAAAGCCCGAGGCGTTTAAGCTCATCGGCGAGTGCGGACTCAAAGCCCTCGGGGCAGCTTGCGTAAAATTCCATGGGTGACCTCTCTGGTTGCGTCGCTCCATTATATGATGGATGCTTCGTTTGCCCTCATCCCCGAAAGGAACCCATATGATTGATGCGTGCCCCGATTCCGCCGTGCTCTTTTTTGACGTGGACGGCACGCTGACGTCGTTCGATCCCGACGATATGACCGATAAGGACTTTTCGGCGGTTCGCCCCTCGCAGACGGTGGTTGAGGCGTTCCGTGCACTGCGCGATGCAGGGCACAAGGCATTTATCTGCACGGGTCGCCCCCTGTGGCTTATCGCCGATAGCCTGCGTGCGCTCGACCCCGCGGGCGTCGTGGCCATGGCAGGCGCCACGCTCGAGGTCGAGGGACGCGTGGTACACGAGGACTGCTTTGACGAGGACGTTATCGAGGAGCTTGCGCGCCGTATGGCCGCGGCAGGGATTGAGGCCTTTTTCGAGACCAACGTGGCTACTTTTGCCCTGGAGCCTGTGGGCGTTGAGCAGTCGTCTCTGATCGGCACTTCTGTGGTGCACAGCACCGAGGAAATGCGCGTCGACGGCAGTCTGCGCGTGGGCAAGGTATGCCTCAGTGTGCCCAGTTTGGCTCGCGTAGCCAATGATGACGGCTTTATCGATTGCGAGTTTGAGCTGTGCAACACCGGTGGTCAGAATCGCGAGCTGAGCCCCAAGGGCATTGACAAGGGCGTGGGCGTGGCGCGAGCGCTGGCGTATCTGGGCCGCGAGGGAAATGCGCGCACCTTTGGCTTCGGCGATTCGGGCAACGACCTGGGCATGCTCGCTGCGGTCGAGACGGCTGTCGCCATGGGCAACGCCATGCCCGAGGTCAAGGCGGTCGCCGACTACGTGACCGACGATGTCGCACACGACGGCACCGTCACAGCGATGCGGCATTTTGGGTTGATTGAATAAATGGCCGGTTCCCCGCAGGGGGCGACCCGGCCATTTGAGCTATTTTGCAATATAGAGCTTGGGATGGCTGCGACTGCTCTCGATCGCCGCCGTCATGATGCCCTCGTCGTCTCCATCAACGATGATGCCATCGAGGTCATCGATCTGCGCGGACTGATAAAAACTGGTCTTGTTGAACTTTCCCTGGTCAACCATCATGTAACTCTGGTTTGAGTTGGTCAGGTACATATGCTTGATCATGGCTGAGAAGTCGTGCTCGACGGTAAAACCGTGGTCGGGGTGGAATCCGTCGGCACTGACAAACGCCTTGTCGGCATGGAGTTTGCTCATGCAGTCGAGCGTTAGTGCGCCCGCGAGATAGAGGTGGCCCTTGCGCACGGAGCCGCCCAGCAGCACTACCGAAGCATTGGGGAGATTAAAGCTGGCATAGTTCGCGATTGCAAGATCGCCGGTGATAATGGTGATCTCACGCTTGTCCATGAGGGCCTTAGCGAAGTAAAAGCCTGTGGTGCCGATATCAATTACCAGAACATCGCCATCATCAACAAGAGTTGCCGCGGTTGCGGCGATGGCCTCTTTGGCCTCGACTTGGACATTGATACGCTCCTCGGGATACGAGATTGCGTTGGAGCGAGAAAGCGATACCGCTCCGCCGCGTACGCGACGCAGCTTGCCTTCGGATTCCAGCGAGACGAGGTCGTGTCGTGCGGTGACTTCCGAAACCGAAAAACGGCGAACGATGTCGGATACCGAGATATTTGGCTTTTCGGCCAGCCAGTTCATAATAAATCGCTGACGCTCGGCCGGTGAAAGGTCTGAAGTAGATGCCATATGCCGCTCCTTTTGAACGAAAGGCAAAAGATACGCCTTTCGTAATCGAAATATAACGTATCGATATGAAAAGGACAAGGCAAAATCGAATGAATCAAATGAACGGAATGGCATGTCCCAAATGCATGCGTGGCAGATAGTTTGCACTTAAATAGCGTGTAGAGGGTCTTGTTCTGAAGGTGCCGCCCAAAAGAAGTACGTTCACACCCGATATTCGACCGTTCACGGAAAGATGACAATTGAGCTTTCGATAGCTTTTGAAATGGTTTATAAAGGAAAACCGAAAAGCTTTTGAAACAAAGAAGAAGGCTTTCGATAGCAATAGTGCTAGATGAGAAAGGACCGAACATGGCGATCAAGGTGTTTGCCGACGGCGCTAACCTCGAAGGCATGCTTGACATGCATGACAATGGTAACGTTCAGGGTTTCACGACCAATCCTTCCCTTATGAAGGCCGGTGGCGTGACTGACTACCGCGCTTTTGCCAAGACGGTTCTTGAGCACATCACCGATGTGTCGGTCTCTTTTGAGGTATTTGCCGACGACGAGGCGGGTATGGAAGCCGAGGCCCGCGAGATTGCAACCTGGGCAGACAACGTCTACGTTAAGATCCCGGCACTCAACACCAAGGGCGAGTCCACCGCCGCGCTGGTCAAGCGCCTTTCTGCCGACGGTATCAAGGTGAATGTCACTACCATCTTCACGCCCGAGCAGGTCGACGAGTTTGTCGATGCCGTCTCTGCCGAGACCCCCTCTATTCTGTCCATCTTTGCCGGTCGCATTGCCGATACCGGCGTCGATCCGCTGCCCCTCATGGCGGAGTCCGTAAAGAAGGCTGCCGTCAAGCCTGCTGCCGAGGTTCTTTGGGCGTCTACGCGCGAGGTCCTCAATATCTTCCAGGCGGAGTCCGTTGGCTGCCAGATCATTACGGTTCCCAATGCCCTTCTTGCCAAGCGCAAGAATTTCGGAAAAGATTTACTCGAGTACTCGCTTGATACGGTCAAGGGCTTCGCCCGCGACATTCAGGCACTTGGTTTCCATATCCTGCCCGAGGAGTAGGGGGCGAGCATGCTGACCGATCTTCTTAAGCCCGAGCTTGTTGCCTGCCACGTCGAGGCCTCCGATTGGGAGGAAGCGATCAAGGCATGCGGTAAGCTGCTCGTTGACGCCGGCAAATGCGACCAGAGCTATGTTGACGCCATGATTTCGTCGGTTCACAAATTCGGTCCCTATATGGTCTTGGAAGAGGGCATTGCCATGCCTCACGCTCAGGCCGATGGCAATGTGAGCGAGGCCGGCATCTGCATTGTCACGCTTGACCCTGCCGTTGCATTTGGACATGAGGATTTCGATCCGGTTCACGTGCTCGTGGGTATTTGCGCACCCGACCCCAAGGCTCATCTTGGCTGCTTGGCGGAGCTTTCGCAGATATTCGAGGACGAGGACTGCGTTGCCAAGCTCAGCGCATGCGATACGCCCGAGCAGGTTTTGGAGACCATGCGTTCATTCTTTTAGGCCTTAATGGCACGGCGATGCGTCGCCGCTTTTGGATAGACGGAAAACCGTCACGTGTAGGAGAGGAAGGTTGCCATGCATATCATCACCGTATGCGGAAACGGCATCGGGTCTAGCCTGATGCTCGCTGGCAAAGTAGAGGAGCTTTGCGAGGAGGAGGGCATCAAGGCCGACGTTGAGTCTATGGACCTGAACGGTGCTTCTTCCGCAAATCCGGATCTGTTCATCACCGTTAAGGAGCTCGCCCCCGAGCTCCACGGCAACGTTGTGATCGTTCGCAGCTATGTGAACAAGAAGAAGATCCGCGAAGACGCCCTTGAGGCAATCAAGGCGGCCGCTGCTAACGCCTAAAGCGGCATAAAATAAGGGCGGTTCCCTGTGGAAGAGGGAAACGCGCCCACGTTAGAGAGAAAGGAAGCGCAGATGCAAGCCATCCTTCCCATACTTGAGTTTATCCAATCGATTCTGACCAAGCCAGCGTGGATCATGGGCCTGTTTGCCTTTGTGGGCCTTGTTGCGCTCAAGCGCCCTGCCCACAAGGTGATGACGGGAACCCTGAAGCCCATTCTTGGTTACATCATGCTGTCTGCTGGCGCCGCTGTTGTTCAGGAGAACCTTGCTCCGCTGGGTACCTTCATCGAGACCGGTTTCCACATCACCGGCGTCGTGCCTAACAACGAGGTCGTCGTTTCGATGGCTCAGAGCGTCCTTGGCGTTCAGACCATGATGATCCTGATTCTCGGCTACGTCGTGAACATTATCATTGCCCGCTTTACCAAGTTTAAGTACATCTTCCTGACGGGCCATCACAGCATGTTTATGGCCTGCCTGCTGTCTGCCGTTCTGCAGGCATCTGGCTTCCAGGATGTCCAGCTTGTCATCGTGGGCGGCATGTTCCTGGGCCTCGTGAGCGCTATGCTTCCCGCCGTTGGTCAGCGTTTCACCGAGAAGGTTACCGATGGCGATGAAATCGCCATGGGCCACTTCGGTTCACTCGCCTATTACATCTCCGCTGCAGTCGGTACGCTTTTTGCTAAGGACGCCGAGGAGAACAGCACCGAGAAGATCGAGGTTCCCGAGAAGTTTGCCTTCCTGCGCGACACCACCATCTCCACGGCTCTTACCATGGCTTTCTTCTACCTGGTTACCGCTTTTGCCGCTTACATCGCAGACCCTGCGGTCGTTACCAAGACCGCTGGCGGCGACAATGTGATCGTCTATGCCCTGACTTGTGCCCTGTCCTTCGCCGTCGGTGTCACTATCGTCTACAACGGCGTCCGTATGATTCTCGCCGACCTGGTCCCGGCTTTCCAGGGCATCTCCAACAAGCTGATCCCCGGTGCCATCCCCGCCGTCGACTGCGCCGTCTTCTTCCCTTATGCTCCCACCGCCGTCATCCTCGGCTTTGTCGCTTCCTTTATCGGTGGCGTTGTCGGTATGTTCATCGTGGGCGCTACCCTGGGCATCTTCATCATCCCGGGCATGGTTCCCCACTTCTTCTGCGGTGCTACCGCCGGTATCTACGGCAATGCCACGGGCGGTCGCAAGGGTGCGGCTCTTGGCGCTTTCGTCAACGGCCTGCTCATCACCTTTGCCCCGGCCCTGCTCCTGCCCGTTCTTGACGTCTTTGGCTTCAAGAACACTACGTTTGGCGACTTCGACTTCTCCGTCATTGGTATTACGCTCGGCCGCGCTGCCGAGGCCTTCGGTACCACCGGTGTCTACGCGATTCTCGCTGTCCTTTTGGTCGTCGCCTTCGTCCCCAACTTCATCCACACCAAGGGTGCTGTGATCAATCACGTTGAGGAAGAGTAATCTAGGCATACGTTAGGCCCTAATCGGGCGGAGCTCCGATAACCGGCTCCTACACGGAAGCGGTGACGTCTCAAATGAGGCGTCGCCGCTTTTTGTTTTGGAGCGGTTGTGAAAACGCGCCGGTGAAGCGCTGTCTCAGCGCCGCGAACGGAATCAACCGCGATGATTGGCAAAAACGTTTTGCCGATGGAATGTCGATATAAAAATGGTAAATCTGCAAAACCGTTCGCCGAGAAGATAAAAAACCGCAGTTCACGCCTTGATAAACGTAGGTAAAGTGTTTAGCAGTTTATCGGCCGTATGCAAACGAAAGGAATCAGGCAGATGGCAATCAAGGTGTTCGCTGACGGTGCAAACCTCGAGGGCATGCTCGACATGTACGAGAACGGCAACGTTCAGGGTTTCACGACCAACCCGTCCCTTATGAAGAAGGGTGGCGTGACGGATTACCGCGCGTTTGCCAAGGAGGTTCTGGCCCACATCACCGATGTGTCCGTCTCGTTTGAGGTCTTTGCCGACGACGTCGAGACCATGGAGGTCGAGGCGCGCGAGATTGCTACCTGGGCCGAGAACGTCTACGTCAAGATTCCGTGCGTGACCACCAAGGGCGAGTCCACCGCCGAGCTGGTGCGCAAGCTTTCGGCCGACGGCATCAAGGTCAACGTCACTACTATCTTTACGCCTAAGCAGGTCGATGAGATGATCGATGCCGTTGACGCCGAAACGCCGTCCATCATCTCGCTTTTCGCCGGCCGTATTGCCGATACCGGCGTCGATCCCATTCCGTTTATGACGGAGTCAGTCAAGAAGGCCGCCGCCAAGCCCAACTGTGAGGTCCTGTGGGCGTCCACGCGCGAGCTTATCAACATTTACCAGGCCGAGGCCTGCGGTTGCCAGATCATTACGGTGCCAAATAGCATCCTGGCCAAGCGCAAGAACATCGGCCGTGACCCGTACGAGGTCTCGCTCGATACCGTACGCGGTTTTGCCAAGGATATCGCCGCTTTGGGTTTCCATATTCTGCCCTAAGCAAGGGTACCCCCTGCAGCGACGTGCAAAATCGCGAGTTTTCAGCATGGTAAAGACTTTTACCAGCTGGTTGAAGCGCGGAACGGCCCCCGTTTTGGCCCTAAAACGCCAAAACGGGGGCCGTTTTTGCTTTTATGGCCCTCTGAAGCGCCGCGGGGCTATCGGGAGATGCTGAATACTCGCAATTTTGCACGCCGCGAAGAGGGGGACGTCCGCTTTGGCGGCTATTTGCCCTGAACCATGGTGAGCGAGATCTTCTTGCGGTCGCGATCGACCTTTTCGACCCACACCTTGACCGTGTCGCCGACGCGCACCACGTCGCTGGGGTGCTTGACGAAGCGGTTGGCCAGCTTGGAGATATGCACGAGGCCGTCCTGGTGCACACCCACGTCGACGAAGGCGCCAAAGTCCACGACGTTGCGCACCGTGCCCTTGAGCTCCATGCCGGGTTCCAGGTCGTCGATGGAAAGTGCTGAGCGGCTAAAGACCACCTCGGGCGCGTCGTCGCGCGGGTCTCGGCCGGGCTTCTTGAGCTCGTTGACGATGTCGATGAGCGTGAGGGTGCCGCAGCCCAGGTCGCTTGCCAGCGTCGAGATGCTGCCGATGCGCCGCTCGATGTCGGGCACGCCGCCGCGGCTGAGCTCGCTTGCCGCCACACCCGCACGCTCCAGGACGGCCGTGGCCACCTCGTAGCTTTCGGGGTGGACGCCGGTGTTGTCGAGTACGTTTTTGCTCTCCGGCACGCGCAGAAAGCCCGCGCATTGCTCGAAGGCCTTGGGCCCGAGCTTGGCGACCTTCAGAAGCTGACGGCGCGTGGTGAACACGCCGTTCTCCTCGCGGAAGGCGACGATGTTCTTGGCGATGGTCCCGTTGAGCCCCGCCACGCGCGTGAGCAGCGAGGGGGAGGCGGTGTTGAGGTCCACGCCCACGCGGTTCACCACGTTCTCCACCACGCCCGTCAGCGCGCGCTCGAGCGCCTGTCGGCGCTCCTGCTGCAATACGAAGCGCTTTCAGCGCTGTACGGCATGCCTTTTCCACCTCGTCCCATTCTGCCAGAATAGAATCATTTGTACCACCTGCGGAATACAATTTTACTGCGTTATCTACACTCTCTTTGAAAAGCTTCGGAGCCTGAAATGTAACAATCTGTCCATATGTTTTATTCTTATCGAAAATACGATTTGTTCGCGAAAATGCCTGTATCAGATCATGCGGTCCCATAGGTTGTCTGTCAATAAACATCGTAGACATACAAGGGGCATCAAATCCTGTTAAGAGACGATTGACCACG
>OLNM01000925.1_pt1 | contig 24428 bp, 18 predicted proteins | sample 1672391 | NCBI WGS metagenome assembly OLNM01 (sample SAMEA3136680, study PRJEB25190) | human gut metagenome | reverse complement strand
AATTTGGGACGGGGCTATTTTGACTACTTTGCATCTAGAAGTAGTCAAAATAGCCCCGTCCCAAATTAGCTGCCCTTGCACCAAAAACGGCGCCCGTCGGCGATGTTGCCGGCGGGCTCCGTTGTCGTGTAGACGCTATTTGTTGAGTGCGTGCGTTCGAGCTCGCATGCTACAGCGAGTCGATAAAGCGCTGTTGGGCGGCGCGACCGGCTTCGTCCCATTTAAAGACGCCGGCGTTGTCGAGCACGTGGCCAAACACCATGCCGACCTCCTCATGCAGGATGTCGATGGCGCTATCCGCCGTAAGCTCGTCGGCGCGGCGGGCAAAGACGTCCTCGGCCCATGCGGCGTGGCTGCGGCAAAGGTCGTCGCCCTCGAGCGCGCTGGCAAGATCGTAGCTGGCATCGACCTTGGCCGCCAGCAGTTGCTCGCGGACAGCGCCAAGCTCGGGAACCAGGCGCGGCGGCAAAATGGCCAGGCCCATGACCTCGATCAGGCCGATGTTCTCTTTCTTGATGTGGTGGTACTCGGCATGCGGGTGAAATACGCCCAGCGGATGCTCGTCGGTTGTGATGTTGCAGCGAAGCGCCAGGTAGGCCTCGTAGATCTCGCCGCCGGCATTGCCGCGAGAGTCGACGCGGCGGATGACGGGCGTCACAGTGTTATGCGCCACGCCGTCGGCTGTGTGCGCGATGACGCCCACAGACTCATCGGTCCACTCGCGCCAGGCGAGGATAATCTTCTCGGCGGCGTCGAGCAGCTGGGCGCGGTCGTGCGAGCGCAGTCTCAGCACCGAGAGCGGCCACTGCAACACGGTGCCGCTGACCTGGTCAAAGCCGGGCACGTTAAACTGCGAGACCTCGGCGGCATGCATCATGGGGAACTCGTGCGCGCCGCCCTGGAAGTGGTCGTGCGACAGAATCGAGCCGCCCACGATGGGCAGGTCGGCGTTGGAGCCAATAAAGTAGTGCGGGAACAGGTCCACAAAATCGAGCAGGCAGGTCAGTCCCTTACGGTCGACGTGCATCGGGCGATGCTCGGAGCTCATAGCAATGCAGTGCTCGTTAAAGTACGCGTACGGACTGTACTGGAAGCCCCAGCGCTCGCCGTTGAGCTGGATGGGGATAACGCGCAGGTTCTGGCGAGCGGGATGGGCGCCGCCGTCGGCTGCGGCGGAGCGTCCAGGGTAGCCCTCGTTCTCGATGCAAAGTTGACAGGCGGGATACTTCTCGCCCGTGTTCTTTGCGGCGCCGGCCGCGGCAATGTCGCGCGGGTCCTTCTCGGGCTTCGACAGGTTGATGGTGATTTCCAGGTCGCCCCAGTTGGTGGGGGTACTCCATTTGATATTGCGCGCGATGGCGGCGCGGCGCACGTAACCGGCGTCACAGCACAGACCATAGAACCAGTCGGTCGCGGCGCGGGGCTCGTTGACGCCCATGCGTCCGTTGAACTCCTCGTTTACAACCGAAGGCCTCGGCATGAGCGCGCCCATGATGCGCATGGCGATGCGGTCGCGGCCCGACGCCGTGTCCTCGGCAGCGCCGTTGGCAACGGCGTCCTCGGAAAGCGCGGCAAGCGTGCCCTCCAGGTCAAAATCGGAGAGCGTATCGGGGTGCAAGAGCGAGAGCTTCTCGTTCTGCATCGCCCAAGCCATGTCGAGCGCGGGACCCGTGGCGCCGATGCACTCGAGAATGGTGTTGTAGGCCCAGATGCGGTCGTCCTGTCCGATCATCGATCGATGGATGGCATACTCAATCAGGCCCTGCGCGGCCTCGCGCACATCAGTCATTACAGCCATGCCGCGTAAGCCCCCTTGTCAGAAATTGCGTAGTGGCGGGCAGAGCCCTCGCCCAGCCAGCCGTTCATCTTGGTGATGAAGGTGTCGACCAGGTCGAGCGGCACGAAGGCCTGGATAGTGCCACCAAAGCCGCCACCGTGGATGCGGACGGCGCCGCGGCCGTCGAGCACATGCTCGGCCAGCGCCAAGGCATACATGGAAGGTTGCTCGGAGCCCAGATTGGCGACGACATTCTGCAGGTACATGGCGGAGCTGGCACCGGACTCGCGCATCAGGACCAGGAACTGGTCGATGTCGCCGGCGCTAAGGGCTGCCCAGCGCTTATCGACCAGGCCGTTCTCGTACCAGTAGTGAACGGCGCGCAGGCAGGCACGGTCGCCCAGCTTGGCGCGTAGCTCGGGGAGCTTGGCGTCAAAATCCGCCACGTTTACCTCGCACAGGCGTGTCTTGCCAAACTCGGCGGCGACGTCCTGCATCTCGCGCGGAACGGCGGCGTAGTCGTCGGTAGCTGCCACATGGTCGGCGCCAACCTTAACGAGCACGAGCGCATAGCCGTGATCCTCAAAGTTGAGTTCGAGCTTCTGGGTTTTAGGCTGAGCCTGGTCCTCAAAGTCCATGTAGGCGAGGCCGCCCAAGCAAACGGCGGCCTGGTCCATCAGACCGCAGGGCTTGCCGTAATAGTTGTTCTCGGTGCGCTGGCTCATCTGGGCGAGCGCGACGGGCTCGATGGCGGGTGCGCCCCAGAGCGCCTCCATGGCACGACCGTACGCCGCCTCGACAGCAGCGGAGCTCGAAAGACCGCCGCCCGAGGGAACGGAGCAGGTGAAGGCGAAGTCGAAGCCCTGGGGCTCAACGCCCAGAGCAGCGATTTCGTGGGCCATACCGCGGACGAGGCTAGCGGACGTGCCCTTCTCGGACTCCTGAACATCTAGCGTATCGAGCGTGATCTCAAAGGTAGGATAGCCCTCGTCGGCGACGCGGATCTTGTTGGAGTCGGTTGCCACGGCGATACCGTCAACGGCGACATCGAGCGAGCCGGCGATAACATGGCCGCCCTCGTGGTCGGTGTGATTGCCGCTGATCTCGGAACGGCCGGGCGCGTGCACGTAGAGCACCTGGCGGTCGCCGATGGGTCCAAACTCCTCCTCAAACAGCCTGGTGAGCATGGTGAGTGTCTTTTCGTCGGGGGTGGTCATGGGAGTCCTTTCCTTTGCGCGCACGGGTGAGTTTTGCGTCGTTATGAGTACGTTAACAACTTGAAGCGGCATGAACCAAGTGCTCACGATGCCGCACGTTACGGGCTATGTTAACGTACTCATAACACAACGCTTGACACTTTTTGAGAATCCGGTAATCGGTAGAAATACAGCCGTGAACGGTACTGCCGTATGGACTTATAAAGCAGAAGAGATGCAGATAGAAAAAGTAGAGTACGTTAACATGCGTCCGACGATAGCGGGCCTCGGCGCGGGGTGTATTTCTGCCCGGGCCGGCATGCACGCTATTCAGATCTCGCAAGGGTGAAGGTGATTCTGTGGCAAGGCGCTCGTCCAACGATACAGGTACGCGTCCGGTCTCCATGGCCGACGTCGCCCGCGCTGCTGGCGTTTCGCAGCAGACGGTTTCGCGCGTCGCCAACGGCTTGCCCAACGTTAACGAGCAGACGCGCCAGCGCGTGCAGGCCGCTATGCAAGAGCTCGGTTTTCGTCCGAGTTATGCCGGCCGCTCGCTGCGCGACGGCCGTTACCATTCGGTCGGTCTGTGCGTCAACGATATCACCAAGTTTGGCAACCTCTCAATGATCGACGGCATCGCCAGCGCTGCTCGCGAGCATAATTGCGCCATCACGCTGGTCGAGATGTCCAAGACCGAGGAGTTTTCGCTTGCCGAGGCCACGCGTCGTATGGCTGCGCTGCCGGTGGACGGCATTATCATCGGCATGAGCCGCATGGCGCCCGATTTTGAGACGTTTGATCCGCTGCCGGGCATTGGCACGGTTATTGTTACCATGTACGCGCACCCGCGGGTGACCACGGTCGACTCCGACCATTACGGCTGCTCGCTCTTGCTTATGGATCACCTGTTTGAGCTGGGGCACGAGCAAATTCGCTATATTGGCGGCCCGTCGTTCTCGGTCGACGAGCAATTTCGTCGCGCCGGCTGGCAGGATGCGCTCGAGCATAAGCACATTAAGCCGCAGGCGCCGCTCGAGGGCGACTGGTCTGCCAACAGCGGCTACGAGGCCGGCAGGTACCTGGCCGAGCACGACCGCACCATGACGGCGATCTATGCGGCAAACGATCAGATGGCAAATGGCGCGATTGCCGCGCTGCGTGATAGCGGTCTGCGCGTGCCCGAGGACGTAAGCGTGGTGGGCGTCGACGATTCGCTCGACGACTTTGTCGCGCATAACGAGCTCACGACCGTTCGATTCGATTTACATCAGCGTGGACGCGAGGTGTTTGAGCACGCGGTTCCCGAGGCGGGTACGGCGGGCAAAACCGTTGCTATTCGTATTCCCGGCAAGCTTATTATTCGACATAGCACGGCGATGCCACGCTTATAGTTTACGCAGGTAAACGGCGATTTATCGTATTTTAATAACAATCGGTAAGGATGCCGGCAGATAACAGTTGGAATGCTACCAAGTGCTATGATAGACAAGTTATTTTGTCTATCTAGGAGGCTTTGCCTGATGGAGATCACCAAGGATATCCGCTACATTGGCGTCGACGATCACGACATTGACCTGTTCGAGGGCCAGTACGATGTGTCCGAGAACGGTATGGCATACAACAGCTACGTTATCTTGGGCGAAAAGATCGCTGTCGCCGATTCGGTCGACGGTGGTTTTGTCGACGAGTGGCTCGGCAACCTCGAGGCCGCGCTCGATGGCCGTACGCCCGACTACCTGGTCATCCATCACATGGAGCCTGATCACTCCGCCGGTATCGCCGCCTTTATGGAGCGCTATCCCCAGGCGCAGATTGTGGCCAGCATGGGTGCTTTCCGCATGATGGTCAACTACTTTGGCACCGACTTCCCCGAGCGCAAAATGGTTGTCAAAGAGGGCGATGTGCTCGACCTGGGCGGCCACAGCCTGACCTTTATCGGCGCCCCCAACGTTCACTGGCCCGAGGTGCTCTTCTCCTATGAGGCCACCGACAAGGTGCTCTTTAGTGCCGACGGCTTTGGCAAGTTTGGCGCCAACGACATCGAGGATCCCGAGGGCTGGGCTTGCGAGGCTCGCCGCTACTACTTTGGCATCGTCGGTAAGTTCGGCAAGTTTGTGCAGGCCGTGCTCAAAAAGGCTGCCGATCTGGATATTCAGATCATCTGCCCGCTCCACGGTCCTGTCCTTACCGAGAATCTGGGCTATTACCTCGACACCTACAACACCTGGTCGAGCTATCAGCCCGAGGACGAGGGCATCACGATTGCCTATGCGAGTGTGTATGGACATCTGAAGGCTGCCGTCGAGGAGCTCGCCGCAGCGCTCGAGGCTCGCGGCCAGAAGGTTTCCGTCTTTGACCTGGCTCGCGACGACATGGCCGAGGCCGTTGAGGATGCGTTCCGCTATGACCGCCTGGTGCTCGCCTCTATCACCTATCAGGGCGAGATCTTCCCGTTCATGAGCACCTTTATCCACACGCTCGCCGAGCATGCCTACCAGAACCGCACCGTGGCGCTCGTCGAGGCCGGTTCCTGGGCGCCCACCGCTGCCAAGGTTATGACCAAGGAGCTCGAGGGCATGAAGGACATCACCCTGGCGCAGAACAAGGTGACCGTGCTGGGATCGCTCAACGACACATCGCGCGCCCAGATCGAGGCCCTCGCCGACGAGCTTTCCAAGTAGCGATATTTCGCTTTTAACGGGCAAAACCACCACAAAGGGACAGGCCCTTTGTGGTGGTTTTTGTTTAAGCGCCGGCGATGATGAGGGCTGGACGTGCGCTGTCGGCGGCCTCGGCGATTGAGGTGACGACGGCGGCGTCGGGGTCGCTGTCCATCACGATGATGTCGACGTCGGCAAGCTCGGCAAAACGGTACATGCCGCGTCCGTTGACCTTACTGGCGTCCATGAGGGCGACGCTTTGACGGGCGGCACCGACCATAGCCGCTTTGGTCTCGGCCATCTGCGGAAAGTCGGTCGTAAAGCCGCAGCCGGGAACAAAAGCGCCAGGACACATGACGGCAAGGTCGGCGTGGACCATTTGGAGCGCCTGCATGGTAAGTGGGCCGTACAGATAGCGATGACCTTTGCGCAGTGCCCCGCCCAGCATGACGACATCGACCGAGGGCATGCTCTCGTCAATATAATCGGCGATGGTAATGTCGGCCGTGATAACGGTGATACCGTCGCGCTGATCGAGGAGCCGGACGAATTCGAGCGCCGTGGTGCCCGAGTCGACGAGCAGCGTGTCGCCGTCATTAACGAGCTCGATGGCGCTTTGCGCGATGGCCTGCTTGGCGGCGACGTTGACATTGATGCGGCGATCTTGCGTGGAGACGGTCAGGCGTTTGTGGAGCGATACGGCACCACCATGTGTGCGACGCAGCTTGCCTGCTTCGGCGAGCGCGTCCAGGTCGGCGCGGGCGGTGACGGAGGACACACCAAAGGTCTGGGCGATTTCTGCTACCTGCACCGAGGCGTTATGCTCGAGTATTTCCATAATGGCGGTACGGCGCTCGTCAGCAAAAGCACGGTTGGTAGCTTGGGCCATGTTTGCTCCATTCTCGGCTATATTTGCAGGAATTGTGTTGACTCTATTTTCGTTCATTTTCTTTTTGAGTAAGAAAACACCTTTCGATTACTTATCTTTTCTATAAAAGAAAGACGCTAAACGCTCAAAATTCAATATCGAACACGCCCACTCGGTTCCGATTCCTTCCGTTTACTTTTCAAAAACGACTGTATTGGCCTGCATGGACTCAATATCTCGCACGTGCAAAGCCGCTGAATTTCATACAATGAGCGCAGTAAAACGCAAGGTAAAACGCCTTGTGAACAACTACGCCCGATGTCCAGATGCGGGCGAGGGAGAGGAGCAAACGCTCATGGCACTTGTTACCACCGAAAAGATGCTCAAGGACGCTCAGGCCGGCCACTACGCCGTCGGCGCGTTCAACGTCGAGAACCTCGAGTTTGTTATGGCCGTTCTGGCCGCTGCCGAGGAGACCAAGTCCCCCGTCATCATGCAGACCACCCCGGGCACCATCAAGACCGCTGGTCTGGACTACTTCTACGGCATGGTGAAGGCCGCTGCCGAGCGCGCTTCCGTGCCCGTCGCTCTGCACCTCGATCACGGCGATGGCTATGACCGCTGCATGCAGGCTTTCCGCACGGGCTACACCTCCGTCATGATCGACGGCTCGCACGAGTCCTTTGAGGACAACATTGCCCTGACCAAGTCCGTCGCCGACGCTGGCCGCGCCATGGGCGTGCCCGTCGAGGCCGAGCTCGGCAAGGTTGGCGGCAAGGAGGACGACGGTCCCGCGGTTGAGGGCGAGAGCCCCTACACCGATCCTGCCGAGGCCAAGGAGTTCGTCGAGCGCACCGGCTGCACCTCGCTGGCCATTGGCGTTGGCACCAGCCACGGCGTGTACACGAGCGATCCGCACATCGAGCAGTCCGTGGTCAAGGCCATCCGCGACGCCGTCGACGTGCCGCTGGTTCTGCACGGCACTTCCGGTGTGCCCGATGAGCAGGTTGCCGAGGCTGTGAAGAACGGCATCTGCAAGGTTAACTACGCTACCGAGCTGCGTCAGGCCTACACCAAGGGCTTCATGGCCTACATGGCCGAGAACCCTGCCTGCTTCGATCCCAAGAAGCCGGCCAAGGAGGGCATGCGTGAGATCACCGAGCTGGTTAAGATCCGCATGACCAACCTCAACTCTGTGGGCAAAGCAGAGTAACAGCAAGGGTACTCTGATCCCACCGGGCCGTCCGGAAACGGAAAAGGGCCTATCTCTCAGAACGTCCTCGGACATGTCGGAAGCCCCGCTGCGCGCTACGCGCTGCGGGGCTTCCTCCGTCCTGCGGAATGTTCTGAGAGATAGGCCCTTTTCCGTTTCCAGACGGCCCTGCTCGATCGCCCTTGTGGCGTTGGGGCGGAAATTGGTGGGGCGTTAGGGCTTCTTTGTTGGTGGGGGTTAGTATGCCCGGGCTTGGTTTGGGAATGACTTGTTTAGGGATGCTTGGAGCTTATCGAAGGATATTCGCAAGTTGAGATTCTGATCGGTTGAGCGTTTGGCTTTTGTGGTGGGGGAGTCGAGGAGGCCGTTTCTCTGTGTCGGGGGGAAGGAGAAAAGGTCTGCATGTTTTAGGGATGGCTGCTGCGCCGCGTCATTGGAAGAATGCATGCTTATGCGGCCTCCTCGATGTCCACCAAAAGGTTGCGCACGGGGTGTGCTGCTAGGTCCCGTGCGTTGGCAGTATTATGCCGCGGCTGCTGCAAAGAAGCACTAAAGAAAGGCTTAATCAGGTTTGATATAACAAAGAAACAGCAGGTCAAAGGTATCGAATAACACTCTTGAAAGGTTTTTGAGCTTAAGGGCTTTCTAAGGTTTGCGGCTCGGATGTGGCGCGGACGTGCGGAGCGTGTGACTGATCGCTGTTAGCGCTGCGGTGCGGCGGCGCGTACCTGTTCGATGACCTTTTCCATGGTGGCGTCGATGCGGTCTTTCTTGAGCTCACATTCCCAGACGGTGATGGGCGTCCAGCCCATTTGGGTAAGCGCGTCGATGGCGGCTCGGTCGCGCTCGACGTTGCGGCGAAACTTTGCCTCCCAAAACTCAACATTGCGCTTGGGCTGGCTCGGATTGCACTTAGGGCAGCGATGCCAAAAGCAGCCGTTGACGAAAATGGCGATCTTGCGCCCGGGAAAGGCGATGTCAGGCTTGCCGGGTACCTTCCATTCCAGACGGTATCCCGTAAGGCCCGCTGCCCGCAGGCGCTGGCGAACGAGCAGCTCGGGTTTGGTGTTGGCGCGCTTGTTGCCCTTCATGGACTTTTTTATAGCGGCGCGACGGCGCACCAGTTCGCGCTCGTCAGCGGAGAGGTCCGAGGTATCGATGCCGTCGAGCAGACCTGGCTTGGGACGCTTTTTGCTGCGGCGCTTAGGTGCGCGCTTGGGCTTGGTGGCGGGTTTGTCGGCCGTGTTGGGCGTGGCGTCATCGGCGGCGCCGTTGGCCTCAAGCCGATCTTCCTTCAACTCAATCAGAGCATCGATAAGCCCTTTGTCGGCGGGCATCCACTCAACGGTGGCAAGCGAGGTGCGCGGAATCCAGCGGATATCGAGCTGGCGGTCGTGCTTCTGGGGCTCATCGGATTCATCGGCGAGCGAGCAGTAGTAGCACTCCATGGAGAGATGAAAATCGGGGTAGTCATACTCAACGGTGTAAAAATCGCGCAGGTTGGTGACTTTTACCTGGAGCTCTTCCATGAGCTCGCGGCGTACGGCGTCCTCGGGCGTCTCGCCGCGCATGAGCTTGCCACCGGGGAACTCCCAAAGTCCCTGCATGTCGCCGTAGCCGCGCTGCACGGCAAGCAGCTCATCGGATCCTTCCTTGCGAATGATCCCAGCGGCAACATGAACAGTCTTCAACAGGAGTCCTCTCTCAACATCAACACGTGACAGGCTAGCTACCCGTACCTTACACAACGGTAAGGCAAGCGTAAGCCATATCGATGGTAGCCGACTCGGCTTCTTGCGACTATAGATGCCGTAGACTAATTGCAAGAAAGGACTCGGTATGCAAACCACGCACATGGCGACCCCGGTACTGGAAGTCGTGCATCTCGAAAAGGTATACGGAGCGCTGGGCAACGTGACCCGTGCGCTCAACGACGTCAGCTTTACCGTCAACCGCGGCGAATTCGTTGGCATCATGGGCGCTTCGGGCTCGGGCAAGTCGACGTTGCTCAACTGCGTGTCGACCATCGATAGTGCCACAAGCGGCGCGATCCGCATCAACGGCCAGGACGTGACGCGCATGAAGCAGGCTAAGCTTTCGCAGTTCCGCCGCGAGGAGCTTGGCTTTATCTTTCAGGACTCCAACCTGCTCGATACGCTCACGGCACGCGAGAACATCGCCCTGCCGCTCACCATCGCCCGCACAAACTCGGCAGAGATCTCGACCCGCGTGCAGGATGTGGCAGCGCGCCTGTCCATCAGTCAGGTGCTCGACAAGTATCCCTACCAGATGTCCGGCGGTCAGCAGCAGCGCGTTGCCGCGGCTCGCGCGCTCGTCACCGACCCCACCATGATCATGGCCGACGAGCCCACCGGCGCCCTCGATTCCAAGAGCGCTCGCCTGCTGCTCGAGAGCCTGGAGGCCCTTAACCGCCGCCTGCGCGCCACCGTGCTCATGGTCACGCACGACAGCTTTGCCGCCAGCTACACGAGCCGTGTGCTGTTTATTCGCGACGGCAAGATCTTCACCGAGCTGCGCCGCGGAGACACCGACCGCCGCGAGTTCTTCGACCGCATTATGGAGGTCGTTGCCATGATGGGCGGTGAGGGCTCCGATGCTCTGTAAACTCGCTTGGGGCAACGTCCGCCGCGCCGGCCGCGACTACCTCGTCTACCTTTTGACGCTCACCCTGGGCGTCACGGTCTTCTATGCCTTTAACACCATCTCGATGCAGGTCGACATCGCCGGAATCGATGAAGAGGGCTTGGCGCAGGTTATGGGCAGCATGCTCGGCTACCTGACGTACTTTTTGGCCGGTGTCATGGCCTTTTTGATGGTGTATGCCAATAACTTCATCATGAAACGCCGCAAGAAGGAGTTTGGCCTGTACCAGGTGCTCGGCATGGGGCGCGGGCGCGTCGCCACGATCATGGCGCTCGAGACGGTGATTGTCTCGGTCGGCGCCTTTGTCGCCGGCGTTGTGCTGGGTGTGGGACTCTCCCAGCTCATGACGTTCTTTACGGCCTCGCTCTTTAAGACACAGATCGCCAATTTCCACTTCTTTTTCTCGGTGCATGCGTTCAACCTGACCCTTGCCTGCATGCTCGTAATGTTTGTGCTCACGCTACTGCTGAACCTTCGCGCCGTGCGTCGTACCAAACTCATCGAGCTTATGGGTGCCGAGCGTCGCAACGAGAGCATCAAGACACGCAACCCCTGGATCGCGATTGCCATCTTTACCGTGGGCGTGTTGCTGGTGGGCGTGGCCTATTACCGTTTGCTACGTGATGGGTTCCCGCTAACCGCGACGGACAGCAAGCTGCAAGAGGCCATGAACCAGTTTGGCATTACGACCGCTATGGTTACCGTGGGTACCTTTGCCCTGTTTTGGGGACTCTCGGGCATGCTTATCAAGCTGCTGCAGAGCCTGCGCGGCGTGTATTGGCGCGGCCTCAACATGTTTATTGTGCGCCAGCTTGCGGCCAAGGTCAACACGGTGTGCTTTTCGATGGGCGTCATCGCGATGCTCCTGTTTTTGGCCATCACCTCGGTGACGTGCGGTATGTCGATTGCCAATGTGATGAACGAGAACCTGGAGCGCTATGCGCCGGCCGATATGTCGCAGACGTATGTCTATTACACGCCCGATACGCTCGACTACTACAAAGAGTATGTCAATCCGTCTGAGGCCGATCGCATGGTGCTGGCCGATACAACGGTCGATTTGTACCCTGCATGGCACGGTAAGGACAAGTCGGCGGACAACAACGACGAGACCGGCAAGAAGGTCAATATCGCCGATGTTGCCGGTGAGCATGTGCAGATCGATTCGTATCTGAGTTACCCGTTTGGCGGTTCGAGTCCTTCGGTGTCTGCGGGTGAGATGTGCAAGACCATGGGCGAAAAGCTTCCCAAGGCGTTCGGGGGTAGCAAGCCCGATGCGATAGGTCTGTTTGTGACGCCGGCGAGCCAGTACAACAAGCTGCGTCAGATGATGGGCGAGGAGCCGGTGAGCATTGGCCGCGACCAGTACTTGCTTACGTGTGATATGGGCGGTGAGCTGATCGACCTGTACACCAAGTATATGGCCGGCGGCCATGCCCTTACCTTGGACGGGCATACGCTCAAGCCCGCAACCGATAAGTCGGACGAGGACACGGCGGCCATCGCCAACTCGGCGATGGGCAGTAATCCGGGTACCGTCGTCGTTGCCGACGAGCTGTTGTCCCAACTTAATCTGCAGCCGTATTCCAGTAGCCTGCTCGTTAACTACAAACAGGGGATGGATACGACCGAGGCAGACGAGAGCATTGAATACACTGTGCTCGACAATCTGCTCGTTGACGGCAAGGAGCCGGGATCGTGGGGAATCTTCATCACACGCTCCGAGATGTACGCGCAAGCAGCGCAAATGAACGGTCTTATTAGCTACCTAGCCATCTACATCGGCTTTGTATTGGTCGTTGCATGCGCGGCGATTCTGTCGATCCAGCAACTCTCCAACGTGGCCGACGGCAGCCGCAGCTATCGTGTGCTGGCACAGATCGGCTGCGACGACCGCCAGATTCGCCATTCGGTGATGGCGCAGCAAGCGGTATTCTTCCTGTTCCCGCTGGCAGTGGGCCTGGCGCACTCCTTTGTGGCACTTAAGGTGATCATCGAGCTGGTGAGCATATTCGGAAATATGAGCATCGGCGGCACCGTGGGCCTCACTTGCGCGATCTTCCTGGCAGCGTACGGTGGCTACTTCCTGGTGACCTACCTCATGAGCGCCGGAATGGTGCGAGCTGCCATAGCCACCCGCTACAGCGAGTAACAAGCGGGCAAAATCGTCGCAAAATCAGAGGCGTATGACCGCCGCGAAGGGACCAGGGGCCCTTTCGCGGCGGTTTTTTCCAACCTGGTGCGTCTCAGATACAAGTGAGTAGACTTTTTTGAACCTGCCGAGCACATCGCGACAAATGCTCAATAAAACCGCAGGTCAGAGCTGTGGCGTTTTGGGGCGTGCTTGGCCTCCTGCAAAAAGCCTACTCACTTGGTTTTTCTGCTAGAAGACCGCCGCGAGGGAAGGCAACTCCCCCGGGTAGTCGTTGGGGACGTTCTTAAACGACTAGTCAAACAAGAGCGTCCCCAACGACTACCCCAAAAGGAGCGTCCCCAAGTGCTAGCTTTGGCAACGACGCTGGTAGAAAAACGTCAGCGAAAACCCGTACACGCGAGCAAGGTGCCTTGAAGCGAGGCGGCATTGACCTTTTGGTCATGCCGTCGAAGCTGAAAGGCAGATTGCGGTTCTGGCGGGTTTGCAGCGTCGGCAGGTTACGGCGTTTGGTAAAACGCCGTAACCTACACCCGCTCTGCGATCTCGTGGATGAGGTAGTCGGTCTTTTCCCAGCCCAGGCACGGGTCGGTGATGGACTTGCCAAAGACGCCGCCGTCGACAGACTGGTTGCCGTCCTCCAGGTAGGATTCGATCATAAAGCCCTTGACCAGCTTGGAGATGGACTCGTTGCGGCGGCAGCTGTCGAGCACCTCCTTGCAGATGCGGTGCTGCTCCAGCGGGCGCTTGCCCGAGTTGTCGTGGTTGCAGTCGATGATCGCCGCCGGGTTGGCGTAGCCGGCATGCTCGGTATAGCGCTCAGCCAGACGCTCCAGATGCTCGTAGTGGTAATTGGGGTAGGTACGACCGTCGAGACCAATGTAGCCACGCATGACGGCGTGCGCGAGCGGATTGCCGTCGCACTCGACCTCCCAGTTGCGGAAGATGAAGCTTTGATGTGCCTGGGCGGCGTAGATGGAGTTGAGCATAACGGTGGTGGAACCGGCGGTGGGGTTCTTCATGCCCACAGGCACCGAAATGCCGCTCGACACCAGACGATGCTCCTGGTTCTCGACCGAGCGCGCGCCCACGGCGACGTAGCTCAGCAGGTCGACGAGGTACTGGTAGTTGGACGGGTAGAGCATCTCATCGGCGGTAAAGAAACCGGTCTCCTCGATGACGCGCAGGTGCATATGGCGGATGGCCTTGACGCCCTCGAGCAGGTCGTCGGGAGCCTCGGGGTTGGGGTTGTGCAGCAGGCCCTTGTAGCCAGTGCCCTTGGTGCGCGGCTTGTTGGTATAGACGCGCGGAATGATGATGAGTTTGTCCTTGACCTCTTCGGCGACCTTGGCCAGTCGGCTCATGTACTCAAGCACCGAGTCCTCGCGGTCGGCAGAGCACGGGCCGATGATGAGCACCTTGCGCGCGTCCTCGCCGGTAAAGACCTTGGCGACCTCGGCGTCGAATGCCTGTTTTTTGGCGGTAAGATCGGCGGAAAGCGGCATTTCCTCGCGGATTTCCATGGGGATCGGCAGCCTGCGCTTGAATTCCATGGCCATACGGGGCCTCCTCAATCAAATAAGACAAAGTGTGCATTGTCGAATGCTCGGCATTATCCGCTGTCGCACGCTAAAGTGCAAGCCCTCGTCACCCCAAAACCTGCCAAAAAGGGACAGGTTTATTTTGGCAGGTTTTATCTGGTCAAACGTCAACTGACCCTGGAATGGAATGATGCCACGCGGCTTGGAAGAGTCCGTCGATTTGGTCCCAGGGGAGGCGGTTTGAGGGTCGCAGAACAAAAAACGGGAGCGCAGGTTGTCCTGCGCCCCCGTTCTCGGGTGTTATTCGTTCCCTGCGGCAGAATTTACGCCGCTTCGTCGAACTGCGAGTTGTACAGGTCGGCGTAGAAACCGCCTTGAGCGAGCAGCTCGTCGTGCGTGCCCTTCTCGATGATGTCGCCGTCGCGAATTACCAAGATCACGTCGGCGTTGCGGATCGTGGACAGGCGGTGTGCGATAACAAAGCTGGTACGGCCCTGCATCAGCGCATCCGTGGCGCGCTGAATAAGCTCCTCGGTGCGGGTATCGACGTTGGATGTCGCCTCGTCCAAAATCAGCGCCGGGCGGTCGGCCAAAATGGCGCGGGCAATGGTCACGAGCTGGCGTTGGCCCTGCGAAAGGTTGGTGCCTTCCTCGTTGATCATAAAGTTGTAACCGCCGGCGAGCGTATGGATAAAGTGGTCGCAGCGTGCAGCGCGTGCAGCGGCCTCGACCTCGGCATCGCTTGCATCGGGGCGTCCGTAGCGGATGTTCTCGCGGATGGTGCCGTTAAACAGCCACGTATCCTGCAGCACCATGGCAAACTCGCCGCGCAGTGCCGCGCGGTCCCAATCGCGTACGTCGACGCCGTCGACGCGCAGCGAGCCGCCGTCCACGTCGTAGAAGCGCTGTAGCAGCTTAATGAGCGTGGTCTTGCCCGCGCCGGTGGGACCGACGATGGCGATGGTCTGGCCGGGCTGTGCCTCGCAGCTAAAGTCGTGGATGATGGTCTTGTCGGGCATGTAGCCAAACTTGACGTGGTCAAACTCCACATGGCCAGGGCGCTTTTCGGGAATCTGCGCGTCGGCCTTCTGCTCCTCCTCGGGCGCGGCCAGGAACTCAAAGACGCGCTCGGTGGCAGCGGCCATAGACTGCATCGTGTTGCTCACGTTGCCCAGCTGCTGCACGGGTTGCGTAAAGTTGCGAACGTACTGGATAAAGCTCTGGATGTCGCCGGGCGTGGCATTGCCGGTCAGCGCGAGCTGTGCGCCCACCACGACGACGCCCACGTAGCCCATGTTGCCCACCAAGCTCATAAGCGGCATCATCAGGCCCGACAGGAACTGCGAGCGCCAGCCACTAATAAAGAGGCGGTCGTTTTGACGGTCGAACTCTTCGATTGAGGCCTCGGCGCGGTCGAACACCTGAATGACGTTCTGGCCGGCAAAGTCCTCCTCGATAATGCCGTTGACGGTGCCCAGGACCTGCTGCTGCTCGCGGAAGTACGGCTGCGAGAAATGAATCATCACGGTCAGGATAATCGCGGCGGCCGGCAGTGTGAGCACGGTGACGCCGGTAAGCGGCAGGCTGATCGACAGCATCATGACGAGCACGCCGATAATCTGCGTCACCGACGTGATGAGCTGCGTCACGCTCTGGTTGAGCGACTGACCCAGCGTATCGACGTCGTTGGTGATGCGGCTGAGCACATCGCCCTTGCTGTGTCCGTTAAAGTAGCTCATCGGCACGACAGCGATCTTGGCGGCGATCTCCTTGCGCATGCGGTAGCAAATCTTTTGCGTGACGCCGGTCATGAGCCAGCCCTGGATGAGGCTGCAAACAGAGCTTGCCAGATACAGGCAGAGCAAAAAGCCGAGCGTCTTGGCGATCCAGGCAAAGTCGACATCGCCGGTACCGTTGACCTTGGCGACCAGGCCTTCGAACAGCTTGGTCGTAACCTGGCCGAGCACCTTGGGTCCCACAATGTTAAAGACGACCGAGCACACGGCAAAGGCGACGGCGGCAAGCACGGCAACCTTGTGTTGACCGATATAGCCGAGCAACTGCCGCATGGCGCCCTTAAAGTCCTTGGCCTTCTCGCCGCGGCCCATACCACCCATGCGGCCCATGGGACCGCGCTGGCGGGTGGGCTTGGGAATCTGAGTCTTGGTCTCGTCTGCCATTAGTGCTCGCCTCCCTCCATAACGGCTGCAATTTCTTCTTGAGTGAGCCCCAGCTCCTCGGCGGAAAGCTGCGACTGTGCGATCTCCAGGTACGCCGGGCAGCTGTGCAGCAGCTCCTCGTGCGTACCAGTGCCCACCACGTGACCGTCGTCGAGCACGATGATCTGGTCGGCGTGCATGATGGTCGCGATGCGCTGGGCTACGACAACGAGCGCGGCGTCGGTAACGTTTTTGGCAAGCTCTTCGCGCAGGCGCGCGTCGGTCTTGTAGTCGAGGGCGCTAAACGAGTCATCGAACACCAGGACCTCGGGCTTTTTTGCCAACGCGCGGGCGATGGCCAGACGCTGGCGCTGACCGCCCGAGACATTGGAGCCGCCCTGGCTGATGGGGGAGTCGTAGCCGCCCTCGCGCTCGGCGATAAAGTCCTCGGCTTGGGCGATGCGCGCGGCCTCGTGCATGTTCTCGTCGCTTACCATGTCGCCGGCAAACTTAAGGTTGCTCTCCACGGTGCCCGAGAACAGACGCCCCTGCTGCGGGATGTAACCAATGCGGCGGCGAAGCTCGGAAAGAGTCATATCGCGCACGTCGATACCGTCGAGTGAAATGCTGCCGCCCGTGACGTCGTATAAGCGCGGAATCAGCTGTACGAGCGTGGACTTGCCCGAGCCCGTAGAACCAATGATGCCGAGCATCTGACCGGCATGCGTGGTGAAGTTCACGCCGCTAATGACGTCGGCGCGGGCATCGGGATACTGGAAGCTCACGTCGCGGAAGGTGAGCTCACCGCGCGGTGCGCTGGCCGCGGGCAGTTTGGGCGAGGCGGGGTCGTTGATGCTCGTGGGGCAGGTGATGACCTCTTCCACGCGCTCGGCTGCGACCTCGGCGCGGGGCAGGATGACCGAAACCATGGTGAGGATCATAAACGCCATGACGATCTGCATGGTGTAGGAGATAAACGCCATCATGTTGCCGACCTGCATCACGCCATCGGACACGCCCTGCGCGCCAAACCAGACGATAAGCACGGTGATGCAGTTCATGACGAGCATCATGAGCGGCATCATAAAGCTCATGGCACGATTGGTGTAGAGCTGCGTGGTCATTAGGTCGAGCGAAGCCTTGTCAAAACGCTCGAGCTCATGCTCCTCGCGGTTGAACGAGCGGATGGGCATAAGGCCGTCGAGCAGCTCGCGGGCGGTAAGGTTCACGCGGTCCACAAAGCTCTGCATCTTTTTGAACTTGGGCATGGTGAGGCCCATAAGCACGCCGACGACGGCCGAGACCGCGATGATGGCCACGGCGATGGTCCACTCCAGGCCGGTGTGGTTGGCCAGGACGCGCATGACGGCGACGATGCCCATGACGGGGGCCATCAGGCACATGCGGATAAACAGGGTTGCGGCCATCTGAATCTGCTGAATGTCGTTGGTGCAGCGGGTGATGAGCGAGGCCTGGCTAAACTTGCCCACCTCGGCCGGCGAGAAGTGCATAACCTTGTTGAAGGTCTCGCGGCGCAGGTCGCGTGCGATGGAACAGGCGGTGCGCGAGGCCACGGCGCCGGTCAGGATGGTGGCGATGAGCGAGATCAGGCACAGACCAAACATCGTGGTTGCCATGCGGCCCAGATAGGCGTTCTGCACGTCGGCGGGGTCGATGCCCTGCGCCTTGTACTCGTCTTGTACATAGCTCACGGCGCGTTGGGTCACGATGGAACCCGACATGGAGCCCATTTTGTCCGCCATATCGTTGGCACCCTCGACGAGCTTGCCCTGGTCGATTAGGCCGCCTTCAACGCCTAGGCGCAGGCTCTTCATGGTGATCTTACCGCCGTCGGTATCAATCTGCTTTTGCATGTTCTGCGCTGCCGCGGCCTTCTGCTGCATCTCGGCGAGCTGCTCGGGCGTCATTGCCGCCATCTGCTCGGGGGTGGGCATGGCCTGGGCGGCGTTGTTGTTATTCTCGCTGGACGAACCCATCATGTCATCCATGGAGTTGGCGTCAATGCCCTGGTTGAACGAAAGGACGACGGTCTCGGGCAGGCTCACGATGTCGGCAATCTTGCCGCCGTCGGCGCGCTCCTCCTCGGTGCCCTTGTACGTTCGAATGCCGTTATTATCCGCCTTGCTAAACACGGCCTCCACAGCTTTGGCGTCCTTATCGCTCATAAAGAGTTCGAGGTCGTCGAGCGATTCGGTGCGAATGGTGTCAGGTACGGGCGAGGCGATACCGCCTTGCTGCACGCCCACGTCGACGATGTCGCTCATATACGTAGGCAGCGCCAGATCGGCGTTGCAGCTGATTACGATAAGTGCGATAGCTGCGAACAGTGCCAGGACATGCTTTTTAAAGAGCTTGAGAATCCTCACTCGGCATCTCTCCTTTCTTGATTGCGGTCGATAATTTCGTTGGCACGCCTAAGAAGGCGCACCATCTCTTGGGTATCTGTTTCGCCGAGCTGCTCGAGGAAGGCCGCGGTGCGGTCCTCGAATTCCCGATGCTTGATTTCGAGATCATGGAATCCCTTGTCGGTCACCGTGACGTGTACGCGACGACGGTCGGTCTTTGAGTGCTCGCGCTCGACCCAGCCTTTGGCTTCGAGGGCGCGCAGGATATTGGCGATGCGGGCGCTCGAGACCCAGGCACGATCGGCGAGTTCGCTTGGCGTGAGCGAACCGCCAGCGAGCATGAGGGCGCGCATGACGGCCATCTCACCACTGAGGGCTTTGTCCGCAAAGCGCGAAATGCGCTGATGCATGCTGCCGAACTCGGTAAGGAGCTGACGCCCAAGTTCACGGAAATCGGTATCTTTCACCGAAAACCCCTAACACTAGAAACTATTTCCGGTGAAAAATAATACCCCCGCTCAACCATCCTATTCGGTAGATTTCTGGACATGTCCCAAAAATCTACTTGGCCACGAGGCAATATAAAGAGCGCATAAAGACTTAAAATAATTCAATTGCTGAAGCGTTTCAAAGAACTATCATGCCCGCGGTTAGGCGAGGGGTTGTCACCACCATGACGACTGGGACTCATTTATCGCCATGTGCGATGCTCCAACTTCCCGCAAGGAGACACCTGAATCAAGGGGGTTGGAGTCATGGCATTTGACTTCACGGGTAAAACCGCGATCGTTACCGGTGGCACTCAGGGCATTGGCCTCGAGATTGCCAAGGGTATCGTTGCGGGCGGCGGACACGTCGCGCTCATCGCAAGGAACGCTGCCAAGGGCGAGGCGGCTGTGGCCGAGCTTGGCGAGGGCAACAAGTTCTATCAGCTCGATGTCGCCGATGCGCCCAAGGCGCGCGAGACCGTCGAGCAGATTTTTACGGACCTGCCGCAAACCAACATCCTGATCAACTGCGCCGGCGTCATCAGCACCAAGAAGTTTGACGAGATCGACGACACCGAGTGGCGTCGCACCATCGACATCAACCTCAACGGCACCTTTACCATGATGAATGCCGTGTACCCGCACTTTAAGGCGGCACATGCCGGCACTATCGTCAACGTGAGCTCCGTTGCTGGCAAGATCGGCGGCGGCCTGCTCGGCACCGCGGCCTACGCGAGCTCCAAGGCCGGTGTCAACGGCCTTACCAAGGCGGTCGCCAAGGAGGGCGGTAAGTTCGGCGTCCGCTGCAACGCTGTGTGCCCGTCGCTCACGCTTACCGACATGACGTCGATCCTTTCTGACGAGAACTCTCAGCGCATCATCAACGGTATTCCTCTGGGTCGCGCCGCCCAGGCCAGCGAGCCTGCGCAGATGGTGCTGTTCTTCGCTTCCGACCTCGCCAGCTTCGTGAACGGCGAGATCGGTGACTGCGATGGCGGCATCGTCCTGGACGGGTAATACCCCGCGGTAATCGTTTGGCGGCGACCCTGGCGACTCGGGGTTGTCGCCTTCTTTCTGACATAGGCGCGTGCGGCTACGATTCGCATGCATCCAAAGGAGATATATATGAGTGAATCGACTGCGGTGGAGGCGCCGGCTGCAAAGGAGCCGTTCTTTAAGATGTCCTCCATCCCGGGCGCCAATATTTTGGTGCCGCTTTTGCTGGGCTGCTTGCTCAACACGCTATTCCCCGACCTGTTCAAAACGCTCGGCAGCTTTACGCTTGGCATGACCCAGCAGGGTGCAAGCCCGCTCGTGGGCGCTTTTTTGCTCATCGTCGGTACGACGATTTCGTTTAAAAGTGCTCCTGCCGCCGCTGCGCGCGGCGCCATCATCATCGCTGTCAAGCAGATCGTGGTCGTTGCCGTGTCGCTGCTCATCCTTTATGTATTCAACGACAACCTGTTTGGCATCTCTGCCATGGTGATGCTGGCGGCTTGCACCGGCGCCAACAATGCTATGTACGCTGGTCTGATGGGCACCATGGGCAACGAGGCCGAACGTGGCGCCGTCGCCATCACCACACTCGTTGTCGGCCCTCCGGTCACAATGATCGTGCTCGGCGCTGCTGGCCAGGCTCCGATCGGCTGGTCGCTCGTGGGCGCCATCCTGCCGATCGTCGTCGGCATTATTCTGGGTAACCTCTTCCCGAGCTTTAAGAAGATGATGGCTCCGGCACTTTCCGCCATCATCGTGCTCGTCTTCTTTGCCATGGGCTCGACCATGACCTTTGGCCAGCTCATCAACGGCGGTCTTCCCGGCATCCTGCTCGGCGTGATCTGCTCGGTGGTCTTTGCAATTCCCGTCATCGCGGTCGATAAGTTCACGGGCGGTACGGGTGTCGCAGGTGCGGCCATTTCGAGCTGCGCCGGAGCCAATGTGGCCACGCCTGCCGCCATGGCAAGCGTCAACGAGGCCATGTACGGTGGTGCCGTGCTTGCGACGGCTACGGCGCAGGTTGCAGCGTGCGCCATCGTGACGGCCATTTTGACCCCGCTGGTCACCAGCTGGTGCTACAAGCATTTTGAGGGCCAGGGTCACGGCGACAGCAAAAAGGCCGCGGCCGACAAGGTCGCCGCAGCCGCCTAATGCCAAGCGGCAATCAAAGCTAAATAACTAGCCACGCCACAGGGCGGCCCCGGGGGAAATCCCGTGGCCGCCCTGCAGTTTCTGTGGGTCTCTGGGGCACTTTACCCTGCTAAAGCTGGCATAACAGCTAGAGTGAACGTCGTACAAAGGCAAGGAAAAATACCAAACAAATCGGTGAACGGTAGTTGTTCGCGCTCGCATTTCCTGCGGATTTGTTAAAAACGCCCTAATGGTATAAAAAAAGAAACATATAACAGCCCTGATGAAGGGGGTAGCTATGTTATCCTTCTCAAACGGGTGAAATCTTGGGTTTTGGGTTGCAGTTCCAAGGTGGACAAACGTTTTTCCCTGTGCTAACGCGCGATGGAAGGCGAATGAAGCCGGTCATGCAACCCGAACATTCAAGAATTCAATAAGCAGCGGTGTGAGAGAGCGCCGCATTATACGTAACTAGGAGCGTGGTTACACAATGCAGGAGGCATGGGAAGGCTTCAAGGAAGGCATCTGGACGGGAGAGGTTGACGTCCGAGACTTCATCCAGAAGAACTACACCCCCTACGAGGGCGACGAATCGTTCCTCGCCGGTCCGACCGAGCGTACCAAGGAGCTGTGGGGCGAGGTTCTCGACCTGCTGCTCAAGGAGCGCGAGCAGGGCGGCGTCCTCGATATGGACACCAAGACTGTCACGGGTATCGTGAGCCACCCCGCTGGCTACATCGATAACGCCCACCGCGAGAAGGAGACCATCGTCGGTCTTCAGACTGACAAGCCGCTCAAGCGCGCTCTGCACGTCAACGGTGGTATCCGCATCGCTTGCCAGGCTGCCAGCCAGCACGGCTACAAGGTCGACGAGAACGTTGTCGAGCGCTACACCTTCGAGCGCAAGACCCACAACGCCGGCGTCTTCGATGTCTACACCCCCGAGATGCGTGCTTGCCGCTCGGCTCACATCATCACCGGTCTGCCCGATGGCTATGGCCGCGGCCGCATCATCGGCGACTACCGTCGTGTCGCCCTGTACGGCGTCGACTACCTGATCAAGGACAAGGAGGCCCAGAAGGCTTCCACCCCGACGGTCATGACCGCCGACAACATCCGCGATCGCGAGGAGCTGCAAGAGCAGATCCGCGCCCTCGGCGAGCTCAAGATGATGGCCGAGACCTATGGTTTCGATATTTCCAAACCTGCTACCAACACGCAGGAGGCCATCCAGTGGATGTACTTCGCCTACCTCGCTGCCGTCAAGGAGCAGAACGGCGCCGCTATGTCCATCGGCCGTACCTCTACGTTCATCGACATCTACGCTGAGCGCGACCTTGCCAACGGCACCTTCACCGAGGAGCAGATCCAGGAGTTCGTGGATCACTTCATCATGAAGCTCCGCATGGTCAAGTTTGCCCGTACCCCCGAGTACCAGGCCCTGTTTACCGGCGATCCGCAGTGGGTCACCGAGTCCATCGGCGGCATGGGTGTTGACGGCCGTACGCTCGTTACCAAGATGAGCTTCCGCTACCTGCACACGCTCGAGAACATGGGCACCAGCCCCGAGCCCAACATGACCGTTCTGTGGTCGACCCGTCTTCCCGAGAACTTCAAGAAGTTCTGCGCCAAGACTTCTGTCGCCAGCTCCTCGGTCCAGTACGAGAACGACGACCTCATGCGCGTTTACCACGGCGACGACTACGGCATCGCCTGCTGCGTGTCCTCCATGCGCATTGGCAAGGAGATGCAGTTCTTCGGCGCTCGTGCCAACTTGGCCAAGTGCCTGCTGTACGCACTCAACGGCGGTGTTGACGAGGTCTCCAAGAAGCAGGTCGGCCCCAAGTATCGCGCCGTCGAGGGCGACACGCTCGATTACGATGACGTTATGGCCAAGTACAACGACATGATGAAGTGGCTCGCTGGCGTGTACGTCAACTCGCTGAACATCATTCACTACATGCACGACAAGTATTGCTACGAGCGCATCCAGATGGCTCTGCACGACAAGCACGTGCACCGCTGGTTCGCTACGGGCATCGCTGGCCTTTCCGTCGTGGCTGACTCCCTGTCCGCCATCAAGTACGCCAAGGTCCACCCCGTCCGTGACGAGAACGGCATCATCGTCGACTTCGAGACCGAGGGCGAGTTCCCCAAGTACGGTAACGACGACGACCGCGTCGACCAGATCGCTCACGACGTTGTGCACCAGTTCATGGAGTACATCCGCATGAACGACACCTACCGCAACTCCGTGCCCACGACCTCGGTTCTGACCATTACCTCCAACGTCGTGTACGGTAAGAAGACCGGCTCCACGCCCGACGGCCGCAAGGCTGGCCAGCCGTTCGCCCCGGGTGCTAACCCCATGCACAAGCGCGATAGCCACGGCGCCATCGCTTCGCTGTCTTCGGTTTCCAAGCTCCCGTTCCGCGATGCCCAGGACGGCATCTCCAACACCTTCTCCATCATCCCGGGCGCGCTCGGCAAGGAGGACCAGGTGTTCTTTGGTGATATCGACCTTGATCAGCTGGGCGAGTAACTATTGTTAGTGCTATACTAACAATAACGATTACTGATTAGTGCGCCGGTATCGGCCGGCGCCTATCGATTGAAGGAGACACATTATGAAGGTTTCTGAAGTTTCCGAGACTCAGGCCGACAACCTGGTCCACATGCTCGACGCTTACGCCGAGAAGGGTGGCCACCACCTGAACATCAACGTCTTCAACCGTGAGACGCTGCTCGACGCTCAGGCTCACCCCGAGAAGTACCCGCAGCTGACCATCCGCGTTTCCGGCTATGCCGTGAACTTCCACACGCTCACCAAGGAGCAGCAGGACGAGGTCATTTCGCGTACCTTCCACAACAAGTTCTAAAGGGGTTTAACTTCCGCAGGATCGCCGGGGCTGTTTGGGCTACCTCCCAAAACGTCCTCGGACATGCAAGAAGCCCTCGCTGCGCACTTCGTGCGGCGAGGGCTTTTTGCGTCCTGCGGAATGTTTTGGGAGGTAGCCCAAACAGCCCCGGCGGGGGTCCTGTGTAGTCACCCTTTAGGCGGAACTCTCCTAATTATTTGGATGAGTCGTTTACTTACTTGTACTGTTACCGTCTTCCCGCTCTTGTTGGGGTATGCTTTGTTCGTATGTAAACGTATGACATGTTGATGGGGGAGGGTGCTATGGCTCGCGAGAGTGCTCGTTCTAAGGATACGGCT
>OLNM01000912.1_pt1 | contig 24704 bp, 20 predicted proteins | sample 1672391 | NCBI WGS metagenome assembly OLNM01 (sample SAMEA3136680, study PRJEB25190) | human gut metagenome | reverse complement strand
GTAAGGACAGCATGTCCGGCTCCTTCGAGCAGCTGGATGTGCCTCCCACGCTGGTCTCCTTTGCCACTGCCATCGGCAAGGCCAGCAAGGTGGTCTCCACCGAGTTCAAGAAGCCCGAGAGCACTGTTGTCCTCATCCGGCCCATTCTGGACCCCGAGACCGGCTGCCCCAACTTCTTCTCCCTGAAGGCAAACTACAAGATCGTGGAGCAGATGATCGAAGAGGGCATGGTGGCATCTGCCTGCGCCGTGGGCTACGGCGGCATTGCCGAGGCACTGTTCAAGATGGGTCTGGGCAACCGCATCGGCTTCAAGATGCGCGCTGATATGCCCACCCACCGGATGTTTGAGCCTATGTACGGCTCCATCGTGCTGGAAATGGTCTCTGATTCCCCCGCAGGCGAGCTGCTGGGCGAGACCACCAGGGAGTATACCTTTGAAAGCTGCGGCGAGACGCTGGATATGGCAGAGCTGCAGGAGATCTGGGAGAGCAAGCTGGAGCCTGTGTACCCCTACCGCAAGGCAGGCCCCACCGTGGAAAAGATCAATGGCAAGCTGAACGCCCCCGCTGCTCCCAAGATCGGTGTGGCAAAGCCCAAGGTGATCATCCCCGTGTTCCCCGGCACCAACTGCGAGTACGACACCGCCAAGGCCTTTGCCCGCGCCGGTGCCGACCCTGAGATCCTGGTCATCCGCAACCTGACCCCGGCGGACGTTACCGCCAGCTGCGAGGCACTGGTCAAGGCCATTGGCGAGAGCCAGATCGTGATGTTGCCCGGCGGCTTCTCCGGCGGCGACGAGCCGGACGGCAGCGCCAAGTTCATCGCCTCCTTCTTCCGCAGCCCTGCGGTCACCGAGGCGGTCCGCGACCTGCTGCAGCACCGCGACGGCCTGATGCTGGGCATCTGCAACGGCTTCCAGGCCCTGATCAAGCTCGGCCTGGTGCCCTACGGCGACATCGTCGATGCCACGCCCGATGCGCCCACGCTGACGTTCAACACCATCGGTCGCCATCAGAGCCGTCTGGTGCGCACCCGCATCTCGTCCAACCTGTCCCCGTGGCTGTCGCAGTGCAGTCTGGACGACCCCTACACCGTCGCCATCAGCCACGGCGAGGGCCGCTTTGTCGCCAACGATGAAGTGCTCGCCCAGCTGATCGCCAACGGCCAGGTCGCCACGCAGTACGTGGGCGAGGATGGCAAGCCCAGCATGGATCTCTCCGTCAACCCCAACGGCTCCGCGCTCGCCATCGAGGGCATCACGAGCCCCGACGGCCGCGTCCTGGGCAAGATGGGCCATGCCGAGCGTCGCGGCGACAACCTGTACCGCAACGTGCCCGAGCATGTCCCCGGCGATAAGTTCATGCCGATCTTTGAGAGCGGCGTAGCCTACTTCGCTTAAATACGTTCCCATCGGGTACAATCCCCTCGGGTAACAACACCCGCCACCGGCACACCCGGTGGCGGGTTCTTTTTTACTTCGCGCATACAGGAAGGACATCATGGAAAGCCGCAAGCCGTATCTCGCCACCCTGCCCGGACTCATCCTGGGCTGCCTCGTCTGCTGCGCACTCTGGGGGTCGGCTTTCCCCTGCATCAAGATCGGCTACGAGCTCTTTGGCATCCCCGCGCACGATAGCGCCTCGCAGCTGCTCTTTGCGGGCTTGCGCTTCACGCTTGCCGGCGCCCTGGTTATCGTTGGGATGAGCACGGTCCAGCGCTGCCCACTCGTTCCACAGGCTCGCGACATTAAGCCCATCTGCATCCTGTCGCTCTTCCAGACTATCGGGCAGTACTTCTTTTTCTACCTGGGACTCTCGCGCGCCAGCGCCATGTCGAGTTCCATCATCGAGGCCAGCGCCAACTTCCTCGCCATCCTCTTTGCCGCTCTGGCGTTTCGCACCGAAAAGCTCGATGCAACCAAGGTGCTCGGCTGCGTACTGGGCTTTGCCGGCGTCGCATTCGTCAACCTTTCGGGTGCGGACGGCACCTTTGGCTTTACACTCGACGGCGAGGGATTTATCTTGGCTTCCACTATTGCGGGCGCCCTGTCGACCTGCCTCATTGGCATCTTCTCGCGCGAGCATGACGGCGTCTTGCTCGCCGGCTGGCAGTTTTTAGTCGGCGGTTTGGTCCTTACCGCCATCGGGTTTTTGATGGGCGGCGCGCTATTCCCCACCGAAATCGCCCCCGCCATCGCGCTCATCATTTATATGGCGCTCATTTCCGCCGTCGCGTACTCGCTGTGGTCCCGCCTACTCGCCGTCAACCCCGTTAGCCGCGTTTCGGTCTTTGGCTTTATGAACCCGGTCTTTGGCGTGCTGTTGAGCGCGTTGTTGCTCGGAGAGGGCGCTGGCACGAGCCCCGTTACCGTAATTGTGGCCCTGCTCTTGGTCTGCAGTGGCATCATCATTGTCAACAAACCTAAAAAGGCCTAACAAACCACCCCGTTTGGAAAAGGGCAGCTCTCACTTTAGCTCAATGGAGTACACTGTATCTCGTTGATTTCGTACCGAGTCGCGGCGACAGACGCCGTCTTGCCGTAACGCGCCGGCGACATCGAGGGGATACAGATGCATAAGAAACTGGTTATGGGAAACCAGGCCTTTGCGTATGCCGCGCTTGCGGTGGGCGTTCGCGTGGTCGCCGGTTACCCGGGCACGCCGTCGACGGAACTTGTCGAGACAGTTGCCAAACTCAAGGCCCAAGGTAGTGCCGAGGGTGTCCACGTCGAGTGGTCGACCAACGAAAAAGCCGCGCTCGAGGTGCTGGCAGGCGCATCGTATGCAGGAGCGCGCTGCCTTTTTACCTGCAAACAAGTCGGACTAAACGTTGCCTCCGACCCGCTCATGAGCCTCAACTACGTGGGCATCAAGGGCGGCCTGGTGCTGTTTGTTGCCGATGATCCCGGCCCCATCTCCTCTCAAACTGAGCAGGATACGCGCCGCTTTGCCGCATTTGCGAAGATCCCCGTGCTCGATCCGCAAAATCTGGAGCAGGGTTACGCGATGATGCAAGAGGCATTTGAAATCTCGGAGCGCTACCATACGCCCGTTATCGTGCGCCCCACCACCCGCGTATGTCACGCCTCAACCTATTTGGAGGTACCCGAGCATACCGTCGCACATCCCGCTGGCACCTTTGAGAAGGATCCCAAATGGGTTATCTTCCCGCGCCGTTCGTTTGCCGCCCATGGCGAGGTTAACGAGCGCCTGCCGCAGATTGCAGACGCCTACTCCAGCGGCAAGGCCGCAGACGCGTTTAACCCCATCGAAAACCATGGCGATGCCACGCCGCGCCTGGTGAGCTGCCGCGCTCCGAGAAAAAGACGAGGCGCATCTTCGACAGCCGATACTAGTCCCCGAAAGCGCAGAAGGGGCGCACGACCATCGCAACGGTCGTGCGCCCCCTTTTTTAGCGTATCTGGACGCCGACTTTCTTCTTCTCGCGCTTTACGCGGTAGAGCTCCGCGTCGGCAGCACGGAGCAAGTCTTGCCAGGTATCGACGCCATCACCAACCCGTGCGTAGCCGATGGACATCCGCAACAGATACGGAACCTCGGCGCACGCGAGCTCGTCGTTGATTGCCGCGCACAGATGCAAGATATCCTGCTCCGCCATCGCCTTTTGAAGCACCACGAACTCATCGCCGCCATAACGCGCGATAAAGCTACCAGACGCCGAGCAGACTTCTTTGAGTGCAGCGGATATGACCTGAAGAGCATGGTCGCCCTCCACATGTCCATAGCGATCGTTAATCTGCTTAAAGCCGTCGGCGTCCATCATAAGCAGATACACGTCTTCGGCCTGATCCACATTTGAGAAGAGCGACAGTATATAGGTCTCAAAACGGTTGCGATTGTTGAGGCCAGTCAACGGGTCGGTCGAGATGAGCTGCTCCTGGAAGACAATGTAGAGCAGCAATATGCTAATCATTATGCCGACACAAAGGCCAGGCACCGAGTATACGATCTGAAAGGTACCGCCCACCAGGGCCGGAATGGCGAAAAATGCCAAGGTTCGATAGATGGTCTTCGTCTGCAGGCTCTCGACCCTGCGAGATTGCACAAACGCATGTAGGGACGTATGTATAACGTAGCAGTAGCTGACAATGGGCTGGATCATATAAGCAGAGCCGCGACTATACACGCCCTGCGAATCGATATAGAACAGGGCGTGCGTCCAGTAACTGGTAAACGCCAGCACGACCACCAGAACCGTAGGCGACGCTACAAGCACCACCCTATAGCGCGAGGCCAAAAGGCGAGAACCCTGCACCGTCTCGGAAAAATAAACCAAATGAGACACACGATGGCAAAGAGCGAAAACGAAACCGCGTTGGAAATCCAGTTGGCAGCAATACCCAACGTGCCGTCCGCACCATCCGAAAGCGTCCAGATCATATCGAATAATATGTACGCGGCAGAGGTGTAGCCAAGCGTGCTAAACAATAGCTGCTGGGTGCTCGAGAACAAGGAGCGACGACTCCGCACGGCAAGCCCGATAAGAACAATCATGCTTAGCAGGAATATCTCAATCTTGAGCGCCTTAACCACCAGGCCCATCTCCCCATCATCAAACCGACAGCGCTTCTCCGAGCCGCACGCATCACCATAACTCCCCCAATACAGAGGGGAATGAGGGAATAATACCAGAGCGCCCGGGCGCTCTCACGGCGCGAGTTGCACGCCAGCATCATTGATGGGCGCCGATGGCTACTCGCCATCGATGTCGGCCGCGACGGCTTCCTCGATGGCCTCGACACCGGCGGGCGACAGGTCTTCCTTGCCCTGGCAGAACTTCTTATCGACCCAACCGGTCAGAATCGGAGCCATGATTGCCGTGATGATGACGGCGGTGGCGATCTGAGCGTATGCGGTGGGCGCAAGATCGGCATAGCGCGGCGCGACCTCGGCAAGAGCAACCGGCGTGGTCATAGCCGTGCCGGCGATGGTGGAACAAGCCACGGCGGCTTTGCCGTTACCGCCGCACAGGCGCTCGAACGCAAAGGTGATGGGACCGACGACAAACAACGTGACAAGGCCCAGCAAGATGCCGGAAATGCCGCCGGTGATAAAGCTCGACAGGCTCATAGACGCACCGAGCTGAAATCCGATGACGGCGATCGCAGGATTGGTGCCGGGAACCAGCAGGTTCTTGATGAACGGGAAGAGGTTGCCCAAAACCATGCCAATCACGAGCGGCAGGATGGAACCGATGATGGTGCCAACGGGAATGTTGGCAAGACCAGAGACACCAAGAATGATCATGGTAACCGCAGGGCCCGCCGTGAAGAACAGGATGCCCACGGCGCCCTGCTCGGACTCGTCGCCAAACTCGCCCATGATGCCCGTGTAGAGCGCCATGTTGCAAAACGTAATGCCGCCGATGATGGAAACCGAGCTCAGGCCCAAAAAGTTGTCGTTAAAGAAATACGCAACGCTCAAGCCCAGCACGGCTGCCACCACAAGCTTAGGAATCAGTACGACGATGCCGGTCTTGATGGCACCCGGCGTGGACTTAAAGCTGATGCCGGCGCCCACAAACAACAGGATCGCGGCGACGATGGTATTGGAACCGCCGCGGCAGGCGGCGGTAAAGAAGCCGCCGATCTCGAAGACCTGCGGGCAGAAGGTATTGAGCAAAAGGCCGACGATCATCGGGTAGATCATGATGTCACCCGGAATGCGCGGTACTTTGAATTTCTTTTGCTCGTTGGCGATCGCTTCCTGTGCCATGAAACCCCCATTTCCGCCGACACAGAACAAAAGCCCACGTCATGCTTTGCTACAGTAAAGTTTGACCATGGTACCAGAAGAAGCAGACCGGCTCGGTGAGAAATCCGATTCGTGGGGCCCGGACGGTAAACGCACCCCACTCCTATACGAGGCTCAAAACGATATAGAGCCCGATACCCGAGACGCAGCACCACAACATCGACTTTGTCTTGATTGCCACCGCAACGACGCCGACAGCCGCTGCGAAAAGAGCAGGCAAATAAAGAGCGATGTGCAGACGAAACCCGCAATAGCGGTGGGGACATCGACAACGGCGCGCCTATCGCAACATAGGCAAGCATCACCGGCCAGACGGTTTTAACGATTTTGAGCACCATAGCGTTCCTCGTCCCGACAAGCTTTCCGAGCCGCATTCGACGACATGGCAGAATCATCGTCCGGCGGCAACCGAGTTCACCTACAATTGCCACCGGATCGAAAGACACAGAAAGACATAGCTTTTTAGGAAGTCGTTATGACAGCTATCGATCGAACGGGGGCAATCGCGGCCTTCAGGACCTACACCGATGCCTACGATGCCGCCAATCCGCGTATCGCGCTCAAAATCGAGCATACGTACCACGTTGCCGAGGCATGCGATGCCGTGGCACGCAAGCAGGACTGGGCACCACAGGACATTGACCTGGCGTGGCTTTGTGGGCTGTTGCACGATATGGGCCGCTTTGAGCAGCTGCGACGCTGGGACACGTTTAAGGATGCCGAGAGCATGAGCCATGCGAAGTTGGGCCTCGAGGTCCTTTTTGGCAAAAACCCTGCAGACGCGCCCGCGGCAACAAGTATCCGCGACTTTATCGACAGCCCGGCAGAAGACGAGCTCATCCGCGCGAGCATCGCCTATCACAGTGACTTTCGCCTGCCGGCACAACTCGACGAGCGTACACGGTGCTTCTGCGATATCGTGCGCGATGGCGACAAAATCGACATTATGCGCACCATCGCCGACAGCACCGTCGACACCATCCTCAAGGTGGATGAGGACGCATTTCTCGCCAGCCACTTCTCGGCGCCGACGTTGGCCGCCTTTGACGAGCACCGCTGCGTCGCACGTGATGAACGCGACGAGCCCGCGGACTACCTGGTAGGACTCATCTGCTTTATGTTTGAGCTCGTCTATCCGGCAAGCCGCGCGCTGGCGCGCGAGCAGGGCGATATCTACCGCCTGCTCGACGCGCCCTTTGGTATTACGCAGCCCTTTACCGATCCCGCCACACAGGCAACCTGGAGCCGTCTTAGGGAAGAGATGCGCGACTGGCTGGCGCGCGCCTAGCGCTCAAGCTGGGCTAGCAGCTCCTCGACGACCTCGACGGCATCACCGACAACCTTGTACTGGGCAGCACCAAAGATGGGGGCATCCGGGTCCTCGTTGATGGCGATGATGCATTCCGCCCCACCGATGCCGGCAAGATGCTGGATGGCGCCCGAAACACCGATACTCACAAGAATCTTGGGCGAAACCGATACGCCCGTCTGGCCAATCTGATGGCGATACTCCAACCAGCCGGCCTCCACGACGGGTCGCGTGCAGCCAAGCTCGGCTCCCAGAGCCTCGGCGAGCCTTCGCATCAGCGGCAGGTTTTTCTTGGAACCAATGCCGCGACCTACCACGACCAGGCGCTCGGCATCGGCGATTGAAGCCTGCTGTCCCCACTCCTCGGCGGGAATCGAGATCTCGACACGAGCCTTAGCATCATCCGCAAGTGCTATCTGGGTGATCGTGCCGGAGCGGCCGTAGTCAAAGTCGGGCGCCTTAAAGATGCCGGGGCGCACCGTTGCCATCTGGGGACGATGATTGGGGCAGACGATGGTGGCCATCAGGTTGCCGCCAAACGCCGGACGCGTCTGTTGCAGCAGCCCCGTCTCCGTATCCATCGAAAGCACGGTGCAGTCAGCCGTAAGGCCCGTCTGCAAACGCACGGCAACGCCGGGTGCCAGTTCGCGGCCAAAGGCGGTCGCTCCGTACAGAATGGCCTCGGGCTTGCGCTCTGCCACCAAATCGCAGATGAGGCGAGCATAGACCTCCACATCGTTCTGGCGCAGACGCTCGTCGCGACAGATCAGGACCTCGTCCGCACCGGCGCAAACCAGATGCTCCAGGTCACCGAGAGAACCCTCGGGGCCCATGCCGACCAGCGCCACCAGGCGACAGCCGCGTGTATCCGCAAGCTCGCGGCCCTTGCCCATGAGCTCGAAGGCAACGGGAGCCACCGTATCGTGCTCGTCGGTCTGCGCGAATACCCAAATGTCTCGATATGCATCGAGGTCAACCGCGCCGGCGGCCTCGTCGCGCTCGATCGAAATGGCATTGACGGGGCAAGCGTCGACGCACCCGCCGCATAGGATGCAGCCGTCGGTTACGCGGGCGCAACGGTTGGGCCGCTCGCCTTCCACTACGATGCCGCCCGAGGCACAGGCGCGAACGCAGCGACCACAGCCGATACAGGCTTCGCTATCGATAATCAGTCCGCTCATCTATGCCATCCCCTCGATAATCTTGGCAAGTTTCGCCGCCTGCTCGGACGCCGTTCCGTCAACGGCCTCGCACGTTTGGTCGCGGTCGGGCACAAACGATCGCACGACCTGTGTCGGCGAGCCGGCAAGACCGCAGCGCGCGGGGTCGGCGTTCACGTCGGCAGCGTTGACCACGCGCACGTCCGCCTCCTCGGCCGCACGAATACCGGCGATACTCGGCATACGCAGTTGGCCAATCTCCTTGGCAGTCGTCATCGCGCACGGCATCTCAAGATAGACCGTCTCCTCGCCGGCATCGCAGCCGTGAACAAGCGCCAGTGAACCACAGGTCGTAAAGCCCGCACTCTGCACGCAGCTCACGTCGGTCACGCAGGGAATCTCGAAGGCACCGGCAAGCTCGGGACCAATCTGGGCCGTATCGCCGTCCACCGCCATCTTGCCGCAGATGAGCAGGTCGAAGTCCTCGTCGAGCGCCTCGATGCCGCACTTGAGGGCATAGGTGGTTGCCAGGGTATCGGCACCTGCAAAGGCGCGATCGGTTAGCAGCAGTGCGTCATCGGCGCCTCGGGCGATGCAGTCGCGCAATAGCGATTCAGTCGCGGGGATGCCCATCGACACCACCGTTACGCGCACGTCCATGCCAAAGCCGATAAAGTCGTCCTTCAGCGCCAGCGCGCATTCCAAAGCGCTCGCGTCAAAGGGATTAATGACCGCCTGCTTGCCATCGCGCACGATGGTATTGGTCTTGGGGTCCATCTTGACCTCGGTGCTGCCCGGCACCGCCTTGACGCACACCACCATATGGAAATCGCTCATCTTCACGCGCCCCCTTTCTGGACGAGCTCATCCAAGAGCTTCTCCGAAAACAGGTTACCGCGGCCCAGCTGCCCGGCAGGATCGAGCTGGAGCTTGAGCCGCGCCGACTCGACCATGGCCTCGTGACCGTACATCGTCTCCAAGAAGCCCGCCTTGATCTTGCCGACGCCGTGTTCGGCGGAGACGGCGCCGCCCATGGCCGTGACCTCGGAAGCCCACTGGGCAAAGAGCTCTCCGCCGCGGCGGTAATCCTGCGCATCGTGCGGCAGAATGTTCACATGCAGATGGTTGTTACCGATGTGCCCCCAGGCGGCAGATTCAAGCCCACTTTCGGCCAACGTGCGGCGATAAAGGGCGATGACATCGGCCAAGTGTGCGTTGGGCACCGACATATCCGACCCCAGCTTGGTAATGGTGGGGTCCGTGCGGCGACGCTCGTCGATGAGCATGTTGACGCTCTCGGGCACCGCATGGCGGAAGAATCGCTGACACTCGCGATCGACCTCGGTGCGCGCGACCCATGTCGCATCGTCGCTGCCGCCCGCAAGCTCCAGTACCCACCCCAAGTGATACAGCTCCTCAGTCGCCTGGGCTTCGTCGTCGCAGTCGAGCTCCACGTAGACACAGACCTTGGCGTCTTTGTCGAGCGCCGGCAGCGAGGCGAACGCGGTCGACTGCTCACGCTGACGACGCAGGATATCCAGGGCGCCCGCATCGAAATATTCGATGGCAGCCGCGTGGGACAGGACGGGACGTACAGAATCGGTGAAGGACACGGCCTTGTCTTCGCTGTCAAAGAAGCAGCTCACGCCCCAAACGACCGCAGGCGCCGCCTGCAGGGCAATCTCGAGCTCGGTGATGACGCCGAGTGTTCCACACGCACCGATAAACAGATCGATGGCATCCATATCGTCAGCAACGAAATAGCCCGAAGCATTTTTGGTCTTGGGCATGATGTAGTCGGGAAGGTCGAGCTCGAGCGTGCGGCCCTGCACCGTGACGAGCGAAAGGCGACGACCCTGTGCAAAAACCTCGCCACGGTGAAGCTCGAGCAGGTCGCCATCGGTCAGCACGACATGAAGGCCCGTGACGTGAGGGCGCATGGGGCCGTAAGCGTAGCTACGGGCGCCGGAAGCGTTGCATGCCGCCATACCGCCCAGGCAGGCAGATGCCTCGGTGGGATCGGTAGGAAAGAATTGCTCGGGAGCTTCCTGGAACTCCTCGTAGGCCTCAAGCGATGCCTGGTCCCAGCCGGCAGTCGGCAGCACTTTCTTGCCCAGTTGCTTGCGCAGCTCAGACAGCACGACGCCGGGCGCCACGCGCAAAAGAAAGCGGCCCTGCTCATCGCGGCGAATGCCTAGGTAGCGATTCATGCGGGAAGTATTGAGAATGTGACCGCCATGAGGCACGGCGCCGGCGGCAAGACCGGTCCGGGCGCCCTGAACCGTCACCGGGACACGCTCGGCATGGAGCTTTTCCATAATGGCGCGGACCTCGTCCTCCGTTGTCGGAAACGAGATGCTCGAGGCCTCGCCCGATGTGCGAGACTCATCGCGACCATACTCTTCGAACTCGTCGGTGAAGGGTTTGATGGTTGCAGACACGCGAACTCCCCCTTTAGCTAACTACAGTGTTTGCAGGGAAATGTTACCGCATCGTTTCACCGACATGTTCGAGACCGTCTCCATAATTGACGTTTTTAACGTTCGCGCAATTCGGCGAACGGTGGAATTTTCGAGACAAGCGACGCTTTTGCCACACGTTGCCGCGCAGCCACAACATGTGCATTTATCAGTCAAAAATAGTTGAGATTTTTTTCACATGCTTTTACCTGCGGAGATATCGGCTCGTCAAGCAATTGGTTAGTTATTGGGCAAGTTGCGGCTGATACGGTCGGCATCGACAGCCAAACCAATAGGAGTTTTGGCCCCAGAGCAGGGAGGTTTCCATGGCATATTACTGGCCCCAATACGGTTTCGCCATCGAAGTCGATGACGACCCCTATCTCTTGCCTTTCGACGAAGATGCATTTCCAGGTACGGAGGTCTACCACGTCACCACCGATGTGATCTGCGACCCCGAGTCGTTCTCGGCGCTCGCCCACCACATCGCGCGTATCCACAACATCGAGCTCCCTCACGACTTCGACGAGCTCATCTACTCGCGCCGCCTGATGCTTCACATGCTCTTTGGAGCGGACCCGTCCACGTTCGCACGTGTCTACACCACCAAGGACGCCGCATGAGTGCGAAGAAGCCGCCCCGCCTTGCAGGACTGGGGCGTCGCAAGAAACTCGTCGTTGTCTGCCTGGCTGTCGTCTGCGCCCTCATCGCCGTAGGGCTATACGCCTGGCAGTCGCAGCCCGTGCCCGAAGCGGGCGCCTCAGTCACGACGACAGAAGGTAAATCGCGCCAAGAAATCCAGGATGAGCTCGACGCCATCGTCCGCGACAACATGATGACGATCTCGGTCGCGCCGGTCGCACAGTTGCAGGAAGGCGGCAAGTTGCGCGTCAACGTGCAAAACGTCCAAGACAACAAGTTTCCCCAGCGCTTCCGCGTGATTCAAAACGACGAGACCATCTATGAGTCCGGTGTGGTCGAAGCCGGCAAGACGGTTGAGACCTGCCCCGCCGGCGATATCCAAGAAGGCGAGGCATATATCGAGATTCAGGCACTCGATGCCAAGACCTACGACACCCACGGCAATCCGACGCGCGTCAAAGTGCGGGTGGCACAGGCAGAAAGCTAGTGGCCGACGCGCTCACAGGGGCAGCACCCTGTCCCCATTCGTCCAACCATCACGGAAACAGTCCGTGACGAGCAGAACGAATCGATTATGAACACACCCATGAACCTGAGTGGAGCCAGGGCACTCGCCGTGGGCGCAGGGCTTACGCTCGCACTTGCGATGGGCGCCGCGCCAACGGCGGCCATGGCAGAGGTGCGCGTTGGAACCACCGATGTGACGGTGAAGGCCGACATTAGCAATGTTTCGTTTAAGGCGCCAACGGTCATCCCCTTTGCCGCCAAAGCCGACGGAACGCTTGTATGACCCTCCGACAAGACGATTACCATCGACAACCTCTCGGCATACGGCATCCACGTCACCAACATGAAGGTCACGGCCAAGAACGACTGGACAATCGTTGCAGACGCAAAGACGGGCTCGGCCCAGAACTCCATCGATTTTAAGGTTGGCCCCGATAAGGCAGAAAAGGATGCCAGCTCGGCGACTCAGACTACGGGCCTCGATCTTTCCAAAGACGCAAGCTTCGACATGAAGTACAAGGACATTGCCGACGGAACGGACATAATTAGGCTCAATGTGAGTGGCCACGTCGCCCGCGTCACGCGTGACATCTACCACGCCACCGGTACGGGAGATCAAGTGGCAAGCATCACCTGGACGGTCGAGCCCGGTGCGCACGCCACGTCCTAAGGCGATTGCACTGGCCGCCATCGTCGGCATCTTGGCGTCCGCACCCGCAATGGCCTTTGCTCAACAAGAGCAAGCGCAGGCGGCCACAGAAGTGACCGTCGATCTTTCGGGCCTTAATCGCGGCAGCCGTCACGAGCCGCTCGTCCAGACGACCGACACCCGGCAACTCATTGCGGTAGGCGTCGCCACGGTGGGAGCAGGACTGACGTGCCTTGGCCTGCACATCAAACGCAACCAATAGCCAAGCACGACCGGAGTACGCGGAATAGATAGGAGAACCATGGCACCCAAAAACCTTTTGCCCGTTGCCGCGCTCTGCAGCGCACTGGCGAGCGGTACGCCTCTCGCCGCTTGGGCGACGCCCGTCACGGCAAGCTCCTTACCGCAAGCTCTGAACCCCGCGGCGAATTCGTCGGGTATCGTCGCCTGCCAACGTTTTTCGCTCGCACATGCCACGGTCCGAACCTCGGGATGCCTTCACCGCAATGCGGTCGACTCGATAGTCGTGGATATCAAGCGACCGGACAAGGAGAACGGCCCCCAGACAGGTTGCGCCATCTGCACATGGAAATCGGCTGCAGTCGACGCCGATGGCGACCCATGCGACTTTGAGCTGCGCATCGATATTGCCTCGGTCGATGACTCGGCGAACGGGGCAAAGGTCGTCTTCGACAGCGCGGCCCATGAAGAAGAAGGGGGTGTATGCCTGGGCTGCGTTCCCTCGAATGTCGATGGCGCGCAGCCCATCATCTCCTTTACGGCGTCGCTGCGGCTGACCAAGGCGGACACCGAAGCCATCGCAACGGGAGATGCGCCTTTGCTGTTCTACGCTGGCGACGCGGACGACCAAAAGGCTCAAAGCACCAGGCAGAAGGGCTCGCTTAACCTCGTGCGCGGATCAGAACCCGCCCCCATCAATATCGATGCCCAGGAGCCGGGCGTGCAGCGCATTCTCGCCGATCCGGCGCTGCTCCAAATGACATGGCACGGAGTGGGATCCGTCGAGATTGCCGCTCCTATGTCGAGCGATAATGACAAATCCCCCAAAGACGAGGTCGCAGACGTACCGGCACATGTTGACGATGCATCATCAGAAGACAACGCTGCGGTTCCTCTCGAGAAGCCAAGCGGCAGCGCCACCGAACTAGGCGATTCCCAACCGAAAGAGAGCCTGGACTTTGCCGCTCCCCCAAGTGTCGACGAAGGCAACTGTTGCATGATGGTCGCGCTCGACCACACGGAAACCGTCGATGCTGCAAGCATTGAGCCAGTCGCTGCCAATGCGCCCCGCCGCAAAAATATCCTCATCGCATTCCCCAACACCGTCGAGCTCGTCTTTTTGCCTTCGGGCGAAGTCGTCGCGCCTACGGCACTTACAGCAGTGGGAGCAAAGAGCGCATCGAACGATATCCAAGCTATCTCGGCACTTGATGCCACAACGACCGCCAAGTTACACCTTTATTCCGTTGCAGCAGACGGAACGCGAACCGAAGAATTCGACGGAACCAAGCTTTTGGTTCCTCGTCGCATCGGTATCCAAGAAGACGTCCCCTATCAAATGGAACTTGAAGGGTTCGATCGCGCACGAGATGCCGACATCATTGCCGCAGCCATCGAATCCCCACAGCACCTCATGACGCTGCGCTTCGACTTTAGCCCCATCCTGTCCTAGACCGCTAACCGCCGCTTGGCTCGGATACTGAGCGCCCCCTCCCCGTTCTGCTACGATTGCCGCGTTGGCATCAATTACAGGAGGGTTCATGCCGGGTTTAGGAACGATCATCAACGTCGCGCTTTTGATCGCGGGCGGTCTGCTTGGCCTTATGGGTGGGCGCTTCATTACGCCTCGCATCCAAGACACGCTCATGAAGGCGTCGGGGTTGTGTGTTCTGTTTATCGGCCTGGGCGGCACCATGCAAAAGATGCTCGTTATCGATGGAGAGGCGTTGGCGACCACCGGCACCACCATGCTTATCGTCTCATTTGCCCTCGGTTCGCTCATCGGCGAGGCCATCAACCTGGAGGCCGCCATCGAGAACCTCGGCGAATGGCTCAAGCGCAAAACCGGCAGCGAAGGCGACAACGAGTTCACCAACGCCTTTGTCTCGGCATCGCTCACCGTGTGTATCGGTGCCATGGCCATCGTAGGATCGATTCAGGACGGTCTGCTCGGCGACTGGTCCACGCTTGCCCTGAAGGGCGCGCTGGACTGCATCATCGTCTGCACCATGACGGCCTCGCTTGGCCGCGGCTGCATCTTCTCGGCCCTGCCCGTTGCCGCATTCCAGGGCACGATCACGCTTTTTGCCGGCGCGCTCTCCCCCATCATGACCACCGCAGCCCTCGACAGCCTTTCGCTTGTGGGCTCTATGCTCATCTTCTGTGTTGGGGTTAACCTTATTCGACCTCAGACTTTCCGCACGGCCAACATGCTCCCCTCCGTCGTCGTGGCGGTCATCTACGCCCTCTTGTTCTAAATCTATCTACGTAGCGGTTTCTCGAACACCTGTTTGATGCTGTGCTATGATATGAGGTCATCGAAGATGCGTTAGGAGAGGAGAAGCGGTGGCCGACCAGGACGTCAAGATGCTCATCGAGCGCATTATGGCCGAGGCCCGGACCCATCAGTCCGCCCGCTTCTCAAACGAAATCTATGCTGACGAGCCGATTCTCAAGACCGGTCGACAGATGCAGAACTTCCTCCCCGACCAGTACCGCAAGATGCGCGAGATATCGCGCTGGCAAGATGATCCCAAAGGCGGCGCGGGACGTTGGCTATCGGAGGCGGAGCTCTTTTACCGCCAAGGCCTGCTGATGGCCGACTTCGAGGACGATTGTCCCTACAACGGCACCTTTAAGTCGTACTTTCCCACCTACAATGCCATGAGCGATCGACAGTTGCGCGGCTACTTTACCTGGCGTGCCCAAGTGCGCCGCGGAACTGTCGAGGAAACGTCTACGTCCTTTGCCTTCCTGTATCTCTATGAGCTGATCTGCGGCATTGGCGTAGATGACCCACTCGATGGCTTTAGCAAGATCAAGGCCTTTTGGAATGCCTATCGTGCCTTCGAGCCCGGCATCGACCGGTTTGCACGCGTGTGGTTGCAAGATTACGCCGTTTTCCACGGGCTCGACCCCAAACTGCTTCGCGACTCTAAAACCGTCATGTTCGATAACGCCCTTATCGAGCTGCGGCGCGCGGCTCGAGACCTTGCACCTGCACCGACGCCGTCGGATCTGCCGCCTGCGCGTCGTAAGACCTCCGAGCCTACGCTCCCCCTCCCGCCCGACGAGGCGGGCGAGGAGCGACTCATGGCCGCTATCAACGCCCTCTCCACGTATAACCTCGATAACTCTAGACTCGATCGCAGCCACCATCGCGACCTACGCCACGTGGCATGTGCCGTGTACGTCCGCATGGCGCGCTACTATGACACGCACCGAAAGACCGGTATCGTGGCGAGCTTGTTTGGGGAGGAGACGGCCATGCCTTATACCATGTTTGCCTCGGCCGTGTTCTTTGCGCCCGAGCGCCACGAGGACTGCGAATACCGTCTTGACCCCATCCATATCTACCGCTGCCAAAACGGTTTTTGGGAATGCATGCGAATTCACGGCAGCAGGCAAAAGAGCAGCAAGCTTGGCGAAATGATGCGCGCCTGCGACCAACGTCTGCGCCTGGCCCTAGCCCCCGCCCACCCCCTGAAGGAGGAGAAGGTCCCCAAATATCTGGCCAAAATCATCGATGACGAGATCGTGGCATGGCTTTCGTGGGATGCCGCACACCAGCCCGTCAAGATCGATATCGATTTGAGCCAGCTGGGGCACATTCGGAGCGCCGCCGCGCAAACGCGTGAAGCGCTTTTGATTGATGAGGAGCGCGAGGACGGCACGCCCGTGGAAGCCGAGGCAACGTTTATCGAGCAGCCGGGCAGCGAGTCTGCGCCCGGCATGACTGCCGAACCTGGCGAGATGACCATACAGCAAGACGAACCCGACAAGCCGACTGTCTCCGCCGAAGAGTTTGGCGTCATGGCACCGCTCCTCGTGCCTGCGCCCGCACCCGTAACGCCCGCGTCTGCCGAAGCTACGAACAAACTCGCGCCCGCCGAAGATGCCTTTCTTCGCGCGCTCCTCGAGCAAAACACAGCGCAAGCGACATCGGCAGTGGAGAGGTCGGGCCAGAGCGAGGATATGCTCGTCGACAGCATCAACGAGACGCTCTTTGACCTGGTGGGAGACACCGTTATCGAGTTCGGCGCGGCAGGACCGCAAATTATCGAGGATTACGAAGCAGACGTGAGAGGATACCTAGACCATGAGTGATACCGCATCCGCAGCACCCCGCGTGCCCAAGCGCGTCGCTGCCGTCATTCTCAACTCACTCAAGGGCGGTGTGGTCCCGCGCATCGGCCTTCCCTATATCACCGTAGGGCGCGAGGTCGAGATCCGCGCCCTGCTCACCGATTTGAGTCTCATCGCCGACGGTGGCGCGAGCTTCCGGTTTCTGGTCGGTCGCTACGGCGCAGGCAAGAGCTTTTTGCTCCAGACCATCCGCACGCACGCCATGGGCGAGGGGTTCGTCGTCGCCGATGCCGACCTGTCGCCCGAGCGCCGCCTGCAGGGCGGTCAGGGGCAGGGCCTTGCCACCTACCGTGAGCTCATCCGCAACATATCGACCAAGACGCGCCCCGAGGGCGGTGCGCTCAACCTTATTCTGGATCGCTGGGTCGCCTCGTGTGCCGACGTCGACGAGTCGGTCGTCAATGCCCAACTGGCCCCGCTCGAGGAGATGGTCCACGGCTTCGACTTCGCCCGCATGCTCCGCCGCTACCGCACGGCCGTATCCGAGGGCGATGAAGAGGCCATGAGCCGCGTAACCAAATGGATCCGCGGCGAATACCGCACCAAGAGCGAGGCTCGCGCCGAACTGGGTTCCTCAACCATCATCAGCGATGACGACTGGTACGACTACGTTAAACTCATTGCGCGCTTTTTGGTCTGCAGCGGCTACAAGGGCATGCTGGTGCTCATCGACGAACTCGTGAATCTGTATAAGATTCCCAACGCGATCACGCGCCAATACAACTACGAGAAGATCCTGACCATGTACAATGACACGCTCCAGGGCAAGGCGCAGTACCTGGGCATGATCATGGGCGGCACGCCAACCTCCATCGAAGACCGCCGCCGCGGCGTGTTCTCCTACGAGGCCCTGCGCAGCCGACTCGCTCAGGGCCGCTTTGCACGCGAGGACCTTAAGGACATGCTCGCGCCCATCATCCGTCTGCAGCCACTCACCTACGAAGAGTTGCTGGTGCTGATCGAAAAACTCATGCAAATTCACGCCGGCTACTTTGGCTGGACGCCCACGCTTACCGAGAGCGACCTGGTGGACTTCCTCAAGATTGAGTTCGGTCGCGTGGGAGCCGACACGCATCTGACGCCGCGCGAAGTCATTCGTGACTTTATCGAGCTGCTCGACATCCTATGCCAAAACCCCGACGCCAACGTGGCCGAGCTGCTGCAAAGCGTCGGCGGTGACGCACCAGCAGCCGCAACAGACGACACCGGCACCGCAGGCGCCGACCGCAACTTCGCCGAATTCGCCATCTAACCTGCCAAAAAGGGACAGGTTTATTTTGGCAGGTTTTATCTGGGCAAACGTTGAAGCGGTAATGCAGCAAGCCACTGCCCGCCGCGTTGAGAGATTCGCTTTTGAAAGGAGGCCCCGTGAACACCTTTGACCGCTACGCCCCGTTTATCCAAGACTTCATCTACTCCCACGATTGGGAGAGTCTCCGCTCCATTCAGGTTGCGGCGGCAGATGCCATCTTTAACACACAAGACAATGTGCTCCTGACGGCATCCACGGCTTCCGGCAAAACCGAGGCGGCCTTCTTTCCCATCCTGACCGAGTTTTGGGAGAGGCCGCCCGCGAGCGTGGGCGCCCTCTACATCGGCCCCCTCAAGGCGCTCATCAATGATCAGTTCGTCCGCCTTAACGACCTCTGCGAAGAGGCCGATATCCCTGTCTGGCACTGGCATGGCGATGTCTCGCAGTCGCACAAGGCTAAGCTCATCAAAAAGCCGAGCGGCATCTTACAGATTACGCCCGAGTCACTCGAGGCGCTCCTGATCCATAAGCACATGGCGATCCCGCGCATGTTTTGCGACCTGCGCTATGTGGTCATCGACGAGGTCCACTCGCTCATGCGCGGCGACCGTGGCGGGCAGACGCTCTGCCTTATCGAGCGACTCTCGCGCATGGCCGGCGTGCAGCCTCGACGCATTGGCCTTTCGGCCACCATCGGCGACCCCGAGCGCACGGGCGCTTTTCTCTCACAGGGAACGGGACGTGACTGCGTTATCCCCCGTTTTGAGGAACCGCGCCGCGTATGGCGCATCTCCATGGAGCACTTCTACAACTCGGGTCCCCAGGCACAGCAGCGGGGATTCGAGAGCATGGGTCCTCAAGAGACCGAAGTTCTTGCCTCCGAGCGCATTGAGGCAGCGGCACCCACGGCGCTGCCGGCCGACACCCAAGGCATGCGCCACAGCGGACAGCCCACACAGGACAAGCGCCGTCAACGTCGCGAACGGGCACAGGGTAAGGCTAGCTCCGGGAACCGCTGCACTTCCTCGGCCCCCGAGGACGAAGTCGACATCCCCCGGGCCGCCGAGCAAGCGCTCCTCAACCCCACCGACACCGCACCCGACAACGCCGATCCCGGCATGGGCTATATCTTCGAACACACCCGCGGGCGCAAGTGTCTGGTCTTTGCCAACTCGCGCGAGGAGGCAGAGGCCGTATGTTCCATGCTGCGCAGCTACTGCGAGAGCCGACACGAGCCTGACCGTTTCCTCATCCATCACGGCAATCTTTCGGCATCGTTGCGCGAGACGGCAGAAGAGCTCATGCGCGATGAGGAGCAGGCACAGACGACCGTCACCACCTCTACGCTTGAGCTTGGCATCGATATCGGCCGTCTGGAGCGTGCGTTTCAGATCGATGCGCCATTTACCGTCAGTTCCTTTTTGCAGCGAATGGGCCGCACGGGACGCCGCGACCTTCCGCCCGAGATGTGGTTTGTCATGCGCGAGGAAGAGCCCGAGCCGCGCACGATGATGCCCGAAACCATTCCGTGGAAGCTCCTGCAGGGCATCGCACTCGTACAACTCTATCGCGAGGAACAGTGGGTCGAGCCGCCCGAGCTCGATCGACTCCCCTACAGTCTGCTCTATCACCAGACTATGTCGACGCTTGCCAGCACCGGAGAGCTCACGCCGGCAGAACTTGCCCAGCGCGTGCTCACGCTCAGTTATTTCCACCGCGTCTCAGCCGATGACTATCGCGTGCTGCTGCGTCACCTCATTAAGATCGACCATATCCAGGTCACCGAGGGCGGCGGGCTCATCGTGGGCCTCGAGGGCGAGCGCATCATCAACAATTTTAAGTTCTACGCCGTGTTCCAGGAAAACGAGGAGTTCACCGTCCGCAGCGAGTCGGCCGAGCTGGGCACGATTGTCAATCCTCCACCGCCCGGTGAGCGCATCGCCATCGCCGGGCACTGCTGGATTGTCGAGGAAGTGGACTGGAAGCGCCATACCGTCTTTGCCACGCAGGTCAAGGGCCGTGTGCCGGCATACTTTGGCGATTGCCCCGGCGACATCAACACGCATGTACTCGAGCGCATGCGTAAAGCGCTCAACGAGCACGCAACATATCCGTACCTTATGGGTAACGCGCGGGCCCGCTTGGCGCAGGCTCGCCATACGGCCGAGATTTCGGGTGCGGGCACTAGGCCGCTCATTAACCTGGGCGGCGATACCTGGGTGCTCTTCCCCTGGCTGGGCAGCTATGCCTTTTTGGCGCTCGAGCGCATGCTCAAGATTAAATGTGCCGCGGAGCTGGGCCTTCGCGGACTCGACCCGTCGCGCCCGTACTTTATGCAGTTTAAGATGAAGGCCGACGAAGAGACGTTCTTTGAGATACTCACCGCCGAGGCCGAGAAGGACTTCGATCCCATCGAGCTCGTCTATCCCGGCGAGGTGCCTTACTTTGATCGTTACGATGAGTTCGTTCCCGAAGAGCTCGTGCGTAAGGGCTTTGCCGAAGGCGTGCTCGACATAGAGGGTATGAGGCAGCGTGTCCGCAGCTGGCGCGACCACGCCTAAAACGGGGCTGACTATATGAGCAGTCAATTTGGGACGGGGCTATTTTAGCTGCCCTTGCAGGTAAAGCGAAAGGTTTGGCCGATTAGTGGCAGGGATAGCTAAAATAGCCCCGTCCCAAATTGACTGCTCCCGATGTGGAGCGAGCCGGCATCCGAAAGCAGCTAAAAAGCCCCGTCCCAGAAAGACTGGTCGCAGAAAGACGCGCTAGTCGTGAAGGACGGCGCCGAGGAAGTCGGCGTCAAAGGGCACGGCTTCGGCAAAGGCATGGTTCCCGTCGCTGGCGATGAGCAGGTAGTTTTCCTCGCCGCCGAACTCTGTATCGCCACAGGGGACCACCCAGGCGTGGGCGAATATCTCGAGCGCCGTGGCAGCGCAGTCGCGCAGAAACGTTACATCGCTCCCCTCGTTTGCGCTCACGATATTGGCAACGTAGATACCCCCGGGGTTCAGGCTGCCCCGCACTAAACGCAACGCCTCAACCGTCGCCAGCTCGCGTACGGGCTCGGCACCGCCAAAGCAATCGCTCACGACCACGTCGTAGCGACGATGGCCCACGCTCGTCACACCCAGATACGAGCGAGCCTCAGCGGTTATCACCCGCAGGCGATCGCCCGCCGCGCGCTCTAGCTCGTCTAGGTAGAACCAGCGGCGCGCCAGGCGCGTAATCTCTCCGTCATACTCGATAACGTCCATGCGCAGGCCCTCGTGCGACATCAGCGCAAATTTGGGATAGGCAAACCCGCCGCCACCTAGCATAAGCATACGGCTGATACCGTGACCATAAACGTCACGCATCGCATCCTCGGCCTCAAACACGTCGTCAAACGCGCGATAATACGCAAAGACGGGCTCCGCCCAGCGCTCGCCGACGTAACTCGCGCTTTGGTAGACACCGCCCTGCACCAATACGCGGACTTCATCGCCGTCCTCATCGTGCACGCGTTTCACACGCGCCAACCCATTGCGGGTTCGCGCAACCTGCAGGCAGGCAGCACGAACAGCGACGGCAGCCGCACCAAGCGCCGCGGCTCCCAGAGCAACGCCGGCAACAACGCCGGCAGAAACACTCGGTTTGTTCATCTAGAGCTCCTTTTGCAGATAAAGGCCATGGTCATAAAATCCAAGATGGCGATAGTACTCGCGTGTGCCAATCGAGCTGATCACGTTGATGCGTGCATACCCCGCATCCCGGGCAATCTCGCACGCACGCTCTACGAGCAAACGCCCTAACCCGTGATGCTGCGCCGCCTGGCCCTGGTCGCCCACGCGCGCCGCCATGCCGTACACGTGCACCTCGCGAATCATCGCCTCGTCCGGCGTCGTCGGCAACTCGTCCGCATGCGCGGCAACAAACGAATGGTCGGGCAGCGACAGGCGCAAAAAGCCCGCAATCTTGCCCTGCGGCGTCACCCACTGCAAAAAACGCTCGTGCGTCACCGGCGTCTCGTACGCCACATCCTCGTCAAGGGTCAGCTCATCCAAGTCGGCACCCGCCGTGCTGATCTCGCGATAGCGAATCTCACGCACCGTCGCACCGTCACCCCGAGCAGCCAGGCGGTTCTCGACGAGCTGACGCAGGTTGGGCTTCTTGTTGCCCACCATAATGTCATCGGAGCTAAAATCGCGGATCATGCGGCTGATACGGCAGAACGGCGGCGTCACCACGATATCATCGGCTAGCACGTCGAGTAGCTCCTCCTCGGTATAGGGGCGCCACTCGCCGCGCTCGTAACAGCCCACCAGACGCGAGCCCTCGATGAGCGCGCACGGGTAGACCTTGACCTCGTCGGGCATAAAGGCCCCCTCGGTCATAAAGCGCTCGTAGTCGCGCTTGTCCCCCTCGGGTGTGGCACCCAGCAAGTTGAGCATAAAATGCGCGTGGATCTTAAAGCCAAACAGGCGCGCAAGCGAAAACGCCCGCTCGATTTGCCCCACCGAAATGCGACGCTCGTTGATATCGAGCAGGTACTGGTCGAGGCTCTGGATGCCCATCTGGATCTTGGTGCAGCCCAAGCGGCGGATGAGCGTAAGCGCCTGCGGCGTTACGGCATCGGGGCGCGTCTCGATAACGAGTCCCACCACGCGATGCTTCGCCGTCTCGTTGATGCGCTGCTGACGCTCGAGCTCCTCCATCGTTGCCGTCTGCCACTCGGTGACCTCGCCCCACGGCGTACCGGGGCCGTACAGACGACGCACCGCACGGTTATAGCCGCCCACGGCAGCATCCACACGCTCCTGCTCGTCGGCAACGCCGGCAGCGAGCTCGGCCTCGTCTGTCGCAATGCCGGCAGCCCGATAGCGCTCGCGGCGCTCCGCTACCACCGGCGGCAGGGCATCGGCGGGTGCATCGTCGAGCAGACGCCCCGCCTCGGCACGGCTGATGCCCGGACGCGCCAACATGGGGTTGGCCGCCACGCCGGCGACGGCATCGTCATTGAGCGCACGGAAAAGCTCCGACATAAACCATGTCTGATAGCCTTCCGGATAGTCGCTCCAGGTACCGCCAAGCACAATGAGCTCGATCTTATCGGTCGCATGCCCCATCTGCGAAAGCGCGGTCAGACGAGCGCTCACCTGCAGATACGGATCAAAGCAGTTTTGCTCCGCACGGGCGCACGCGGGCTCGGCATGCAAATAGCTTTTGGGCATACGCAGGTCGTTGGGGCAAAACAGGCAATCGCCCGAGCACGGCCACGGCTTGGTGATGACGGTAATGGTCGCTACGCCCGAAGCCGTGCGGCGAGGCTTCATGCGTAGCACCTGCAGCAGTTGACGCTCTAGCTCGGCATCGACATTCCACCCAGCCCAACGAGCCGGCTCCTCACGTTTAACCCGCTGGTAGAACGGCAGCAGACGGCGCTTGGCCAAATCGCGTTTGTCGGCACCCTCACGGCGCGCCTCGGCATGTATCAGTTTGACGAGCGCCTTGTCGTCTACGGCCTCGCCGCAACGCAGGGCTTTAAGTATGTTCAAGATAATCTGTTCCATGCCCCCATTGTAAAGGCAAAGGCGCCGGAGCCCGTCACGGCCCCGGCGCCTCCATCAAAGAGCACGCCTATATGTACCGATCTCCGAAAACCGCATGTCACTCCGAATCAAACGACATGTCGCCCGAACCGACCTTAAAACGATACGTGGCAGACTTATCGCCGTTATCGAATTCAAGATTCAAAATGGTCTCGCCGTCGTAGCCAAGCGGAAGGAAATCGCTCTCGAAGTCGCCGCTGCCCACGGTAAGGCTCGCCTTAAAGCCCGTAGAATCAACCTATAAGGAGATTTCTCTGAAAACAACTTTGGCGAACGGTTTCCTCCCTCGGGTGCGTTACATGGTTGCGGGCCTTCCCAGGGCATGCTCACGCCAGCCGCTCGTATAATGGCAGCGGCTGACGAAGCTATACGGCTTGCCTCGTTAGGCCTCCTTTGTCCTCGGTTCGTAGAAGGTGCCGTTGGACAGCATCGCGTAGATGGCGTCTACGCGGCGGCGGGCCAGGGCGAATAGTGCCTGCTTGTGCTTTTTGCCCTCCCGCCTCTTCCTCTGGTAGTACTCCTCCGCCCAGTCCTCGCAGCTCCTCGCCCTGTCCACTGACTGTATGAGGGCGTTCTTCAGGCGGCGGTTGCCGCCCTTGCGCTTCTTCTTCTGGTCGAGGCTCGAACCGGACTTCTTGCGCACGGGGGACAGCCCCGCGTAGGTGGCCAGGTGAGCCGAGTCCTTGAAGCGCGCGATGTCGCCGATCTCGGCGGCGATCGTCGCGCCGTAGACGCGCCCCACGCCCGGCATCGTCCTCAGGATCCCCACCTCGGGGACGCTCGCCGAGAGAGCCTCGATCTGCGCGTTGTAGCTGTCCTCCTCCTCGTTCAGCTCGATGACGCGCTTGGCGAGCTTCTTGATCTGCTGCTCGATCACCTCAGCCGCCGGCAGTGCCACGGTCTGGCGCGACAGGGCCTCGAACACCTCCTCGACCCTCTCGGGCCCGCGGGTGCAGTGGTACTTGAGGTTCCCGGCC